>Ga0208639_1000208_pt1 | contig 45933 bp, 30 predicted proteins | sample ETNtaG_33_FD_185772 | JGI IMG/M metagenome (GOLD analysis project Ga0208639, IMG submission 185772) | Marine microbial and viral communities from oxygen minimum zone, Eastern Pacific Ocean - ETNP201310SV76 (SPAdes) (version 2) | ecosystem: Environmental > Aquatic > Marine > Oceanic ...
TCATAGCCATTAGGCCGTACCCATATATCAGCCTTATTCTGTGTTTTGTAACCCATAAAGCTGATCGTAACTGTGTAGTCACCCATTGGTATTTGATTAATAGTGAAATAGCCTTCCTCGTCTGAGACCGATCCGATATTAGTGGATTTAATTATTATATTTGCACCGATCAAAGGCAGCTGGCTATCAGCGTCTAGGACCCTTCCCTTTACTATACCTGGAGGGTCAGACTGACAAAGTAAAAAACTGCTGAAAATTATTATAAATAAGAAATATTTTATTCGCATAGAGATGAATGGTTTATGTATGATAGATATTTAAAGCGGAAATCTGATATAATTATTTGAGATAGATCAATTTTTGTACATTGCTTGATCTCTTTAGATCAAGTTTAGCAAAATAGATTCCAGTACCCACATGGTGACCGTGTTCATTTTCACCATTCCATTTTATCAAATGTCTTCCTGTACCAAAATGTACTAAGGGGAATTCTCTAACTTTTTCACCAAGTACATTGAATATCACTATGGTCGAATTGATTGGAGATGAAAGTTCGAATGGTATGTTCACTGCTCCATTGAATGGATTGGGATATGCAGGCATTAAGGCGTGCATGGTGGGAATATTATTTTCTTGATCATCGTTGTTGAGATAATTTGAATTTTGTGAACCAGGGGAACCATAATTTGATGAATTTGACCAAGACTCTGCCAATGAATTGTCAAGATTGGAGTTTATCAACTCTAGTGTTGGACCACTTCCATCTGGCTCTGGGGGCCAGGGCGCGTCATCATCGTAATTGACAGAATCGATCAAAACGCCTTCCGCATCATAGATCCTCACCTCATCACCACCGCCACCTAGGCCAAAATCAAAAGGACCAATGACAGATATGTCATTAGAAAAATGATCAAAGAAAGTAGACGGATCATCAGAAATGATCAAGTAATGTTCGCTCAAAAGGATGGTTTCATCTGGAAAAGCATATGAATGGTCATCATCTTCATCTTTAAATGTCCATCCAGAAATATCAAGATCCATTTCGCCTGGATTATAAACCTCTATCCAATCACCAGATTCATGGTCGTCACTTGAATTATAATTGATCTCATTGATAACCAGAGACCCAGGGCTTAGCTCGGTAGGCAAAAAAATGGCCGTTAATGTCATACCATCTGATACGTTCACTTTCATTGTGATGTTGGAATCTGGGAACTCAAGCCAGTGACTGAATTCAAAACCGTCATTCTGCTCTGCCCTTACCTCGATCGGAATGGTAGGAAAATAATAGCCATGCCAGTTTGTCTCAGAGATGTCAAGGGTATTTAGTTTGACAGACCCTCCGAATTCAGGGGCCATGGCTATTGTGACCTGAGATATGTTTGGTAGGTCAAACTCATCTCTCAAGTGAATGATCGCCCGAGGTCTTCTAATATTGGAAAAGTCCTCCATTACATCCAGTCTATATTCCCAATTGGTGGTGGAGTTGGGCCAATTACCATCATTGTACCACCTAGAACGATGTATTGGGATCATATCTTCGACATTGCCTGCAATCGAGTCAAGGCTGGCGATCAGAAATTCTGGCATGAAAACAGTATTGAGCATGTCACAGTAAATATTTATGAATGAATCCCTAAAATGGCCATTCTCCATAAGCCTTCTAAATACAAAGGTGCTCCAAGGAGGATTGGGCCACCCAGGTCCGTTTGGCTCTAACGCAAAGGCCAGAGTATTATAATTATATGCATTTGGATCCCAGATGCCAAAACCAAAGTCGGTATCATAGAGTATCCATCGCCATTTTCCTCCAACGCGGTGATCTCTCCAAAACTTGATATTATTTCCCGGCCAATCTCTATTGTCCACAAATATCTGGAATGCCTGATAACTCATATATGATTCAATATCGATCCAGTTTTGAAGAGCATTTTGAACAATGGGATCATTCATGTCCTGCGTGTCTAGATAATTGATCAATATCTTATAATCTGCATTCGTACCATGTACAATATTCTCGTCATTTACTCCTTGTATGTCCAAGAGGTCTATGTTCTCCGGAGAGATCGAGTGATTTGATGATAGAAAATGTTCATTCACTTTTTCTCTTATATTTTGAATGCCCCAGAATTCCCCATTGATATATAATGTCGCTGGTCGGTATCTCTGATGATCAATGTCGAGGCCTTCTGTCAGACTTGTAATGAATCCATCTCTCAAAATAGTTGATTCCCAATCGTTTCCTGAATTGCGCAAAACGAATGCCTCATAGTTATCGATATCCGAATCTGGGAACAATTGATAATCAAAGGTACTTGGGCCAATGTAGCTTCTAGAAAAGATCGACAGGGATTTTTGTGGGAATGCCCTGCTCCAGCCACCAAATATCTTTGCCCCTGCATCTGCAGCATACCCTGAACCATCAACCTCCAATATCTCAAAGTGTATGGGTCGTTCCCAATCTTCCCAAAAATTAGCGCCAAAGTAAGGGAAGTTCCATACGTCAGCATTTGGACCCATGACATACATTCCAGTATCTTCATCAAAGAAACTATTCGGGTCAGTTGAAATGAATATGGCTGGTAGTCCAATAGGAGGGTCCTCATCCAATAGGAATGTCTTGGTACTAATGTCAGAGGGGACCCAACCATCTAAAAAGGTGCGAGCCCTCAATACTGTAGAAGCATCAATGACAATCGGATATTCGTATGTTAGGTTGGAGGTGGTTGGAATCGTACCATCTGTGGTAAAGTAGATCAATGCTGTCTCATCATCAATACTTGTTAATTCAATGGCGAGTTGGCTCTGATCATAAAATCCAGATTCCAATGAGAACTCAGGTGTGGATAATGACCCTAGATAGGATGGGGTAGTATTTGAAGACCCAGGAGTCGGTTCATTGAATAAGGCCCATGATTCACCCTCAAGGTATCTACCAAATGACATGTCCGTATCAAGATTCTCGATAGTGATCGAGTCAATGATGGTCTCCACAGGATCACTGATCAATATGGTCTCGTCTTCCGAGCTAAGCCTGAAGTTGGTATGTAAAAAAGAATTTGGAATAGGCATTGATCCATGTGGGTCTGATATATCATCTATTTCTGTATCATACCCTAGAGTAAGGAATGGTATGCAACTCATATCAGAGGAGTTATTGGTATAATTGTGAACTTGAATTGCCAATGTGTTTGTTCCTTCAAGTATTGGAAATGTACTCAGATCCATATTTATTTCTTCAGGGAAACCCCCAGAATAGATCTCTGCCTCATGTAGATCTGTTGCCGTTGTATTATGGTAAACGATCGAACCGGATTCTCCTAGGTTTCTGCGCGAGAACTCAACCCCATTCAGATAGGCGATATAACCATCATCATAATCAATATGGAACAAGGCTTTTTGAATGATGGTTGGGTCCTCAACCTCAAATTCCTTTCTAACATAAACGCTGAGCACTTGCGGTGTCTCTGTATTGTCATCATCATCACCATAGCCAAACCCACTTTCTCCAGTAGACCAGAACTCAATATTTGTCTCAGTCAATTCCCAATTAGATACAGGAGCACTGGTCCCTATCCAATATGACCAAGTATCTCCCCAGTCGATCTTTGCGTCCCATTGGACCACGTAGTCCTTTCTATCTTTATCAGATGCGAAGACAACAAGGAAGTCATCTGGCTCTAAGGCAATGGAGGGGAAGGTCCATTTGGATAGGTCCTCCGGGTCATCTGTGAGCCCAAAGCCCAAGAGGTCTATTAATTCGTTAGTTGGATTATGTAGCTCTATCCAATCTGGGGTGTCGCCATCCTCATCATATAGATTATCCCCATTACTAGTGACAATCTCATTCAATCGAACCGATTGTCCAAAAGGAAGTGAGAAAATCAATAGAAGAAAAGATGATCTAATTAAATATCGCATGGGCACTTGATTCTGTTGAAGATCAATTTAATTAATAACTAAGTCCGTGTCCAAATGGGAAAAGTGGATCGTAGTCTTGGTCTCCTTCATTTAGGGGTAATTGTCCAGTATCTCGGGGCCAAGAAAAACTAAGTTTCCCTGTTGGTGAGAAATCTCCAAAAAGCACGTCTGACACGCCCTCGCCTGCCATGCCTGGTAGCCAGGCCGCGATGAACCCGTTCCATCTATCGACATGGTCCTTAATGACCAGTGGCCTTCCTGATAGTATGATGACAATGACCTGATTACCAGATTTATAGCATCTTTCAAGAACTGCCTCATCGAAGCTATTTAGTCCAATGGTTGGACTATCACCATAACCCTCAGCATAGGGATATTCGCCGATCACTGCGATAACCACACCATCTTTTGACAAATTATCTGCTCTTGGGTCGTAGGTGACCGAGCCTTTCCCATCTGTTGCTTCCATTATCCCTTCTAGTATGCTCGTTCCACTTGGCTGAAATGGAGATGATCTCTCATAAAGTTCAAATTCATTCTTATTGACAGACCCATCTGAATTCTTGTCCATATTATTAAAGAATGAGCTTGCATTTCCAGCATCATATTTTGCATCGTATATCCCCTTGAAATAAGAGGACACCTCTTTGGAGTTGATGGTGCCGTTACCATTCTGGTCCAGTATCTCAAGATCTGGTCTGGTCTTCCCCTGCCACTCAACGGTCCATCCTCCGTTTTGCATTCCTAGATTATTTGCCCCTGATCCCACGATCGTGATCTTTTCATCTTTTTTCAGTGGCAGAACATTTGATTCATTTTTCATTAACACCATACTCATCCTCACAGCATCGCGTGCTACTTGTCGATGGTCCTTAGATCCAACCTGATCTACGTATTCGATATTCCCATATGGAGATTCAAATAGATCCAGATCGTATTTTACGCGTAGTATCCTGGTCACTGCTTCATCGATCCTTGATATGGGGATGGAACCTTCCTCGACCGATTCTTTCAATAGATCAATGAAGGTCTTATAATGATTTTGTCCATAAAGCGATCCAGGGACCATGACCAGGTCGATGCCAGCATTGATCGATGTGATGATATCAGATTTGTAGTCACCAGGGATCTCATCGATGCCTGCCCAATCTGTCACTACGAGCCCCTCGAATCCGAGTTCGGTCTTTAATAGGTCATTGATCAAATATTTACTTCCGTGACATTTGATTCCATTCCAACTATTGAAACTGATCATTACTGTCTTGACGCCCGCCCTTATAGCCTCTAGATAGGGAGGGAGATGAACCTTTCTGAGCTCTTCCTCGGTTAGGCGCGTGTCCCCTCTATCAATCTTATAGGTGTGTATTCCTTCCTCTAGAGAACCGGTCTCCCAACTGGTTCCTCCATCACCTATGAAGTGTTTTGCGCAAGCGGCGATCTTCCTTCCGTCAAAGATGTCCAAGGCATCCTCATAGCCGGTTATCGCGGCATGGGAGAGTCTGGTAACTATCTCAGTGGACTCACTGAACCCCTCATATTGCCTACCCCAACGGTCGTCTTGAGGCACCGTGATGCAAGGTGAGAATGTCCAGTGGAGGCCTGTGGCAGCAACCTCAACAGCTGTGGCGTGATTCACCCTATATATCAGGTCAGGGTTATTACTACAACCGAGGCCGATATTATGCGGGAATACGGTTGCCCCAACAACATTATTGTGACCATGTACTGCGTCTATGCCATATACCAGAGGTATCTTGAGCCGTGTTGAAAGAGCCTGCCCTTGATAGCTGTTGATCATATTGACCCATCCTTTGGGGGTGTTGTCATCAGGGACCGACCCACCTCCACTGAGGATGGAACCCAAAAAATACTTTGCTATGTCTTCTTCGCTGTCCAACATTCTTTTGTCCACTTGGGTCATCTGTCCGACCTTCTCATCAAGCGTCATCTTTTGTACAAGTTCTTCAACAAAACGTTCTCTTTGATGGTCTGTGCCTGTACATCCACTTATGAGGATGCCAAACATCAATAAGTTGATCATTCTATAAACTGTTTTCATTTGCATGGGTCCTTCTTTTTACCATTTCTACTGGAAGCAGTGTGGTGGTTGAATTGGTCTTTTTTTCATTATTATCTCTGATCTTTGATCTTAGGGATTCAAGTGATGCTTCTGCCAAAAGATCCAGGTCTGTGCCAATTGTTGATAGTTTTGGATAAAATACCTTGCTATAGGGCATGTTATCGTATCCGACCATCCCAAAATCCCCAGGTATGGCCATTCCATTTTCCAAGGCAGTATGTAAAAATCCAAGTGCCATTTGGTCATTTGATGAGAATATGCCCAATCCTCTCGTTCCATTTTGTCGTATGTCTTTGAAAGCTGTCTCTCCAGAGGCAAATGAATAATCTCCTTGGAATTCCCAATCAATTTTAAATCCACTCTTTTGCAGTGCATCACTGAATCCATTTTTTCTGAGATTTGCCTCCCATTTTATCATTGGACCAGTGATGATACCAAAATTCTTAAAGCCTGCATCGATCAATGTCTTCCCAGCCAATCTGCCTCCTTCATATGAATCAAATGTGATGGTCGGAAGTATGTTCCCATCAACAGGGGCAATAGAGATAATGGGGAATGGCCGGACCTTATTTAAGATCTTCTCATAGTCTTCACTGACCAGGGTGGGTGCCATTAATATGATCCCATCATGGAATTTGGACACCAGATGTATCTTTTCGACAAGGTTGGAGGAATGTTTTGCAGAATGTATGCTGATCTGGATGTTCATCTTCGATGCGATCCTATCAAAGCTCTCATAGAGGCAAGAGTAGAACTCCTCTGCATCATGCTGAGTGACCAGCGCCATCTCAATGGGGATGTCTATGTTGCTGTACTGATTTAAGGATATCTTATAACCAAGATCTCTTGCTGTATGGATGATGTCATATACGCTTTGCGAGCGGCCCTTCGCCTTCCCTGAAAGTACTCTGGAAACGGTTGCGACCGAATATCCGGATCTGATTGCTATGTCTTCTAACTTAACCTTCATTTGCAAAAAAATTTAAAGTTTATAAAAATAATTTGCAAAGTTTTACATTTTCAAGTTAGGTTTACCTGAATATCAGAAAACCTAAGCCTAAATACGCATATAATGGTCGTTGAACGTTATGTGCTATACCTTGAGAAGATAAACTATGGATAATTTTGCCCTTCTAAGTTTTGTGCTCGCAACTGCCTCGGTTGCTTTTTTCACATATCATATCGTGCAGAAGATGCAACGATCTGATAACGCCGCCGAAGAATATTTTACTGGCGGCCGTGCCTTGAGCTGGCCGGTTGTTGCCGGATCACTATTGTTGACGAATCTGTCTACTGAGCAATTGGTAGGTCTAAATGGAGACGTGTTTGGTGACAAGGTACTTGTAGGGGTTGCATGGGAGGCCCTCGCTGCATTTGCCATGATCGCAACTGCCTTGATCTTTCTTCCACGATATCTAGCAAGCGGATTCACAACAACTCCTGCTTTTCTAGAGAAGAGATTTGACAAGACGACCCGATCCATGGTATCGGGTTTGTTTTTATTTGGATATGTTACGGTTCTTCTGCCTGTGGTATTATACACTGGGTCACTTGCACTAAAGGGCATGTTCGATCTTGAATATCCCATCTGGATGATCGCTGCGACCATTGGTGTTCTTGGTAGTTCCTATGCGATCTTTGGTGGATTGAAATCAGTCGCCGTGAGCGATACATTGAATGGCATTGGACTTCTGATCGGAGGATTGGCAATACCCGCTCTTGCGCTTGCAAAACTTGGCGATGGTTCGTTCATGGATGGACTCTCAACACTATTCAATTCAAAGCCTGAGTATCTTGCGGTACTTACCAAGACAAACGTAGATGATAAGGTGGTCTCTGTTCCTTGGCCTACCTTGTTGACAGGTATGATGTTCATACAGGTCTTTTACTGGTCCACGAATCAGGTGATCGTCCAGCGTGCAATGGCGGCCAAGAGTCTTGCAGAGGGACAGAAGGGAGTGCTCTTTGCCTCTGCCATGAAATTGGTTGGTCCCATCATGCTCTGTCTGCCAGGCATCATCGCTCTTCACATGACGGACGTGCTGGACATTACAAAACAGGATCAGGTCTACGGGGCAGTTGTTAAACATGTTTTGCCGGACTGGTCCATAGGTCTATTTGCCGCAGTGCTCTTGGGATCCATTCTCAGTTCATTCAATAGTGCATTGAACAGTGCATCCACATTGTTCAGTCTTCAATTCTATAAGGGCTACATCAATAAAGGCGCTTCAGATGATGAGATAGTAAGGACAGGAAAAAACTTTGGTATCATCCTTGCGGTAGCATCCATCATCATCGCACCTCTCCTGGCTCAGATGGAATCGATCTTCACATATCTTCAAAAGGTGAATGGTCTTTATAGTGTGCCTATCATTGGAATTTTCATGCTTGGAGTGGGCACAAGGCATGTCCCCGCGATCGCAGCAAAGGTGGGTATGGTCGTTGGAATGGTAGCCTATGCATTTTTTACATTTGTGAATATAAGTGATGTTCCAACATTTTTTGCCAATGGCGCTGGTGACCTTCACTGGCTGCATGGTTATTTCATCAGTTTTATTCTTTCAGTCGGTGTCATGCTTGTAATAGGACACCTGCAACCCAAGACGGATGCAGAGATGGACGCCAGTGATGAGAGAGACCCTGCCCCGGTTGATATGACGCCATGGGAACATGCGAGGAATGTATCCTACGCGATCATGGGGTCAACGGTTGGAATATATCTACTGCTTACACTAGCATCAAATTAGAATTAATTAAAATGGAAAAAACAAGGAGTTAACAAAATGAAAAAACTAATATCATCCTTTGCTGTTCTTTTACTACCTGTCTTTATATACGGACAAGTCATTGACAACTTTGAGGCTGAACCAGACACTAGTCATTGGGACTATGATATCTCTGCAAATGCAGATCCTGCATTAAGCTATGTGAATGAAAGTTATGTGACAGACCCGGTCAATGAAGGAAGCATGGCTCTGCAATTAGATTATAGTGCACACAATATCGAGTCTTGGGGTGGATATGCAAAGGTGTATCACCTTCATCCAGATGTTGCAACAGGTGGTACCTATGATTGGACGGGATATGATTCCATATCTGTTTCTTATTATAATAGCAGTCCTCAGTCCGAGGCCGGCGCAGTTCACTTGAGACTCAATCTTAGTGACTATGCAGGTATCACTGATGATGCATATGTGGGACTTGGAGAGTATTATTACTCCTTTCTCTATATCTTGGACAATGAACCAGGTTGGAATACGGTCACAATGCCACTAGTGCGAAATGATTCTTGGGATGGTGGTGGTTTTAACCTGACCGGTTGGGCCGGGGATTCAGATGATGGAGAGCTCGATCTGCATGCGATTGGTGGTTTTCACTTTGAATTTTCCATTGGTGGAGCAGGTGAGGGCAACAGCTCTTCGGGTACCATCGTGCTTGATAATTTTACTTTGACCGGATACCAGGGAACTGACCTCGTAATATTCAATGGAATGAGCACTCCACCTGCTTGGGGGAATCCATTCTCATGGGGCGGAGCGCAGATGTACGTCACAGAAGGTGGCGGATATGATGAGGGTACAAACGCGTTGACCTATGTCCAGCAGGATGTTTGGTCAGGCGGTGGATTCAATATGGCGCCTGCAGTTGATTTTTCAAGTGGTGGAGAGTGGTCAAGTGACTCGCTATCATTTCATATGTGGTCAGAGGCAGATGCTCCTACTCTAAGACTTCAGTTTGAGGATGGTACTGACAAGGTTGGGCTGAACTTCACACCAGAGGCAGCAGAGGGCTGGAATCATTATAGTTTTCCTCTATCGGATTTTGTTTACTTTGATGGCTCGACTGCTTTTGATACCAGTGCTGTGACCGTTTTTCAAGTTCTCTCAGAGGGCAATGGTGCCGCAGGCAGAACATTTCACTTTGATAATGTATGGACAGGCAATCCAGACTTTGATGTAATTGCACCTGATGCACCTGAAAATGTCGGTGCGGTCCCTGCAGATTATTATAATCTTGTCACTTGGTCTGATGTGAGTGGAGAGAGTGACGAGCTCTATCATGTCTATGCCAGTGCCGATCCCATCACAGACGTTGATGCTGGCGGAGCAGAGCTCGTGGCCGCAAACGTGTTGGAAGGTTCACAAGCTGCAGTACATTATCTATATGCACCCCTGAATGATGCATCTGTATCTTACTACTACGCGGTTGTTTGTGTGGATGCGGCTGGGAATCGAAGCGAATTGGGTGCTTCAACCAGTTCCATTACAAATACCGCTCAGGGTATTCCAACCATATCGTTGGATGTTCCGGAAAACTTTGTTGCTGATGGAGACATGAGCGAGTGGGAGGGTGTCATGCCCTTTGTCATCAATCCAACCACCGGACATGTGGCTGCAGGAACCGTAGATGGTGACGATGACCTGACAGGTACGGTCTATCTGGCAATAGATGATGACTATCTCTACTTCGCCGCTGACGTGATAGATGACTCCTACTCTTTTGGTGATGGTGACTGGTGGAATCAAGATGCACTACAGTTTTTTATTGGACTATACGATTGGAGAGGACCAAAGCACTCTACTATCAGTCGTGGTGATGAACCAGACTATATCCTTTATGCCAATGAGTCAACTCTACAATTGGACATATCCAATGGTGGAAGTCTAGCAGCACCTGGGAGTGATGATTTTTATTTTGAGGGATTTAATCCGGACTATGCCACTGAGGGAAGGATATCATTGGATACTTTGGCAGCAGCAAATAATGATGAGAGGTTTCATCCTGTAAATGGAATGCGCATTCCACTAGACATCTATTTCCATGACCAGGACAATGGTAGCTGGGAAGGGAATATTGGTTTCTCTCATCTTTCTACAGATCAACAATGGAATAATCCAGGCGAGTGGGCATTTACCTGGATAGGAGATGCGTCTGTGGTATCAGGTGTGGATGATGAGCATAGCCTTGTTGCTGACGAATTTGTTCTTTATCCTAATTATCCTAATCCTTTCAATCCAGAGACCAATATCAGATTCTCTCTTCCAGAGGATCAGATCGTGACCCTGAACATATATAATATGACAGGTCAATTGGTAGAGAGCCTTGTCAATGAGAGACGATCGGCGGGTGTTCATAGTGTTCACTGGAACGCATCAGGAGTTGCATCAGGGGTCTACCTGTATCAGTTGCAGGTAGGAGGAAGGTTCCTTACCCAGAAAATGATCCTGATGAAATAAGACAAAAAAGATCATTACCAAAGAAAGGCAGAATTTTTTCTGCCTTTCTTTTTGTGTCTTTTGTACCAAACCCCAATGGGTAAATTTTATGATCAATCAATATGGATTACTTTGAAATATGACTAGGCCTCTGCTGATTAGCTTATTTTTGTCACTGGTCTACTCCCAGACCACGGGCAAGATCTCAGGTGTGGTAACCGATGGGGTAGAGACAAGTCCTTTACCCGGTGCCAATATCTATTTGGAGCAGACATCCTTTGGAGTAGCCTCCGATGGGTCAGGACGCTTTACTCTCATAAACATACCTCCAGGAAAATATGTTTTAAAAGTGGATATGATCGGCTATAAGTCTGTCCGGATGGAAAATGTCAATGTCTCTGTAAATCGAACCTTCTCATTGAATGTTGAAATGGAGGCAACTGTGTTGGAGGGTGAGGTCGTTACTGTTGAAGTAGCAAGACTCGCTCAAAAAAAGGATCAGACAGGGACCATAAAGAATATATCCGGTGACGAGATCAATGCTCTTCCAGTTGAGAGTGTTGGAGCTGTCGTCAATATGCAGGCCGGAGTTGTGAATGGTCATTTTCGAGGTGGTAGAAATACTGAGGTCACCTATATGGTCGATGGGGTCCAGGTAGATGAGGCCTTTGGTGGAGGCAGTGCAACGGTTGAGATACAGCCAGAGGCGGTTCAAGACCTAGAGGTCATAACAGGTACGTTCAATGCAGAATACGGACGAGCCATGAGTGGCGTTGTCAATGTGGTCACCAAGGACGGAGGCCCCAACTTTGAGGGTTTTGCGTCGTGGGGTGAGTCAACCTATTCTACAGACAATACAGATATATTCATAGGACTCTCACCTGAAATAAATAGAAGCTCTGACATCAAATTCAGTTTAGGCGGCCCTATCATTAGGGACAAAGTGACCTTCTTCACCAACATAAGAAAGCAGGAAAATCTTGGTCATTTAAATGGACTGAGACTTTTCCAAGTAGATGACTATTCAAATTTTTATTCAGATGATCCCCTACTTTGGTATTCAGAGAAGACAGGTGACAGTAGTTATGTTCCAATGAATACAGGGGTAGGTATATCATCGCTTCTCAAACTAAGTTTTAATTTCATAAAGGGTATCCGTTTTTCAACTCTTTATTCTTACAGTGATGATTCTTGGTTTGGCTATGATCATGGTTTTAAATACAATCCAGATGGCAGGGCTGAATCTGTGAAGTACACAAAGTACTATGCGTTCCAACTCAATCACATGATCTCACAAAATTTATTCTATGAGTTCAAATACTCCGTGACCAATAACGAATACGGTAGCTATGTATTTGAGGATGAATTTGATGGTGGCTATGTACACGATAGATACTTTGATAGTTACGGACCCGGGTTTTTAACTGGTGGCCAATCAAAGGATCACACAGTGCGTAAAATGATGGATAAAACCCTCAAGCTAGACGCGACATGGCAGGTGAACCATAATCATAGTTTCAAATCAGGTTTCCATTATTTTTCACATGATCTCGATAATCAATGGCATGCCATAAGAAACAAATATCATAATACTGCAAGCGACTCCATATACGAACCGGAGATCTTTGGAGATACGTCAGCCTATGCTGATGTTTACAAGGTATCTCCAAAAGAAGCAGCATTCTATATTCAGGACAAGATGGAGTTTGATGATATGGTTGTTAACATCGGTGTGCGATACGACCAGTTTGATCCTGAGAGCGATTTTCCCTCGGACAGAAGAAATCCAGCAAATCAATTGATCCTCCCTGACTCAATGACAAGTCAGTATCCTCAGGCACCTATCATTGAGCAGGTCAGTCCCAGGGTAGGTTTTGCATATCAACTTGGTAATCAGGCCGTGCTTCACTTCAGCTATGGTCATTTCTTCCAGATGCCACCAATGTATGCCATGTATCAAAACCATAGTTATCTGGTCGATCCAAATGATTTTGTCACTAGGATGGGAAATACACTGTTGGAACCAGAGAAGACCATCACCTATGAGATAGGACTCTGGCAGGAATTGAGTAGGCAGGTGAGCTTGGACATTGCTCTTTTCTATCGTGATATATACAATCTGCTGACCACCAAGACCCTTTCCACATACAATCAGGTCAAGTATGGCCTCTACTCGAACAAGGACTATGGTAATGCTCGTGGACTGGAGATAAAACTAGACCTGGCCCTTGGATCATTGAAAGGGATGGTCAATTATACACTACAATACACAAGAGGGAACGCAGACTCTCCTGGACAGACCTTTGATCGTGCAGGTAACAATCAGGACCCAGTGAACCGGTTCATTCCCATGAGCTGGGACCAGCGTCACACTCTTAATGGTTCCTTGATGTATCTGAAAGAGAACCACGGTGCCACGATCACTGCATATTACAATTCAGGTTCTCCATACACATTCTCGCCACAGAGTGAGAGCGTGCTATCAAGAATCAATCTATACCCGAACAATGATTACCGGCCCGAGAAATACTCTGTCGATGGTGCCTTCTACTATCGATTTAAGATCATGAAGGGTCTTAAGGCCACTCTGGACATCAACATATATAACATCTTCGATCGTTTGAATGAGGAATGGGTCAATGGTCAGACAGGTAGAGCATATACCGCTGTGATCAAGGAGACGGACATTGCCTCTCATCGTAGTGATTTCAATGAATATGAGGATCGCATCGAGAATCCATCAATGTATTCTTCTCCCCGATCGATCAAAGTGGCACTAGGGGTCAACTTCTAATGCTACGTTCACTATATTATTTATTGTCTTTTATCTTATTCTCGTTCTTTCTTTTTGGACAAGGTAAGGAGTACGAAGGTCCTGAAGATCCTGCCGGTGATCCATCAGCAGAGCGTGAAGGATATATGACCGGGAACAGGGTACTGATCTATTTCAAGAACACCACGGAGATATCAGACTGGCCTGCAGTAAATGCATCCCGTTGGCCAAATAACAATGACGGCGTGAAGATGGTAGATGGCATTGGTCTCTTGGTCGGTGCAAAGGTATACATCCAAAATGATAGTCTCGAGTCAACGGTTGACACGATTCCTCTAACAGAGCTGATTGATATCTATACCCAAGACAAGCACACTCTTCACTATCTCCAGACGAGTTATAGGGAAGAGATGGATCGTGACCCAACAGGAACGGTCGAGTGGGGCTTCTACCCTGTATTTGGCTACTTTAATGAGGCAGACGAGTATCCGGCCGTATCCAATATTGAGAACTCTTGGCCTATTGGCGGATGGCCCTCAACAGGATTGGAGACCAAGTGGCCAGGTGAGTGGAATGGTCGTTTTGGTCGTGGAGTGACCTACGCAGATCAGGAATGCTACTATGTGGTCAATGATGCTCAAGATCTAGAGTATCTAGGTGCTGAGGACAATGTCAAATATTTTCCACGTCCTGGTAAGCACATCGGTGATCTCAAGCCTGATGTTACAAAACAGGTCGGAGAGCCTTGGGGGGGGCTTGGTCTCAGAGTGGACGTACGTGGATTCCAATGGAACAATCCACAGGCCAGGGATGCTATATTTTGGGAATACTCCATCGCGAACATATCAGACTATGACCTGAGGGATGTTGCCTTTGGCTATTGGGTTGATAATGGAATTGGTAATGACAACTCTGATGATATTGGATACTTCGATGTCGAGATCGACATGTCCTATTCGTGGGATATTAATGGCATCGGCACAGGAGGACTTCCAACTGGGGTCATGGGTTTTGCATATCTTGAGAGCCCGGGACTTGCCTATGACTATCAAGACAATGACTTTGATGGACTTACCGATGAGAAACGGGACAATGAGCCAACTGCCTTGGTGGGCCCTACGGATGGGATCACTGATATTGATGCCTTTCTTGAATTTTATAAATTAGAGCTTGAGGATCTAAAAGAACACTGGGACGCAGATGAGGACCAAGACTGGGAAGATGGTGAGGATCTGAATGGAGATGGTATCTATCAATTGGCAGAGTATTATGGGGATGACATTGGCATTGATGGAGTTGGACCTGGTGAATTGAATTATGATGGTCCCGATGCAGATGGTTCAGAATGCAATCACAGACCTGACTTTGTTGAGGGTGTCGGTTGTGAGCCAAATTTCAATACTACTGATGTCTCCGAATCAGACATGGTCGGACTTACATCATTTAGAATGTTTCCCATACCGAGCCATGCCGCATCCAATGAGACAGAGTGGTTCAAGAATGATCAAGTGATGTGGGACCTTGTTGGTGGTGACACACTTGAGGAATTTGAGGGTAATATTTCCAATTTGGTCGAGGTGTTTGCCTCAGGGCCCTTCCCACTCTATCAGGGCAGAGTAGAGAGGATATCCATGTCAGAATTACACTCATATGACCCCCTGGCAGGTCTGAACTCTGATGATCATTCTGCTCCGGCCCTCTATGAGTTGAAGCGTATTGTGCAGGTGATCTATGAGAAGGACTATCGCTTTGCACAGCCACCTAAGATGCCTACTCTCACGGCCACAGCAGGAGATGGAGAGGTCATCTTGACCTGGGATGATATTTCAGATACCAGAACAAGAGACCCCTTTGTTGGAAATATAAATGACTTTGAAGGTTATAAGGTCTATCGTGCAACAGATAAATATATGGCGGACCCTGAGATCATCACAGATGGGTATGGCACGCCCATGTTCAAGAAACCATTGTACCTGTGTGACATGCTCGATCAAAGCCCACACAATCCCAATGAGACAAATGGTATGGTTCACCAGTGTAGCGGCTTCACTGACTATGGATTGGTGAATGGAACCGGATACAACCTTGGAAATAATTCAGGGATCAACCACATATTCGTGGACAATACGGTTCAAAACGGACGTACCTATTACTATGCAATAGTCGCCTATGATTATGGGGCGCCAGACATCGGACCTGGTATCTCACCCTCTGAGAATAATGCAGTGATCGAGTTGGACGAGTATGAGAATATTCGTTCCATTGGAAAGAACGTGGCCATTGTCGTGCCTCGTCAGTCTGCGGCAGGTTACATACCACCCAGTCTGGAGATGGAGGATATCGATCTCCTGGGATCTGGAACGGTCACTCCAATGATCAGAGCTCAAGGGAGCCTGAAGGAAGGGCATCAATATGCCGTTACATTTGGTGTGGATACCATAGCCGTGGTTAGTGGATACGATCATGGTTTCCAATATGTGACGGATGAGATCTTGGTCTATGATGTCACTGACAGCGTCTACCTTGTATATACAGAGAACTCGACAAAGTACATTGGTACTAATCTTATATTAAATGATGTTGTTGATGGGATACCAAATTATTGGACCTTGAATCCTGTTGGTACCATAGAGACAGATGTATTTGATGGTCTCCAAATAGAGATTGATGATTACTTGGAGATACCAGAGTATAGATATGGAAACTCCGGCTGGGTCAATGGAGATGGGATCATGAGAGTAACACCATCTGAGGCTGAAGGCATAAAAATGGCCTGGAAATATCAAGTTGTTTTCACTGATGATGATTCCGCCTATGTGGGTATGGCGTCAACTGGAACAGTTAGAGATGAACTAGGACAGTCGATTGGTACGCAAAAGATAATGAATCCAGCACTGAGTTTTTATGTGCAGAATACATCCTTTGTTGATTCGGCAGGGAACTATGAGTTAATGGATGCTGTCATATATGACCTTGATGATAATGATACGTTTGACATTTTCATTGATAAGATATTCATAGGAGCCACTGGAAGTAATCGCTGGAGAGGCACGGCCTTTGTTATTGATTTTCAACTTACTACTGAGTCGACCTTCCCCCAGCCTGGAGACGTATATCAATTGGACTGGAAACGACCATTTTATGAGACTGATACAATTCGATTTACCGTAAATGAGAATCAAGGCCTAGACACAGACGCCTTGGCAAGTGGCATGAAGAATATCAAAGTGGTGCCCAATCCATATGTAATGACGAATATGATGGAAGAGGCTGTCACGAATCCATATCTCAACCAAAGAAGAAAAATATTGTTCACTCATATTCCCGCTGAATGTACGATCAAGATTTTCACGGTGAGTGGGGTCTTGGTCGATGAGATAAAAGTTCAGAATGAGCCAGACCAAGGAATTGTTCACTGGGACATGCTTACAAGAGAGAGCCTTGAGATTGCTGCAGGTATGTATATATATCATATAGAGTCGAATGTCACAGGTGATTCCAAACTAGGAAAATTTGCGGTGATCAAATGATGAAGGCCCTACAAAGAATATTGATTTTTTGTTTTATCATCATCATGCCTTTAGAGGCACAGATGATCAATAGATATGGTACCACCGCTGCAAATTTCCTTGAGATAGGCGTTGGCAGTGATGGCAGTGCCATGGGTGAGGCTTTTGTTGCGGTGACCAGCGGCATCTCTTCCATTTACTGGAACCCCGCAGGTCTTGCAAACCTTGAGAGGTCAACGGTTGCCTTTATGATGCATCCTTGGATCGTTGATATCAATATGCTGTTCACAGGTGGTGCGTTCATTGTCCCGGGAGTCGGGAATATAGGGTTTGGTATCACTCAAATGGACTATGGTGAGATGCCTGTGACGACCCTTGAATATCAGGAGGGCACAGGTGAGAACTTTACTGCAAGTGACATGGCCGCCACCTTGACATTTTCACGTAAGATCGTCTCCTGGTTTGCATTTGGATCATCACTAAAATACATCAGATCAAATATTTGGCACAGTTCAGCAAATTCCTTTGCAGTCGATCTTGGCGTACTGGTAAATACAAAATTTTTCTCTTTTACAGGAAATGATAAAGACGGAATGAATATTGGAATGAGTATATCCAATTACGGTACAAGGATGAGGTTTGATGGTATTGATATCTATCAGCCGGTGGACATATCAGAATACGAGGAAGGCAACTATGGTGATGTCGCAGGTCAATTCAGACCATCGGAATGGGAATTACCATTGATCTTTAGGATCGGAATTGCACTGAAACCTATTGTGAACAATTTTTCTAGGGTCACTGTTGCAGTTGATGCGCTACACCCCAATAATAATTCTGAGTCCATAAACGTTGGTTGTTCGATGGATAACAATATTCCAGGATTTGGTATGTTTAGTTTAAGAGGCGGGGTCAAGGCACTCTATATGGATAGTCCTCAGTATGGATATACGGGTGGCCTAGGTCTCGAGATGTTCTATATTGGAAATCGATCGCTGTCCATAGACTACGCATATAAGAGCATGGGCATATTGGGAGATGTTCATGTTTATACTGTGGGTTTTTCTTTCTGATAACCTATGGTACGGGCTCTGTCCTGCTTCGCACTTATTGTAATAATACCTAACTGTTCTGGTCATAAGGACTCGGTCAAAGGTGATCAGATCCTTGCCTATGTTGGAGATAGGACCATTACCATTCAAGACTTCTTAAGAAGGGCTGAATATTCGATAAGACCTGCTTATTGCCGCCAGTCCAACTATTTACATAAAAAGATCGTGTTGAATTCATTGATCGCTGAGAAGATGACAGGTCTGGAGATGGATACAAAAAAGGACGATCTTTTGGAAAGTTCTAATTTTAAGAAATTTCTAAAGGGTAGAACGGAACAGGCAATGCGTCAGGTCTTCTATAATGATTCCTTTTATGATTCAGTCTCACTATCGGACGATGATATAAGGGAACGCTATCTACTTTCAGGCAGGACCATTCAAATAGATTATCTGAGTTTACCAGATATGGAGATGGTTCAGAAGTTCAAACAGCTTCTTGATGGTGGGATGCCCTTGGACTCGATCTATTCATATCTTTGGCAGGGTGACGTACCTTCAAGAACTATTAATTGGTTTGATCGAGAGCCAAAGATGATCCACGATGGCCTTTTCAGAGAAGATCTGGAAAAGGGTGAGATCATTGGACCATTCAAGGCAGATGATGGTACCTACCTAGTGATCGAGGTAAGGGGCTGGTCCGATCAACCTGTGATCACACAAGACCAGCAAGATCTACGTTGGAATGATGTTAGTGATAGATTGAAAGAGACTAGTGCCACGGGTCAGTTTAAGGATTATGTTGAAAATTTGATGAAAGATAAAAAAATGGATCTAGAACCAGAGACATTCAATTCATATGCTTCGATCGCAGGTGATCATTATCTAAGAGATGAAGAAGAGAAGAAGATAGCAATTGATCAGGCTATATGGGATAACGCTGAGCAAATCGACCTGAGACCCTTTGACAATAGGGCAGGTCTTGATCTATCGGCGACCTTATTTCGATATGATGGCAAAAATTATAGTGTCGGAGACTTCAATGATATGTTGAGATCACATCCTCTTGTTTTTCGAAAGAGAAAGATGAACAAGGGGGAATTCCGATCACAACTAAAATTCGCGATCGCTGATCTATTGAGAGACATGGAATTGACTCGAGTATGCTATGATAAAGGCCTGGACAGTGACTGGAGAGTGGAGTCCAATGTGTTTCTATGGGAGGATGCATATGCCAGCAGGAGATATATGGAGATAAATGGTCTAGATGACAATGCAACAGAGCAAGAGTCACTTGATCTTTTTGGTTCTATCATTGATTCATTACAGGAAGCATATTCAAATAAGATCAAGATAAATATGGATGCCTTTGAGACGCTTGAACTCACATCAACTGACATGCTGGTCACTCAAAGGGGCTTGCCATATCCGATAGTTGTTCCATCATTTCCTATTTTAACGTCTGATAACCGATTAGATTATGGATCAATATTAAAATAGATCATGCGATATATTATTTTAATCAATTTTTTGGTCGGTCTATGTCAGGCTCAACTTTACAGAGGTGCCGAGCTTAGGACACTGGAACCTGTTCTCTATGGAAAATTCGAGGCAAGATATAAGCCTGCCCAAGGAGATGGTGTTCTGTCCTCATTTTTCACCTATAATGACAGTTGTTGTTCTGAAACACCGTGGAATGAGATCGACATTGAACTTCTTGGAAGATATGACCATGTGATCGACTTTAATACCATTACCTGGGGACAAAGTTCGCACATTCGTCAGCATTACATTCCATTTAATCCTCATGTGGATTTTCATACATATGGTTTTGAATGGACCCCCGACTACGTTGCTTGGTTCATTGATGGTGAGGAGGTGTATAGGCAGACCGGTGGACATATTGATGAGATGCACTATTCACAGAAGATAATGATGAACATTTGGAATCCGGTCTATGATGATTGGGTCGGCATTTGGGATGAGAGAGTATTACCAAGATTTGCATTCTACGACCATGTCAGCTATGCATCGTATACCCCTGGTGAGGGCAATGTGGGGACTGATTCCAATTTTACATTGGCATGGCAAGATGATTTTGATTCCTTTGATTCCACTCGCTGGGAAAAAAGCGATGACCATACATGGGGCGGGAACCAATCATTGTTCATAGAGGAGAATGTTGTTTACCAGGATGGATATATGATCCTTTGCTTGACCAATCTATCCGAAACTGGATCGGTTGACAATACAATACCGTCTGCGCTTTGGGCAAGGCACCATGGGTACTCGATCGACATGCGTTTTTCAGAGGAAATAGGCTTATCCAGTTCTGAGGACATCAATAATTACAGTCTGGCAAACACCACTATCAACAGCGCAGAATTATTGGAGGATCGACGCTCTGTTACCCTTACGATGGATAGTGAACAATTTGATGCAGCAAATATGGGAGTGTTTAACATAGAGGATGATAATGTTCCACCAAATTCAATTGATTGGCAGATCGTGTGGATCGACTCGCCAGAGCCAATGAGTTACGCGCTGATCAATGTAGGTGGTGATAGTATGTCGATCTACTCGACCGATCAGGTGTGGAGTTCTAGTGTTCAATATGGTCACGAGGGAGGGAATTATCAGGTGATCGATGAGTCTATTGATATTATTGGTACGACAAATGATGACATCTACAGATCGTCATTGAATCGAGTTGCAGGGTACAAGGTCCGCCTGGTCCCAGGTTTTTATAATTTGAATCTTATGTTCTCTGATAACCACTATTCACAGCCTGGTGATCGAAAATTTGATATTACCATTGAAGATAGCCTTTGGGTGAATGATCTGGATGTCATAGGGGAGGTAGGGCACACAACCGCACACAATGTGCTTCTTGATAGAGTTTTGGTTGCAGATGGCACCTTGGATATCTATTTCTCTGCAGAGGTATATGGAACTGGATATTCTCATGCCGGTCCATTTCTCAATGGGATGGAGATCGGGCTTGATGAGCCACTATCTGTTGTGTCAAATACACCAATGCAATTTAATTTCAAGGCACCATATCCAAACCCTTTTAACAATAAGATCACCATACCAATTGAAATGATAAATGATACTCAAGTGAGGGTTGATGTCATTGATGCAGCTGGTAGAGTAGTTGATACTATATTTGATGGAATGATGTCAACTGGGAGTCATCAATTGGAATGGAATAGTAAGAGCCAGGCAAGTGGCATGTATATCATTAGAACAACCGTTGGTAAGGTTAATCATTATGAAAAGACCATTCTACTTAAATAGCACCATAACCATATTCCTTTTGGTATCTGTAGCATCCTCAAAGCCATATAGAGGAGGTGAGTTACGGACGATAGACACCTACCGATACGGTAGATATGAGGTCAGCATGAGATCTGCCTCAGGTAGCGGAATTGTAAGTTCTTTTTTCACCTATCGTGATTATTGGGCAGAGGGCTTGAGTGGATCACGGCATTGGAACGAGATCGATTGGGAGATATTGGGTCAACATGAGGATGAGGCCTCAACAAATCTCATCATACAGAACCAATGGGACTATGTTCAGGAATTGGACCTTGACTTCAATCCGCATGAGGGTCTCCACACTTATGCAATTGAGTGGACTCCAGATAATGTCCTCTTTTTCATTGATGATGACCTGGTTCGAACCGTTGATAATTTTTATGCCGACTCCATGTATCACTACCAAAAGATCATGATGAATCTCTGGCAGCCCACTGCATCGAGTTGGGTAGGTACATTTGATTCTGATATCTTACCGGTCTACGCTTTCTATGATTGGGTAAAATATTATGCATATGTACCAGGCTCGGGAAATACAGGAACGAACAACGATTTCATTCTTCTATGGACCGATGATTTCGATTATATGGATCCTAACCGTTGGGAGCGCGCTACGCATACCTTTGACGGGAATAATGTAGACTTCATTGAGGAAAATGTCGTATTCCAGTACGGACATATGATACTGTGTTTGACGACCCCAGGAGACACAGGATATAATGGTGATCCCTTGAAAACCACATCAACCACCGGACTACCATACTCCATCTCAATGGGTAGGGCCTATCCAAACCCATTTAATCATAATATCACGTTTCCATTGACCCTCAATGGCGAAGGCTCGATCGAGTATGCCATATATGATATCAATGGGAGGATCGTTACGGTTGGACACAACAGGCTTGGATCAAGCAGAGATAGGTCCATCCACTGGAATGGTATGCGCCAGGATGGTACCCCTGTCCCATCAGGGACCTATTTCTTCAAATTGATCAATGATGACATTGCGCTCACTCAAAAGATCCTCTATCTAAAATGATGATGTTTAGATCACACTCTTTGATGAGTCTAATGTTCATTTTCCTATGTTGCTCAGAGAATGATACCAAGAACGACCATTCTGAAGAAAATCCACCTGAAACATTGGAGGAATGGGAGCAGGTGTGGACAGAAGAATTTGATGGTGACACTCTGGATCTTTCCAAATGGAATATATTACGCTGGCGTCCAGGGTGGGTCAATAACGAACAACAGGCCTATACAGATAGGGATACTAATGTCTTTTTGGAAAATGGCAATCTAGTGATCCAGGGTTTGATAGAGCCAGATTATTACGACACTGACCATGCAGGCAATCAATACAATGCGGACTATACCTCAGGCAGGATCAACACAGATGACAGATTCTCTTGGACATATGGACGATTTGACATCAAGGCAAAATTGCCAAAAGGCAATGGATCCTGGCCTGCAATATGGATGCTCGGTGAGAACATATCAAGTGCGGGGTGGCCTGACTGTGGAGAGATAGATATCATGGAGCACGTTGGTTTTGATGATGGGAATATTCATGGTTCAATACATACCAAGGATTATAACCATATGATCAATACTCAAAGATCTGGTTCAACATTGATCAGCACTGCCACAGAATCATTCCATGTCTATTCATTGGAGTGGAGCCCGAACTACTTACGCTATCTGGTAGATGATCAACCTTTCTTTTTTGTTTACAATGACAGTGATGGTGATGTGGCAAGATGGCCTTTTGATGCGCCGCAGTATATGATATTGAATCTGGCAATTGGTGGTGACTGGGGCGGAGCTCAAGGAATTGACCCAAGTTCTTTCCCTATGAGGATGCTGGTTGATCATGTCAGAGTCTCCAAGCGATCAGAAGATATTGGTGATGTGCAAGTGACCTTTCAAGTGGACATGGAAAATATGAATGTAACCGGGACCGGTGTGTGGCTTTCTGGAGGCTCCATCAGTTCTGGAAGTTCTGGTGGACTACAGATGGAGCCGACCACAGATAGTGGAGTATGGAAGGCCCAGTTAACCCTACCACCCAATTCCTCTTTTACCTATAAGTATAGGAATGGGTATTTCCCTGGTTCCTGGTCTGGTGGCTGGGAAACCCTCAGTGACGAATGTGGTGTGGGACAATATAATGATCGGTCTGTATCCATAGGCATTGCAGACACGACCCTATCAATTGTATGCTTTAATGAGTGTTCAGAATGCAATTGAATAAATTTATTATTAAGCAAATCTCAAAGAGATCATTATTGACTCTAGCATTGACCTCATCCTTATTGGGTCAGGGGTTTCTCCACGTTGAGGATGGCCAGATCGTTGAGGGCAATGGTGAGCCAATTCTATTAAGAGGATTTGGCCTTGGGGGCTGGCTAGTGCCTGAGGGATATATGCTTCATAATCAAGCCTGGATCGAAGGGTTTGAATCACCAACACAGATTCAAGATCATGTCGAGGATCTTGTGGGTGTGGAGACCGCATATGAATTTTGGGAGTCATATCGTCAAAACTATGTGGCTCAGGTGGACATTGATCAGATCGCTGAATGGGGATTCAATCATATCAGGGTTCCCTTTCACTATAAACAGTTCTATGATGAATCGGGATCTGATACACCCATTGGTTATGGCATCATCGATGAATTGATCTCATGGTGCGAGCCTTACAATATGTATATTATTTTGGATATGCATTGTGCTCCTGGAGGTCAGAATGGTGGGCCCATAAGCGACAGTGATGGGACTGCCCGTTTATGGTTGGACAATGAGAACAAGGAATTGACCACTCAGATATGGAGAGAGATCGCGGACTATTATTCTGAGGAGACCTTGATCGGAGGCTATGATCTCATCAACGAGCCGGTGCTGCCAGATGGGGTCACTACAGAAGAGCTCAGACAGTTATACATTGATATCACTGATGCCATACGAGAGGTCGATACAAATCATATATTGTATGTTGAAGGCAACTGGTATGGAACAGATTTTACTGGCCTCACCCCACCTTGGGATGAAAATATGTCCTATTCATTTCATAAGTATTGGGGAGAGACATCACTGTCAACCATCCAATCCTATATTGGAATGAGCAATCAATATGAGATTCCACTGTGGATGGGCGAGGCTGGTGAGAATTCTAATCAATGGTATTACGAGGTCTTTAAATTATTGGAGGAGAATGACATAGGATGGAATTTTTGGACTCACAAGAAAGTTGACAAGATCTCTAGTCCATTCTCGGTATTGGTCACCGGTCAGTACCAGACACTTATAAATTACTGGAGCGGAAATGCTTCTCAGCCTTCTCCAGAGTATTCAGAGGCAGCGCTTATAAGTTTTGCCAATAGCCTCAAGCTTGAGAATTGCATATCCATGCCTGGTGTGATCGCATCACTGACCGACCCTGAATATGGCGAGATCTCCAAACCTTATTCACAACATAGTATCCCTGGAATTATACCTGCAGTAGAATATGACATAGGGGTATGGGGCATGTCTTATACAGATAGTGATTACATCAACAATGGTGATGGTAGTTGGAATGAAGGCTGGACATATAGAAATGATGGAGTGGACATTGAATATAATAATGGGTCCAATAGCAGCCATCCCTATAATGTTGGTTGGACGGATACAGGTGAATGGCTAGGATATACGATACAGGATGTGACCCCAGGAACATATGATCTGAAGGTCAGGGTTGCAGCCCCCAATTCTGGGGGGATGTTCTTTGTACAGTTGGATGGTGTCAATCTTGCGGTTGTTGATGTTCCCAGTACGGGTGGCTGGTATGATTGGCAGAATATGCTGATCCCCGATGTTGAAGTATCAGAGGGTGAGCAATTCTTAAAGATTCAGATCGTTCAGGCGGGATTTAACATTGAAAGGATCAAATTTGAGTCACTGGTCTCAACGGAAGAGAATCCGATCATCGTGAATGGATTCATGCTCGGGGAACCTTTTCCAAACCCTTTCAATCCGAAGGTGAATCTAAAACTCAGTGTTCACGAAAAGAGGAAACATATTGCCTACATATATGATATAAGAGGCAATCTCGTTTGGGAGATAGATTATGGAACATTGGAGATAGATACCTATGACCTTGAGTGGAATGGTCTAAATGAAAAAGGAGGCCCCGTCAAAAGTGGTGTATATTTTTTCAAGATTCAGGCAGATGAGATCAGTCAGACCAAGAAGATGATCATGTTAAAATAATTTTGGGTGTTTTTGTCGTATTTGTTAAGTTACATATGTAAAGAAATTTTAGTTTTTTCATAGATAAGGATCAATGATAATGAGAGTAAGAATACTTTATTTAATTCCAATATTACTACTACTAGCCGGTTGCCAGTTTGGTGACAAAGAGGGATATGAAACATCAGATGCTGAATTGATACAGATGATAATCGCGGCGGAGAAGATAGAGATAGATATTGAAGAACTACCTGATCAGTCTAGGTCATATGTTGAGAATGATAATGAGTATGACGAGATAGGGACTCACTATGCCTCTGAATTGGGATATGAGGTAGAACGTATTGGGAATGGCCATAGAAGTGGTCATCGCGGTGAGGTGTATTTTAACCTCGAAGGAAGAAAACTGGACCCCAACGACTGGGGCAGCAAGGGTCGTGACTGGGATAGAGGAGAACACGAGGATTGGGAATGTTTCTCTCTTGTTTTTCCTATCACCTTTGACATGCCTGATGGTTCTACGATCACGGTCGAGACAGATGATGAGGATGGATGGTCTGATATCAAGTCATGGTATGAGGAAAATCCAGGGATGGGGCAGAGACCTCTGATGCAATTCCCTGTGGTGATCTTTTTTAATGAAGAATCAATGACCATCGATAGTCAACAAGAGTTGAGTAATGCATATCATGCATGCCGACCTGAGCGTGATGGAGAATGGAAACGAGATGATGATGGTGAGGCATGCTTTGAATTGGTTTATCCGATAACCTTTACTATGCCAGATGGTTCTAGCATGACGGTTGAGGATGGTGAAAATGGCTGGGATGAGTTGAAGGATTGGTATGATGAAAACGAAGGATATGAGGAGGTCAGACCTGAACTTCAGTATCCGGTAGACATCGTATATGAGACCGAGGAAGGTGATTCAACTATCACGGTAAACAATGATGAGGAGATGGAATCAGCCAAAGATGAATGCCGAGGTGAGTGGGAAGAAGGTTGGGAAGAGGATCCAGAGGGAGAAGAAGACGAGGAATGTTTTGATTATGTTCTGCCTGTGACCTTTGTGATGCCTGATGGGTCGACCATTACCGTAGAGGATGAAGGCGGATGGTTCCTGTTGAGGAGATGGTATGAGGAAAATGGTGAATCGGAAGAGGAGCCGGGTCTCCAGTATCCGGTAGATATCGTGTATGAGACAGAGGAAGGTAATTCAACGGTTACGATAAATAATGATGAGGAGATGGAAGAGGCCTATCAAAATTGTGAGAATGATGTTTAGATCGTACTATAACTTTGATCAATTATTAGCCAAGGTCTCGATATTTATCGGGACCTTATTTTTTAGAGATAAATAATAATGAAATGTATAATAATGATATGTATCCTGCCCCTTTGGTTGAATGCTCAGCAAAGCACGTCCATGCCAAAGGAGGGATTGGATGATCGAAAGAAATGGGAAGTTCTAAGACAGAGAATTGAGACCGCTGTTGATAGGGGTGATATTTCTAGAGAAGAGGCAGATAAGAGATATGCAAGTTTTCGTGCCCGAGCTACTGGTCAAAGGGTCGAGAGAAAAGACCTGGTCATGGAAAGCCATTTCAAAAGACTGGGCATTGATGACATTGATGAATTGAAAAATAGGCTATTGGATCAGGATATTCCCGCTGACCAGTTGGATGCAGTGCTAGGCGGAATGCTTAGATTGGTGCATGCGGTAAAGCTAGACAGAGAAAATTATAGAATGAATCCTCGAATAGAGGCATATTTCAAAGATAGACTTGGATTGACGAGCTCTCAGGCCAATAAGATATTGCTGATCTCAAAAGAAATAGTTTCTGGAAGTTTCTAAATTAAAAAACGATCTGATTCATTGTTTTTCCTTCGATCTATAAAGGTCATCATATTTATATCTCTCACTTTTTTGGTGGCACAGAATACATCAAGCATCAATGGTTTTGTAAGAAATAATGCGAATGGGGAGCCCATATCCTATGCAAATGTCTTTATAAGTAATACATCGATAGGCGCAGCAACAAATCGGGACGGATACTTTGTAATATCTGATATACCTCTAGGTGAGTATGAGGTCAATGTGTCCATGATAGGATATGCAGTCCACAAGGAAATGGTAGAGCTCTTTGATGGAAGTCCGGTCAGACTGGAGATTGGTATGAAAGATCAGGTGATCGAAGGCTCAGAGGTTTTGGTCACGGCAGAACGTCAAAAATTTGAGAGGTCCATCGAGAGCAGTCAAATATCCTTGGACATCAGAGAGATAAATTCCGCACCTGCTTTCATAGAGCCTGATGTATTTAGAACCCTGCAAATGCTTCCGGGAGTCCAGACCACAAGCGATTTTTCCAGTGCGCTTTATGTTAGAGGTAGTACTCCCGACCAGAACCTGATCATGCTGGATGGCATCGTGGTCTATAACCCCTATCATCTAGGCGGGATCTTTTCAACGTTCAATACGGATGCGATAAAGGAAGCAGATTTTCATGCTGGAGGATTCCCTGCGAGGCACGGAGGAAGAATGGGGGCCATACTCAATGTGATCAATCGAGAGGGCAATACGAACGAGATTACGGGCATGGCCAATATCTCTCTCATTTCTAGCAAGGGTTTACTGGAAGGTCCACTACCAAGGTGGAGGGGAATGAAGGGTTCTTGGATGATATCAGGGCGTAGGACCTATTTTGATTCAATTGTCGATGCTCTGAAGATACCAATGGGTCAGAAGGCTGATGGCACGGATGCATATTTTCAGTTTCCATATTTCTTTTATGACTATCAAGTGAAGATCAATCTAGACATCAACCAAGACCATCGCATCACATACTCTCGTTTCTATGGTGATGACGTGTTAGACTATTCCTGGGATGAAAGGGAAAGCATAGATAATGCAAATGTAGATCGTGATACAGAGACTGGTTTTAGCATCAAATGGCCTTGGGGGAATCGTACAAATGGTCTTATATGGCGGTGGATCATGTCTCCTGAGTTGGTCGCAAAGACCTTTGTATCAAATAGTAGGTATCGATTTGATTTTGACCTTGGTTTTTATTTTAGGGATACCTACACCTATGCAGACTCTGTAACGGCAATATTTACAGATGTTAACTGGAGACTGTATGATATTATCAATGATAATTCAATAGAGACTGAGTTAACTTGGAAAGCAACTGATCGTCATGAGATAACGGGGGGCTTCCAATTAAAGAGTGTGGACTTTGATCTTGGAGAAGAAGTGAAAATCGCCACCCAGGATACATCCGTCATTTTTTCACCATTAACTCTAGATAATAAGACCCGTGAGATCTCATTCTTCATTCAAGACAGGTGGGAATTCTCAGAAAAATTAAAATTTCAATTAGGAATCAGGGGCACTGATTACAACTTGCATGATGAGTTTTATCTTGATCCAAGACTGGGAATGAAATATCATTATTCAAAGGATATTGCCTTGAAGCTAAATTGGGGACTCTATCATCAATTCTTGACCACTGCAAATAATCAGGATGAAAATCTCAGGTTGGTGGAACTCTGGCTAGGTATACCTGAGGACAAGCCTGCTGCCATATCTCAACACATAATAGGTGGCCTTGAATACATGTCCCCAAAAAATATTTTTTATCGATTAGAGCTATACCAAAAAGATTTCGATAATCTTCTCACATTGAAACAAGAAAATCAGAATACGATGGAAGGGGGTGAGTCTGACACCCCATTCAATGAGTTTTGGGATACTAGAGGAAATAGTTGGGGCGTTGAATTCTTATTGAAAAAATCATCTGGCAGGCTAAATGGCTGGGTCGGATATACCTACGCAGAGACAAAATATTTCACTGAGCCCAGTGGATGGCATCATCCGAACTTTGACCGAACCCATACAATCAATGTCGTAGGCAATATTGAACTGACAGAAGAACTTGAGATAAGTACGGCTCTCACACAATCAAGTGGAAATCCCTATACAAAGATTCTGGGAAGGGTCTATGATTGGGAACAGAATCTATATAGTGATACATACTGGTATCCTCTTGATAGTTATATCGTTGGAGAAAAGAACACAGAGCGTTATGATGATTATTTCAGGATAGATGTTGGTATGACACGAAAAGGTGGCAACTTATTTGGCCTGGAATATGATACATACTGGCAGGTGATGAATGTTACAAAACACTTGAATGCATTTAGTTATGCTTATAGGACAAAAACAGGTATGAACGGTGATCAATTGGGTGTGGAAAGAAGAGTGGTCCCACAGTTCCCCTTGATCCTTACCTTTGGGGTGAAATTTGATTTTTAAGTTGCCATGTCGAATCATCTTCTCGTTTATGATGATCAGTATCATGGGATGCCTTTTCCCGACCAATGAGTGGGAGGACCTAGAGTCTGATTATGATCATGTATTGAATGTCTTTGGTCTGATCAATCTAGACCCTGGTCACCCAAGTTATGTTGGACTCTATAGAACGACAGACCTTGATGAGACCGTATTGACCCTAGTTGAAACGGATACCCTATACTGGTGCGATTGCGATGATGATGAATGTTGGGAATGTGATGAAGGTCAGGATGGTTATTGGGTAGTGGACTCGATCTATGAACCTGCCGCCCTTATAAAAGACGCATCCGTCAATGTGATCGATGATCAGGGTAACAATTTTGAGCTATCATATGTTGATAAGATAACATTCGTGGATACCGTATACTTCGACACGACATTTACTTTCTATGGCACCACGATCACATGGGATACCACCTACTACGACACGAATGATTTCCGCATCAATTTCTATGTTGACACAACTGGTTCCTTTGTTCCTCAACCAGAGACCAATTATGATCTAAGCATATCTGCTCCTGGTTTTGATCCGGTGACGGGGTCACTCATGACGCCATCCATCCCAAATATTGATTCTCTATCACAGAGGGGAAGGTCTGTTGATACTATTACTGCAAATGAACCTTTTGACATTCATTGGAGTCAGACAATGGGCATGGGGCTGGTCACTGGAGAGGTGATCTTTGGTAATTTTTGGGAAGACACATCAAATGGTGATTGGTGCGGAGGATATTTTGATGATTTTGTGATAGACCTTGAGGATGATTCTCAAAATCCATATGGGATCACTGCTGAATATTGTGGAGAAGAGATGGACACACAGGAAACCTTAGACTATTTTATACGCCTCACTGCCATGGAAGATAATTACCATGAGTATTTTATCACTGGTGAGATGGGCGAATATTCAAATGCGTTGCTCAATTATCCTACCACAAAGGGCCGCTCGGTTGGTATCGAGGGAGGATTTGGTTTTTTTGGATCGATCGCATCTGATGGCCTTTTATTAAAGATAGCACCATAAAGAATATGAATGTAGGGCTTGGTGTGTAGAAAAAAATAGATTGAGGCAGTATAAACATAATTCATTTAACTTCTGGGTAAATACCGATTAAATGGAATGCTAAAAATGAACAAGGGAAGTTAGTTTCCGCAAGAGTATACATTTATATGATTCAGGCAGATAATCTAAGCAAACCAAGAAAATGACCTTTTTAAAGTAAAGAGATAGAAATGAAATCAATTACAACTATAATTCTACTATTTAATTCAATTTTTTATGCCCTGAATGGACAGACTCAATTTGATGCGGTTGGTAGTGAATTGGCTAAGTTAGAACTCATACTCCAAGAAGCCTCTAGATCTTCACAGAGAGTATTCGTTGAGGACTTTACAGGTCTCCAATGACCCTATTGCCCTTCAGCAAGTTTTGCGATATCCGAGATGTTAGATACCTATCCAGAGACATTGGTTAACATAGAGTGGCACAGTCCAAATTTTACTCCAGGGAATTCAGATTTTGATATTTCAGAGTATTCCACAAGGGCAAATCTCTATGGTGTTGGGGGTATTCCTCATACACAATGGAATGGAGTTGAAGAAACCATTGGTGGATATGCAAATGGTAATTGGGAACCTTTCATGGGCACATTTATGAATTTGTATAATTATATGATAGGCAATGAAACCCCATATGAGATTTCCATCAATGGGCAAATTGGATCAGAAGTCTCATATGATGTAATCATATCAATGGATTCGGACCTGAGCAATGCCAATCAAAAGGTTGATGTGTTTGTGGTAGAGGATAATATCTGGTCATATTGGACTGGTGCAGGTCAATATCATAATGCCAGAAATGTGGCAAGAGATTGGCTTTTATCAGAAGATCTGGAAATAAATTCTTCGGGAGAATCTCAAACATTCTCAGGATCATTTGATTTGGGAGAAAGTTGGAACTCAGATAGTGTAAAAATAATTGCAATAGTTCAAAACTATTCATCAAACCAGATCTATCAAGTTACGCAGGTTAATATTAATGAGATGAATCCAGACATTGATGATGATGGCATCCTGAATCATGAAGATAATTGTATTGATATCTTTAATCCTGACCAAGAAGACCAAGATTCAGACCTTATAGGTGACGCTTGCGATTCTTGTGATAATCTGATATATGTTTCAGGAAATCTAAATGGTGATGTGAATAATGACCAACCTGTGATAGACATATTTGATGTTTTGATATTATCAGACTATTTTAATTCTGGTGAGTTAAATGAATGCCAAGATCTAATAGTTGATATTAATGACGATGGAAATGTCAATGTGGTTGATCTAATATCGCTATTGCAAATAATCATGGGTAATTAAAATAGGAAACTATGATTATGCAGAATATTATTCTCCAGTTTCAAAAGAGATTCGCTTGACCGATGATGAGTAAGTAGTTCAATGAAAATAGCACTTACTTTATCCATCATGTTTTTAAATATAATCAGTGCCCAGAGAGTAGTGGGATACTATCCGCAATGGGTTGTGGCTAATCTACAGATCGAGGAAATAGAGTTTGATGTTGTAACCCATGTCATCCACTCCTTTGCATGGCCAAATGTGGATGGCAGTATCTCTTCATACGATGGCATGTTTGGTTCAGGGATGAGTGATGTGGTCCATGGGCAAGGTGCCAAATTTCTTCTAAGTCTAGGAGGATGGGGAAATCATGAGGGCTTTGAGGCGGTTAGTGCAGATGAAGACCTTCGTGAGGGATTCATCTATAACCTTGCGAGCATATTGACGATCAATGAATATGATGGGGTAGACTTGGATTGGGAATTCCCAGAATCGGAGGCAGATAGAGAGAACCTAAACCTTTTAGTATCAGAGATGGATTCTATTTTTTATGCTCTTGATCCAGACTGGATGATCACTATGGCTGTCCCTGTTTCAAATTGGTACGGACAGTGGCACGATTTTGATTTTTTGGTCGATCACGTTGATTTTTTCAATGCCATGACATATGGGACCCATGGTAACTGGTCCAGTCACGCGGGGCATCTCTCGCCTCTTTATCCGTCACCACCTGGTGATCTGGATGGCTCCTGCCACACCAATATGAACTATCTATCCAATATCCGAGGAGTACCAAGAGATAAAATAAATATGGGAATGCCATTCTGGGGTATTAAATGGGAATCACCAAACATCAATGAGCCATTTACGGGAAGCACAGTTGATGTCATGTACTATGACATCCCTCAATTGATAGGTAACGGTTGGACCTACCAGTGGGATGATGATGCACTGTGTCCATACCTTATCAAAGACGATAGCACTCGGATCATAACCTATGAGAATCCGCAATCGATAGGATTAAAATGTCAATATATTTCAGAGCAAGAACTTGGTGGCGTCATGATCTGGGCACTATCATATGATAAAACTGAAAACGGTCAAGAATTGATACAGTCCATCCAAGAGAATTATCTAATTAATTTTCCAGATGAATCTTACTCAATACCAAATGAGATATCTTTGAGTGCTTATCCCAATCCATTCAACCCCTCCTGCAACATAGATATAGACCTAGAACATGATCTGTTTGTCCAAATAATGGTAAATGACCTTCTTGGTCACGAGGTCAAATTGTTAAATAATAAAGTACTTCGAAAAGGAAGCCATCAGTTCTCATGGGAGGCTAGAGACCACCCCAATGGAATTTATTTCATTACTACCAAGCAGAATAAGTTCATTCAAACCAGGAAGATCACCTTACTTAAATAACACTCTCTTCATGGGTTTTTTGTTTGTGGGATGATAGGTAGATTTATGAATGATAAAGTGCATCAAATTACTCCTATGGTCCTGTAGGCCTATAAAAAAAACATTTGAGATCAGCATAGGGGTAGCCTTTTGTATCCTGGTTCATGGTTGCGAAGAAGCAAGTACAGATCTTGATGATATTACAGATCATGGTGTCGTTATAAATGAGATCAATTACAACTCATCGGATGCTTTTGACCCAGATGATTGGGTGGAGATCTATAATGGAAACAGTGATGTTATGGACCTGAGTTCTTGGGTCTTGAAGGATGATGATGACGATCATTTTTTTACCTTGCCTTCAAATACATTTTTGCAACCATATCAATATCTAATCCTTTGCAGAGATACCGTGAAATTCACAGCTTTGTTTCCTGAAGTTATTTCGTATTATGGTGGTATGGATTTTGGTCTTGGAGGAGGAGGGGATCATGTCAGGTTTTTTGATGCTAATGGTTCAATGGTAGATATGGTGGAATACGATGATAATGATCCATGGCCAACACTGGCAGATGGTAGCGGACCCACTATCGAGTTGAGACACCCATCATTGGATAATGCACTATGGGAAAATTGGTCTGCATCCAATGGAAATGGAACACCTGGGGTGATCAATAGCACCTACGATGATGAATGAATTAGATTCACCATCCTTAAAAAACATCAATAATTAGTAAATTGATGTCATTCATTGGTAGTTTTGTGTTAGAAGTTTTATATAAAGATTTGATTTAACCTTCTTACAAAATATAAAATAACAGGAAAAAAATGGAATTCTCAACTGAACTATTTAATCTAGCCTTCAGATTTGGATTTAATCTATCGATCGCTTACGTGATCATAAAACTGATATATCATCGAGATCATAATAATAACGATTTTGTTTTTACATATTTCATGTTCAATTCATTGATCTTCTTTTTTGCGTACATATTGGGGAATATGGACATTAATATTGGCTTTGCTTTTGGATTATTTGCTGTGTTTGCCATTCTTCGATATAGGACCGACCCGATTCCCATCAAAGAAATGACCTATCTATTTGTTGTGATTACCATAGGTGTCATAAATGCCCTAGGTCAAAATGAAGTATCCTATGGCGAATTATTATTTACAAATGTTACACTGGTTCTATTAACCTATTTTCTTGAAAATTATTGGCAAAATAATTTACTTCGTCGTCGTACCGTGGAATATGAGATCATTGAGAACATAAAACCCGAAAACCATGAAAAATTACTTCTTGACCTGAAAGATAGAACAGGACTATCCATTGTACATTTCGAGATTCGAAGGGTCTTTTTGGATAAGGTCAATATTCGAATTTATTCCACAGATTGAATAATGAGGAAAACAGATTCTTTGGTATTAATGATATTAATTAAATACCTGAATTTGTTTATCAAAGGTCCTATGTTGATTGGTCGGTACTGTTTATTCATCTTATTTTTACAATGTGCATTTGCAGCGGATGAAACTGAGTCATGGAATAGCATAGGATTTGAAAAAAACTTGCCATACTCACTTGAACTTGAATTTGATCAGGAGATTCGGTTAATAGATCAACTATCTACAGTGAAACAGACCATCTCTGAGATATCACTATCCTATAAGATCCTGGATGGAGTTAGAATTTTCATTCCCTTGCGATATGCCATATTTGAGGATAAGGTCAAACAGCGATTAAGTTTTGGTGGGTCATATAAATATGGTTGGGATCCTGTAAGTCTCAAGTATCGGATAAAGTTACAAAGGACATATGAGAATGGAGATTCTCCTGAGGATCTGATTAGAAACAGAATCACGATTGAGTATAAGTTAAGTAAAAAGATCGAACCCTATGTGTCTGGGGAATTTTTTCATCTTTACAATATAGATCGATTTCAGTATAATGAAAATAGGATTTCCTTTGGTTTCAATGTTGATCTTCCAAAAAAGAGATCTATAAAGATTTTCTATACACGGAAGAAAGAAGATATTGATAGTTCTAAGCCAGATCAGATCAATATATTTGGTCTAGCCTATGATCTTAAATGGTAATGGGGAAACCTGAGGAAGAGGAATCACTATGAAGTACATAATAAAACAAATATTTTACACTTTTCTCTTTACTACATGTTTGTCAGCTCAATGGTCAACTGACTCCTCTTCACCTCAGTTTCTTGGGAGTGGTGTCCAACCCCAAATAGCATCGACATCAGATGGCGGCACTTACATTACATGGATCACCGATGGTAGTTATCATGTGTATATCCAACGAATGGATGAATTGGGAGTAGCCCAGTTTGGTGATGCGGGGCTTTTGGTCAGCGATAATGATAATGCATCTTGGATCGCGGTCTACCATCTTAATATTGCAATCGATGAAAATGATAATGCTATCATATCGACCGTTGACCAAAGAACCGGAAATTGGGAGGTCTATGCATGGAAGGTATCCCCAGAGGGTCTTATGTTGTGGGGCGAGGATGGGATCACGATCACGAATTCTAGTACAAGCAATATGTCTCCAAGGCTTACGATCCTTGAAGATAATAGTTTGATAATTACATGTAGTCATAATGATGGTGAAATTCTATTCCAACATGTGTCATCCGAGGGAGACTTGTTATGGGGTGATGGTATAATAAAGCAGGATGACACTAGAAATCTTGTCTCTCCTCAGTCCATTGTTGATGAGAATGGCGATATTGTCTTCCAATGGTTAAGACAATCCTCTGGATGGCCAATCTATAGTGAAATCTTTGTCCAAAAATATGATCTGAATGGTGAACCGCTATGGGCAGAACCTATTTTGATCGTGGGACCAACTTCGTTTCCAATGGGAAATTGGTCACAACAATTACTTTCTGCTCCTGATGGAGGAAGTTTTATTTCATGGACAGAAATGTCAGGCAATGTACAAACTGCAATAGTTGAATCGATTACGGATGAGGGCTCAACACTTTGGAATGGCGGAATGGAACTCTCCGCAAACTCGAATAATTTTAGGATGTCACCAATGCTGGTAATTTCTGATGATTCTTACGAGATGATGGCTGTTTGGAGAGAGGCAAATGGTAGCCAGTCCCAGCGAGGAATATTTGCGCAGCGTGTAGATAGTACTGGAAACAGACTGTGGGGAGAAAATGGTGTGGCTGTTGTAGACATGAATGGTAGTTATGACTATCTAGATGTCTCAGTATCAGAATTTGATGATGAGATCATTGTTACTTATTTAGAGCAAAGTTCTAATATGAATGGCGATGTTTTCTCTAAAAGATTGGATTCATTGGGCAATGGGACATGGGAAGATGGAACGGTGGTCATAACCAGTTCAAATGATCCAAAATCAGACCTGAAGGCCGAAAAAGGATCGAATTGTTTATTTATCTCTTGGTCAGAGAATGGATCGATATTTGCTCATTGTTTGAGGGATGATGGTAGCCTGGGCCCTCCTGAAATCCCATCAGTGGATTGCGACAGTGGTTATGTTGAGATCGATGGATTATGTTTTTATGAGGATGACCTAGCTGTTCTACAAAATATGATCGATAATAGCTATGAAAGTGGGATCGATCTGGGCTGTGAGGAAGGCGATGCTTACTGTGGATCACCTAATCCTTATATGGACGATCCAGACTCATGGTTCTGGAAGACCATTGATGGGGAAGAATATAATTTTGCTGATGGAGATAGCATTGTAGAGCCTTTGGAATTAGGTGTTCAAGAATGGGTAGACGGGAGATTGACAAGTATCATGTGTGGTGCTTATATCTATTGCCAATTATCGGGTCCAATACCATCAATCATCAATGAATTGACTGAAATAGACCAGTTTAGGTTTGAGGGTAATTATTTTTCTGATTATATACCGGAAACCATATGTGAACTGAATATTGATTATGAAGATGATCTATCATTTGATATTTCTTGGAATTTATTGTGCCCACCCTATCCTACCTGTATTGAGGAAAATATAGGAGAGCAGGATATTTCAGACTGTGAGCAAGTTTCTACGATCGATGGGACAATACCCAATCCCTTTGAGTTAGATAATGCCTATCCCAATCCCTTTAACCCTATGACAAGATTGGGATATTATCTTCCAAAGGAATCTTTTGTTGAAATAACAATTTATGATATGTTAGGCAATTCAATAAGTCATTTGGTAAATGAAAAACAAACATTTGGTCATAGATCAGTGGATTGGAGTGCTAAAAATGATCAGGGTCAACCAGTATCAGCAGGAGTTTACTTATATAGAATTCAAGCAGGTGACTTTATCCAAACAAAAAAGATGATACTCTTAAAATAGGTTAACACCCAATCGACTCCCTGCTATTTTTAATTAGAAGAATCTGCTAGAGTCTCATAATCCAATGATCATCTCAGCCAAAGTATCTATGTCACTATGATCAATGTTTCTGTCTCTATTTACATCAAATCTGTAAAGGTGATAAATGTCTAGGTTAGACCCTTCTTCAGCAAAGTGGTCAGCTATGATGCTTAGATCAATAATATCAACCTTATCATCCAGATTTGTATCACCAAGAATTAAATTTGTATCGAATTGCCATTCATGCTTTGTGACCCTATAGCAATAGACAGGGTCTGTATATTTTAAGTCTAGAACGATATTCTTATCCTGATCCACTTCTGTGACCACCCCGATTTGCTCCTCTAATCTTCCCCAATTGATTAGAGTATTGTTGTTCGGCAATCTTTGAGCACTTCCCATTGCAAGCCCAACATAACCTTCGGGATGTGAGAAGTCCCAAACCAGATTTGCAGTCATATTAGTTTCATCCAACTCATATTCTACAGCTCTAGATATTGGTGGTTCGTGGTCATTCCCATTATCGAAAAGTAATAGATTTCCATTCTCCAGTCTTCTTACATCATGTTGTCTACTGAACCCATTATAATCATCATTTATAATGGTAAACTGATTATTTGCTCCACCCAATATCCAAATGACCTGGCCGTTGTCTCGATCTAATTTAATTACCTCACTGCTTATCCTATTTGATATGATTATATTGGAATCCTCATCAATCTCTATGCTATTACCATGCATCCACATAATGAAACCTGCTGACAGGTTAATATAATTGTAGTTGGTAATATTCAAATGGTCCCACGCATTCCATTCAAAGATCAGATTCTTATCTGAATCAAATTCTTGAATGATGAGGGTTACGACCGTTGCATTGGTATTGCCACCTGGGTCAATTGTGCTTAGATCGACCGATATTGAATCATATGCTTGTATTAAGTATCCACCATTCTGTAAGAGTTGTATGTCATGAAAGTCTGTATAATACCCGTTAGCACATGTCAGTGTGTCAATCTCGGTCATATATTCGTTCATTATTATCCATGCATTATTCTCATGGTCAAAATAAGATATTCTATCTTGTTGAACCTTGAGGTCAAGTCCCAAGGGTCCTGAATTCACTACCCAGACCGCATCCAACATCGAATCAATAATTGCCATATATCTTGGCATTGTACCTGTAGTTGGAGAGAGATGAGCCAGATTATGTATGAATATGTTTGCTGGATAGGGATCATTATTCACAATGATCTCGAAGTCCAAATAGTTCACCTCTTGTGATAATACTAAACAAGTAGAAACAAAAAAAGTTATAATGATGTGTTTTACAAGATTCATAAGGATTTACATATCCAAATAAGAAAAAAAATATGACATTCACCAGAAATTTCTTCATGTTTATATTTATACGACCATATTAATATCCTACTATGATAAGAAAACCCGATACTCGATCATGAAGAAAGGGATCCTTCTGCTATTGCCTATCTTATGCATAGCAAAAAATCTTTCTCTTGAACATCGAATCAATCCACCTAATAGAGAGTTGATGGACGTAGAGATAGTTAATGACATTATGATCATACCAGGTAATTTGGATGGTTATGACTTCTACGATATCTCTGACCCTACCGATCCAACCATAATTGCCAATCTTGAGATCCCAATGGGCAATGGCAATCGTTCTTTGCCAGGGATATGGGTATCAGCCACGGATAGCGTGGCCTATTTTACTTGCAGAACAAAGCAAGAGGGCTCTGCCATCGTTGATTTTTCTGATCCAAATAATCCCGTCCATATTGGGGCACTTTCCCTAAGTGGAACAGATATGAATGACCCTTCCTTTGAGGGCTCTGATATTAGTGGCAACCTATTGGCCGTTGCCATGCACGAGGATGGTGTCATATTCTATGATATATCAGATCCATTAGAACCTGATCTTATCTTGCAAAGACCATGTGAAAATGCTTGGACCGTTGCCTTTATTGATTCAAATCATTATGTGATAGGAAATGGTGATCACGGAATCATTATTGAAGAATTTTATTGTCTAGAAGATACTTGTGAAAGTAGTTCCTTTCCAACGGAGGGTGCGGTCAAGGATCTGGCAATAAAAGATCATTTGCTTTTTGTGGCTGAAGGTTCTGATGGAATCTCAATTTACGATATCTTAGATATTGATCAACCGATTCTGTTAGACCGATATGATACTCCAGGACTATCAAACAAGATTGCTTTGTTTGGTACGAATAAGATTGCTGTATCCGATTGGTTGGACGTCAAGATCCTTGAGTGGACAGGTACTGGATTGGAACTGGTCGGTTACAAAAGTACGGGCAAACGTACAATGGCAATTGGTGCAAGGGACAGTATAATATATTCTGCTGAGTGGCAGCATCTACAAACATTTTCATTTGGTGATATTCAAGAAGGAGACTTGGACGTGGGTTCCTGGGACATATCCTATCCCAATCTTGAGATTGGTCAGAGTGATACATTTGATCTTTTGTTTGAGAATAATGGTCAATCACCACTTGGACTCTATCCACCTTTTATCAATCATGCTGATTTTCAATCAATTAATTTTCCAGAGTATCTTGGTCCTGGAGATACTAGTATTGCCCAGGTCATTTATAACAGGTCGAGCCAAAATGCATCAGGGGTGATGCAGATCACATCAAGTGACCCGGATGAATCACAAATCGATATTCTTTTAGTAGGGAACTATGAGGGGGGAATTGTAGGCTTGCCCGCACCTGCGTTTACCTTGCCTATTGCTGCGAATGGATCTGGAGATTTTCTCCTAAGTGACTATTTAGGTCAGGTAGTGGTGGTAGCATTCTTTGCCCCTGGATGACCTGTTTGCATTCCGGAGTTATCGGATCTAGAAACATCCATTTGGCAGACCTATCCTCAGGATAGCGTAATGCTTGTGGGAATCACATCTGTGAGCCAAAACCAGATAGAGCAATTCATTGAGGAAACGGGGGTCACATATCCAATTCTACAAGATGAATCTAGCAGCGGTCTTGGAGGCTTTGGTGGTGTGGTCTATGATGACTATTACATTCCTAATCAGGGATCTCCCTATCCTAGGGATTTCATTATCGATCAAAATGGAATATTGGTATATGCCAATAATGAGGTGGACACGGATTATATGCTTTTTATCATAAATGAGCTTCTTACAGAGGAAGATATTGTAGGCGTTCAAAATGATGCGTATCCAATTAATGGGTTCAATTTCCTTTCAGTATATCCCAATCCATTTAATCCTATCACTACGATTAGATATGATTTACATAAAGATGATTTTGTAACTATCACGGTCTATGATATGCTTGGTAATATTGTTAGTACTCTCGTAAACCAGAATCAAAATTCAGGTTATAGGACAGTACAATGGAATGCTACAAATGATCAAGGACAATTAGTCTCTGCCGGAGTATATCTATATAGCATAGAAGTGGAAGAGTTCAGGCAGACCAAGAAAATGATACTCCTTAAATAGGCATAAAATATTAGATATCAAGTTCTTAACCTTTGGATAAAAAGTGAATAGAAAAAACTGGAATCTCGTCAATTAGCCCTCTTTAACTAATTTTTTATTAAAGTTTTCTATTTAATATATGATATGAGAAGGATGCTAAAAACGTTCATTACATTTGGATTATCAATCCTATTCTTATCAGTAACATTACATATTGATCTGCATCATCATGAACATTACGATGGATACAGCATATGTGATATTGATTGTGATGATGAAAAACATCATTCTATAGATCACAAATGTGAAAAATGTCTTAATAAGACCAATAGACTGATTGGTCAAGAATGTATTGATTCTTCATTAGATGAGTATGGAGCATCACTTCATTTTTTAAATGAAAGTTTTAATAGTAGCCATAAATTTTATGGCGCATATGGTCGTCCTCCCCCAAGACTCCTTTAGTTAAAAACACTATTTTAATCACATCACTTATGAAAAATTTTCAGTGATGTTCAACTAGTAGATAATTTTTTAAGGAGCATTTTATGCAATTTTTATTTTTACACCCTATCAGGGTGCGCGTAGTTTTTTTATTAACTAGCATGATATTATTTACAATCAGCTGTGAAGACGATGACCACGATCATGACGAAGAACATATAGATGCAGATGGTTTTGTTTTAGAAGATGAAAGTGGAACTGAGGTTTATAGAGAGTTTGAAGGAGCAATGACCGGAACAGTTACATTGACAGTTGGTGATACTCTTGAACTTACCGTACACTTCCTTGACCATGAAGCAAATGAGATTGAGCATGAAGAAGAAGAACATGAAGATGAGTTAAAAGTCTCTGAAAACGATGCCAACATTGCAGTGGTAGAAGTTGAATCCCATGAAGATGGTGAAGAAGATGAAGAACACCATGAGATGGCACTTCATGTAATTGGAGTCAGCACAGGAACAACGAGCTTTAAGCTTCAATTGATGCATGAGGATCACGCGGACTATACATCAACAAACAACGTTCCGGTAACGATAAATTAATAAATACCACATAATACTATGTTTCCTGGGGCTCTTATGGTCCCAGGAAACATCAGTTTCAGGTCTCATTATGAATGATGATGACAAGACACCTGTACACGGAGCTAATGTTTACATTAAAGAACTTAGTATTGGAGCCGTATCCCAAGTAGATGGCCGTTTCATTTTAGATAATGTCTCACTTGGAAAAATATCAATATCGATTTCTATGATTGGTTTTAAGGATCTAAACAAATCATATATTTTAGATACAAAGAATACTGATTTGGGAAGTTTTTACCTTTCAAGAGATACGATAAAAATTGAAGAAATAGTTGTTGACGCACACCATGAGCTTAGACCTCATGGATTCATTTCTAACATTAATGTTGCTGGTGATCAATACCACAACATGGTTAAGTCTTCTCTAGCCTTAACTCTAGAGCAGCAAACGGGGCTATCCATCAGATCCATGGGCCAAGGTGTAACCCAACCGGTGTTAAGAGGATATTCAGGTGATAGATTTTTACTTACAGAAAATGGTATTACTGCTGGAGATCTATCAAATACATCCATTGACCACACGATTAGTATGGACATGGCAGCTTATAATAATATCAGAATCATCCGTGGACCAGAGGCCTTGCTATTCGGATCCAATACGATTGGCGGAGTAATTGATGTTTCTCGAAAAAATAGTACGGAAGCTAGGTTTAATAAATTACATGTTAGAAATATTTCAGGAATGGAATCCTCTAATGAAAGTTTTTTTGGAAATTTTATTGCATATCTTCCCTATAAAGAAAATCATCAATTTGGTTTTTCGCTTTTAAGTAGAACCGCGGGTGATCAAAAATCTCCAGAGTCATCAATAGAAAATACTGCACTATCCAACAGAGAGTTAACAGGAAGCTATTCATATTTTGGTAAGAATGATAGATCAACAATCTCATATGAACAAATAGAAATGGATTATGGTATCCCAGGAAGTTTGGAGGGACATATAGATGGTGTAGATATTAAAATGAATAAAAGGACCCTAAAACACACATACCATAAAGATATTTCTTTTCTAGGTTTTCAAACCCTTGATATAGATCAACGCTTCATAGATTATGGACATACTGAAAATGAAAAAGACAACCCTAATCCTTCTGTGATCATGGACCAGGAAATTTTTTCTTTACAAAGCAAGATTACTGGGAATAAACTAACCGCAGGTTCATTACTTCAATATCGAAACTTTGAAGCAGGGGGGTTTTATTGGACGCCAGATACCAAGGAAATGAGCGTTGCTCTTTTTGGATTAATTGAACGTGAAATAAATGATTTTATTTTACAATTTTCATCAAGGGCAGAATATTTATTGGTGCTTCCAGATACAGAATTATTATATCTTTCCAATATAAATGAAAGTCTAGTTAAGAAACGAAAATTCCAAGTATTTTCAGCGGCATTAGGAGTTATCCGAGATTGGAAGAATTGGGAACTTTCACTTGGCACCATGCTTACTCAAAGAGCACCAGGAATTGAGGATCTTTTTTCTGATGGTCCACATCTTGGTACATATGCATATGAAATTGGGCAACCTAAATTGATGTTAGAAAAAACAATTGGTCTTGAGGCATCACTTAGGCGTCAAATGGGAAAAATCGACATAAGATTCACAGGTTATCAAAACTATAGTCCAAATTTTCATATTAGCACAAAAATGGGAGATGGCTATGAACCTGGTGCAGATTGGATCGAATGGGGAAGTGGATCAAGTGGATGGCTATACAAATACCAAATGAACGGTTTCAGAGCGCGTATCTATGGTTTTGAATCCGAGTTGGAGTATGAACTATTTAAGATGATAAACCTGTATGGTAGTGCTTCATTTACTAGAGGAGAAAACATTTCAGAGAATAGACCACTTGCATACATGCCACCAGATAAAATCATCTTTTCAACAGAACTAGATTTGCAACCATTTTCTATAACACTGCAACTTAAAAAGGTTTTACCACAAACAAGGTTAGGTGAATTCGAAACCAAAACTGAGGGTTATTTTATCGCTGATTTAAATGGCAGTCTCACAATCCACCGATCTCAGATAACTCACAAGATCATTTTTCAGATAGATAATATTTTCAATCAGGTATATTATAATCACCTTTCAAGTATAAAACGAATCATGCCTGAAAAAGGACAAAGTTTCAGCATGCAATATCGCTTAGTGTTTTAACTATTCATCGTCACATTAAAATAGTCCGAATAATTAGTATAAATCTCGATTTAGACTGTAATAATCTCATTTCTTAATAGAAAACAACGAATTATTAACGTTATTAATTCGACTTATTTTCGTCATGACAAATATTATTTCAGGAAATAAGATGGATTTAGATGAGCCTCATAACCTGATTGGCGCTTTATTGATTCTAAGCGGGGTTTTTTGTTTGTGATGATTGGTAGTTTTCGTAACTACTGTATTCAATGATTTTATCACTTTTTATCTCTATTAATCTGGTCGCTAATGAAGAAATGAATTCTCTATCGTGACTAACAAAGATTGTTGTACCATCAAAAAGACCCAGAGCATGGTTCAGAGACTCTATAGATTCCATATCAAGGTGATTTGTTGGCTCGTCCAATATGATTACGTTGGCTCTTTGCAGAATAATCTTTCCGAATAGCATTCGTCGTTGTTCACCTCCTGAAAGAACGCTTATAGGTTTGTTGATATCATCTTGAGAGAAGAGTAGTCTACCAAGTGTCCCACGTATTGTTTCCATATCATCTTCTTGATGGCTCCATTTTGCCATCCAATCGACCAGAGAGATA
>Ga0208639_1000209_pt1 | contig 45928 bp, 52 predicted proteins | sample ETNtaG_33_FD_185772 | JGI IMG/M metagenome (GOLD analysis project Ga0208639, IMG submission 185772) | Marine microbial and viral communities from oxygen minimum zone, Eastern Pacific Ocean - ETNP201310SV76 (SPAdes) (version 2) | ecosystem: Environmental > Aquatic > Marine > Oceanic ...
GTATACAATCCTCAAACCTTATAGCCCAGATAGCTCAGTCGGTAGAGCAAAGGACTGAAAATCCTTGTGTCGGTGGTTCGATTCCACCTCTGGGCACCACTTAACAGCCCTTTTGTTTTTTACTTACAGAATGTTGAGTATATGGTCGACCAATGCCCCGCGGACTCAAGAAAAAGAAGCTGCATTTCCCTTAATTCTTTCTCTGCTCCGGAGTCGCCATCTTTACCAGCGCCCTCAGAAAGACCTCTCATGCTTTCACTGGCAGCTATAAGTTGTCCTACTCCTGCTTCTATTCTTCCACATCCTTTATCATCCCATCTAGCAGCTGAAGAAACTGATAAAGAAGTAATTAGAATTAATGTTAAAAAAATGTATTTCATAAATCTCCTCCAAATTAATTTTTTTATATTACTACCCTACCTTAAACTAAATATATGAAAATTAGGATAGCTGATGACTGTAAATCTTAGTTTTTTAGGAAGGAGATGGGCACTTCTTTGAACTACAAATATAGGGTTTTAACAGTTTTTACATTAAACTTCTATTTAATGAAGAGAGAATATGAGTCAAGTTAAACACATATCTATAGATACTCCTGATGAAGAGGTTCTAAGGATAATTGATGAAGATGCAGCCGTAATTATTGACGAGGTAATTCCTGAATCTGAGATAGATCAAATATTAAAAGAATTAGATCCATATATAGAAGGGAATCTTAAAGGAGCTGATGAATTTACTGGTTTCGAAACAAGCAGAGTAGGGGCATTAATAGCAAGATCTCGTGGTTGTCGTGACTTAGCCATGCATAATAAGATCAATTCACTAGCTTCTGAGTTCCTAGAACCTCATTGTGAGAATTATCAGTTACATTTTACTTCTTTGATCAATATTGGGCCTGGCGAGACAAAACAAATTCTTCATAGAGACAGGGGGCTTTGGGGGGGATATATATCTAGAAAGATTGAAACTCAATTTGCCGTTGTTTGGGCAGCCAGCGACTTTACGTATGAGAATGGAGCTACTCAACTTGTTCCTGGTTCTCATAAATGGGATGCAAAAAGAGAACCCATGGAAGATGAAATAACCTATGCAGAAATGAAAAAAGGCTCTGTATTGCTATACACAGGATCTGTTTTGCATGGCGGGGGTGATAATACTTCTGAAGATATAAGGTCGGGTATCTTTATGCACTTTGCTCCTGGCTGGATCAGACAACAAGAAAATCAATATTTATCTTGCCCTCCTGAAATAGCTAAAGATTTATCTCCTGAATTAAGGTCTCTTATAGGGTATTCGAAAGGGGGGTACGTAATGGGCTTCTATAGTGATCCAAAAAATACCGATGGGACATTAGAATCTGTCACTCCTGAAAAAATATTTAGTAATACAAAAGACAAATACACTGTTCTAGCAAGCCCAGAAGATTTAGTTAAAGAATCTACGAAAGAAAAAAAATAAGATTTGGATTTGTGGAGAAAATTTAATTTATATTATTTACCTCTCCTGATTTAAGCATTGGTTGGTCTTTAGGCTGATAAGTAATTATATAAGCCCTTCTCTGCTGGTCAGACAGGTTAGGTCCTGAGCCATGGATAATATGCTGATTGAAAAAAACTAAAGACCCAGCCGTTATGTTTAAATCAACCGCATCAGTTTCGTTGAAACAATTGGGGTCGGTATAAAAACCACCAAGCTGAGTGCCATTTGAAGTTCCAGGCAAACACCCTTCTTTGTGACTCGCCCTAATAACTCTAAAACAACCATTGTCTTCATTGGCATCATCTAAAGACAAGTAAACGTTAGGAAGTAAATCTACATTCCTGCTGTCATGAACCCAGTAAGGAGAGTCCTGATGCCATCCAAATCCTGACCCGCTTCCTGGTCGTTTTAAATTTAATTTATCTGTCCAAAGAGAAATTTCATCTTCTTTAAGGATGGATCTTATTGGGTCAGTTATTCTTTTATCCTGAGTAAGAGAATAAAGCTCCTTATCCAAAAAATGAGCAGGCTCAATGACTTTCAGTATATTGTCGCTGGGTTGTGGCTCATATTGAAGAGTCATGTAGTCTACATCTACAAATTTCTTTTCATCTAAATAATAGACCTTCCCATTAGGAGCTTTTTCTTGTGCATTGTTAACTGCCCTTTCTAGGGCATCTCTTAAGGAATTTACTTCGTGGATTGAAAATTGATTTTCTCTTACTAAGTAGCCCTCATTTAAATAAAAACTACTTTCTTCTTTAGAAAGAAAAGAGTTCATCAATCGATTGACCGGTTATATTAAAGCTACACCCATCATGATTAAACAAACCAAAGCACCGAACCAAAGCAGAGTCCTAATGTAGATAAGTCCAAACACATAAGTTAAGAAGTAAAGAAACCTCAATCCCAGCCAATACATAGCTAAATTATAATTATCTACTTCTATGATTAAAGACAGAATAGCTAACGCAAAAAAGACTGGAAGGCTCTCTAATAGATTGTTGTTTGCCCTTCTGGTTCTTCCCACCATAGCGCTTTCTTCAACTTTGCCTTCCCTGTTTCCAAGCAAAAAGTTTAAGTTGTTTTGATTCAGTAACACTTGAGTGAATACCCCTACGAGATATAGTGCCGCGGTTAAAATTATTAATGTTGTCATGCTTAACTCCATATTGAGAATTGAGTATAAGATTAACTTAATTTCATTCAATTTGCATAAACTAATAAAGAAATAGCTTGAAAACTGTAATATTGTTTTTTCTAATGAACACTTAAATTAAGAAGAATAACAAGATGAAAAAAACAATAACTATTCCTGCAATAATTGTTTCAATTCTGATTGGCTATTTAATTGGTTTAGCTGGAAGCCAGGGCTCTACAGAATATAATGGCCTTTCCCTTTTCGCTATTTGTGCGTGTGTGAGCTATGTGCTGCATTGGATTATATTTATACCTTCTTTTATCAGCCAGACAGAGCATTATTTTGACCTAACAGGTTCAATCTCTTACTTAACTGCGATATCTCTTGGATTCTACTTAAACCCATCTTCAGATCCTCGTGATCTGTTAATTGGTGTCTTAATAATAATATGGGCAGTTAGACTTGGGTCTTTTCTTTTCTTAAGGGTTAGAAAAGATGGCAATGATAAAAGGTTCACCGTCATGAAAACTCAATTTATATGGTATCTGATGACTTGGACTATAGGCGGTTGCTGGGTCTTAATTTCCATGGCAGCTGGATTAGCAGCTATAACATCAAATACAATGGTGGCGTTAGGATGGCCCGCCCTTATCGGTTGCCTATTATGGGTAATAGGTTTTTCCATAGAAGTTATTGCAGATAAGCAAAAAAGAGATTTCAAAAAAGACGCCTCAAAAGAAAAAGAATTCATTACTACTGGTTTGTGGGCATGGTCACGTCACCCTAATTATTTTGGAGAAATAATGCTATGGATTGGAGTGACTTTAATCGCATTTCCAGTTTTAACTGGCTGGCAGTTATGTACTCTGATATCTCCAGTATTTGTTTACGTTTTATTAACTAAAATCAGCGGAGTTCCTCTTTTAGAAAATAGAGCCATTAAGAAGTGGGGATCAGACCCGGAGTACATGAACTATCTTGAAAAAACACCGGTCTTAATAATGAGAAAACCAAATAAATAAAGGAGAAAAATATGAGCGATGCAATTCAAAAAGGCGGATGCCTGTGCGGAAAGGTCAGTTATGAATTTAATCAATCTGATGCCGTGAGCGCTCATCACTGCCACTGCAAAGACTGCCAAAAAAGTACGGGGAGCGGTAAAGCAACTATTTTACTTATTCCCACAGAGTCTCTTGAAGTGCAAGGAGACATAAGATATTACGGTGTAATTGGAAGTGCAGGTTCTCATATATCCAGAGGTTTCTGCGAGAACTGTGGATCACCTCTGATCTCTTTTGTTGAAGAGAATCCTGCTATTAAATTTATCAAAGCAGGGAGCTTAGATGATTCTTCTTGGGTATCTGCGGATTCTAATTTTTTCAGCTCCTCAGCTAGCCCGTGGTCTCCTGTAGATGAAGATATACATACTTTTTCTCATAATCCTGATTTTGCTTAAAAGCCATTGAGTCCTTCTGAAGCTTATATGAAGATGGTCGAAACTGGCCACCTAAGCTTTGATGAGAAGCAATTAAATCTGTTAAAAAAGCTTGATAGGATTAGCGAAGGGATTAGTTCAAGCTCTAAAAGCTGGTTCTCCAATAAAACCACTAAAGGTTTATATATAAGAGGAGATGTTGGCAGAGGTAAAACCCAACTAATGGATATTTTCTTCGAGAATCTTGATATCAAGAAGAAGAAAAGACTGCATTTCCATAGATTCATGAAAGGATTGCACGAAGATTTAGAAAAACTATCTGGGCAAGAAGATCCATTAAAAGTAGCTGCTAAAGAAATATCTAAATCCACCAACATCCTTTGCTTCGATGAATTTTATGTAGAAGATATTGGTGATGCAATGCTGCTAGGAAGATTCATTACAAAGCTATTTGAAAACGAGGTAACTCTTATAGCCACCTCCAACACTCACCCAGACAATTTATATGAAAATGGGCTGCACAGAGATAGGTTTTTCCCAGCTATTGAATCTTTAAAAGAAAATTGTGAAATTTATGAGTTAAATTCTCTTCAAGATTACAGGCTAAGAACTCTAGAGCAATTAGAAATATTTATTAATTCTAGAGATGACCTAGACAATAAAGAGCTTTCAAAGAATTTCTCAAATTTAACCGGGGGCAACTATAAAGAGAATGGAGAAGTAGAAATCCTAGGAAGGCATATAAAGACTTTAAAAAAAGCAAAAGGATCTGTTTGGTTTAATTTCAAAGAAATATGTGAAGGACCAAGAAGCGCAAAAGACTATATTGAGATATGCACAGAATTTCATACTGTCTTTGTGTCCGAAATACCAATCTTTAGTGCTGATAATGAAGATTCAGCTAGAAGGTTTATAGCACTTGTAGACGAATGCTATGAACGAAAAGTAAACCTGATTCTATCTTTAGAATCAGGCCTAGAAGATCTATATAAGGGCCAAAGATTGACAGGACCTTACAAAAGAACTCTGAGCAGATTAGTGGAAATGAGGTCTAGAGAATATCTTTCTAAACCTCATCTTGGTTAAAGCTATACCGACTGAAGAACTTTTATCTCAGGAGCACCTGCCATAAATGGACCCATTTGTGCTCCCAATTCTCTGAAGTAATCAGTTTTCCCATGCGCATCTTGTGCTTCTTGATCTTTGTACTTTTCTAAGAAAACATAAGTAGTGTCATCTTGTTTATATAAGTCATAGTAAACAACACCATCTTCATTGGCATTTACCTTTTCAACGAGTTGGCTTGCTATGGCCTCAAACTCACTTCCTGAGCCTTCTTTTATTTTTAAAGTAGCCACTATTCCTATCATTTTATTTCTCCCTAATTGATAAATAAGTTGTAGACTTTATTCATAATTGAGCAATTAATCGAGAACTTTTTAGTTTATGGAAGAATTAGTAGTAGTTGGAGGAGGACAGGCAGCAATTCAGTGTATTGCCTCTTTAAGAAAAGAAGGCTATTCAGGCTCAATAACTTTAGTAGGGGAGGAAAACCACCTCCCTTATCAACGCCCTCCTCTATCAAAAGGTTTCTTAAGTGGCTCGACGGAAAGCGACAGATTATATTTTAAGAAAATTGAATTCTTCCAGGAAAATTCTATACAGCTCAATTTAGCCGTTAAAGCTGTCAAAATAGATCGAGAAAACTGTCTAGTTCACCTATCTGACAACAAATCTATTGGGTACGACAAGCTAGTGTTGGCCACAGGCAGTAGGGTCAGAAAGCTACAATTTCCTGGATCAGAACTTAAAGGAATACACTATTTAAGAGGAATCGACGATGCTGAGTCACTTAAAGAAGACCTTATGAAGGGCAACAATCTAGCAATAGTTGGCGCAGGTTACATAGGGCTAGAAGTAGCTGCAGCGGCCAAAGAATTTGACACCAAAATTACGGTCATAGAGATGGCAGATAGAGTAATGAATAGAACAGTGGATCCAATTATTTCAGACTATTATCAGAAACTTCACTCTAAGAATGAAGTTGAATTTATTCTTAATGAGAGCCTAGAAAAGATTGATGGTAAAAAAACAGTCGAGCAAGTTATTTGTTCTGGCGGTTCGTCGATTCAAGCAGAAACAGTGGTAATAGGTGCAGGAGTTATTCCTAATATCGAATTAGCTGAAGAATCTGGACTGAGTTGTGATAACGGTATTTGTGTAGACGAATATGCACAAACTGAAGACAAAAAAATATATGCTTGTGGAGATTGCACCAACCACCCAAATAAAAAACTAAATCGTAGATTAAGATTAGAATCTGTTCATAACGCAATGGAACAATCTAAGACTGTCGCTTCCTCTATTATGGGCAACAAGATTGCTTATAATCAAGTGCCTTGGTTTTGGTCAGACCAATATGATCATAAACTCCAAATCGTAGGCCTATCAGGAGAACATGATCAGGTTTTGATTAGAGGCAGCCAAGATGAATCCAAATTTATGTTGTTCTACTTAAAAGATGAAGAACTTATTGCTGTAGATGCTGTCAATAATCCAAAAGAATTTTTAATTTGTAGAAAGTTAGTTGAAAATAAAGTTAAAATAAGTTCTGATGATATTCTTAATCAATCGATAAATTTAAACGATTTAATTATATGAAGAAGACAGTAGAAACAGCTTACTCCCTAGGTCAAGTAGTCAAACATAAGTACCTTGATTTTAGAGGGGTAATTTACGATGTTGACCCTGAATTTAACAATACTGAAGAATGGTATAAATCTATTCCTGTAGCTATAAGGCCAAAGAAAGATCAACCCTTTTACCATGTATTCGCAGAAAATGATCAAGTCTTTTATTCAGCCTACGTCTCTCAACAAAACTTATTAGTAGATGACAGCAACATACCCATAGAGCATCCAGATGTGCCTGTATTTTTCGGTGGGTTTGATGGAGATTCTTACGAGGTATTAGAAAATAGTAAAAATTAAGTTTTTTTAATTGTCCTGGTTAGCCAAACCAAGACAACAAACCAATATCTCCATTGCTGAGTCTAATTCCTCAATTGAACAAGCTGTAGGTGCAATTCTAAGATATTGATCTTCAGGATCTACCCCATAAGGATGGGTTGATCCGGCGGGAGTTAATTTGAGGCCTAATTCACTTGCTAAAGAAATTATCCTTTTTGCAAGGCCAGGCTTTGTCTTTAATAAAACAAAATACCCGCCAGTAGGCCTTGTCCATGAGCCGTACTCTTGCCCTGATAGCCACTTCTGAACTAACTCAAACTTGGGTTTAATTAAATCAGCATGTTTTCTCATATGTTGCAGCAATTCATTTTCTTCAAAGAATCTTATATGCCTTTTCTGATTTAATTTATCAGGGCCTATTATTAAAGCGGAATAGAAAGGCAGGAATGAATCTTGGTTGGTTTGCGATAAAGCAATAAAACCTATCCCTGCTCCTGAGTAGGTTATTTTAGATGTGGAGCCAAACTCTACCACCAAATCTTCGCTTCCTTTCTTTTTTGCAATAGAAAAGATGTCTTCTAAGACCTCCAATCCTGAAAAATCATGAACGGCGTAGGCATTATCCCAAAATATCCTGCTTTTCTTTCTGGTTTTACTAAATATATCTATTAATCCTTCAATAGTTTCCTTGCTATATGTTTCACCTGTGGGATTAGAATGTTTTGGTACACACCAAATACCCCTAATGGAGTCATCCGATTCAATGTAAGACCTAATTAAGTTCAAATCGGGCCCTTGACCGGTTAACGGGACAGGAATCATGTTGATTCCTAGGCTTTCACTCAGAAAAAAGTGTCTATCATATCCTGGAACAGGACAAAGAACAGAAACCCTCTCTTCTGAAGACCATGGCCCATCTCCTACACCCTGAATACATAGATACGAAAGATATTGAGACATCAAAGTAAGACTACTATTTCCTCCAGCCCAAACATATTCTTCATTGCAGCCTAATATCTTTGAACCTAGCTTCCTACATTCGTACAATCCTTTTACTTGACCATAATTTCTTATATCTACGCCATCTGAAATATAACTATCAATATTGAGAGAGTCTAATGGGCGAGAAAGATCTAATTGATCACTTGCTGGTTTACCGCGAGTAAGATCAAGGCTCATTTCCTTTTCCTTTAATTCTTCAAATTGTGACAAATATTCCATTTCACTTAATAGTTATTTAAAACGATGCGATATTATCATCGTCAACTATCGGTTAACAGATAAAAAAGAAATTGTTCGAATTTCGATCAATTTTATTCTCCCCTTCATTTACCTTACATGCAGAATTTAGTTAACAAACTTATCCACAACTTCGGTGGATAAAGTCAAATTTGCTTAAGACAACTTTTTGCTTAAAGGTTACAATTGCATTTTAAACATTGGTCCTTGAATAAAAAAACTCCACTATTCGAAAAGCATATTGATGCCAAAGCAAAGATGGTTGATTTCCATGGCTGGTCAATGCCAATTAATTATGGTTCTCAAATTTTAGAACACGAAGAGGTAAGGAAAGGTTGTGGTATTTTTGATGTTTCGCATATGACCATACTTGATTTTAAAGGGCCCGATGTAAAACATTTTATAAGGACTCTCATTGCAAATGATGTAGATAAATTAAAGGAGGACTGCGAGGGTCTGTATTCAGCAATGCTCAATGAAGGGGCTGGCGTAATTGATGACCTAATTGCTTATAAGATGGAATTTGGTTATAGATTGGTAGTTAACTGCGCAACCCGTGAAGAAAATTTAAAATGGATATCTTCAAAATCTTCTGGGTTTAATGTAAAGATAAAAGAGCGGGAAGATCTGTCAATGATCGCAGTTCAAGGGCCTAAATCTCTAAAGATCTTGAAAGACTTAGGCTTTCACTCAGTTAGTTCTTTAGAATCGAAGAAAAGAGGGCAAGGTGTATATAAAGATGATGTTATGGCTGTCAAAACTGGTTATACAGGAGAAAAAGGCTTTGAAGTTATCCTTCCTAATGGACAATCACAATTATTTTGGGACAGTGCTTTAAAAATTGGAGCCAGCCCTATAGGTCTAGCAGCTAGAGATACACTCAGACTGGAGGCAGGAATGAACCTTTATGGTTTTGAAATGAATGAGTCTATTTCTCCCCTTGAATGCAATATGGCCAGGACAGTCTCTTGGTTAGACGAAGAAAGAAATTTCATAGGCAAGGGCGCTCTTTCAAAAATTCTAAGAGAGAACAAATATCATGAGCTCGTTGGAATTTTACTAAATGAAAGAACCATCTTAAGACAAGGACAGAAACTGTATTTAGATGAAGAGAAAAAGCTTGAGGGTGTTGTAACGAGTGGTACCTATTCCCCTACTTTAAAAAAACCAATTGCCCTGGCAAGGCTGCCTAGAGAAAATACAAAAATTTGCTTCGCAGAGTCCCGTGGTAAGTTAATACAGGCTAAAATAGGCTCTCCAAAATTTATAAACGAAGGTAAGGAAGTATTTAAGGAAAGAAGATGACCGACCTAACTAAAGAGATTAGATATCTGCCAACGCATGAATGGGGAAGAATAGATGAAGATGGAGTTTTAACTGTAGGAATTAGTGATCAAGCACAGGGCTTGTTGGGAGATATCGTGTTTATAGAACTCCCTGAGATAGGCAGTTATATTGATGCTGAAGAAGAGTCAGCAATAGTTGAGTCTGTAAAAGCAGCTTCAGACATATATGCTCCTTTATCAGGAGAGGTTATTGAGATTAATGAGAAACTCCTTGATGAACCAGAAACAGTAAATACATCTCCACTTCAAGAAGGCTGGTTTTATAAGATAAGGATTACCAGCACTGAAGGATTTGAAAGCCTTATGACTGAAGAAGAATATCAAATATTTTGTGAAGAAGAATAAGCTTTGACATTGAAAGAAAGAAAAGATCTCAGCCTTTTTTCTAGAAGGCATATAGGACCCGATGATAATGACTTAGATCATATGCTGAAGACCATTGGATTCAATTCTATGGAATCTTTTATAGATGCGGTTGTCCCTAACAAAATCCTAGAAAAGAAAAAAACTGATATTGGGGAAGAAAAGACCGAAGAAGCCGCCCTAAAAGAGTTAAGAGAACTCTCTTTACAAAACAAAGTGTTCAAGAACTATATCGGACAGGGGCATTACGCCACCATTACTCCTAAAGTTATTCAAAGAAATGTCTTCGAGAACCCAGGATGGTACACCTCTTACACGCCCTATCAACCAGAAATTTCACAGGGTAGATTAGAGGCCTTAATTAACTTTCAAACTATGGTTAGTGACTTAACCACAATGGATATTGCCAATGCTTCTTTATTAGATGAAGCCACTGCTGCTGCCGAAGCAATGACACTTGCTAAAAGGTCGTCTAAATCTAAATCTAATATCTTTTTTATAGATCAGAATTGTTTCAATAATACGATCAATGTTTTAAAGACACGGGCATTGCCATTAGGAATAGATATTAAATTAGGACGTCCTGAGGAAGCGGATTCTTGTGACTATTTTGGAATACTACTTCAATATCCTGGATCAGACGGTAGAATTGCAAATTTTGAGAAAACTATTAAGGATGCTCATGGTAAAGATGGCCTTGTAGTTTTTGCTTGCGACTTACTTGCTCTTACTTTACTGAAGTCGCCTGGAGAGCTAGGCGCAGACATAGTAGTCGGATCTTCTCAAAGATTTGGGGTTCCGCTTGGTTGCGGAGGTCCACATGCAGCCTTTATAGCCGTAAACGAGAACCTAAAAAGATCTCTTCCAGGAAGGATAGTTGGAGTATCCGTAGATAGCTCTGGAGACCTTGCCTATAGATTGGCTTTGCAAACACGGGAACAGCATATTCGAAGAGAAAAGGCGACGAGCAATATATGCACAGCACAGGCATTACTTGCCATTATGGCCGGTTTCTATGCTATTTATCATGGACCAGAAGGTTTAAAACAAATAGCTAGGAATGTTAATCATTTAACCAAGCTATTAGCACAAAATCTTAAAGAGAATGGATTTGAGTTATTGCATGAATCTTTCTTTGATACCTTGACTGTCTCCACAAAAGACAAGACAAAAGAGATAATTGATAGGGCCTTATCGCAAGAATGTAATTTAAGAATAGTTGATGATGAAACTTTAGGAGTATCTTTAGACGAGACCTCTTCCTTGGATGATGTAATGATTCTACTTACAATATTTTTAGGTAAAGAAATTAAGATAGAAGAGACTGACAATAATTCTTTTCCTAAAGAGCTAATAAGAAAAACTAGTTTCTTAACCCATCCTGTATTTTCCAATCACCAAACAGAAACTGAGATGTTGAGGTATGTAAGAAGGCTTTGCGATAAAGATATTGCCTTAGACAGGGCTATGATTCCTCTGGGGTCTTGTACAATGAAACTAAACGCAACTTCTGAAATGATTCCTGTTAGCTGGCCTGAGTTCTCTCAAATACATCCTTTCGCTCCTAAAGAACAACTTCAAGGTTATGAACAATTAATATCTGAAATTGAAAGTATGTTAGCTGACTTGACTGGATATTCAGCTATTTCCATACAGCCTAATGCTGGCTCACAAGGAGAGTATGCAGGCTTGTTGGCTATTGATGCCTTTCATAAAGACAATGGCGATAATGAAAGAAATATTTGTTTAATACCAAAATCAGCCCATGGAACTAACCCTGCTTCAGCACAAATGGTAGGCCTGAAGGTAGTACCAATTGAGTGTGATGATCAAGGAAATATAGATTTAAAAGACCTGAGAGACAAAGCGGAGAAATATACAAAAAACTTATCTTCATTAATGATCACTTACCCATCTACACATGGTGTTTTTGAAACAACAGTTACTGAGGTATGTGAAATAATCCACTCTCATGGAGCCTTTGTTTATATTGATGGAGCTAATTTCAATGCCATGGTTGGTCTTTGTTATCCAGGTTTTTTTGGTGGAGATGTATCACACTTAAATTTACATAAAACCTTTAGTATTCCACATGGAGGTGGAGGACCTGGCATAGGTCCAATAGGAGTGGTCGATAAACTAAAAGAATTTCTACCTAGCAAACATAATAAAATAGATAAAGTTGGACCCGTATCAGGGTCAGACTGGGGAAGCGCTAGCATCTTACCTATTAGTTGGATGTACATGAAGATGATGGGAACCGAAGGTCTTGTGAAAGCAACAGAGTCTGCTATTTTAAATACTAACTACATGGCTACGAAGCTCAAAGACCACTATGAAATATTATTTAAAGGCGAGAATGGTTTGGTCGCACACGAATGCATTATTGATATAAGGCCACTTAAAGAAAAATCAGGGGTAGGAATAGAAGATATAGCTAAAAGATTAATAGATTATGGCTTTCATGCTCCTACAATGTCTTGGCCTGTATCGGGAACCCTAATGATAGAACCAACTGAAAGTGAGTCTTTGAAAGAAATAGATAGGTTCTGTGAAGCCATGATTAAAATAAGAGAAGAAATTAATGATATTGAGATGGGTAAATCAAGCAAAGAAGATAACCTTTTAAAGAACTCCCCTCACACAGCAAAAACATTAATTTCAGATAAATGGGATCATTCTTACAAAAGGTCTGAAGCTGCATATCCTTTAAATTCTCTACAGGAAGGAAAGTATTGGCCGCCTGTAGGCCGTGTTGATAATGTGTATGGAGATAGAAACCTTATGTGCAGTTGCCCTTCTATGGAAGATTACGATTAACTTTTTAGTCTAGATCTATCTATTTCCCAATTTTTCTTTTTAGCCACTTCCAATAGCTGCGTATCAGGGTTAACGGCAGTAGGAAAATCAGAAAACTCTAACAAAGCTAGATCGTGTATAGAATCCGAATAAGCATATATTTCTTCAAAAGACTGATAACCTATCCATTCCTTAACCCTTCTAACTTTTTCATCAGAAAAGTTAGGATAACCAGATACTTTACCTGTATATAGGCCATTATTTATTTCAGCATCCGTACCAAAATAGTGCCTTACTCCTAATTCATTAGAAATCTCTTTAACTAAAAAGGATAAGGTGCCAGAAGTTATAACACATTCATCGGAAGAATGTCTCTTGAGCAGGTTGTATGTGGTGTCGTCAGATAATTTATTAACCACCTTATTAGAAAATTCTTCTACTTTATCTCTAATATCTGAAGTTCTAATACCGTCTAAGGGACTTAACAAGAAGTTAGAGTATTCAAATATATCCAAACTTCCGTTTCTATAATTTCTTGTAAAGACTGACATCTTCTCTAAGAATGAATTATCCTTCACTATGCTATTTTCAATCATGAAATTTACCCATTCACCTTCTGTATCTCCAGATAAAAGAGTGTCATCTAAATCAAATAATGCTAATTTCATAACTTCTTACTAAATATAGACCTATTATAGTTAGAAGCGATCAATCTATAATGAATTAAATTGGAAAATAAAGAAGACTACAGACCTAATGTTGCCATCATTATTGTTAATAAGGCTGGAAAGATTCTTTGGTGTAGAAGAAAAGACGGTTACGGGTGGCAATTCCCTCAAGGTGGTTTAGATAAAGACGAGAGCCCAATAGATGCCATTTATAGAGAAACACAAGAAGAGGTCGGCTTAGAAAAGGAAGATATAAGGATAATCAAAGAAAGCGAGGAATGGTTTGATTATAAAGTTCCAAAAAATAGAATTCCTAAATATTTTAGGTTCAGAAATAGTAAATTTATAGGGCAAACTCAAAAATGGTTTTTGGCAGAAATTCTTTGTGATGATAGCAATATAAACCTTAATGCTTCATCGCCAGTCGAGTTTGATAAGTGGGTCTGGGCAAATTACTGGCACCCTATATATGGAGGAGTTGAGTTTAAGAAGAAAACCTACAGGAAAGTTTTAATTAGCTTCTTACCTTATTATCATTCATGCCTTAAGGAATTATATTCTTGATATTAAAAGTGAATTCTTTCTTACTTCCTTTAACCCCGTCTTCTAAATAAGTTTGTTCACAAACATCAATATCTCCAGATGGCAGAGTTCTGCAAATAGTTGTACATCTAGTACCGTATATATTAGATTTAATAAACCTATATGGTATCTCTGTTGCTTCCTTTGGTTTTAACTCTATTTTTGTCTTTTCATGCAGTCTTCCTTGTTCCTTTCTCATCATTCTTAGAGCAGAATCGATATCAAACTTTGAAAGACTAAGTTCTTGTAAATCTCTGACAACTGATGCAATCTTTGGTGAGTCTGCATTCAAAGTTAAGTTTCCAAGTGCGTGAACTCCTTCAGGCATAAAATAAATACCCTCAGACCTATTACAAAAGTAAAATAATCCAGTCATATCTCCTACTATTAAATTAAAGCCTGCATAATTCTCTATATCCAAGCTCTCTAAATAAGCTTTAGATGATAGATTAGACTCTAAGAACTGAGTTACTAACAATCCTCGTGAAAGTTTAAATTCCTGATTAGTATTTTCTTTATAGTTTGTTAATGCAGCGAACCTTCCCCCTTTACTAAAACCCAACCATGCCCCTCCTGCTTCATTGTCTTTTCCTGCTATGATTTCCTTATCCGCCCACCAATGCATCTGGCCTGTAGGTCTTTCATGATACTCATCTCTGTTAGCAATAATGGTATAGAAGTAAGCTTCCTTGCCTTTCCAGTCTTTTGCTTTCTCTATAGATAAGGCAACTAGACACATAAATTATAAGAGGACACAGAAGTTAGTGATAAAATAAGCCCTTGGAAATCTTCTTATACTTTTTTCTTGGCACATTTTCTGGTGTTCTTGCTGGTCTCTTTGGCATAGGTGGTGGAATAATCATAATACCAACTTTTTTCTTCGTATTCTCGTACCTTGGCTTTGCTGATGAAATTCTATCACATATGGTTTTAGGCAGTTCATTGGGTGTAATTGTTTTTAGTTCAATCTCTTCAACATTTTCACATAATATAAAAGATGCAGTGGACTGGGGCTTAATTAGGGTAGTTGCTCCAAGTATTGTTATAGGGTCTGCTCTAGGAGGTTTTACGGCGGGTTTATTAGAAAGCAATACTCTACAAGGATTAGTTTCTTTATTCCTAGTGGTAGCTTCAATACAATTGATCTTTGAATTTCCTCCCCCCCCTCAAAACCCCCAAACCAATCTATTTGGACCTGTTATTGCTGGCGGAGGGATAGGATGGCTTTCGGGTGTTTTTGGTATAGGTGGGGGTATATTCTCAGTTCCTTATTTCTATCACAGAGGCCTTAAGATGATGAATGCAATAGGTACTTCAGCTGCTTGCGGAATCCCAATAGCAATCTCAGGGTCAATTTCTTATATGGTTATTGGCCTTAACGATATTAACTTACCAAATTATAGTGTGGGATATGTCTACCTTCCAGCCACGATAGTTGTTGGAATAATGAGCTCTCTCACTGCTAAATTTGGAGTAAATATTGCTCATCGAATGAAACAAAAAAAACTTAGAATAGCGTTTGCATTTTTAGTTATGATAATGGCTTTAAACTTGTTAATGAGGTAAATGGATAACAGAAATAAAGAGTATTGGAATTCAAATCTCAAAATTATCTCTATGCTTTTGTTGGTGTGGTTTCTTGTTTCTTTTGGTTTCGGAATCTTATTCTCTGATTTTCTTGATCAATTTAAGATAGGAGGCTTCAAGCTAGGCTTCTGGTTTGCCCAACAAGGAAGCATATATATTTTTGTTTTACTTATATTTATCTATGTTTTCTTAATGAAAAAATTAGATGAAAAAGCAACTAAAAAAATAGATCCTGATTAATGAGTGTTCAGCTATTAACTTATATCTTTGTAGGAATAACCTTTGCGCTTTATATAGGTATAGCCATATGGTCTAAAGCTCAATCAACCAATGACTTTTATGTAGCAGGGAAAGGTGTGCACCCCATAGCTAATGGTATGGCAACTGCTGCTGATTGGATGTCAGCGGCCTCTTTTTTATCTATGGCAGGACTAATCGCGTTTCTGGGAAAGGACGGTTCGGTCTACCTCATGGGATGGACTGGGGGTTACGTACTCTTAGCCCTTTTGCTAGCACCTTATTTAAGAAAGTTTGGTAAATTTACGGTACCTGACTTTATAGGTGAAAGGTATTATTCTCAATTTGCTAGAAAGGTTGCTGTTCTATGTTTAATCTTTATCTCCTTTACTTATATCGCTGGGCAAATGCGCGGTGTGGGAATTGTTTTTTCTAGGTTTCTAGAAGTTGATATAGACACTGGTGTAATTGTAGGAATGGCCATAGTTTTCTTTTACGCCGTTTTGGGAGGAATGAAAGGAATAACCTATACTCAGGTAGCTCAATATTGTGTCCTTATATTTGCCTACCTAGTTCCTGCAATATTTATTTCTATTCTTATGACTGGGAGCGCAATTCCTCAAGTAGGGTTTGGAAGTACTTTGGTGGATAGTTCGACTTTCCTGCTTGATAAACTAGATCAAGTTACCTTAGAACTAGGGTTTACCGAATATACAAAAAATACTAAGAGCACTATAGACATTTTTTGTATAACCGCTGCTTTGATGTTCGGGACAGCTGGCCTTCCTCATGTAATTGTTAGATTTTTTACTGTTCCGAATGTTGGTGATGCTAGAAAGTCTGCCGGTTATGCTCTCATATTTATAGCCCTCTTATATACAACTGCTCCGGCTGTATCGGCATTTGCAAGAATGAATCTGATTGACTCAATTCAAGATCAGAACTATACAACAGCACCTAAATGGTTCAAGAACTGGGAAGAAATAGGTCTAATTGCATGGAAAGATAAGAATAATGATGGCGCCATAAGATACTCTTCTGGTAATGCCCTAGAAGGAATAAAGCCTAGTTTTTCCGAAGGAACAGGTATCTATGGGGAGAGATTATTAGAAAATAAAACTGATCAGACTAACTCTAATGAAGTTTATATAGACAGAGATATTATTGTTCTTGCTAATCCAGAGATAGCTAAATTACCTGGATGGGTTATTGCGTTAGTAGCAGCAGGAGGTCTGGCTGCTGCTTTATCAACTGCCGCCGGCCTTCTATTGGTTATATCCTCTTCCATCTCTCATGACCTTCTAAAAAAAACTTACATGCCACACATAACTGAAAAACAAGAGCTAAGGTACGCAAGACTTGCAGCAGCTGCTGCGATTGGTATAGCGGGTATATTTGGTATCTATCCCCCTGCTTTTGTTGCTCAAGTAGTAGCTTTTGCTTTTGGTTTAGCGGCTGCAACTTTCTTTCCTGCTTTATTTTTAGGAATCTTTTATAAAAGGCTCAATAAAGAAGGCGCCATAACGGGCATGCTAGGAGGTTTAATTTTTACAGCTACATATATTATTTATTTCAAGTTCATAAATCCAAGTCTTAATAGTGAGGATTATTGGCTAATGTCTATCTCTCCTGAAGGCATAGGCAGCATAGGCATGCTTGTTAATTTTGTCTTAGCCACGACAGTCTCAACCTTGACTAAGAAGCCGCCACAACAAGTATATGACATGGTAGACATGATAAGAAAACCTTCATGATCCTGCCTGAAATAGACCCTATAGCACTTCAGCTTGGGCCATTGGCCATAAGATGGTATAGCTTAACTTGGATCGGGGCTATTTCTTTAATCTATTATTTGATGATTAAAAGATCAAACTCTCTTTCATCAGACCAGGTAAGCGACTTAATATTCTATGGCGTTATTGGGGCTATCATTGGAGGAAGGCTGGGTTACATGTTTTTCTATTCCTTAGGACAAGTGATTGCTGATCCACTTTCTATTTTTCGAGTATGGGAAGGAGGTTTATCTTTCCATGGAGGTCTAATAGGAGTATTAATTTCTACCCTTCTGTTAGCTAAGAGATGGAGAATTAAGTACTTTTGGTTAATGGACCGCATAGCTCCCTGCATTCCACCGGGACTAGGTACAGTAAGGGTAGGTAACTTTTTAAATTCTGAGTTATTAGGTAGGCCCACAAATTCTACCTGGGGAGTAATTTTCCCTTCGGACTCTTTAAGTGTCTTAAGACATCCTTCACAACTTTATCAAGCCTTAGCTGAGGGAGTTCTTCTATTTGTATTTCTACTCTGGATATCAAGAAAGCCAAAACCTACCATGAATATCTCTGGTTACTTCTTAATTGGTTATGGTGTTTTAAGGTTTTGTACAGAGTTTTATAGGACTCCAGACGGACACATAGGACTTGTTGCTTTTGACCTTTTTACAAGGGGGCAAATGCTTTGCTTACCAATGATAGTAATAGGCCTATATCTAATTTATTATTCACATTTAAAGAATGGTTCTGAAAATGAAACAATATCTTGATTTACTTCAGTTAATAAAAGAAACGGGAACAAAAAAAGAAGATAGAACCGGAACCGGAACTATCAGTATATTCGGTCATCAAATGAGATTTGATCTAAATGATGGTTTTCCTCTAATGACTACTAAAAAGGTTAATCTTGATTCAATCATCCATGAGCTATTGTGGTTTATAAAAGGAGATACAAACATAAGATATCTAGTAAAAAATAGAGTAAATATCTGGAACGATTGGCCCTTCCAAAGCTGGCTAAACCGAACCAATCAAGCAGATGATTGCCCTATGCATTCATCTGAATGGAAAGAAATGATGCAAGTTTTTGTAGAAAAAATTATTTCTGAAGATGATTTTGCAGAGAAATATGGAGATCTAGGTCCAGTTTATGGAAAACAATGGAGAAACTTTGAAGGTGTTGATCAATTAGAGCAAGTAGTTGCAGATATTAAAAGTAATCCTAATTCAAGAAGATTAATAGTATCGGCCTGGAACCCTAAAGAAATTCCCATAATGGTTAAATCCGGATTACCGCCTTGTCATACCCTCTTTCAATTTTATGTGAGCGATGGCAAGCTTTCTTGTCAGCTCTATCAAAGGAGTGCTGATGTGTTTCTTGGGGTGCCTTATAATATAGCATCTTACTCACTTTTAACTTTAATGATTGCAAGGGTGACTGGCCTAGAGCCAGGGGAATTTGTACACTCATTTGGAGATACGCATATATACGTAAATCACCTAGAACAAGTAGAGAAGCAATTGAAAAGAGATCCTCGCTCCTTACCAAAGCTTACTATTCAAAATAAAGCTAGCTTGTTCGAATTTGATATAAATGACTTTAAGTTGACTAATTATGACCCTCACCCTTTTATAGCGGCTCCGATAGCAATTTAAAATGGATATATTTCTGATAGCAGCTGTTGATAAAAATTTAGCGATTGGGAAAAATGGAAAGATTCCCTGGGACATAAAGGAAGACCTTCTGTACTTTCAGAAGAACACCTTAAACACAGCTATGATTATGGGAAGGTCTACGTTTGACTCGATAGGAAGACCCCTACCGGATAGACAAAATATAGTTATGACTAAGAATCCTATAAATAGAGCTGGCGTAAAGGAAGTAACTACCAAAGCAAAAGCCTTAGAAGAAGCCAGAAAAGTCTCTGATAAAATTAGCATCATAGGGGGGGAGAGTATTTATAGAGAATTTATGCCTTTAGCGAATAGACTTCTAATCACTGAAATTGAAATTGTTATCCGAGAAGCTGATACATATTTCCCCTCTTGGTGTAAAGAGGAATGGAAGGAAAAGAGCAGGGTCCAAAGTAAGGAAAGCGGTATTAGTTATTCTTTCGTAGAGTATTGTAGAAATTAGACCCCTAAAGCCTTTCTTTTAAGCTTTAAGGCTTCAACTCTCTCTTCTTCACCTTCTGTATAGGTTACCCATTTTCTTGCTTGATCTTGTACTTTCTTTTTCTTAGCTTTTTGCTTTTTCTTCTTATCATCATATTGTCTTTCGGCCACATCAATACACTTCCTAAACGAAGAAATAGCAGACTCCCATCTTTGGTTTTCAAAATTTATCTGACCTAGAAGCATATAAGCCGCAGCTTCATCTTTTAATTTACCCTTTTTAATGCCGGATTTAATTGCCTCTTCCGCTTGGTTGAATTCATCTAAGCTAAAATGAACCTGCCCTAAAAATATAAACAGCTCACCCTCTTTTGAAGCATTGGCTGCCTGTTTGTAATAAGGTTTTGCCCTTTTTAATTCCCTGGATGCATGCCAATACTGTGCCGCCGCTTTTAAAGTTTTTTCTTCTTTTTTAACTATTCCTTGTCGCATACCATCTTCAATAACTTTGGCAGCTTTTCTAGGGTTCTCAAACATAAAAAGAAGCTGTGAAAGGGCTGTGAATTCTCTTGATTTATCTAGCAGCCTGTCATTGTAAGCTGCTTCTAAAGCACCCATTTGATCCAATTGCCTATCTTCCTGACCATACAACGCAGATAATTGTGTCCAATACCTTTTTCTAGGATAGTGTTGTACTAAGATCTCATATATTGGGAGAACAGCAAGGTCTTGTTTTAGTTCAGTGTAAAGAGCCATTTTTAATAAGTAGTGATTCTCTTTTGCAACCCCTTTTCTAGTCTCACCCGTTTCTACCATTTCACCAGTTTCATTCCCTTCCTCGTCTAAAAGAGGAACTTTTATGGGGATGTCTTGAGACTCTTGCATCTCTATAGCGATATCAATATATTTTTGTGCATTAATAAACTCTTCAAGCTGATAGTAGGTTGTTGATAATAGGCCATAAGCGTCAGAACTAGGGACCTCTTCTAATTCTAGCCATTCCAACAAATAATTAACCGCACCCCTGTAATCTTCTCTTATATAGGCTAACTGGGATAAGGAGTAAAGGGATCCTAATCGCTCTTGATCGTTAGAATCTGGTTCCGCAATAAGCCTTTTATAAGCTGCTTCAGCTTTGGCGTATTCTTCATTAGAAAAATAAATATACCCTTGGTAATAATACATCTTCGCTCTATCCGTACCAGTAAATTTAGAATCTGGGGCCGCAATAGGTGTTAAAGCCAACAAAGCTGCATCCCATTGCTCTGCTTCCAATAAAGGCTGTAAGGCTTGTAATATTTTTTGTGCTTTTTTACTAGGTAACTTCGTTCTTCTTCTTTTCTTCTTTTTCTTTTGGTCATCGTCTGCAGCTTGTAAGGAGCTTCCTTTATAGTCCACTGAAACAACATCGACAACTACAGGCAACAAGCTTAAAACTGCTGAGATAAGAAGAACTTTTATTGGCAGGCTTATACTTTTCATGTCAAAAATTTAATCACACCCCTCTGGAACATAATCTACTGGCTTGCTTGGGTCTTCAATCTTAAAAATTACCACCGTCCTAACGTTTGGAACCTCTATTGCCTGACCATCCCTTATTTGCGGTTTGTATTTGTATTTTAACGCAGATCTCATAGCGGCCCTATCAAATATTCCAGGAGGAATTGACCACTCTACCATCGGATCTCTTGTCGACCCTACTTTTGTAACAGTAAATTTGAGCATTACGCAGCCTTCAATATTTCTTTCTAAAGCACGTCTAGGATAAACTGGAGGTACTTGGAAAATTGGAACATAAGACCCGTCCGCAAAAACACCTGCCTTTTTTCCTTTAAAACTAAGGTTTGGTCTAGCAGCCGATGAATCAAGATCTGCCGGAGGTGTCATATCAAATTCTGGTGGCATAGTCTCTGGAGGCGGCTCTTCTTCTTGTGGCCTTTCCATATCCATTAGCAGTTCGAGTTCTCTTTCAGGCATTGTCACATCGGCTATCTTGATAGATTTGTCATTTAACTCTACATCTCCAACATCTATTAACCATTGCATTATGTAAAATATAAGAACAGTCAGTAGCAATGAAGCCGTTAGGGTTGTCCCTAACATTTTTAAGTTTTGCTCTCCTAAGAATCCCATTTCTTAATTTAAAACTTTGGTTCTGAGGCTAAAGAAATAGCATATACGCCAGCTTCTCTAGATTGATCCATGACTTGAATAATTGCATCTGCTTGGGCCTTCTCATCAGCCTGTATAACAACAGAGCCTTGCGGGTTGTCAGCTAAGAGCTTAGTTATATTTGCTTTTACTTGCCTTACATCCACTCTTCTTCCGTCAATCCAAATATCGTTTGTAGCACCTATAGCAATTAGTATGGCTGCATTCTCCTGAATATTAGAAGTTTCAGCATCAGGTCTGTTTACCTCTAGTCCTGGTTCCTTGATAAAGTTAGCTGTAACGATAAAGAAAATTAGAAGGATGAATACAACATCTAACATAGGAGTTAAATTAATATCTTCTTCTTCTGCTACTGCACTACTGATTGGTGATCTTCTCATATTTTATTCTCCTTATTCCGCCACTAGATGGTCCACTAAAAGATCTTTCTCTCTTTGAGCTCTATTAACAAGATATTGATTAGCAAATGTTCCTGTCAAAGCTACTGCAAGACCTGCCATTGCTGGTATAGTGGATCTTGAAACACCGCCTGCCATTGCTTTAGCGTCGCCTCCTCCAGTCACAGCAAGCAAATGAAAGACTTCTATCATTCCAGTAATTGTTCCAAATAAACCAAATAAAGGAGCTATTCCTACACACATCTTTATTAAGTCCAAGTTCTGATCAATTCTATTAGTATTCTCAGAAATAAGCATGTCTCTTATCGCTACTGAATTCCAAGAGAGCTTATCTTGCCTGCCCTCCCATTGTGATACTGCTTGATTTATATGGCTTCCATGTGTAAAAAAATAATACCAAAGCCTCTCAAAGATCAAGAACCACATTAAAAATGCTAAGAGCCCTATGAGATAGAGAGTGTCTCCACCTCTTTGCATAAATGCAAATAAGGCATCAGAAGCATCGTAGAAAAAAAACATATATTATTTCTTTTTCTTGTTAAGCCTTACCTTCAGAACGTTTAGCCGCCATACCAGTGCTCGACTCTTCTATGGTACCAAGTATACCCTTAGAAAAATTGTTAACTGTGGCATACATAAATGTTGTTGGTATAGCAACCATTAAGCCCAACCAAGTAGTTACAAGGGCGACTGAAATACCGCTTGCCATTGTTTTTGGATCTCCAGTTCCAAAGAGAGTAATCATTGTAAAGGTCTCTATCATACCGATGATTGTTCCAAATAGTCCCATTAAAGGAGCTACAACTGAAACTATCTTCAATACCCAGTTTAGTCCTTCGATAGTTGGTCTCTCCTTCAAAATCTGCTCTGCCATCTTGAGCTCTAGAGTCTCTGTATCGGCCTTAGAATCATCTTCTGCAATCTTTAAGATCCTACCTAAAGCATTATCTTCAGATAAAGTATCGGACTCAGCTTGAGCTCGAACTCCTGCCCTCATGCCCCACAGTTCATAGAACCTCCAAAAGAATAAAAGTGTTGCGAGCACTCCTATTACCATAATTATGGTTCCTACAGGGCCCCCTAGATTCATTCTTTCTAGGGTGCTTGGCATAGATATTAAGCTCGCCAGCAAAGATCCGCCTTGTGGTCCTGTTGGATCTACAGCAAATTGGATTGGGAATGAGTCTGCAGATAATATTTCTGATGTTGAAGAGGTATACCTTCCAGCAGGCTGTGAAGGCAATTCAGAATACATTCCTCTTGAAGGTGAATAGCTTAAATACTGGCCATCAGAAACTACATTAAAATTACCAACTCTCACTACGTCTCTATTCTCAACATTGCCGTCTGTCGTTATTACTTCCGTATTAAACTTAACAACTTCTCCAGAAGCATTTATTTCTCTTTGAAGTTCATACCAAAGGGTTTCTAGCTCCTCTATGGAAGCAAGTTTAATCCCTTCGTTCATCTTAGAGCCTAATGTTGTCATGAAAGTTTCTCTGTCCTTACCGAACTGTGCAGCCGTAAGTGACTGTTCCATGATATTCCTAGCTTCCGTAGTATTTCCGGCTAGGTGACCGAATATCTCATTAAGAGAACCTAGTCTTTCTCTTAATTGCTCTTCAGCAACCACCAACAAGGCTTCATTAGCTTCAAATTTTTGCTCTAACCTAGCAGCCTCTCTTTCTAATCTTGCCCTCTCGTCCTTAGCATCTTTAAGCAGTTTGGCTTGTTTGTTTTTCTCATTCCTAAAGCGCGCTTCTCTTTGTCTTTGCTCTCTGGTGTCTGCATATTGACCTTGTCTTACTACCTCAAGAAGTTCTTGCGGGTTAGAAGGAACGACAGCAGCCTCTTCTGATTCCTCAGAAACAACTAAATTTGAAGAAATGCCAAAGGCCAACAGCAATAATAATAATCTTATATTTTTCATCTTAGTTTACCTCCGTCGCTGCAGGTAACGGCAATTCCATTAAATCCACAGTTGCTAATTTATTAGCTATTCTTAAACCTTTTCTAGTTGGGTTTCTATAACTGTTGTCTAATTCTTCCCATGATCTTGTAGTATTATTCCATGCATGAGTTTGAGCTTCATCAGCTGTTTGGAATACCATTGCCAGCCTACCTACTCTTAAGATATTTCCCTCTCTAAGCTCACCATTAATCATAATACTGTCTTTGTAAGCATCAATCTTTCTCCCGTATTCAGCCTCTACGTTAAAAGCTTCAAGAACCTGCCTTAAACCTTCTGCTGGAGACACAGTAGGATTGTCCAGAGCAGCTTTCGCAAAAGCCATTCTTTCTTTTCTTTCAGCTAAATGGAAAGGCAGATCTAGCTCAATAGATCTTTCCACGCCAGAAAGCATTCTTCTTGTAAAAGGAGGTATTTGCCTTTGCATGACCTGAGCTTCCTTCATGGTCTTATCAATTTCCTTAAGACGTTCTTCCTGTCTTTGGATTTGCTGTCTCATCTGAGCGTTATATACCCTTAAACCCTCTATCTGTTTACTGACGGTTTTATATTCACTCACGATCTGAGAGGTATCATCATCCATTTGATCTATCTTCATTTGGGATGTCTTTTCAGCTGCTTGCCTTTCTTCCCCTACATCTAAAAGAGGTTGGATTTGATCACCGTATACAAATGCAGTATTAAACAATACTGCGGAGAGGAAAATAATTTTACAAAGACGCTCCATAGCGTATCTCCTATTTACTTATATAAATTCTCTAATTCAATTCGCAAATCAGTCAAAACATAAAGAATTTTTAACTCTAAATTCACTATCCCCATTGCGAAAGGTTAAACTATAGAGAGAAATAAGTATCAATGCAAATGCAAAATATAGTTAATTTAATAGGCCTTTCTTATGTCAATCTTTGAATTTTTTGTTGCAATAATATTTCTTAATTATATAAGTCTTATATTATTGATAATAATCAGTATTAGAGAGAAGAGTCCCAGGCTTTTCTTAAAATATTTCTTTGGTTCAGTTATAGTAATTACCTGGTCTGCCATGATAATTCAACAGACAGCTGAGGTTTCTTATATATCAAACAGACAAATATTATGTAATTTATTAATTTCTATTTGGGGCATAAAAGCAATTTATCTGAATAAATACCTAAAAATTGCTTTATTTTCAGGTTTTCTTGAAGAAGTAAAGGATAATATCCTAGATAAAAATTATTTAAACATTCTTTTTTCGGCTTTTAAATTGTCTCTCATACAAATTTTGTGCTTCAGTTCTATAATTTCACTAAATTTTATATCTGCTTCTTCTGGGCTTACTTTATTAGATGCATTTGCCCTAATAGTTTGTGTCCTGGGTTTAACTATAGAGCTTAAATCACTCTCTTCGCTTCAATCTCATCTAAAAAAGGCTTTTCCTGCTAAAGCGTCTCTACTCAAAGAGGGATTATGGAAGTTTTCAAGACACCCACATTATTTAGGGCAATTATTATTCTTCTTGGGTCTTTTCTTCTTTGGCCTAGGAACTGTTAACGGCTTAGCGGGGCTAGTTGCTTTAATTGCAGTTTGCTATCTTTTTCATGTGATAATTATTCCTGAAAATGAGAAAAAAATGAGTAATAAATTTGATAATTACCACCAATATACCCAAAGTACATCTAGAACTTTTACAAAAAGGATATGATGTTGAAGGGAATTCTGCACTTATTTCTTACTAAAATTATTGGTCGATTGGCTAATTCTAAAATTTGGATCATTAAGAGCTTCCTCATCAAAGCTTTTATTTATCTTTATAAACCAAACTTAGAAGAATCTCTTTTTTCAGATAACGTTTCTTTCCCAACTTATAACTCTTTCTTTACAAGAACTTTAAAAAAAGAGGTGAGACCGATAGAAAAATCCATTTCTTCTATAATTTCACCCGTAGATGGAGAAATAATTGATTTTGGCCACTTGACAGAAGGGAACCTCATTCAGGCAAAAAAATACAATTACCCATTACATGAATTGATTGGAGATTATTCTAAGAAACTAAACTACTCAAATTCCTATTTCATAACAATTTATCTAGCACCAACTGACTATCACCGGATTCATTGCCCTTACGAAGGAAAAATAATTTCTACTCAGCATCTAGGTAAAAACCTATTTAGTGTGAATCAAAGGTCTCAAGAGAAAATTCCTAACCTGTATATTAAAAATGAGAGAGCTGTAATGAAGATAGAAAACAATTATTTATCCTACTTCCTTATATCTGTGGGGGCTTCCATAGTTGGGAGTGTTGTGCCGTTTTGGTTTCAAGAAGCACATAACTCTAGAAAAAAACTGATACACGAATGGAACAAAGGGCCAAAAGATAACCAAAAGGCCATTTTAAAAGGTCAAGAAATTGCTCATTTTAAAATGGGCTCTACAGTTATCTTGTTATTTGAGGATGCATCTAGATTAGATTTAAATTCCTTGACCGATAATAAGTCTGTAAAATTTGGTAGTAAATTAATCGAATTAAGGAATTTAAATTAGGAAGACCTTTGGTAACTTATTCAACTAGCGATTTTAAAGTAGGACTTAAGATTATTATCGACAAAGATCCCTGTGTGATTATAGAAGAAGAATTTAATAAGCCCGGTAAGGGCCAGGCTTTCAATAAGATAAAGTATAGAAATTATTTGACGGGAAGGGTTGGCGAAAAAACATGTAAGGTAGGCGAGTCTCTGGAAGCAGCCGATGTTGAAGAATTAGAAATGCAATTTCTCTACTCCGACGGAAGTGCTTGGTTTTTTATGCACCCAGTTACTTATGATCAAATACCTGTTTCAACACAGATTGTTGGTGAATTAGATCAATGGGTAACAGAGGAAGATATTTGTAAAGTTCTGCTGTGGAATGAAAAGCCTATTTTGGTTATACCCCCTAATTTTGTAGATCTAATTGTCCTGAATACCGATCCTGGGGTTAAAGGAGATACAGCTACCGGAGGAAGTAAACCTGCGACTCTATCCACTGGGGCAATTATTAAAGTCCCTCTCTTCGTATCTGAAGGAGAGACTGTAACTGTAGATACCAGGAATGGTGAATATCAAGGCAGAAAATGAGATTCCTGAAATGCAGCAACAAATAATTGAAAAACTAAAAAAAATCTTGACCGACCTCTATTCAGAATCGGGTATTGACTTAAATGAAAAAGAAATAAGATTACAAGAAAATAAAAATAAAGAGCATGGGGACTATGCAAGCAATATAGCTATGGTTATTGCAAAAGATCTCTCTGAAGACCCAAAAATTGTAGCCAAAAGAATCTCTAACAATTTTCCAATAGACGATCAAATAATAAAAGTAGAGGTTGCTGGACCTGGATTTATCAATTTCTTCATTGCCGCGAGCACTCATGGAGAGGTTCTTAACCTGATAGATTCCAAAAAGGCAAGCTATGGTAGAAGCGATGATAGTATGGGGAAAGTTCTAATTGAATATGTTTCTAGTAACCCTACTGGACCTCTTCATGTCGGTCATGGCAGAGGTGCGGTCTTTGGATCAGTTCTAGCTAAACTTCTAACTGTGGTAGGTTATGAAGTTGATGAAGAATATTATGTAAATGATTATGGAAGGCAAATGAATATACTTGCCGTTAGTGTTTGGGTTAGATACCTTCAAATTTCACATAAGGACCTTGCAATGACTCCTAAGGGGTATCAAGGGGATTATGTTAAATCAATAGCGAAAGATCTAAAAAAAGAAGAAAAAGAAAAATATTTACTAAATGAAAATAACCATAAAAAGATAATAAAGATTCTTTCAAAGCAGGAAGAAGAAAGTGATATAGATCTTTTAATAAGTTTCATGCGAGAAGTCCTTAACAAAGGTTCTTTAGAAATTAGATCCTTTTCTTTAGACAAAATGCTTAAAATTATTAAATCTGATTTAAAAAGCTTTGGAGTCGAACACAATCTCTGGTTCTTTGAGTCTTCTTTGTACAAAGAACAAAAAACAAAAAAAAGTGATACAGATGAGGCTATAAGCCTACTTCAATCAGAAGGCTTCGTTTATGAAGAGGAAGGGGCGATGTGGTTCAAATCATCTGACTTTAGAGATGATAAAGACCGTGTCTTAAAAAGAAGCAATGGTGAACATACTTATTTTTCTTCAGATGTTGCTTATCATTATGACAAGTACAAAAGGTCTTACGATAGAATTATCAATGTCTGGGGTTCAGATCATCACGGGTATCTGCCTAGAGTAAACGCAGCAATGAAAGCTATAGGGATGGATGTAAACAAACTGGAAGTTGTTTTTATACAGTTTGTTAACTTATTAAGAAATGGAGAAAAAATACCCATGTCTACAAGAAGTGGGGAATTTATAACTTTAAAAGAGCTTGTTGATGAAGTAACTGCAGAAGCAGCTAGATTTTTTTATATAAACAGAAAGTCTGATCAACATTTAGATTTTGATCTTAGTCTTGCTAAGGAACAGTCCAAAGACAACCCCCTTTATTACGTCCAGTATGCTCATGCCAGAATATGCAGTGTGTTTAAAAAGCATGAATCTGTATCGAAAGATATTCCTACAAATCCAGATACATCCTTGCTTACTTCTGAGAAAGAGATAGAGATACAAAAACTATTAGCAACCTACCCTGCTGTCCTCGAAAGAGCTGCGAAATTAAGTGAGCCTCATTTAATTTGCTACTACCTCAAAGATTTAGCTACTCTTTTTCATAGTTATTACAACAATGAAAAATTTTTAATTGAAGACGAAAAACTTATGTCAGCGAGAATATTCCTTCTAAAAGGAATCAAGCAGGTGATCTTTAATGGCTTAGAAATACTAGGAATTAATTCTCCAGAGCAAATGTAAAAAACAGTGCTCCATAATAATATTCACCAAGTAATAAAAGAAATAAACGAAGCCTGCTTTGAAATTGGCCGTAATCCAAGTGAAATTACTTTAATGGGTGCTAGTAAATCTCAATCCATAAGAAACATAGAAGATGCCTATAATAATGGCGTAGTTCATTTCGGAGAAAACTACTTACAAGAAGCAGAAAAAAAAATTAATGCCATAGATAAGGATATTGTTTGGCATTTTATAGGTGCCATACAGTCTAGAAAGACAAAAAAAATTGCTCAGCTTTTTGATTGGGTGCATACAGTAGATAGCCTTAAAGTAGCTCAAAGGCTAGATAATGAGAGACCGACATCAAAAGGAAAATTAAATATTTGCATCCAAGTTAATATAGACAAAGAAGCAAGTAAATCTGGCGTAAATGAGAATGAGTTATCATTCTTATTAGAAGAACTTGTTAAGCTTGAAAAAATACAAGTAAGAGGTTTAATGATAATTCCTAAACCCAGAAGTTCTAAAGAAGAACAAATTGCTGTCTTTAATAGACTAAGAAATATATTAGAATCACATAAAAATAATTTTTCTGATCTTGATACGCTTTCAATGGGTATGTCTTCTGATTATTTATCTGCTATAAAAGAAGGCGCTACAATACTTAGAATAGGAACAGGGATATTTGGTGAGAGAGCATGATTGATGAAATAGAAAAAATAGGTTTTATTGGTGCAGGCAATATGGCGTCTGCCCTCATATCGGGCTTAATCAACAATGGGATCCCTCCAGCGGGTATTATGGCCAGCTCTCCTGAAGAGGATCACCTAAAGAATTTAACTGATAATTATGGAATTAAAACAACGAATAAAAATAAAGAAATAATTAATGAAAGTGAAATAATAATTCTTGCAGTCAAACCCAATATTCTTGAGTCTGTACTAACGGAAGTCAATTCACTTATTTCCTTTAACAAGCACCTAATAATATCTATTGCTGCAGGATGTAAGATTACAGATATAGAATCAAAATTTTCCTCTAAGCAGAGAATCATAAGGGCTATGCCCAATACTCCTGCCAGCATAAAGGAAGGAATTACTGCAATTACTTTAAATAAACAGGCAACTCAGAAGGATAAGCAAAACGCAGAAAAGCTATTTAGCTGTGTTGGAGAAGTACTCTCTATAAATGAAAAAGATATGGACGCTTACACCGCCCTTATTGGATCTGGACCAGCATATGTATTTTATTTTATTGAATCTTTGTTGGAATCTTGCAACCAAATAGACTTAGATGAAACCACCAAGAAAAATATGATTACTTCCATGATTTCTGGATCTGCTAACTTAGCAAGGAAAAGTGAAGACACTCCAGAGACTCTTAGAAAGAAAGTAACTTCGCCCGGGGGAGTAACCCAAAGGGCAATAGAGGAATTTGAAACCCAAGAAATGAAGAAGATAATTGTAAAGGCTATAAAAGAAGCAACTGTTAAATCCAAAGAATTAGGAGAAAATTGATATGTCAGAAGCTACTTTTTATTTGTTTAAAGCTTTGATGGACATATTTACCATAGGAGTGGTTTTTAACTTCTTTTTTAGACTTCTTAAAGTCGACTACTATAACCCTCTTGTTCAAGGAATCATTAAAGCTGTAGACTTTCCCAGTCAAATATTGAGATCTTTTATAAAGCCAATTTATAGCCTTGATTTATCTGCTTTATTAGTTGCTGTGTTAATACAATCTGGAGCCTTTTATTTAGCTTCGATGGCGGGATCAATAGAATATGAACCTATCAAGATATTGATATGGTCTGTCTATTCTGTAGTTCTCTTAATGCTAAAAATGGCTTGGTGGATTATGCTCGGAGGAATAATCTTTAGTTGGTTAGCAAATAGCAATAATCACCCGGCAATTGTCCTTATTCGTCAAATGTCAGATCAATTTTTTAAACCTTTTAGGGTGTTTTTGCCCCCTATGGGAGGACTAGATTTCTCGCCTATATTTGCTTTCATAGCGCTAAATTTTTTCCAGGTTGCTTTTATTCAGTTTGCAATAGATTCTGGGTTACCTGTCTGGCTTTCGGTTGGCTTCTAAATAAACTTTCAATATAATTGTTCTTTCGCCGATTTGAGATAGCTTGCGGGCGTTTAATTGAAATACAGCTAATGCATTAGATTAAACCTGTTCAGCTTAAGCAAACAGGTTTTTTTATGAACAAAGGGATAGGGATAGTTGAAGAAAGGAGCATAAGCTTACAAGGGAGCTTATTGCTTGAGTCTGGTCAAACTCTTAATAATATTGAGTTAGTTTATGAAACTTATGGCGAGCTAAATTCTGATGCCTCTAATGCTATTCTTATCTGTCATGCCCTAAGCGGAAACCATCATGCTGCCGGTGTTTATCAAGATGAAAAAGAGAGACCTGGATGGTGGGACGCTCTAATAGGACCAGGAAAGGCAATTAATACTGATAAATACTTTGTTGTATGTCCTAACAACATAGGAGGGTGTCATGGTTCAACCGGCCCCTCTTCTCTCAACGCTGAAACAAATGAAATCTATGGACCAGATTTTCCTGTGATCACTGTTAAGGATTGGGTTAACAGTCAAGCTAAGTTGGCAGATCAATTAAATATAAAAATCTGGCACGCCGTTATTGGGGGAAGTCTTGGGGGTATGCAGGCACTTAAATGGAGTCAAATGTTCCCTGATAGAATTTCTAAGGCCGGAGTAATAGCGGCTGCCCCCAAGCTTAGTGCTCAAAATATTGCTTTCAACGAAGTTGCTAGACAAGCCATTATTACAGACCCTGATTTTCAGGCAGGTAATTACTTAAAGGCAGGAACCTCTCCTAAGAGAGGCCTTAGACTCGCGAGAATGGTAGGACACATAACTTATTTGTCAGAAGAAGCCATGAGAACAAAATTTGGTAGAGAGCTTAAAGAAGGTAAATTAAACTTTGGCTTTGAAGTAGAATTTGAAGTTGAAAGTTACCTCAGACATCAAGGAGATGTATTCTCAGAGTCCTTTGATGCAAACACATACCTTCTCATGACAAAATTATTAGACTATTTTGATCCTGCAGATGAGTTTAATGGAGATTTGGTTAAAGCCTTTGAACCAATTAAAGCAAAAATAATGGTAATTTCATTTACAAGCGATTGGAGATTCTCGCCTGAAAGATCTAAAGAAATTGTAAATGCTTTATTGGCAGCAGAAAAAGAAACAACTTATCTTGAAATTAAATCAGCTCATGGCCATGATTCTTTTCTTTTCGCTGAAGAGAGATATGCGAAGGGCCTATCAGCATTCTTGGATAATTAAATGAATACTCTAGATATTATTAATAATTGGGTAAAGAAAGATTCTAAAGTATTAGATCTGGGGTGTGGAGGTGGAGAAATCTTAGTTGAGTTAGGATCTGCTAAAAATATTAAAGCTATGGGGGTTGAAATAGACTCTGAAAAAATAAATATATGTATTGCTAATGGAATTAATGTAATAGAGCAGAATATAGACGAAGGGTTGCATAATTTTAGTGATCATAGTTTTGATGTAGTGATAATGAGTCAGACTATTCAAGTATTAAAAGACCCAAAAAAAGCATTAGAGGAAATTACCAGGATTGGCTCTGACTGTATAGTTACAATCCCTAATTTTGGTCATTGGAAAACTAGGTTATATCTTTTGTTAACAGGAAGGATGCCTGTTACAAGCTCTTTGCCTGATAATTGGCACGACACCCCAAACATTCACCTTTGCACACTTAAAGATTTTGAATTGCTGTGCCTAGAGTCAACAATATCTATTAATGGAAAAATTGGTTTCAATTCATCTGGCAATTCGAACATATTCACGAGAATCTTTCCTAATCTTCTTTGTGCTTCAGCAATATATAAAATTTCTAAGTGAAAATTATCATTGCCTCAAAAAATAAAGGTAAATTGACAGAGTTTCAACAACTCGCTACAGGCACAAAGTTAGAATTCATTCCCATTCCAGAGGAAAAATTAGAAATACCTGAAGAGTCTGGTTCAACTTTTAGAGAAAATGCACTCATCAAGGCTAAATTTGTTTCAGAATATTTCAGTTTGCCTGCCCTCGCAGATGATTCTGGCCTAGAAGTAGATGCTTTAAATGGTAACCCCGGAATTTATTCTGCAAGATATTCTTCTCAAAAGACAGATCAAGCTAATTGTGAAAAACTTTTAGAGAATATGCGGGGATTAAATAAAAAAGAAAGATCTGCTAGGTTTAGATGCTGTCTATTAGGCTACAATCAAGGAAAGATTGTTTCTTCTGAAGGGACTCTCGAAGGAGAAATAGCAGTAGACTTTAGAGGAGAAAAAGGCTTTGGATATGATCCAATTTTTCTCTTACCAAAGTTGGGGCTCCATTTAGCTGAACTTGATAAAGACGAAAAGAACAAGATAAGTCATCGCTCTGAGGCTTTTAAAGAAATCAATGACAAGTTGCATTCTTTATTTAATTAATCTTTTTTTCAATTATCTTGTGCAAAGGTCTGTTTGCTAGCAATGCCTTCTTTTCAAAAGAAGTAGGAGGAATGTTCCTAAGATGTGTATCAAGCTCATCCTCTTTTGCCGAAATCCAGTTGGAATCCTCTTTAAACAAGCTATTTACTTCTACGGCATAATCATTCCAATCACTTTTAAAGTAAAAAATTCCACCAGGCTTTAATTTATTATTAATAACCTTTATAAAGTCTTTCTTTATTAGCCTTCTTTTGTGGTGCTTCCGTTTTGGCCATGGATCAGGGTAAAACATAATGATTTCATCAAAACTAGAAGGTAAAATATTTTTTCTTAAAAGATCTTCAGCGTCGTTATTGAATATCTTTATGTTCTCCAATCCAAGTTCGTTTGCTTTGCTTAAGACGGCCCCTATGCCTGATAAATAAACTTCTACTCCCAAAACACTAACTTCTCTCTTGTTTTCAGCAATATGCAATAAGGTTTCACCAGAACCAAACCCAATATCAAGAACGGAGTGTTTGTCTTTCAAAAATTGATTGATTTCAGAAATATCTTCAATAACAAACTTGTTCCAAAGGGAATCTAATGCTTCTTTTTGATTTTGGGTAATTCTACCCTGTCGAAGTACAAAACTTTTTGGTTTTTTATGCAAGCCCACCTTACTGGCTAGAGGCCATAGACTGCTTTACTTTTTTCATGGCATTCTTCTCTATCTGCCTTACTCTTTCTGCTGAGATATCATATTTTTCAGCTAAATCATGAAGGGTTAGCTTTTCATCAGCTAGCCACCTGTCTTGTAGTATGTCTCTACTTCTGTCGTCTAATTGATTAATGGCTTCATAGAGTTGAGATGTGTTTTCTTTGGTAAGAGATTCGCTTTCAAAAATATTAGATGGATCTGCTCCTTCATCCTCTAAATATTGAGAAGGCGCAAAAGAAGCCTCATCATCATCGGCTTCAGATAATGGATCAAACGACATGTCTGTTCCGCTTAGTCTTTTTTCCATTTCTCTAACTTCTGAAGGTTTTACACCTAGATCTTTCGCTACTGACTCTATTTCTTCCTCAGTAAACCATTCAAGTCCTTTCTTTTTACTCCTTAAATTAAAAAATAATTTGCGTTGCGCTTTTGTGGTTGCTATTTTCACTATTTTCCAATTTTTCAAAACGTATTCATGAATTTCTGCTTTAACCCAATGAACTGCAAAAGAAACTACCCTTACTCCCATTTCTGGGTTAAATTTTCTTATTGCCTTCATTAAACCTATATTCCCTTCTTGAATTAAATCTGCCTCTGATAGGCCATAGCCTGAGTAAGTCTTAGCAATATAAATCACGAACCTTAGGTGTGCCAGAACCAGCTTTCTTGCTGCATCAAGATCATTTCTATAATATAAATCTTCAGCTAATTTTTTTTCTTCTTCCGGCGTTAATATACCTATACTATGAACAGAGTTAATGTAGGCCTGCAGGTCTCCCCCAGGTGTTAAAGCCTCCATTCCTTGAAGCGCTGTCCCTGGTTTTTCTTTAGTTTTTAGGTCCTTTTTAGGCATAATTTAGATGGATTTTACATTTTTAACGAATATTGATGCAAATTTAATCAATTTCCAATGTAAGCCACAAGCCCCTAACCTAAATCTGTTCCCATAAGATAATGACAAAAAACTATAATATAAGGTATGAAAGCTATACAAATAATTGAAAATCAAGCTTCTTTGGCAGAAGCTGAAATGCCTAAATTAAGACCTAACGATATCCTTATTAAAATAAAGTCAACGGCAGTAAATAGAGCTGATCTTGCTCAAAAGAATGGCCTTTATCCGCCCCCGCCGGGAGCAAGTGAAATTTTAGGTTTAGAGTGCAGTGGAATTGTTAAGTCAATAGGAGAAAATGTAACTTCTAGAAAAGTTGGAGATGAAGTTTGTGCCCTTTTGGCAGGAGGCGGTTATGCTGAATATGTTGCCTGCCCAGAATTTCAAGCCATACCAAAACCTAAAAACCTTAACTGGGAAGAAGCCTCTGCACTGCCTGAGGTATATGCTACGTGTTGGTTAAATCTCTTTCTTGAAGGAGGACTTCAAAGCAATAACAAAATATTATTTCATGCTGGGGCTAGCGGTATAGGAACCGCAGGTATTCAACTTTGCAAGGCCTTTGACTGTGAAAGCTTTGTTTCAGCTGGAACTCAAGAAAAAGTAGACTTTTGTATAGCCCTAGGAGCTTCAGGAGGTACAGTTAGAGGTGACAACATGTTTGAAGAAATTAACAATTGGTCTCCTAATGGAGTTGATATTATCTTGGATCCAGTGGGTGCAAACTATTTTGAAGACAACTTAAAGTGTTTAGCTTTAGAGGGTAAATTGATAATCATTGGGTTAATGGGAGGAATTGAATCCAATATTAATTTAGGCCATTTAATGATGAAAAGACAAAAAATTATAGGCTCAACTATTAGAGCAAGGAGTGAAGAACATAAAAAAATTATTATGCAAGACCTTCACAAAAAAGTTTGGCCTTTATTTGAATCTGGTAACTTAAAGCCAATCATACATAAGATCTTACCTATAGATGATGCTGAAAAGGCTCACAAAATAATGGAAGATAATTTAAATATAGGAAAGTTAGTATTAAGTTTTAACTAGCTACTAATAAAAAAGTCTTCCCAAGGATAAGTATCATCTCCAGAGCAATAAAACTTGGGATTTCTTAGTTCAGGATCAAACTTATATGTCAAAGGCGTTCCTGATAAACTTTTAACTACTCCACCGGCTGATTCAACCACAGCCTGTCCAGCAGCAATATCCCATTGGAAGGTCGGCCCTAGCCTTGAATAAATATTAGCCTTACCCTCAGCCACTCTACACAACTTTAAAGAACTGCCTGCGGGAATCTCGTGAACGGCTTCAAATATCTCTTTGCACTTACCTATAAATATCTCATCCTCTTGGCTCTTGTGGCTTTTGCTAAGCGTTACATAACATTCTTTATTAGATTGTCTAATCGGTGATATTTCAATTCTCTCACTTTGCTCTAATTTAAATGCCCCTATATCAATTGCGCCATAAAAGTTCTGATCAAGGGCGGGGGCAAATACTATTCCCATAATGGGGCTTCCTTCTTCTATTAAAGCTATGTTTACAGTGAATTCCCCGTTTCGGTTAATAAACTCTTTGGTTCCATCAAGTGGATCTATTAACCAAAAGGGGCTTTGGTTAACCAAAGCTTTGTTATTGCCTTCTTCTGATAAAACAGGTATTCGTTTATCTAAAATGGACAAGTCTTTATTTAAGATCTCATGAGAGGCTAAGTCTGCCAAGGTGACTGGGGAGCCGTCTTTTTTACTTTCGAAAGAAGCTTCTTCTGAGTTATAAATATTTAAAACCTCTTGAGAGGCTTTGTATGCTGCCTCTATTCCGCCATCTAATAATTCTAGTAATTGTGATTCTTTCATTCTCGAAGTAATCTTTTTCTTCTACAATATCTCACTAATAAATCATATGAAAGATTATTATGGAAAATAGAGATAAATTAAAAGAAAGCGCACAAGAACTAAAAAAGGGACTTGAGTTGTTAAGTAGAGACAGGAAGGTAGTTTTACCTCACAATAAAGCGTTCGATTTAGTTGATGAACTAAGAGAACAGGTGGACAAGATTTTAAGTATAGCTGAGTCTGCTTAAATATTTGAGTCTGCTTAAATATTAAGGAGTATATTATGGATTACAGTTGTTTTGATTGTGAAGTAAAAGACAAGATAGCACACGTTAAGATGTCTAGGCCTGATGAGTTCAATTCTATGAACAAAGCTTTCTGGTCTGAATTGCCTCACTTAGTTGAGTCTCTTTCGGATAATGCTTCCGCCAGAGTAATAGTCCTATCAGGAGAAGGTAAGCATTTTTGTGCGGGCATGGATTTGGCTAATTTTGCCCCTTCTGATTCACCTCCAAATGCGCACAATGGAATGAGGAGTGAATCTGCCTACAGGGTAACCTTAGACCTGCAACACACTATTACTTGTTTAGAAAAAGCGAGAATGCCTGTAATTTCTGCTATTCAAGGTGCTTGTATTGGAGGGGGTGTGGATTTAGCAACCGCAACAGACCTTCGTTATTGCACTAAAGACGCTTTCTTTTGTATCCAAGAAATAAACATAGGAATGGCAGCGGACGTAGGAACCTTACAAAGAATACCTAGGCTTGTTCCTGAGGGTATAGTTAGAGAATTGGCTTACACGGGAAGAAGATTTATGCCAGAAGAAGCTTTGCGTCATGGACTAGTTAATGAGGTTTTTGATTCAAAAGAAGAAATGATGACTGCTGTTATGGATGTTGCTAAAGAAATTGCTTCCAAAGGACCTCTTGCTGTAGCGGGCTCCAAAGAATCTCTAAATTACGGACGGGATCATACGGTTGAAGAGTCACTAAACCACATAGCTCTATGGAATAACGCAATGGGTATTGGAGACGAGATGTCAGTTGCCTTTAAGGCAAAGGCAGAAAAGAAAGATCCTGAATTTGAAGACATGCTTCCTAGAAGAAAATATCTAGATGGTGAGATAACTTCTTAATTACTTTCTTAAAAAAACTGGTGAAAACTCTAAAGAGTCACTTGGGCTGTATTTATAGCCATCTAAATTAAACTTATTTAGATTAACCGGGTTTTTAATCTTATTCTGGATTATGAACCTAGCCATTGCTCCGCGCGCTTTCTTTGCATAAAAGCTAATGATTTTATACTTACCATTTTTGTAATCTTTAAAAATTGGGCTATAAACAGGTAAGTCTAAGTTTTCTCTCTTTACAGAAGAAAAATATTCTACTGAAGCTAAATTTATTACCCCTTTCGAATTGTTTGCTTTAGCAAGGGCATTAATGCTGTCTGTTATTTTATTACCCCAAAATTCATACAGGTTTTTACCCCTTTCGTTCTTCATTTTAGTTCCCATTTCAAGCCTGTAAGGATACATAAGATCTAAGGGCCTTAATAATCCATAAAGACCCGACAATATAGCCAAATTTTTCTGGGCGTACCTAATGTCTGTTTTAGTTAAAGTTTCTGAATCAAGACCAACATAAACATCACCCTTGAAAGCAAACAAAGCCTGTCTGGAGTCATTGGAAGGTTTTTTTGGAGCACACCAATTCATATTTCTCTCGAAATTCAACATGGAAAGGTTTTCGCTAAGCCCCATCAAAGCCGAAAGATCTTCAGGACTTTTCTGTTGCAATTCTTTAATCAACTTTTTGCTGTCCGATAAATGCTCGGCAACAGAAAAATCTTTTACAGACAAATTAGATTCAAAATCTAATCTTTTTGCTGGTGCTATAAGGGCAATCATTTATAAGCCTAAAACCAGTTTTGCCATTATATTTCTCTGAACTTCATTTGATCCGGCGTAAATACTTGCCTTTCTATAATTAAAATACCTTGGAGCTGAGGTGTTAGCAAATCTGCTTCCTATAGGGGGTTCGTTGACACCAATTTCAGGGCCAGGATTATTAAAAGGGAGAGAGTAATAGCCTACAATCTCTACAGCAAGCTCCGTTATAGCCTGACCAATTTCTGTTCCTCTTGTTTTCAGTAAAGAAGATTCAGGTCCAACGTTTTGTCCTGCAGTAAGACTCCCTAAAATCCTTAGCTCAGTGGCTTCCATAGCATTTATTTGAACTTCAATCTTGGCTACTGCTTCCTTAAATTCAGGCTCATCAGCAAGGCTGTTGCCATTAGAATCTTCCGTTTTTGCTTGTTTTATTATTTTTTGTAATTGAGAGTAAAGTTCGGAGGAATATCCATTTCCTCTTTCAAATTCAAGCAAGTATTTTGCATAAGTCCAACCCTTTCCTTCTTCCCCTATTAGATTCTCTTTAGGTACTTTTACATCTTCGAAGAAAACCGTATTAACTTCATGGTGTCCAATGGGTGTGTTATCTAGTGTGTTTATGGGTTGAACCTCTATGCCTTCAGAGTGCATATCTATTAAAAGAAAAGAAATTCCTTTTTGGCGTATATCTTCAATACTGGTCCTTACCAAGCAAAAAATCATATCTGCATGTTGAGCACAAGTAGTCCAAGTTTTAGCGCCATTTACCAAATAATGATCTCCTTTGTCTTCGGCTTTGGTCTTAAGAGAGGCTAAGTCAGAACCTGAACCAGGTTCCGAGTAACCCTGGCACCACCAAGTTTCAGAAGATAAAATATCCGGTAAATATTTTTTCTTTTGTTCGTCAGATCCAAAAGCCATTATTACTGGGGCTACCATTGAAACACCAAAAGCTAAGAAACCTGGTGCACTTGCCGCAGCCATTTCTTTACTATAAATATATTTTTGAGAGGCAGTAAAAGCTGCCCCACCATATTCAGAAGGCCAATTAATCCCAGCCCAGCCTTTAGCGTATAAAGATTTTTGCCATTGAACTTGCTCTTCTTTTGTTAAATGACCATTAGGCGCACTTATATACCTTTGTCGCATGTCTTCTGGATAGTTTTCTTCTATCCAATTCTTAACTTCTTTTTGAAAATCGAGCTCTTCTTGTGTAAATTGTAAATTCATAAATACCTCCCGATAATTATAATTCAAATTTTAACTAACTATAAACTATTAACCATTGTACAAAATTAGCAAATCCTTAGACGCATTTTCAGAAATAACCGGCAAGATCTGTTCATGGTTTGTGGCCATTATGGTCTTAGTAACTTGTGTGGTTGTTTTAATGCGTTACGGCTTAGACATGGGTTCAGTTTTGCTACAAGACGTTGTTCTCTATCTACACGGAGGATTGTTTCTTCTTGGCTCGGCATTTGCATTGAAAAGAGGATCACACGTAAGAGTAGATGTTTTTTATAGAAGTTTTTCTAACCTTAAGAAAGCGTGGGTTGATTTACTTGGAAATATTATATTTTTACAGCCTGTGTGCTGGATAATTCTTTTCTATTCTTGGGGTTATGTGGAGTTCTCTTGGAGAATAATGGAAGTTTCTCCTGAACCTGACGGCCTACCTTTCGTTTATTTACAAAAATCTTTACTCGTTGCTTTAGCTGTTTTGCTTGGATTACAGAGCTTATCTGAAATTATTAAATCATTAATAACAATAAAACATGGTTGAGTTAATACCTTTATTAATGTTTGGCGTTATTTGCTTGGTTTTACTTGCAGGCTTTCCAGTTGCTTTCTCACTTGCTGGAACTGCTCTTATTTTTGCAGCACTTGGAATTGTTACTAACACTTTTGAAAGTGCCTTTCTTGGAGCAATACCAAATCGGCTATATGGAGATATGACCAATATGACTTTGGTTGCTGTGCCACTGTTTGTTTTTATGGGTGTATTGTTAGAAAAATCTAACCTTGCCCAAGATCTTCTTAGTAACATGGCTGAAATAATCGGTGGCTTCAGGGGAAGTCTCGCTATTTCAGTAATATTTGTGGGAGCACTAATCGCTGCAAGCACGGGAATAGTAGGTGCAACTGTTATTGCCATGGGCCTAATTTCTTTGCCTATCATGCTTTCTAAAAACTATGATCAGAGCCTTGCCGCAGGAACCATTTGCGCAACCGGTACATTAGGACAAATAATTCCTCCTTCTATTGCCTTAGTGATATTAGGAGATGTTTTGTCTGCCTCTTACCAACAGTCTCAGCTAAGCATAGGTAATTTTTCTGCAAGGACCGTTTCAGTTGGAGATCTGTTTATGGGTGCCATTGTTCCTGGCTTAATACTTGTTTTTTGCTATGCAGCATATGTTGCTATCAGAGCCTACATATCTCCTGAGATGGCACCCGCACAAGAAGTCAAAGTCGTAAAAAATAGATGGAAGATACTTATAACCTCATTATTGCCCCCCTTTGTCTTAATAACTTCTGTTTTAGGCTCGATACTTTTAGGCATTGCCACCCCAACAGAAGCAGCGGGGGTGGGTGCTTTTGGTGGACTCCTTTTAGCTTTAAGTAAAAGCAGCCTTACCTGGAAGAATTTAAAAGACTCGGTAGAAACAACAACAGAAATAACAGCAATGGTGTTTATGATTCTTTTGGGGTCGTCTATTTTCTCCTTAGTCTTTAGAGGGTTTGGTGGCGATGATTTAATTACAAGTATATTTACTCAATTACCTGGAGGTGCTTTTGGCGCAGTTTTAGTGGTCATGGTTATTATCTTCCTCTTAGGTTTTATATTAGATTTTATACAAATAACTTTAGTCGTTGTCCCGATAGTAGGACCGGCATTGCTAATGTTAGGAATTGACCCTATATGGTTAGGAATTATGATTGCAATCAATCTTCAAACTTCCTTCCTAACTCCACCTTTTGGCTTTGCACTGTTCTATCTTAGAGGGGTCGCCCCAGATAATCTGACAACACAGGCTATCTATAGAGGGGTGATACCTTTTATCCTCATACAGATAACCCTACTAATAGTGTTAGCGATATTCCCAGAACTTGTGACTGCACTTCCTAATGCAGTTTACGGATGACTATTTTATTAAGTCTATAGTCTTGTCAGCCCGGTAAGACGACCGAACCATTGGGCCAGAGGTTACTTCTAAGAAACCTAAGTTAATAGCTTTTTCTTTTAAAAAGATAAATTCTTCCGGAGAATACCATTTCTCAACAGGTAAATGATTAAGGGTGGGCCTTAGGTACTGTCCTAAAGTAAGAATATCCACATCTTGAGCCCTAATATCTTTCATTGTTTTATAAATTTCTTCATGGGTTTCTCCCAAGCCCAACATCAAGCTAGTTTTAGTTAGGACTGAAGGCTTGTGATGTTTTGCATACCTCAAAACCTCTAAGGTTTGCTCGTACCCTGCCCTTGGGTCTCTTACCTTTTCGGTTAACCTACTTACAGTCTCTACGTTTTGAGCAAAAACTTTTAAGCCTGAATTCAGTAAAGTTTCAATAGATTCGTTTTGCCCTAGAAAATCGGGCACCAACGCCTCTACCGTCACCCTTGGAGTCTTTTCTTTTATGGCCCTTATGGTTTCAGCGTAATGATTTGCCCCTCCATCACTTAAATCATCTCGATTAACAGACGTTAGAACCGCATATTTAATGCCCATAAGGCCTATAGATACTGCTACTTTTTCAGGCTCACTTTTATCAAGCTTGCCTTTTGGGTTGCCTGTATTTACGGCACAAAATTTACAAGCTCTAGTGCAAACAGAACCCAAAAGCATGAAGGTGGCAGTGCCGTGATTCCAACATTCATGGATATTAGGACACATTGCCTCTTCGCAGACAGTATTTAATTTTTTCCGATGGACAATTGTCTTTAATTCTCTGTATTTTGATGATGCCTTTGGATTGACCCTCAACCAAACCGGTTTTCTTTCAATAGGGACTAAACTATTCTTATTAGACTTAATACCATTTTTTATTGCTACTATTCCATCCTCTGTAATAATTTTTGTAGGGATTAAATTGCTCTTCATGCTGCTTTAAAATTATTATCTAGGAGCAGGCTCTTTACATCCTCTTTAACCTGCAGAAAGGACACTTTTGTTAAGTCATTTATTTGAGTTACTTCTAAGTTGTTAAAACCACAAGTATTTATGTCATCAAAAGGGCTTAAATTCATATCTATGTTTAAGCTAACACCGTGATAGCAGAATCCATGTTTTATTTTTAATCCAATAGATGCGATCTTTCGGTCGCCTACATATATTCCGGGTGCCCCTTTTTTCCTTTTAGCCTCTATATCGTATTTGTAAAGTAAGCTTATAAAAATTTCTTCTAAATAAAAAATCAGTTTTTTTGGGCCCCATCCCAATCTTTTAATATTAATTAAAAAGTAAACCACCAACTGTCCAGGGCCATGATAAGTAACTTGCCCTCCTCTATCTGACCTAACTATGGGTATCTCATCTCTAGCTAGTACGTTTAATTCTGAGCCAGCATAACCCAAGGTGTATACAGGTGGGTGTTGAACAAACCAAACTTCATCTAGGGCTTGCTGAGGTCTATTATCAATAGCTTCAACCATAGACCTCCAAACTTCTTCATAGTCTAAAACGCCTAGATCTTTTATCTTAAGATCAATCAATCTAATTCTCTTGTATCTATGTAAGCTTTTTCAGAAATACGATGGTAATTGACAACTTGTTCCTTGAACTCAGTATAAGATTTATAAACTTTCTGAGCCATTTCATCGTCAGCTATAAAGTCTTCCATCACTTCATCCGTAATTCTCTTTAATTCAACAAGAACTTTATCTGGTATTTTTTTTAATTGTATATTGTGTTTTTCAATTAGTTCATTTAGTGCCTTATTATTCCTAGCAGTGTATTCATCTAACATCTCTTGATTTGAAGCTCTCGCTGCGTATTTAATAACTGCTTGTAAATCTTCAGGCAATGAGTCATAGGCTTCTTTGTTAATGATAATTTCAAGAGTAGAGCCTGGTTCATGCCATCCAGGATAATAGTAGTAATCAGCTACCTGATGAAAACCAAATGTAAGGTCATTATAAGGACCTACCCATTCTGCGGCATCAACAACTCCCTGTTGCAAAGATAAAAATATTTCATTCCCAGGCAAGGTAACTGTCTCGGCCCCTGCTCTTGTAAATATCTCTCCTGCCAATCCGGGTATCCTCATTTTCAAGCCCTTTAAATCATCTAAAGAGTTAATTTCTTTTTTAAACCATCCAGCCATTTGGACACCTGTGTTCCCTCCAGCTAAAGGAATCAGATTAAATGGCTCATAAGCCTCTTGCCAAAGCTCAAGGCCACCCCCGTAATGAAGCCATCCATTCATTTCTTGTGCTGTTAGCCCGAAAGGTACTGCTGTGAAAAACTGGGAAGATTTGATCTTTCCAGTCCAATAATAGGAAGCTCCATGACCTAATTGAACATTCCCTTGAGAAACTGCATCAAAAACCCCCATAGCAGGGACAAACTCTCCTGCACCATAAACTTTGATCTTCATTCGGCCACAAGTCATCTCATTAACATACTTAGAAAAATTCTCAGGTGCCAAGCCTAAACCAGGAAAATTCTTAGGCCAAGTTGTAACCATAGTCCATTTATAAGTACTGGTTCCGTTAGAAAAACAAGACCCCTCTTCAATGGAAGCCTGTTCGTTTGAACAAGAAATTAATGTTACAGAAACGAAAACAGTTAGAAACAATTTTTTCATATCTTTCCTTATTATATGTTCTGCAGTTTAGCGTAAGAAACCATTAACCACTTAGTTTTACTTGAATCAAAATTCACTTCTACTCTGGCATTTGATCCTTGGCCTTCATAGTTCAAAATGACACCTTCTCCAAAAACTTCATGGAAGACCCTTTGCCCAAGCTTAAACTCTGTGTCCGGGACCTCTCCTTTGGAAACCTTGCCACTTAAGGTATTGCGTCTGGGAATACTACCGCCCGTCCTTACCTCTAAAGTTAGCTCCTCTGGTATTTCTCTCAAAAACCTTGAGGGAGGATTAAAAGTTTCTGTGCCGTGGAGATTTCTCATTTCAGCGTGAACTATAAAAAGCCTTTCCATTGACCTTGTCATGCCAACATAACAAAGTCTTCTCTCTTCTTGAAGTTGATCAGCTTCCTCTATAGACAACTTATGAGGAAAAAGACCTTCTTCAAAACCCGTTATAAAAACAAGTGGAAATTCTAGCCCTTTAGCAGAGTGAAGGGTCATAAGCTGAATGGCAGATTCATGATCCGATGCTTGCGTCTCACCTGCGTCTAAGGCGGCATGATCAATAAACAATTTTAAAGGGATCTCTTCTGCATCATCTAAAGGTTCGGGTTCAAAATCTGAAGCAGCCGTGACTAACTCTGCTAAGTTTTCTACCCTAGTTCTTCCTTTTTCACCCGCTTCTTTTTTATGATACTCAATCAATCCGCTCCTTTGGATAACGTGATCGACAAGATCCCTTAAAGGGAGATCCTTGGTTTCTATCTCTAAATCCTCGAAATCTGACAGAAAGCCCTCAACCGATTGACTGGCACGAGGAGTTAGGCCATCTGTTTCCAATAAATCTTGGCAGGCCTTCCAGAGAGATGTCTCTATCTTCTGAGCTCTTGACCTTATAATATCTAAGGTCTTAGCCCCTATCCCCCTGGGAGGTATATTAATTACCCTTTCAAAAGCAGCATCGTCTTCTCTTCCAAATACAAGCCTAAGATAGCTCATCGCATTTTTTATCTCCGCCCTTTCATAAAATCTTAAACCACCATAAATTCTATAAGCCAGACCTTCCCTTAGAATTGCTTCTTCCAGTGCTCTAGATTGTGCATTTGATCTGTAAAGAATAGCAACTTCATTTAAATCTCTTCCTTGTTCCATCCAGTTCTGGATACTCCCTACAACGTATCTTGCCTCATCATCTTCG
>Ga0208639_1000210_pt1 | contig 45839 bp, 40 predicted proteins | sample ETNtaG_33_FD_185772 | JGI IMG/M metagenome (GOLD analysis project Ga0208639, IMG submission 185772) | Marine microbial and viral communities from oxygen minimum zone, Eastern Pacific Ocean - ETNP201310SV76 (SPAdes) (version 2) | ecosystem: Environmental > Aquatic > Marine > Oceanic ...
GATGGAACCATTGCCAGTGCAACATTGACCTATAACACAGGATCAACTGACACTGATGTTACCATGGCCAATACAACGGGTGATACCTATACCGGGACAATACCGGCGCAGGCGGCTGGTACAACTGTTACATTTTCAATCACAGCTGTTGATAATGAAGATGGCACTACCACATCCGCTGAATCTTCTTATTTGGTGAATTCAACAGGTGGAGCAATTACTGCAATTTATGATATTCAATATACAACAGATTCATCAGGGGATTCGCCTCTGAATGGACAAACAGTCACTATCAGCGGTATTGTTACAGCTGAATTCTGGGGGAGCAGCAGTAATCGTTATCTTTATGTCCAGGACGCCGAAGGGCCTTGGAACGGGGTTGTATGTTTTGAATATGATGGCTGGGACACCTTTGATTTCACATCATCGGCAGGAACGGTCCATTCAGTAGCAGAAGGGGACAGCGTCACTGTTACCGGAACAGTAGATGAATATTTCGGCTTAACAGAAATTGTTGATGTAACGGAAGTTATTATTTATGGTCCAGCTGTCAATATGATCAGCCCTGCTGTTGTTACGCCCGGACAGATTATGACTGGAGGAACAGACGCAGAAGCTTATGAAGGATGTTTGGTAAAAGTAGATAATGTTACTGTTGATGATGCGGACCTTGGCAACGGTGAATGGTCAGTTACAGATGGAACAAATTCTGTTCACGTAGATGACATCTGGGATTATTATTATTTTCCTGAAAGTGGGCAGGTATTGGCTGGAGTTAGCGGCGTTATGACTTATACATACAGTAATACAAAACTCGAACCCAGGCTGGCTCGGGACGTGGTGGAAGCAGAGGGTGACCCTGTAAGGGTACAGCGCGTCCAGCAGGTGTTGTATAGCGACCTGATCAATGCAGGCACAGATGAAACATCAGATGTTTCCTATATGTTTGGAGATACAGTAACTATAGAAGGCGTCATAACTATGCCAACAGGCTTAAGTTATGCCGGTGATGGTGTGAAATTCATATTTGCGGATATTAATGGAGGCCCCTGGAGTGCTATTCTCTCTTATGATCCAGACAGTTCCGCTTTTCCTGCGCTGTTCGAAGGGGATTTGATCCAGGCAACGGGCTACATATATGAATACAGTACAGGACCCGCGAATATGACGGAGCTGTTTATTACGGAACCGATCAATATTCTTGATTTTGAACAGCCATTGCCTGCAGTTGATATTGTAAATACAGGTGACCTGCGATGGCCAACAACAGCTGAACAATGGGGCAATGTTATGGTGAGTGTTGAAGATGCAATTGTAACAAATAATGAATTGCAATATGAAATATTTGCCTTGGATGATGGTACTGGTTCAGTGCTGGTGGATGATGATTCTGACAGCATTCAGGTTTACTTTGAAACAGTTGGTCCGCCTCCGGTTGGATCTCTGGTGCAATCCGTTGAAGGCTGGCTCTATCATCACTATGGTAGCAATGCAGATTCCACGGCATACAAACTCTGCCCTCTTTATGTTGATGATATGGTTTTTGGTTCTGGTCCGCCATCTATATCGGGGATTGGCAGGGAGCCCTGCGCACCAACTTCCGCTGATACAGAAGTTTCCATATCCTGCGTGATTATGGATAATTCTGATATTGCCAGTGCCGAGATCCATTACTCTGTTGATGGAGGTGCTTATCAAACAGTTACCATGTCTTCCACGGGGGATTCTACCTGGACAGGTATCATACCAGTAGCCAGTAATAATGAGGTGAATTATTATATCACGGCTACGGACGATGGTGTGGATCAGGCGGAGCCGAAGACCAGTATGTTTCCCTATGACATAGAATATGATCAGCTGGGCTTTTTGGTAACAGATGATTTAACCATTGCACATGTGCAGGAAACTCCCTGGCCTTCCGGCATTACCCGTTACCAGGACTGTGTAGTAACCTTAAATGGTATTGTTACTGCGGATACAGCGCAATATTCCAGCGGATACAGTTCTTACGCCTTTCAGGATGGAACAGGCCAGTGGAATGGACTGGTATTCGATACCCCGGAACTAGTTACCCTGACCAGAGGCGATGAGGTGGAAGTTACCGGTACCATTGATGACTTTGATGCAGACTGGCACTTTAAATTCGATGGCAATACGCGTTTGATCAATTCAACTGTAATAGTCCTCAGTACTGGAAATGATGAACCGGCTCCTGCTCTTGTGTCTGCTGGTGATTTGGCACAGGATGGTGAAGAAGTTGAATCCTACGAGGGTGTAGTTGTAAAACTTGAAGGTGTTACAGTTTCAGCATTGAATCCCTATGACTGGTCCATTACAGATGCTTCCGGAGGAATTACACTCATTGATGATGATATGGCTACCATGTCTGCGGATAATTTTATGAGCGCTCTTGCAGAAGGTCAGGAACTGGAACATATCATGGGCATCTTCAACTACAGTTTTGGTACGTATAAGGTTCAAATACGTGACCTGGCTGACCTTGGACAGACCATGGGTATCAATGATGATATCAATCTGAATCCCTATGTCTATAGGCTTCTTGATAATTTCCCCAACCCTTTCAATCCAGAAACGCATATTCATTTTGAACTGGGCGGACAGGAAATGGTGAAACTGATAATCTATGATGCACTGGGGCGCCAGGTGCGGACCCTTGTCAACGGCCAAAGCTATACTCCCGGTTTCCATGCAGTGAACTGGAACGGCAGAGATAACAATGGCCAGTCCGTTCCTTCCGGTGTCTACATCTACCGGATAAAAGCGGGAAGTTTTATTGCTGACAATAAAATGCTGCTGGTGAAATAAACGTTTATATAACGTGAAAAAAGGGCAAAGTGATACACTTTGCCCTTTTTATTTTCTACCCTTGAAAAAATACATTCTATTCATTTTTATCCTTGCTGGCTGGACCTGCAGTCGCTGGGAGTACGATGACCCCTCAGAAATGGTGCCGGCGGCAGCACCAGAAACCTATTTATCTTTGACGGCCACGGATACCATCTACGCCAGTGTGGACTCCAGCGGTAGCATGATTTATACCATTGGTGAAATTCCTGACCCGGGCATGGTCTGGGATACCCTTGACCAGGCTTTCACAACCATTACTACCAGCAGGCAGGTTCTCCATTGGTGGGGAGAAGATGCTGACGGGCAGGTACTTGGTTATTATTATAAGTGGAGTTCGGATTCTTCCTGGACTTATACAGATCTGGAAAATGGAACCTTTTATGTCCCGATTCGCTCTGAACTGGATGTATTTAGTTTTGAAGTTAAAGCAGAAGATGATGATAGCAATGTAGATAACACACCCTCGAAAATTGTACTGCCAATTCGTAATTCTGAACCAACTATTTCTTTTCGGTATCTTTCCAATCCGCAGATCGCAGATATTGGTGGCGACACCAGCTATACCTTTCCCACACGCACTTTCAACTGGGATATCTATGACCAGGACGGCAATGAAACTATTACAGATATTTATTACGCTCTGGATGACACCTGCAGCACCTGCTGGATTCGCTTGAACGGCAATCAATCCAGCCTGACCCTCACTGGATTATTGCCGGGGCGGCATACATTTTACCTGCGGTGTCAGGATATTGCAGGTGCCATAAGTTCCATTACCCAGTTTCCCGATACAGCGGTACTAAATGAGGCCCAGGTGTGGGTTGTAAAACCTGTTATTGGTGATGTGCTGATTGTAGATGATTATCCCCTGGATAGTCAGAATAATACTCTTAATTGGTATACGAGCCTGATGGATACAATAACTGGTGAAAATGGTTACTCCACCTGGGAGATTGGGGATGAACTGCCTTACTCATCTGCGGATATAACAGCCAATCTCAATTATTTCAAGCACGTGGTCTGGTTTGCGGCCTACAATAACACAGCTGCCGCCAATGACACCTATAATGCTGCAGAAGCCAGCCTGTTGAACTTTGTTATGGGCGGAGGAAACCTGTTTATTAATCCTATTGATTTTGAGGACACCACCTTTACCTGGTTTCCCCTTGATTCTATAATGACGCTGAATCCTAATGGGCGCTTACGACCCGGCAAGGAACTCATATGTGATATTGATACCACACTGAACCTGTCTGTTTCTCATTTAATCGCTGTCCGGATAAAAGGCTTCTGGCCGGATGAATCTGAGTTCGCCGAGATACGGGAAATCTATCACATGGCAGATCCGGAAAGTGGAGACAACTGGCAGGGGAACCCTACCGTATGTTCTATCGGCCAGTATCGGGTTTCGCCTACGGAATTATCCGGCAAGGTGGTGATCCTGACTTTGCCGCTACATGATGGATACCGCCCTAAACTGAATGGCAATGGATCTTCTATAAAATTGTTTCAGTATTTATTTACGGAGGAATTCAGCGAATGAGGGTTTCTCTGATATCCTTGCTCCCGGTGTTTCTTGCTGCCCAGGGCGCAGGGGGGATCACAGGAAAGATCATAGATATCAACGGTGCCGGCCTGCCTGGTGTCAATGTGATGGTAAAAGGAACCTATTACGGTGCAGCATCCGACCTGGAGGGGCATTATCGGATTGATAAAATAAATCCAGGTAGTTATGATGTGGAAGTTTCCATGATTGGCTATAAGGTGATCCTGAAAACGGGAGTCAAGATCGAGCCGGAAGAAATATTAACACTTGATTTCACCCTGGAGGAAACTGTACTGAGTTTTGGCGAAGATGTAGTTGTTATGGGGAAGAAACCCCTTTTTGATGTGGATGAGACTGCTTCCCTGTCCCGGGTGCGCAAGGAAGATATCGAGAACAAGGTTGTCTCCAGCGTTGAAGACATCTTATCCGAACAGATCGGTGTTACCACCCAGGATAACGAAATTCACATCCGCGGCGGACGTATTGATGAAAGCCTGTTTATCGTGGATGGTTTTTCGGTGAAAGACCCGCTTACCGGGTATTCCGGAAACCTGTTTGTCAATGCCGATGCCATTGAGGAGTTGGAAATCGTAACCGGCGGGTACAATGCGGAGTACGGCCAGGCCATGTCCGGTGTGGTCAATATAAAATTGAAGGAGGGCCGGGAACGGTATGAAGGATCGTTAAAGTATGCCAGCGATCGACTGTTTGACGATCAGTTTAATACGGACCGCATTGAATTCAACTTTGGCGGTCCCGACCCTTTTTTGCAAACACTCCCCGCCTGGTTGGGTATGGATCTGCCGGGTCGTTTTTCATTTTTCTTGAATGGATACAGTAAGGTCTATGACGGCAATTTACCCGTAGCCTCAAAACTGTATCCTCACCGCTTCTGGTCATCTGGGCTACTTTCGGAAACATCGGCGGATGAAATGATGCAATCTCTGGCGCCGCGGGAAAATAATGACTGGCACGCGCTGTATAAGCTGGCCTGGGAATTATCAGCCCAGAAAAAACTAGCCCTGTCCTATGACATGTCCATGAATATCAACCAGGGCTACTACATGCCCCGTGCTTTTGCCTCAACCTATTTCCCCTATGCTTACATGCAGATATTGGATAACTATAACACGGTTACACGGGATACCCGGCTTTTGAACCTCAATTGGACCCATACCTTATCCACAAGATCTTTCTATGAACTTACCATTGGCAAATTCGTGACCATGGAGCACAGTGCAGTCCAGGATCTGATGTGGAATAAATACCAGGAGCGGCTGGACCTGGAACCCATAAACTACAGCCTGGATGGGACCAGCAAGGACGGAAATATATATATAACCTACGGCGATGAATTTTATGATACGGGATTTGCACCGGAATGGTATGATCTGGTCAGCGACAATGCCCGCCTGGATCTGGACTGGACCTATCATACCGAATCGCGGCATAAGATCAAGACAGGATTTGAACACACCACCACGGATCTGCAGGTTCTGGACATTGATGAACCCTGGAGCGGTTCATCTGCTTTTGGTGCCAACTATGACAGTTATAATGCCAGGACTTATTTTGGCGCCTTTTACATTCAGGACAGGATCGCATTCGAGGGAATGACCCTGAATCTGGGAGTCCGCACCGATTACTGGATTCCGGGACGCTATGTGGAAGAGGCCATTGATGATACCAGTAATATTATCATCACGGATGAGGCCCGTGCCCTGTTTACAAAAGAAACTTTTTCTTTTCCATGGATTGGAGGGCCCTATCGCATGAAGGCACGGTTGAGCCCCCGGTTTGGTATTTCCCACCCGGTGACGGATAACGATGTCCTTTATTTTTACTACGGTCATTTTTCACAGTTGCCCACATTTCAATATGTCTATGCAAAAATAAACTCTAAGGCCCAGTCCACCTATCAGGTCTTTGGCAATCCGAACCTGAACCCGAAAACCACTGTGCAGTATGAGATTGGAATCAAACACCGCTTCAGTGAAGACCAGATCCTGGAATTGAAGGCTTACTGGAAAGATATGTTCGACTATGAAACGTCTCAGACCATTCGTCCATCCAATCCCAAATACGCTCACCTTTCTTTCAATATGTATTTTAATGCGGACTATGCCCGGGCCCGGGGTGTGGAGGCAATCCTGAAAAGCCGCCTGTTTAATAACTGGTATGCCGATGTGAATTTCAATTACAGTATCGTGACCGGAAAAAGCTCATCACCCCTGGATAATCTGCTGGTACAGGCCGGCCAATTGTCCGAAAAACCACTGGGGGAAAATTATATGAGTTGGGATCGGCCTATTCATTTTTTTACCAATCTATCCTATAGCCATCCCAGTAACTGGGGGCTCTCTATCCGGCTGGACTATGAATCCGGACGTCGGTACACGCGCTCGATTATTGATGAGATCCTGGTGGTGAATGGACGGGAATATTATAACGGTCCCCGGGAAGATGACCTTCCCTATGCTTATCTTGCTGAGATCCCTTCCCGAAATATTGATCTAAAATTTTTTAGAACAATCAAGCGAACACATTTCCGGATCAAGGCCTACCTGGAAGTAGAAAATCTGCTTGATGAAAGAATCCCGCGCAGGATAAATCCCTTCACTGGACGGGGCTATAATGAAGGTGAAATCATTGGTTACTATCTGGCCAACAGTCCAGACCCAAATCTGGATCCGTCAAGATACCGTAAACCACGAGCAATAGAACTGGGCCTGCAGCTGATTTTTTAATGTTAAGGAATATGCAAAAATTTATAATGTACTTCTTACTTCTGGCTACTGGTTACAGTCAGAGTTTATTTCCTATTCTGGGCGGTCAGCGAGCAGGAACCTCGGTCTTTTCCTTCCTGAATATTGGGGTGAGTGCCCGTGCTGTTGGCATGGGGGAATCGGTGGTGGCACTGAATCAGGACGCAGGCAGCATTTATTATAATCCGGCTGTTATTGCCCAACTGGATCAAACAGAAATATCCATATCCCAGATCCAATGGCCGGCAGAGATCAATTACGATTATTTCAGTATTACCCGTCATGCTTTTGGCAGGAATTATATCGGGATCAGCGGCGGGATCCTGCACATGCAGCCTATGGAAGAGACTACAGAATATCATCCCCGGGGTACGGGTAATTATTTTACGTTCCAGGATAGGTTCATTGCCCTGACCTATGGTGCAAAAATGACCAACCGGTTCAGTTTTGGCATTACTCTGAAGCATGTCGCGGAAAACCTGGCTGGATATGGCATGAATGCTGTTCTCATGGATATGGGTACTTTCTATTGGACGGGGTATAAGTCCCTGCGGTTTTGTGCGTCATTGTCTCATTTTGGAAGCCGGGTAGCACCGAGCGGTTCCTATGAAAAACGAATCCTGGATATGAACACAGGGCAGGAAATCATTGATACAACACATTTTGAACAGTTTTCTCCACCAACCATCTTTCGTGTGGGAGGAGCGATAGATCCTGTCAAAACAGATAAACAGCACCTGATACTTTCCCTGCAGCTTAATCACCCGGTTGACAATGCAGAATATATCGTTACTGGTATTGAATATTCGTTCCTCAGGACACTGTTTTTAAGAGCTGGGTATAAGTTTAATAAAAATGAGGAGGATTTCACCTTTGGTGCCGGTTTTATTATTCCTGTTGGGCCCTTGAAACTTCGGGCTGATTACGGCTATGCAAATTTTCAGCATTTGTCGGATCCTAAACGATTCAGTATCGGGTTTTCTTTTTAATGATGAATAAAAATTTCCATTTGATCCTGATTTCCGGTCTATTGCTATCGGCCTGCCTGCAGAAATTTTCTATCCCGGAGGATTTAGAAAATGAATCCGAATTGGAATTTAGCGCTGGAGATACCACCTATCTGCAGTTGAGCCCCATTTGGGGAGATGACTATGGTATTGGTGACCCCACAGAAATATCCATCGCTCAGGATGGTCGTATTTTTATTGCTGATTCCGCTGCTCATTCTATCCTGGTCCTAGATCAGGATGGGGGTAGGCCAGATGGTTTTTTCGCTCTCAGGAACCTGGAAGATCGAAATGGAATTGCTATCTCCCCGATTGATATGGATGTGGATCAGAAAATGAATGTATTCTTTATTGATGGCTCACAAAGGGTGTTTATATGGAATCAATACTGGAACACCGCGGGCATTTCACAGGTATCCAGTGCCGGATCTTTCAGGCACATTCAAACGGGCGCTTTGCAGGATGAAACTGCGGGAACAGAAAGTTGGCTGTCTCTGCTCAATAATGATGAATGGGAACTGGTGAACACCACATTTACCTCTGATCAATCTGTGATTGATTCCCTTATCAATCCCTATTTATTCTATGATGGCAGCATGGAAAAGAACCAGTACTTGGATCCTTATTACAAGCCTGATTCCAGTCAATTCACCGGTATTACCTCGCCGGCTGGTCAGGGGAATATGATCTTTGTGTCTGACAGCTATGGCGGAACCAATAATCAGTTCCGTCTGGTGCAGATCAATTTCCAGAGATCCCGGCTCTTGGAACTGCAAACGGGGGAACTGGTGTGGGCTTTCACGGGTGTATTTGGAGCAACCATTAAAGGTTATGGTACTGGTGCTGGAACCGTGAATAAACCGTTAAGTATCGAAGTGGATTATCAGGGAAATTTGTATTACACTCAAGCAGGTGATTTTTTCCCTGTTCATATGATTATCCCCAATTTATCTGGTGATTTTGCAGTTTATTCTTCCGGCTTTCAGCCTGATGCAAGTGATATCATGAATGCTTCGCTGTACGGATCCGCATTGGATGTGGCAGTGGATGAAAATAAAAACGTTTATGTTGTGGATGGTGCAGATTCTGATGTAATTGTATTTGATGCAAATGGAAAATATTTTAAGGAAGCAGGTTATGAATCCAACAGCAATATTGAGGAATCAATAATGAATCAACCTGTAGCGGTCACCGTAGATAAACGCGGTGTGGTCTACGTATGTGATCGGGGCGATGGTGCAGTTTACCGCTTTAAATTATCCAATTCTATTGATGAGGATCTTAAACCTGATGATTAAATGAATAGAAAAATTCGCTTTGGTGTGCTGCTGCTAATACTGCAGATTTCTGTCGCCCAGCTGGATGTAGCCTATATCCGTTATTTCAAGGACGACAGAAATTTTATGTCCAACCTGTCCATGCTGTCCACGGATCGTCGTGGCTTGAGCCATCTGGCGGTGAGTTACAATGAAAATAATCTGCCGGTTAAGATTGAACGCTATGCAGCCAACGGTACCTTGATCAAACGTGAAATGCTGCGTTACAATAAGGATGGAAAACTGGTGGAGCGGGGGGAATATGATGACCAGGGTAAATACCAGCGCCTGATAGTCATTGGCGATCAGGAACCCTGGGGCAAAGAATTCCGCCGCTGGCAATTCCCCGTATCGGAACCGCTGTCCTTCACGGATCAACGGACCCGTTTTACCATGGAGGACGGCCGACATGTATCTAGGATTGTTTTTGAGACCATCGATGGACAGGAATATGGCCAGATTGAGCTGGATTATGACTATTTAGGTAACCTGGCAGAAGAACGATGGCGAAATCTGCCTTCTGGTAGAATTACCCGCCGTTTCAAATACCAATTCGACGTGATGGCATCAATAGTCCAGATTTGGGAGTATGACCATGATGGGACTCTGGTATCCCACATGGCATTAAGCCAGGCCCCGGCAGACAAATTATATCGGACGCCGCCACCACGAACGGGCAACGTCTTGAATGAGGCGGACATTATTGCCAAGGAAATTTATGAAAAGCGCATCATCGTGCCCCATAGCGGAGGCATTATACCCAAAACATTCTGGGATGAACTTATCCTGACCAATGGCGACCGGCTAATGGTTGATTTTGTGAGTTTAAATGAGAATGGCATCCGGTTTCTGCTAAAGGGTGAAGGTGAATTATTGACCATTCCCATCACCCGGGTCAAATCTTTGACCTCAAGGTTAGGCGATGTAATTTATCCCAAACCAACCCGGAGCGGATTATAATGAAAACACTTCAGTACAGTTTATTTATCATTTGTACAGCAGTGGCCCTGGGCCAGGATTATCCCCCACCTACCGATCTGATCACGATACCAACAGCGGGAACCCTGGTGCGAGGCAGCTATGCCCTGGATATGCGTATCCAGGATTCAGGAGGAATTATTACCAGCCTGCAGGTTGGTCTGACAGATCGTTTCCAGTTTGGACTCTCCTTTGGTTCTCCAAACCTGATTGGAGACGATAGCCTGCGCTGGTACCCGCGGCCGGAAGCCAGCCTTAAATACCTGTTGATAGATGAAAAGTCATCTATGCCGGGAATTGCCTTGGGTATCAACACACAGGGTTATGGAAACTTCAATGAAGCAGACACCCTGCTGCGCTATGACACCAAGGCTTATGGCGCTTACCTGGCCGCTTCCAAGAATTGGCAGACCCCACTGGGGAACGCGGGCCTGCACGGCGGGATCAATTATAGTTTTATTGAAACTGCGGATGGTGATAAGGATCCAAATTTGTTTTTTGGACTCGACCTGGAACTGAATCCGGAATTTTCATTGCTTATGGAATACAACGCTGCCTTGAATGAAAATGATATGACGGCGAAAACAATGTCCATCAGCACCGGCGGTTATTTAAACGCTGCTATCCGCTGGACCTTCGTAGATCACTTTCATCTGGAACTGGACTTTAACAACCTGCTCTTTGATGAGGATAAAGTGGACTATTTCAAGCGGGAGATTAAGATTACCTACATTGAATATTTTTAAAAGCAGGAAATGATCATGATCAGGTCCACAAAAATATTTTTATCATTGTTTTCTTTCCTTCTGGCTCAATCTGATATGGAACTGGGAATCACTGCTTATAATAAACGGGCGGAGGGAAGTACTGGCGCTACTGCGCAAAGAGGACCCATTGACGAGGCTATAAACTATTTTGGAAAAGCTGCCAAATCTCCAGAAAATGAATTGGATGCAGGAATCTATTTATTACATTCTTATTATTTCAAAGGTAAGTTTGTTCTTAAAGATGAAAACAGTCAAAAAGAGACCTTCAACAAAGGCAAAGCCCTTGCAGAAAAACTGATAAAAAAATACCCGGATTCCGGGGCACTGCGATATTGGTATTTGGTGAACCTGGGGAGCTGGGCAGAAGTCTATGGTATTATTACTGCTGCGAGAGAGGGAGTTGCTGATATCATGCGTACACAATCATTAAAGATTATAGAGCTTGATCCAAATTACCAAAATGGTGGGGGGTACTTTATGTTGGGGGCTGTTCATTTCAAGTCACCCCGTATTCCATTTTTCCTTTCCTGGCCAAGCAATGATGAAGCAGTAAAATACCTGAACAAGGCTTTTGAAACAGGCAGGAGTACCCCCAATCAAACTGTATATCTGGCTCGAGCATTGAAAAAAGACGGACTGCATAAAAGAGCTCGAAATTTGCTGCAGGATCTGGTTGCAGCGCCATTATTACCGGAAGAACTTGTAGAAAATACGGAACAAAAAGAACTTGCAATAAAATTGCTTGCTGATTGGGAATAGTTTCATGAAATGCCTGACCACAGTAACACTGATTTTACTTTCCTTTCTTAGCGCCCAAGAATCCATTATCTATTGGAACAGCCTTTCTACTTCTGTAAAAGTAGATGTCCCCATTGCTGAGGATGAAACCCTGGAAGGCGGCCGTGTTCAGATCCGAGTCAGCTTTGATGGCGGCGACAATTTTAAAGACCTGGGACAGCCTTTTCCAATCGAGGGAGGAGACCTTAGTGATTTAAAGGAAATACTGATTCCCCGTCAGGATTTTGTTTCCCTGGATGGTTACAGTGAAGGCGGGACTGCTCAGTTTATCGCTGAAATCTGGGATCGGGCCGGCAACAGCGTAGTGGGGACTGTAAGCGACAGTGTATTGACTATTGATGAAACCATTCCGGTATTAAACGAGGTCACGGTTACTTCTACAAATGTGCAGAATAATAGCCTGGCCAAGCCTGATGATATGCTGACCCTGACCATCACCGCCAGCGAAGGGATCAACATGCCCGTAGTTGAGATCAATGGAGACGAATTTCCAGCTACTGGTGAGGGAAATTCCTGGAAAGTAGAAAATGTTTTTGAAGATGAAGATGATGGATTGGTCACCTTCAGTATTGATTTTAAGGATTATGCCCAGAATCCGGGGACGGTAGTTACTGCTACTACCGATGAGAGCAAAGTTGCTTATGATGGTACAGCGCCAGAGTTGGATAATATCAGGCTTTATTCCAAAAACTCTTACGATCAGACCCTGGCTGTGAAAGGAGATTCCATTTTTCTGGATTTTATGGCCAGTGAGACGTTGTTTACAATAAATGTGACCCTCAATGGCAATGAAATATCACAGCTGACCAAAACAGAACTTCAATACCGGTATCTCCATGTACTTACCGAAAAAGATGCCGAGGGATCAATCCCTTTTACTATTGATTATAATGATTTGGCCGGCAATTCGGGGGAACAGGTACTGGAAACATCGGATGGAAGTGAGGTACTGTTCGATATGACACCTCCCGCGACCTTTAAAGTTGAAAGTGTAGGTTCTTCCACTAAGAAAAGCAAGAGTGCTGCCCCAGTAGAGGCGGGAAAACCATCCAGTTCAAAAGGACAGACAGCCCAGCCTGCCTTTTTCACGGGCACGACCTTGATCATAGCAGTCGCAGTGACAGGTGTTTTATTTTTATTGATGGTATTATCCTGGTGGAAGATATTTTCCAAAGCCAATCAGGCCGGGTGGAAAGTGCTGGTGCCATTTCTGAATCTTATTGTGCTGACCAAGATCCTGAATAAACCCATATGGTGGATGGTGATATATCTGATTCTGCCTGTGGGACATATTCTGGTATCCCTGCAGCTGGCAAAATTTTTCGGGAAGAAAATAATTTTTGCTGTTGGCATGATTCTGCTGCCATTTGTTTTTTATCCATTACTGGCTTTCAGCAAAGCCCAGATAGCAGAACCTGCTGCCGTTCCTGAATAGAATTCATTATCTATTCTATATTATTACATGACTGAATTAATAGAAACCAAACTATCATCTGAAATCATTTTCCAGGGCCGTTTCCTGGATGTACGTCGGGATGTAGTGGAATTGCCCAACGGCAAAACAACGACCCGGGAATGGATTAACCACCCTGGTGCTGTTGTAATCCTGCCCATTCTACCTGATGGCCTGATCGGGCTGATTCGCCAGTACCGCTATGCAGCACAGGGTGAATTTATTGAACTGCCGGCGGGGAAACTGGATTCCGGAGAAAAACCCCTGGCCTGTGCGGCCCGGGAATTGAAGGAAGAAATTGGCTATAAAGCGGGAAAACTCACCTTTCTGGCCCAAATTCATCCAGCCATTGGTTTTGCCAATGAGGTCATGAGTGTCTACCTGGCGGAAAACCTGGAGAAAACAGACTGTAATCCGGATGCGGATGAATTTCTGGAACTATTGCCTACGCCCCTTGAAGATGCGGTAACCATGGTCTGGAATGGAAAAATTACCGATGTAAAAACAATCATCGGTGTTTTATGGCTGAATAGACTATGTCAACAACATCGCCAAAAATAGAATGAAACCTTAGATTGGATCCTGCTCACTTTTTCCTAATCCTATTTATAGATCAATGATGAAAAGAATTCTGTTTTTTCTGTTCATTAGTGTTTTAGCCCATGGACAGGCGGACAAACAGCGTAACGGTTTGTTCTCAAACACCCGGTTTGGAAAAGGGATGGGCGTTTTTGTTAACGGCGGCAGTGAACAGTTTGAAATTGATGGCTATATGGATGCTGATATGGATGGTCTTTTTGGTGATCTATGGTTCAGTCAGGTAGACTTTGATCAAAACACGAATATAGAACTGAATACAAGTTTAGGATACGCACTGCAGATAAAACCAAACACTGCAGTTGGATTAGGGTACAGTAAGTTTTCTTACCTGGGTGATGAGGTAAGTTTTCTGCATGATGAGGGGGAGTTGTTTTTTGGGGCGGTTATTGGCCCAGTTACTGGTGTTGTTTTTATCGATTCTGAATCCAATAATCTGAACTATCTGGGTAAGATAGATATGAATCATGGACCTCTAAAAAATGTTCCTGCTGATATTTTTCTGCAAAGCTATTTTGAAGAAGAAAACTATGATGTCAATATTTCCATCATAAAAAATATTCATAATCATTTCACTGTGGGATATATGTTATCCAGGGAAAAATATGATTATGAACAACCTCATAAATTTATGAAAAACGGACAAACCTATATGAAAAATACAATAAAGAAGGAAGAAGGATTTTTTCATACAATCCATGCTGGTTACATATTTTGAATAATATCACCAATCAATTTTACGATACAGTTATATCCTGATTAATATTTGGATAATAATATATTTAACTTTATTAGGTATTTGTGGGAACTTTTGTAGCAAAAATTTTATATATATCTTCCTATGGAACAAAAAGTGAATTATAAATGAATGTCCTGGAATTCATTAGGGAAAAAAGGGAAGATTTTCAGGAAAATACGGCCCAGTTCAAAGCTATGCTGGAGCCTACATTCCAATCCTGGTCCAATAAACTCAACAACCGCATCACCAATACCCTGAATAATCCCTGGATTGCGGGCCTGAACCCTTTTGAAAGCAGCAATCTCTTTATTACAGGACAAATCTTCCAAAATGAAGCAGCCGCACAGACCTACGAAAATTTAAAAAAGCAAATGGGTCAGGAAACCTACGTGGGCCAATGGCAAACAATTGACCAGGACTGTATTAATCAATTTGCTGATGTAACCGGGGATCAGCAGTGGATTCATACAGATCCGGATCGGGCCAAAAAAGAATCACCGTTTAAAACCACCATCGCACACGGCTTTCTTACGCTGGCTTTATTGCCAAAACTGACTGATACAATAAATGTAAAGATGAACTTTTACCCGGAAGCACGGTTGGTAGTGAACTATGGCTTGAACCAGGTGCGTTTCCCATTTCCGGTCAAATCGGGTTCCAGGGTTAGAGCACGAATACGATTAAAAAATATAACGCCATTGAAAAAAAGTATTGAGATTTTAAATGAGGTCAGTGTAGAGGTGGAAAATAGAAAACGGTATGCCTGTGTAGCGGAAACCGTATTACGAATCTATTTTTAGACATTAAAAAATTAAGTGATGGCGGGTATAGTTCGTATTGCAATTGCAATACTTTAGTTTTGTAGACTTTATTTTATGATGTATCCCTCTTTATCCAAAGCAGGATATGATAAACCAGATTCTTGACAGTGTTTAGCCACATCAGGATAGGAAAATTCAAATAAGAGCTTATTGTAGGTATTATCATCTAATCTGTTTTTTTGATATAGCCCGGCTTCTTTTCTTTGTCTTTGAGCTTCAAAAAGGATAACAGCGGCTGCCACAGAAACGTTCAAGCTAGCTACCATTCCGTCCAAAGGAATCATGATCTCACCATCCATTTGGCTTAGTATTCCAGGGGAAACACCATCCAGTTCGGCGCCAAGAATCATGGCCGTTGGTTCAGTATAATCGATGGAGCGATAGTCTTTGGCTCTTTCACTTGTATTCGCCGCATAAATAAAAAAACCAGCTGATCTCAGGTTTGAAAGGACAGTCGTTATAGAATTATGAATATGCAGATGAACCCAATGATTGGATCCGGCGGCAGATTTGAGATTGGTCCCCACTTTTCGTTCATTGGAGGAAATCCCGTGAATATCCCCGATACCTACGGCATCACAAGAGCGAATAATGGCTGCAAGATTATGGGGTTTATGTACATTGTCCATAATGATGGTCAAATCAGGCTGACGTCTTTTTAAAACAACCCTGATCTTTTGGAATCGTTCAGGAGTCATATAATCCGTTAAATTCTATTTGTGAAAATTTCATCTGAATCTATAAAGAAAAAAGCACAGGAACTCGGCTTTCAAAAAGTAGGAATTGCCAGGGCCGACCCAACTCCAAAAGAAAAGAACAATCTGGAAACTTGGCTGGATCTTGGACGTCATGCCACCATGGGATGGATGGAAAAAAGAAAGGATGAACGGGGCAATATCCATACATATTTCCCGGAAGCAAAATCAATTATCTCCGTTGGTATGAATTACCATGTTGGCAAAGGGCAGAATGATATTAATTCTGATCTCAAGTTTTCCACTTATGCCTGGGGGGATGATTATCATGATGTATTGAAAAAACGGATATTCCAATTACTGGAATGGATCAAGGAATCACACATAGAGATTAAAGGGATAGTTTGTGTGGATACATCGCCAGTGATGGATAAGGCCTGGGCACAAAGAGCCGGACTGGGTTGGATTGGAAAACATACGAACCTGATCTCCAAGGACCAAGGTAGCTGGCTATTTTTGGGGGAATTAATCCTGGATATGGAATTGGAATATGATGCCCCATTCGTGGAAGACCTGTGCGGGAGTTGCACTGCCTGCATTGATGCCTGTCCAACTCAGGCGTTGGAAGAATACCGGATCGATGCTGGAAAATGTATCTCCTATCTGACAATTGAACATCGCGGTGAATTACCAGAGGCAGAAAATGACCTTCATGGCTGGATCTATGGCTGTGATATTTGCCAGGAAGTTTGCCCATGGAACCAAAAATTTGCCCGGGAATCTGACAGAAGTGAATTCCAGCCCAGACAGGAAATCCTGGATCGAAAAAAAGAAGATTGGAAAAAACTGACTGAGAAAAAATTCAGGGAGATATTCAAAGGATCAGCTGTTAAAAGGACCAAATTCGCTGGTTTGAAACGAAATATAAAAAGTAATTTATAGAGGCTCAGAATGCTGTGCCTGCACTGTAAATAAGGAGAAAAATTATGCCAAAAATAGGAGTCGTTTTATCAGGCTGCGGTGCCCAGGACGGGGCAGAGATTCATGAATCAGTAATTACATTATTGGCGCTGGATCGAGCTGGAGCTGATGTAACGATTATGGCACCTGATATGGATCAGTTTCATGTGGTCAACCATTTAAATGGAGAGGTCGTAGAACCTGCCCGAAATATTCTTGTGGAGGCAGCTCGAATCGCTCGCGGGGATATTGTGGACGTAGCTACCGTAAGCGGTAATGAATTGGATGCCTTGATTTTTCCGGGCGGCACAGGTATGGCTAAGAACCTTTTTGATTATGCTATGACCGGACCAGAATGTACCGTGGTCAACGATGTGCAGCGGCTCACCATGGAGATCATCGAAGGGGGGAAACCGTTGGGAGCAATTTGTATTGCGCCTGTTATGGTTGCGAAAATTTTGCAGAAAATGGGTAGAAGCGGGAAGGTGACGGGTGGTTGCAGCGTGGACATCTCCAATGATATCCAGGCTATGGGAATTGCAACGGAATCTGCTGGCGCTGGAGATATTGTGATTGATGAAGAAAATAAGATTGTAACCACGCCAGCTTATGTAGAAGCTAAATCCATCAAGGAAGCGGCGGATGGGATAGAAAAATTAGTTAGTAAAATACTGGCGATGGTTAATTCGTAATTATTACATTTTACTGAATTAATTTACATCCTTGCCTGTTTAATTTTCCCTGATGGTAATGTGGCCCCGTCCTGTAAATAAATTCAAGGGGATAGTACCTTCGTTTACCTGCCCTTTAGCGAAAATTTTCGATTCCGTATCTTCAAGTGCAATGGGGATATCAGAACTAATGACTCCAGCGGTTTTCCCTCCCTCAACCTCTGCCTCAATAGTGACGGGCAGGTTTTTAGGCACAGATACATCGATATTACCTGAAACGGTTTCTAGGCTGATACTGTAGTCGGAGCTGCCGGAGTCGTAGGATATTTTAAAATCAATATTACCGCTGGAGGTGTAGGCCTGGATCGGCCCAAAAATGTTTTCGCCGATTATATTTCCGTTTGCTGCGTCGAGGACTAGGGTGCCTCGCAAATAATCAGTGTTAATATCGCCGTTGGCAGTGGTCAGGTTGCACAAGCCTTTTAGAGATTCAACCTGAATGTTCCCATCCTGGGTTTGACCGAAAAAATTGCCATTAATTTCTTCCGCGATGATATTGCCGGAAGATGAACGGCAATTTAATTTTTCTCCGGTAAGATTGTGTAAAAAAATGGATCCACCCATGGTCATCAATTCTACATCGCCTTTTACGGTACTGAGCCGGATATCGCCACCTAATGCGGACACATTATACTGTCCCTGATTCTCAAATAGTTCAATATTGCCGCCAGAAGTGTGTACGCGGAATCGGCCCTGGCAATTCTGGATATTTATGTCCCCGCCGGAACTTTGAAGGACTGTTTCACCTCTGACACCCTGAACATTCAAATTGCCACCGGCTGTGATCAATTTTATATCGCCCTGCAATTCATCAGCACGAATATCACCGCCTTCTGTTTCGATCTCCATATTAATATTTATAGGAACACTGAGAAAAAAGGTCGATTCCCTGCGCGGAAATTTATCCTCGTCTGGGCCACGTATGCTGATCCTGCTGTCCTCTTCATTATGAAAGACATTGATTATATTTTCCCGTTTCGAGGTAATGCCGTTATGCAGTGCGGACCAGTGCAATTGATGTGTTACCTTCACATCCATGCCTGACCCAAAGTGACCCTGGATATTTACATTACCATCCAAATTCCTGATTTCCACGATATAGGTGCCGTTGTCCGGTACTGTATTAAAACGATATTTTTCGTTATAGACAAAAATATCAGTGTTCTGTTTATCGGCAGCAGTTTGTGCAAACAAGAACAGACTGCAATGGATGATTAAAAATCGGAACATAGTACTATAATAAATGAATCTTGAGTTATGATTCTAGGAAGTTAAACAATAAACAAAATTTAACACTTATTGTTTAAGTAGAAATTTTCTTACAGACTACAGGTCCGTTTCTGCCACTGTTTTTTTGACTGCTTTCAATGTATTATTCAATTCGGATTGCTCTTTATCTGTAAGGGCAAATTCCAGGATATTTTCCACTCCGCCGGCTCCAATGACACTGGGTACACCGATAAAGTAGTCCTCAATCCCGAATTCACCTTCACACAATGAGGCGCAGGGAATAACCCGTTTTTTATCGCGTAGGAAAGCTTCTGCCATTTCAATTGCAGACTGAGCTGGCGCATAGAAGGCAGAGCCATTGCCGAACAACTTTACTATTTCACCGCCGGCAACACGAGTTCTATCCTCAATCTTTTTCAGCTGCTCCGATGAAATCAGGTCCGTGACAGGAACACCGCCTACAGTAGCCAAGCGCGATATGGGCACCATGGTATCACCATGTCCTCCCAGAACCATGCAGGTCACATCCTGTACCGAGTAACCAGTTTCCATGGCAATAAAGGTTCTAAAGCGCGTGCTGTCCAAGGCTCCGGCCATGCCCACCACTCGATTCTTTGGGAATCCAGAAACTTTGTAAAAAGCATAGACCATGGCATCCAGGGGATTGGAAATCACAATCACAAAAGCATTTGGAGCCTGCTCCTTAATATTAGCAGCTACATCCTTCATAATGCCCAGGTTAATCTCCAGCAGGTCTTCACGGTTCATACCCGGCTTTCGGGGAATACCCGCAGTGATAATAAATACATCTGCGTTTTTAACATCATCCCAGTTCGAGGTTCCGCTTATATCTGCATCATAGCCATCATGGGGCCGTAGCTGCATCAGATCTAGAGCTTTGCCCTTAACCATACCTTCAGCCTTGGGGATATCGAAGATGATAACGTCGCCCAATTCTTTTTGTGCGGCCAGCAGCGCCAGGTTACCGCCAATCTGGCCACCACCGATAAGTGCTATTTTTTTACGAGCCATAAAGTCTCCTTTTTATGAAAATAAAAAACCCCCACATATGGGGGGTTATTTAAACTTAGGTTTCTACGCTGACCAGTTTTCGATCACGGCCTTTGCGGCCAAAACGGACAATACCGTCCGCGGTGGCAAACAGAGAATCATCATTGGCGCGACGTACATTAACACCGGGATGGATTTTAGTACCGCGCTGTTTCAGGATAATGGTTCCGGCCAGAACAGATTGCCCATCACCAACTTTCAGCCCCAGATATTTTGCATTTGAATCGCGACCATTGCGGGAACTACCCTGACCTTTTTTATGTGCCATGATTTATTCCTTTTCTTTTGCTGCGGGTTTTGGTTTAGCAGTCTTTTTAGGGGCTGCTTTTTTCTTTGTCGTAGACAGTTGAATTTTTTGAACTTCTAATTCTGTGTACCATTGACGATGACCATTCTTGCGCTGATAGCCTTTGCGGCGTTTTTTCTTATAGACAAGAATTTTACGTTCCCGCCCGTGGTTCAGGATTGTTGCCGTTACCTTCGCGCCAGAAACATTGGGTTTCCCTACCTGAGTGCTGTCGCTATTACTAATTAGAAGGATATCATCAAAAGACAGTTTTGCCCCTGAATCTCCTGATTGGCGGGGTACACGAAGCCTGGCACCTTCAGTGGCTTTGTACTGTTTCCCAGATATATTGACAATTGCGTACATTTTCATTCTCCAAAAAGCCGCGGAAATTAAGAGGCTACATTTTCCTTATCAAGATTCATCTCCTGGGTCACATCTGTACCATCTTTGGTCCGTAAAAATCTGAATTCACCTCTACGGAGTTCGCTATTTTCCTCAATCTTCAAATGAACGAAATTCTGCCACATTAGCCCTCTTAGAATATGTTTTTTCTCGCCGTTTAAATATCTGGAATTTTCAGGATGAAGCTGAAGTTTAAGACGCAGGGAGCGATGTTTGCTTTTATAGCGGCGCAGCCAGTGATCTAGCCGAGTGACCAGCGTTTCCTGTGAAATAATTCGTCCTGACCCATGGCATGCGGGGCATTCTTCACTCATGGAATCCAGCAGGCTGACCCGGATTCGCTGCCGCGTCATTTCCAATAGGCCAAACTCGGTGATGGGAGCCACTGCTACCTTGGCCCGGTCTTTCTTCAATTCCTTGCGCAATTCATGATAGACCTTTTTGCGATTCTCCTCGAGTTGCATATCAATAAAATCGATCACGATCAATCCTGATAGATCACGGAGGCGTAACTGCCGTGCGACCTCCCGGGCTGCCTCCATGTTGATCTTAAGGGAATTCTCCTCGTGCATTTTTTTACCCACAAATCGGCCGCTATTCACATCAACGACGACCATTGCTTCTGTTTTTTCAATGATCAGGTAGGCACCACTTTTCAGCCAGGCTTTGGAACGCATCAGTTTTTCTATTTCCGATTCGATACCAAAACTTTCAAAAAGAGGAGCTTTTAATTTATATAACTCCAGCCGTTCCAGTAGACTGGGGGATACATCCTCCAGGTAGCGCTGGGTCTTGCGATACAGACGCTTGGAATCGATGATTATTTTTTCCACATCCAGGGTAAGCAGATCCCGGACCACACTAGAAGCGGTTTCCAAGTCTTCATAAACCAGGATGGGTGCTTCTTCTCTTTCTGACTTATTTTTTATCTTCTGCCAGTTATCTAGTAAAATGTTAAAATCATTTTCAATATGTTCCTCGCTTTTTCCTTCTGCCACAGTACGTATAATTACACCCGCGTCATCCGTGCGCAAGCGCTGGGCGATTTTTTTTAATCGCCGACGTTCAAACTTGTCCCAGATCTTTTTGGAGATACCGATATAATTTGCATTGGGGACCAGAACCAGTAGACGGCCTGGTAGCGCTACTTCTGTAGTAACCCGAGGGCCTTTTCCGGCAAAGGGTTCTTTGATAACCTGGACAAATATTTCCTGATTTGTTTTCAGGTCAACTTCAATATTTTCAATCTTCCTGCTATGTTTACTGCTACCTCGGTTGCGGTTATTGCTGCTTTCTTCAAGGATATAATCACTATTGCCAATTTCTGAAAATGGGAGAAAAGCATTCAATTCATAGCCAATATCCACAAAGGCGGCCTGCATTCCCGGCAGGACGTTTTCAACTTTTCCTTTATAGACATTGCCCACCATACGTTGATTATCTTGTTGCTCAACGTAAACCTCCACCAGTTTACTATCTTCCTGAATGGCAATCCGGGTTTCACCCATGCTTTCATTAATAAAGATTTCTTTTTTCATATTATACACCTGTATACTGTACATCCACCGGCAAGAAATGCAGATACCCGGTCCTAAGAGATCCGGTATCTAATCAAACGGATTGATGAGGATGTTTTATTTCCGAGGGATTCGGAAGGAAGGAAAATTTATGGCCCAGTACAGGGTGATAAAAAAATTGTCGAAATCGCCAGAAAAGATTAAAACTTTGTAATCCTTCGTTGTCCCTAACTGGCTGGAAAATACAGTGATATGACCGTTTTATTCAAGAACTATAACACGTGGTTTTCTGCTTAAATTCTTTTCAGACAGATTGGATCAAACAGTCGTCTTTTTTCAGGCTGCAGATATATCCCATGTTAAACTTATCTGAGAAATCATGAACATAAGGCATATTATTGCTATAGGCGGTGGCGGTTTCGGCCGCAACCCCAAGCATAATAAAATTGAAAAATATATTCTGGGTCAGACTGGAAAAGAAAGTCCAAACATTCTTTTTCTACCTACAGCCAGCGCAGAAGATAAAAGTTATATTGTCAATTTTTATACATGTTTTTCCAGTCTGAACTGTGAACCAAACCATGTCACTCTATTTGAACGAACTCCAAGACTGGACGGCATTATTAATAAAGCAGATGTGATTTATGTAGGCGGAGGAAATACCAAAAGCATGCTGGCGGTGTGGAGGGGATGGAAACTGGATAAACTCCTTTACAAAGCATATAATAAAGGGAAAATCTTGTGCGGTGTAAGTGCTGGAGCCATTTGCTGGTTTGAGCAGGGCATAACAGATTCTTGGGTCAGCAATTTGAATGTGATGGAATGTTTGGGATTTCTTCCAGGAATGTGCTGCCCCCACTACCAGGAAGAAGTGGATCGACGTTCCAGTGTGCATGAATTTATAAAAAAAGGGAAATCCATGCCTGGATATGCCATAGATGGCGGCGCAGCTGTTCATTTCAAGGAAGGAAAATATTCAAAATCTATTCAATTTTATCCTGATTCCCATGTTTATAAAGTATTTCTCAAAGATGATCAGGTGGTGGAAAAACGGATGGATATGAAAATATTGTAATGTATAAGGAAGATAGATCCCAATTTTGGGAAGATATATACCTGGCTGATGATGCCGGATGGGACTTGGGCGGTGTAACACCAGTTTTTGAATCTATTGCTAATGAATTAATTCCCGGAAAGGTATGTATCGCTGGATGTGGATCTGGGCATGATGCGGTCATGTTTGCCCATAGGGGATTTGAGGTTACAGGAGTCGATTTTGCAGCATCCGCAGTAAAAGCGTTGGCTGCAAAATCTGAAAAAGAAAATGCGGATGTCCAGATACTCCGGTCTGATATTTTTTCCCTGACCCCGAATTACGACAATGTTTTTGACTATGTGATTGAGCAAACCTGTTTTTGTGCCATCAACCCAAATCGGCGGCAGGAATACGAAAGATTAATGTGCAAAATTATAAAACCAGGCGGGAAATTAATCGGTCTGTGGTTTCCCTTGGATAAGATAATCACAGATGGGGGTCCACCATGGGGAACAACTGTTGACGAGGTGAAATCCATTTTTAAAAATGGTTGGATTATTGAGAGGGAAGAATTTCCAGAAATATCAGTTCAACCCCGGAAGAATCGTGAAAAACTCATTATATTTAAAAAACGATGATTGACCAATCCACATTTGATTTTCTGGCGGACCTTAAAATGAACAATCGCCGGGAGTGGTATCATGCCAATAAGGGCTGGTTTAAGGATGCCCAGCAGAATTTCATCGATTTTGTAGCCATGCTCCTATTTCGAATTTCAGAATTTGATGCAGATATGATTGGTACCGACCCTAAGGACTGCTTGTTCCGGATTTATCGGGATATTCGTTTTGCCAAGGATAAGACACCTTATAAACCATGGTTTGGGGCCAGCATGAATCCTGGAGGAAGAAAGCGTATGGGTGCGGGATACTATGTTCATGTGGCACCGGGAAATTCTTATTTTGCCGGGGGTGTGTGGCACCCAGATAAAGTGACGCTGGCGGCGATCCGTGATTATATTACCTGTTGGCCCGAACAATTCAAAAGGATTATAGAAAATCAGGGATTTGCGGATTCATTCGGCGGTCTTGGGGGTGATAGGCTTAAAGTGGCTCCAAAGGGTTATTCGAAAGATCATCCGCAGATCCAATGGCTAAGATATAAGGATTTTATTGTAAGAAAGCGGATAATAGAAGATGATCTGAAATCAGACCAATGTCTGGATATTGGTCACGGGATATATGGAAATATGGCGGAATTCATCGGTTTTCTGCGCAAAGCAATTTCTCGTTGAAACAGTCAATTTAATAGTTAAAAACTAGAAAACTTTTGCTCCTAACTTTCACCCCATGAAATCTGATTTGATTTTAGCTAAAGGAGCTGCCATTGAAGCCGGCGAGTTGATCCTGAATTATTATAAAGCTGATTATGAAATCAAGGATAAAGGCTACCACAATCCGGTCACCACGGCTGACCATGCAGCGGATACGCGCCTGAAAGAAATTCTGACCGAAGCGCGACCAGAATATGGTTGGCTCTCCGAAGAAACAGTAGATTCACCGGAAAGGCTGACCAAAGAGCGGGTGTGGGTGGTGGATCCGCTGGATGGAACCAAAGAATTCATAGAAGGTGTCCCACACTTTGTGGTGAGTATTGCTTTAGTCGAAAATGGAAACCCCATCGTTGGTGTTTTATACAACCCGGTAACCGAAGAAATGTTTTCGGCTGCACAAGGTGAAGGGTCCCAACTCGATGGAGAATTAATACAGTGCACCACGAAAGATGATATTGGGGAAATGGTAATTCTCAATAGTCGTTCCGAAACTCGCCGTGGACTCTGGGATCCTTACCATGAAACGTTCGGCGAACTTCGAGCCATAGGTTCGGTCGCATACAAACTTGGACTCACTGCAGCAGGTAAAGCAGATATATTCGCTTCGTTGCGCCCGAAAAACGAATGGGACATTTGCGCCGGAAATTGTATTATTAATGAAGCCGGGGGAAAGCTGATTGACCTAAAAGGGAATCATGTTAGTTTCAATCAGGAAAGGACGTTGATTGAACCGGGGCTAATTGCCGGTGACATTGACGCTGTAGATAAAACGTTTAATATTATAACTGCTAAATAGAAAATGACACAAGTGCCAGAAGATGCAATCAAATGTTTGGATATAGGATTTGTCCGGCTCGTGGATTCCATGGGTGGAGACGATGCCATTGTTCAGGCCGCTCGCGTAAGTTATGGACAGGGAACGAGTAAAGTCTCTCAGGATCGTGGATTGATCCGTTACCTTATGCGGCACCGACATACCACTCCTTTCGAAATGGTGGAATTCAAATTTCATTGTAAGATGCCTATCTTCGTTGCGCGACAATGGGTTCGTCACCGCACGGCGAACATTAATGAATATTCACTTCGTTACTCCGAAGCACGGGATGAATTCTATTTCCCCGATCCAGAGCATATTCAGTTCCAGAGCGCTTTGAACAAACAGGGACGGTCCGGGGAAGTACCATTGGAACTAAAACAGAAAGTTCTGGATTATTTTAAAGAAATTTCCGAACGAAGTTTTACCATGTATCAGGAACTGAATGAGGAAGGAATTGCACGTGAATTAGCTCGTTCACTTTTGCCAGTCAATATTTATACTGAATGGTATTGGAAGAACGATTTGCATAACCTATTACATTTTATCGGTCTGCGGTCGGACAGCCACGCCCAGTATGAGATTCGCGTTTATTCTGATGCTATGGCGGTATCTGTAAAGGCAGTAGCACCATTTGCCTGGGAAGCGTACCAGGATTACGTTGTTCACGGAATGCGGTTTTCCAGAATTGAACAAAATCTGTTGGAGAAACAACTTCCACCCAGGGTTGTGGATGATATTCTTGAAGATGTTGCATACCAGATCACCGCCACAATGCATAAAAACAAACCAAGAGCTGAAGCCGATTTATATCCTTTATATCAGGAACAGGGCGGATCCGATTCAGAAGAAGATTTTAAGCTGAAATGGGACTCAGGAGAGATCGAGATTGGAAACGTACGGGAATTACGTGAATTCAGGTCCAAACTTAAAAAAATTAAAAAATAATCGCAGAAGCACTGAAGGTTCAGGGTAGAAATGTTACTAGTAGATTCTTTTTTGTCTCTGTGATGCCGGAGAAAAATAATGCCGGCCACCGTCAGCGTCTCCGGGACAAATTCCTGAAAAGCGGATTAGACGGCTTTCACGATTACGAGATCATCGAACTCCTGCTCACTCTTGGTACACCGCGAAAAGATTGCAAACAGTCTGCAAAAAATGCTTTGCAGAAATTCGGTTCCTTGAAGGCTGTTTTGGAAGCGGATCCATCAAAATTGAAAGAAATTAATGGTATAGGGGATAAAAATGTATTCGGACTCAAAATTACCCAGGCTGTTTCCCGACGGTTCCTGTCGGATCGCGTCATCAATAAGGATTTTATCCGCTCGTCCGATGAAGTCCTGGATTATCTCAAACACAATCTCCGCGATAAAAACCGGGAAATATTTTTAGTGATATTTTTGAACGGCCGTAATCAAATTATAAAAATGGTAGAACTCTTTCAGGGGAGTCTTTCCACTTCGATGGTTTATCCAAGGGAAGTTATCAAACAGGCATTGGATAATAATGCGGCAGCGCTGGTTTTTGTCCACAACCATCCCAGCGGGAACTCAAATCCAAGTCAGGACGATTTGAACATTACAAAAAAACTGGAAGAAGCTGCAAAATCCATTGACATTTCTATTCACGACCATCTCATTATTGCCGGGAATGACGTGTATTCTTTTGCTGACAATGGTTTGATCTAATCTTCGAAATGTGCCAAGACACCCAGATTTATTTCAGCAATTTTTGGTTTTTGAATCTGTCTAACCGCTTCTTTTAGTGCTTCAAAGGGAAAAAGGCTTAATTGTTTTGTAAGATATCCCGCTGCCAGGACGGATATATTTTTTCTTAATTCTTTTTTTGCACTATCCGGAAAATTCAATGGTAATTGGGTTGCATCAGAATCCGCATCACCCAATCCATCTGCGTAATAAACCGTGTCAGTTTCTTCCATGGCTTTTGTCAGCCTTGCAATTTTTGCTTTTCCTTCAGGTGCGATGAGTACAGCAACATCCGGCTTCATAATACCAGAATAAAGAACCGGTTCCGGGCTAATAACAACTTCTGCTACGGAGAATCCGGTCTGAATTGTAATGGGAAAGTCTGCCCTGCGGCTAGTCCAAAGTCCCGAAAGAGTAGCCGCTGATGCCAGTAAATTCCCTGCAGAAACAACTTTTTGCCCCGCAGCCCCTGCTAACACAATTCGTATCGGTTTATCTAGATCAGAAGAAAATTTTGTTTCTAACACCAACCCGCTCATGGGTTTTTGTTCACCAGCCTGCGTCTGAATATGCTTATAACTGGTCTGAAAACTGGGTCGATCCGTTTCTTGTAACAAGCCCGATTCCATATTCATGCTATCCATGTAACCCATCATTTCTTTGCGGCCAAAATCATTTCGGACTACATAATAAGCAGTACAAAGCTCCCAAATATCAATCAGAGAAAATCCGTCATGGTTCATGGCTTTGGCAATCATGTCCGGAAGGTCTTTATCAAAGGCCGTAGAACGGGCAATAAAACCGCCACCGTTTACTTTAGCTGTGCCTGCAATGTCCATGGGTGCATCCGTGCTGCCTAGTGAAGTGGTGGGGGTGATGCTATCCATTGGCGTGGTCACTGAATGCTGTCCACCCGTCATCCCGAAATTAAAATTATTGAAGACCAGAACAGCCACATCTGTATTCATTCTAGCGGCGTTCAATAGATGATGTCCACCAATTCCACAACCGCCATCTCCAATGAGTACTACCACTTTCAGAGCTGGATTTTGCATTTTTATACCAGACGCATATGTGATAGCTCTGCCATGGAGTCCATGGAAAGCGTGGGTCACAAAATATTTATCTGACAGACCGACGCACCCTATGTCTGTAACAATAACCACTTCAGTCGGATCTAGCCCCTGTTGTTTTAAGCTATCGCTTAAAGCGCCGAGTACTTTGCCGTGGCTACATCCAGGACAAAATTCGTAGGGCAGATTTTCTTCGGCGATATAAGTATCTAATACAGGTTCAGCCATGGTAAGCTTCCATGATTTCTTCAGGAGTGATTAAAAAAGTATCTACCCGGTTCACACCCACCAGATCAATATCACTGTTGGTCAATCGTTGAATTTCATGGCGGTATTGACCATGATTCATCTCCGGGATGATAATTCGCTTGATTCCTTTTAAACAATCTAGGATTTTCTTTTCTGGAATGGGCCATAAAGAAAAAACAGTTAGAGCTGATACCTTTTCCCCTGAAGATCGAAGTTGGGCTACAGCTGCTTCCATGGAGCGGGCAGTCACACCGTAGCTCAAGACCAACGTCTCTGCGCCTATATCCAAGTCTGGTTTCACAAGAGAAATTTCATCTACCCGGCTTTCAATTTTGTTTTTCAGCCTTTCGTTAAATACAGCAATGATGTCAGGATCCTTCGTGATATGCCCTTCTTCGGTGTGACTGGATCCGGTATAATGGTGGATTGTACCGTTAACCTGATAAGGATCAAGCGGTTTGCCTACAGGTTCATCAGGAATTTCTGGCCAGTCAGGGGCATCGATCATTTCTGTTTCAGCCACTGATTCGGTGGTCATGACCGTTTCTTTATCCGTGGCAATAAACACAGGACTCCGAAATCGCTTGGCCAGTTTGAAGGCTCTTTTGGTTAAATGGTAACTTTCTGGGATATTTGTAGGAGAGAGTACGATTACGGGATAACCACCAGAATTGCACCAGCGCATGAATTGAATATCACCCTGTGCCGATGCTGTGGCAGCACCGGTGGACGGTCCTAACCTTTGAGAAATGGTAATGACCAACGGGATTTCCATCATGATAGCTAAACCGATATTTTCCGAGTAAAGAGAAAGTCCAGGACCGCTAGATGCCGTAAAAACAGTAGCTCCGGACGTAGCAGCACCAATGCAATGCCCAATGGAAGAAATCTCGTCTTCTCCCTGTAAACCGATTCCACCAACTTTCGGAAGTTCCCGGAGCATATGGGTTAGTATCCCTGAAGCGGGCGTGATTGGGTACCCAGCATAAAAATCACACCCTGCATCCAGAGCTCCACGGGCAATAGCAGCGGCTCCATCTACCATTTCTCTTCGATTATTATTCATGAAATGATCATCATTATTTCAAAGCAATGAAATTACATAGCCATATAAATTATTAGAACTTAATTTGTTTAGAAATGAATAGAATTATAAGTTTATTGAATGAATTCATTCTCAAAAATTGAAATCCTTGATTCCACCTTAAGAGAAGGCGAACAAACCCCGGGTGTTTCTTTTACAATAAAGCAAAAGGTCACTATTGCCAAACTCTTAGATGATTTTGGTGTGGATTTTATTGAACTGGGGCACCCTGCCGTTTCACCCGATGTTTATGCAGCCGTGGAAACGTTGAATGATTTAGATCTAAAGGTGAAAAAAATAGCCCACGGCAGAGCATCTAAATCTGATATTAATGATGCCGTTGCTATTGGTGTGGAGTGGATGGGAATGTTCTTTGGCACTTCGCCATTAAGTTTAAAGCACAAATTCGATGTATCTAAAAAAGAAGCGCTGGAACGAATCCAAACGACAGTGAAATATGGAAAGGACAAAGGCCTCAAGTTGCGATTTACTGCGGAAGATGCCAGTCGCACTGAATTTGATTTTTTGGTTCAAGTAGGGAAGTTGATCCAGGAATCAGGAGCTGATAGGTATAGTTTGGCGGATACGGTAGGCTGCCTGACGCCCACCAAAACAAAGGAACTGATAGGCCGTATCGTTACAGAACTAGATATTCCAATTCATGTTCATTGCCATAATGATTTCGGTATGGCTACAGCAAATGCACTTTCTGCTTTGGAAGCAGGTGCCCAATGTGTGGATGTGGCTGTTAATGGGCTAGGCGAGCGTTGTGGACTCCCGCCGATAGCAGAAGTGGTAACAGCATTGGTAAATATCTATAAGGTTAACGGGAATTGGGATCTTTCCATACTTCCTGAACTCACTCATCTTGTGGGGTCATTTTCCAATTTGCAATTGAAAGCTAATCAACCCATAGTAGGGGAAAATGCATTCACTCATAAAGCCGGTCTGCATGTGAAAGCTGTTGCAAAAGATCCACGATCCTATGAAGCGATTGCACCAGAAACGCTTAATAGAAAACGCAAACTGATCATTGATAAATATACCAGCAGTTCTGCGTTGAAAAATAAATTTAATGAAATAGGAGTATCATTGACCGAAATGGAGTTAACTGCAGTTTTGAAAGAAATCAAATCCCATCCAGAGAAAGTTTCCTGGACGGGAATTGAGCTCATTTATCTCACCAAATCAATGGGAATTAAAACGTAATTTCCAGCCTGGTTTTAAAGGGAAACTATGAAAGAATTAGGACCTGATTTTTACAATATAACTGACCTGCTTACAGAAGAAGAATTATTGATTCAGCAGACGGCCCACGATTTCGTCCAGACGGAATTTATGCCCTTGATTAATCAGCATTATGAGAACGCCACCTTCCCTATGGACTTGGTTCCCAAACTGGGTGAACTTGGATTCATGGGTTCGGCCTTGCCGGAAGAATCGGGAGGTGCTGGCGTGAGTAACGTAGCCTATGGGCTCATTCTTCATGAATTGGAAAGAGGAGATTCAGGGCTGCGTTCTTTTGCCAGCGTGCAGGGTGCCTTGGTTATGTACCCGATCCATACCTATGGGTCTGACGAACAAAAAACCAAATGGCTCCCGGAGCTGGGTGCAGGAACCAAAATTGGCTGTTTTGGACTTACTGAGCCAAATTTTGGCTCTAACCCAGGAGGCATGGTCACTCGCTGTAAACGGGATGGAGACGACTGGATCCTTAATGGGAATAAAATGTGGATCACCAATGGCTCCGTTGCCGATGTTTCGGTGGTCTGGACACGGGATGAAGACGGTATCGTGCGCGGATTTCTGCTTGAAAAGGGCATGGAAGGATTCACATCCAGCGATATCCATGGAAAATTGAGTCTGCGGGCTTCCGTAACATCTGAACTCTCCATGGTAAATGTTCGAGTGCCGGATTCAGCACGACTCCCCAATGTTGAAGGGCTGAAGGGACCATTAAGTTGTCTGACCCAGGCCCGATTCGGCATCGCTTGGGGTATGGTGGGCGCAGCCGTGGATTGTTACAACACGGCCGTGGACTATTCAAAAGAGCGAAAACAATTTTCCAAACCTATAGCTGGTTTCCAGTTAACCCAGGCAAAGTTAGCGGAAATGGTGACCTGTCTCACGGAAGCACAACTTTTGGTGTATCGACTTGGCCGATTAAAGGATGAAGGCAAAATGACTTTCCAGCAGGTATCCATGGCAAAGCGCAACAATTGTGCAATGGCGAGGGATATTGCCCGGACCTCCCGGGAAATTCTTGGCGCGAATGGAATCACGGAAGATTATTCTCCCCTTCGGCACATGGCCAATATCGAATCGGTCTACACCTATGAAGGTACCCACGAAATGCATTCATTGATTTTAGGGCAAGAAGTGACAGGGATGGCTGCATACGACACTTAAAAATTCTGATATAGACAGCAAAACTATAAAAGTATAAATAAATGTTTTTTATTATTGCAATAGGGATGCTGTGGATTATGCACGGCTATGTGGCCTGGCGATTTATACCTGCACTGGGTTTCTCTTCATCACAAACTATCTTAGCTTACACTGCAGTATTTATTTTAAGCTTATTGCCCATACTACCCATTGCTCTAAGGATGAGCGGAAATGAATCAAAAATTATAGATAGGTTATCATTGGTAGGATATACCAGTTTGGGCTTTTTCACCTTATCATTTATTATTTTTACCGCTAAGGACTTTATATTGCAGTTATATCCTTTAATTGAAGGTTTATTTCATACTAAAGAGCCGCTTGATTATTCAAAAAGAGATTTTATAAAGAAATCGGTCAGTATAGCTATGATTGGTATTGCTGGCACAGGAACTGGTTTTGGATTTTATTCGTCCAGAAAGGGCCCAACTGTAATGAACCAGGATATTTTTTTAGAGTCCCTTCCAGATGGATTTGAAAATTTTACCATTGTGCAAATTTCCGATTTACATGTAGGACCAACTATTAAACGTCCGTACGTAGAAGATGTTTTTAGAAAAATCGCTTTTCGAAGTCCCGATTTGATCGTTGTAACTGGTGATCTGGTGGATGGTTCAGTGGACTACCTTAGCCCTGAAATAGAACCTTTAAAAGATTTGATTGCACCATATGGGACCTATTTTGTTACAGGTAACCATGAATATTACTCAGGTGTGGATCCCTGGCTCGATGAAACAGATAGACTGGGGATGAAAAATTTAATTAATACAAATGAGATAATTTCAAAATCTGGTGACGAGATTGCTATTGCAGGGATTACTGATTTGAATGCTCATCAAATCAACCTTTCCCATAGATCTGACCCAGAGCTTGCCCTTGCTTCCCTGCCAAAGGATATAATCAAAATAGTATTGGCACACCAGCCAAACAGTATACATGCTGTTCATAAAGTTGGGGCAGATCTACAATTATCAGGACATACGCATGGTGGTCAATTCTGGCCATTTACCTATCCTGTAAAAATTGCAAGTACTTATATTGCTGGGTACTATGACCATTTTGGAACCCAGATTTATGTGAATCGTGGTACAGGCTATTGGGGGCCGCCACTGAGGATCGGCGTTCCTGCTGAAATCACGCTGATTCGTTTAAAGAAAAAAGTAGTTTCATAGATTTTGAATTAATTTTCTAGTAGGTTTATGTAATGAAAAGAAGAGATTTTTTAAGGAGCAGTGTACTTGGTTTAGCAGTACCAAGTTCCTTAATGAATGCTGATACATTGCAAACAAATAAAGACAATCCTGTAATTTGTTCTACTTGGAATTTTGGTCTTCCTGCAAACGAGCTTGCTTGGAAAGTTTTAGATAGTGGCGGTAAAGCTATGGATGCTGCAGAAGCAGGTGCACGGCACGCTGAATCTGATCCAGAAAATAATTCAGTTGGCTTTGGTGGACTACCTGATGAAAAGGGAAATGTTACTCTGGATGCCTGTGTCATGGATTCTACAGGCAATGCTGGCTCGGTTGCATTTTTACAAAATATAAAGCACCCTGCATCAGTAGCACGAAAGGTCATGGAAGAGACCAAACACGTAATGTTGGTGGGGGAAGGTGCTCGTCAATTTGCTGTGTCTAATGGGTTTGAAGAGATTAATCTCCTGACAGAACAATCAGAAAAAGACTGGAAAAAATGGCTTAAAGAACGTAAAGAAATGACCCCCCATGAAACCCATGATACATTATCAGTTCTGGTACAAGATAAAATGGGTGATTTAGCTGGTGCCTGCACCACCAGTGGATGGGCTTATAAAATGCACGGAAGGGTGGGTGACGGTCCTATCATTGGTGCAGGCCTTTTTGTAGATAATGAGATTGGGTGTGCTGCAGCTACAGGATTGGGTGAAGAAGTAATCAAAACCACAGGAAGTTTTTTAGTTGTAGAACTTATGCGACAGGGATATGATCCGACCAAAGCTTGCGAAGAGGCATTAAATCGTGTGATAAAAGCCCATAATGGGAATCCGGATTTTCAAATCGGGTACATCGCATTACGGAAGGATGGAGAGATTGGTTCCGCCTGTCTTAAATGGTCATTTGAATATGCTTTAGCTCGGGGAGGGGAGAATAAACTCCATAAGATAAAAGGGTTGCTCTAAAATTATGTTTCAATCCTTTACCGATAGGTTCGTGCCCAATACCAAAGAATCGGCACATATTTATCGGACAAAAATCGGCATATTTCAGGGTTGGGTTTCCGTTACTGTCAATGGAATATTGTTTGTCCTAAAGCTGGTCATTGGTCTTATGGTGGGAGCTGTGAGTGTTATTGCTGATGCTGTTCATACCTTTTCTGATGTGATTTCATCTGCTGTTGTTGTCTGGGGATTTAAGCAGGCGCAGAAACCGGCTGATAAAGAACATCCCTATGGACACGGACGGGCTGAATATATTGCCACTCTTATTATCGCTATTCTACTGTGTGTTGCGGGAATCGAATTCATCGAAGCTGCATTCGAGCGTATCAGTAATCCACAACTGATCGAAGTAAAATGGTGGATGATTATTGTGCTGACTGTAACAATAGTGTTAAAAGAAATCACTGCCCGATACGCGAAATTTCTTTCATCTAAAGTTGCATCGGGCACTCTTCATGCCGATGCCTGGCATCACCGTACGGATGCAATCTCCAGCCTGTTGGTGGTTATTGCAATGATCGCTGGAATTTATGGATATCCTGCCGTTGATGGTTGGGCCGGATTGGGTGTTTCACTTTTTTTAATTTATACCGGATTTGATATCGCGAGAGATGCTGTAGATGATCTTATCGGGAAACCGCCGACTTCTGAAGAAGTTGAAACTATCAGACAGATTATTATGAAAATTAATGGTGTTTTGGGAGTCCATGATATTACAGTACACAGTTATGGGCAGGATAAATTTGCCAGTGTTCATGTTGAGATTGATGCCGGTAAAACTACGGCGGAAGCACATGATTTAGCTGAAAATGTGGAAACTCAACTAATGGAAGGACTGAACGTAGCACCTACAGTACATATTGATCCTGTATATCCCGATAATCCCATGGTTACGGAGGTTCAGACATTCTTAGATGACCATTGGATAAATGATGAGCGAATCACCGGCTATCACGACGTTCGCATCGTGGATACAGAAAATCATCATATTATTTTATTTGGTATCCGTGTTCGTCCTGGTCTAAACAAGAGCCAGATTCTTGAATGCTGCAATGAAATGAAAGATTCGATTTCTGGTTTTCCAGGGTACGAGGTTGATATAAAAGTTTCACACCCCTATCAATTTTAGACAGACATATAATTATTTAATTCCCTATAACGATGTCGGATAATTTTAAAACATCCTCAATAGTAATAACCAGGTCGAAATTCAAGTCTGCTGTTTGGATTTGCTCTGCGGACATTTCATTTGTTCCCAATATGTGAAATACTATTATAATCAGGTCCGTAATTGATATTACATTATCACCATTTATATCTCCTGGCAGCTGTTTATAATAATCAACGACCTTGATTACTTCCCGCAGGGAAATTTTTACTGCTTCATGTGCAGTTTCCCAGTCAATCAAACCCCCAACGTGGATATGCCCAGCTAAATAACAGGGTACATTAGCAGAATCCATTCGAGCTTTAGTCCAGGCTCCGTGATAACCCATGAATTCAGATAAATATGCGCCCGCCCCAGTGGTATAATCCACATATGGATTTAATCCTAGGTTTGCTGAATCGATGGCATTGATGATTGAATCCAGCGGGAGAGATGTATATCGCCTGCCGTTGACCGGCATATGGGAGTCTGGTGGATTTGGTGTTGGGAGGTAGGGTGGGGTGAAATCATAGTTCCAGGTGGCGAGATTATAATATTTCCATTCCAATTCCCAACTGTAATCAATAAATCCACGACTAAAGGTAATAATCGCAACAGGATTTATAGAATCGATAATATTAAACCAGTCTTCGGATGTATCCTGGTAATCGACTTCCAGATCCCCATCACCCTGACCGCAGTCGGTACAATCAGCAGGATAGAATGTGGGGAAATAAGATACGATATCATAACCGCGGTCTTCCCAGTTATTGCCTATCCAACCATTGGGATTTAAAGTAATCTCATTTGTACTGAATGGTCTAATACCTTCGTTTGATGGTGGCCAATAGCCGGTTAAAAGAATTTTATCACGTTCACGGCTGGTTCTTTTTCTACGTAAAGATCGAGGGATAGAATCTTGATGTACAGATTTCCTGATTGGTTTTATTATTTTTTTTACAGGGAATCCGGAGTAATTATTATCTGCAACTGAATATTCTATAAGTATTTGATCCGTATGAAGCCTACCAGAAATGAAAGCCGAATTTCTACCCAGCATGTATTTATAATATGGCCCCACCCAGCCATTGGTATGTAAATCAATAAAAAAAAGTTCTCCGTTTACGGAGAATTCTTTATCATCAATGATAAAATTAACTGGATCCTGATCCGAGAATTGCAGTGATAAATAATATACAGTTCTCTCGTGGTGCTGAACTCTCACAGCCGCAGATATATCTTTATCTGTTAAACTATAATCGTTCTCTAAAAAAATGTTTTGAGCGACTATATGTTGACTCAATTTATGTCTAATGGGAGATTTATAAATCAATTCCTGAGTAAAGGAATTATTCCAAAAAAGAAAAAATAAAACCCAGATTCGTGTCATGAATTAATATTAATCTAAAATAATGGAAAGGAATATTCGCCTTTTAATACCAACTTCTATCACAGCCTGCCAGAATGTATCCAATTTTGATAACATCATGATCAAAGGAAGAGATACTGCAGTTGCAGATAGGTAAAAACTATGCTGATCATGATGCCTGCCAATACCTGAGCAATGGTGTGCCTTTTTAATATGACCCTGGCCGTGCACACGGCAATAACAGCTAAGGTCATGATAATCGGCAGTTGAATTCCGAAGAGCCATAATGCGGTCATTGGTCCGCCGATACCGATGGCGTGAATGGAAATTTTCCATCTTTTTGTAATGAACCAGACAAGAAACGTGTTAACAGCATAGCAGAACATGAGCCCCTGAACGATGGGTGTTGCGTCAATAATCATTAAGGGAACAAAACCAGCTGCACAATAAATTGTACCCAGTACCAGTGGCTGAATTCGCTCTTCCCGCCTGGATGCATCCAGGTCTGAGATCTTCTCTTGGCTTTTTAAATACACAACAGTGGTAATTGAAAGTGCGGTACTAAAGAAAAATGCAATAAAAAAAGTGAGATGAAGATTATTATTTCCCGCAGGTTCTGTATAGATCAAAATCGCAAAAGTCACCGGAGCCACCAACATGGGATGGAGGGCCAGGGAAATCATCGATGCGATCTGGTTCAAAATAAATCAGCTGTCTTGATATTCACCATAAATATCGCGAAGTGTATCTGAGATTTCTCCCAGTGTACAAGTATTCTTTACACAGGAAATGATAGCGGGCATCAAATTATCCGGAGATTGGGCTTTAAGTTTCAGGCTGTCCAGCTGCAGTTTCACCTGGTCATTATTTCGTTGCTGCTTGAATGATTTTATGGAATTAATCTGTGTGTGAATCTTATCGTGGTCAATACTCTGGGTTTCCGGTTCTAATGTATCTTCATCTATAAAATCGTTAACACCGACTATAATCTGATTTTTTTTATCAATATTTTTCTGGTATTCATAGGCGCTTCGGGAAATTTCATTTTGAATATATCCCTGCTCTATGGCGGAAACTGATCCACCAAGGCCATCAATGGTTTTTATTATTTTCGTGGCCTCTTCTGCCAGGTCTGCGGTCATAGACTCAATAACATGGCTGCCGCCGAATGGATCAGGATACTCAGGAATGTCGCTTTCATGAGCGATAATCTGTTGGGTGCGCAGGGCAAGTTTTGCCGACTTGTCTGTGGGCAGGGCCAGTGCTTCGTCACGGCTATTGGTGTGCAGTGATTGAGTACTGCCCAAAACCGCGGACAAAGCCTGAATGGTGGTTCGAACAACGTTATTGTCAATCTGACTTGCAGTCAGTGTGGAACCGCCGGTTTGGGTATGGAATCGGCATTTGAGTGCTTTTTCATCTGTAACATCAAAACGGTCTTTCATGATGGTTGCCCAGATCTGCCTGGCGGCACGGAACTTTGCGATCTCAGTTAAAAATCCATTATGGGCATTAAAGAAAAAAGATAACCGTCTCCCAAATTTATTGGGATTGAGTCCTTTGTCCACAGCAGCCTGCACATAGGCAATTCCATTGGCAAAGGTAAAGGCCAGTTCCTGCACGGCGGAACTACCGGCTTCGCGTATATGATACCCGGAGATAGAAATGGTGTTCCACTGGGGGATGTGGCTATCACAAAATTCAAATATGTCCGTGATGATGCGCAAAGATGGTCCAGGCGGGTAAATATAGGTTCCCCGGGCAATATATTCCTTAAGTATATCATTCTGGATCGTGCCTTTCAATTGTTTCAATGACAGTTCCTGTTTTTCTGCCACAGCAATGTAAAAAGCCAGCAGGATCGCTGCTGTAGAATTGATGGTCATTGACGTGGACACCTTATCCAGGGGAATGCCATCCAGCAGGGACTCCATATTTTCCAGCGTGGAGATGGGCACACCAACTTTGCCCACTTCACCCTTGGACATAGGGTGGTCGGAATCATAACCGATCTGGGTGGGCAGATCAAAGGCTACAGACAAGCCCGTGACGCCATTTGCAAGAAGGTATTTATACCTTTTATTTGATTCTTCTGCGGAAGTGAACCCGGAATATTGACGCATGGTCCACAAACGCTGACGATACATATCTTTATGAATGCCCCTTGTAAAAGGAAACCGACCGGGTTTTTCCGAGGTCAATTCAGACCTCTTTCTTTTTTAATTGTTTGATAAGCCTCATTAACAGACTTGAACTTTTCTTCGGCGACTTTACGAAGCTCCTTCCCAAGATGCGAAACTTTATCTGGATGGTATTTATTGGCCATTCTGCGATAAGCTTTTTTGACCTCTTGATCCGAGACAGTTGAATCGATCTCCAGAATCGTATAAGAAGCAGATGAGTCGCCTACAAACATGGCCTTGATGGACTCATAATCATGTTGATTGATATTCAGATAGTTGGCTATGGTATGAATAACACGGACCTCATCAGGATGAACCTCGCCGTCTGCCGCTGAGAGACCGAATAAAATATGAATTATCTCCAGCCGGCTGGGGTGATCCATGGATCTCTGGATCTGCCGGCAAACATCTTTCAGGGCGTATTCCTGCTTCAGAATATCTTTCAGCAAAACCATAAATTCCTGAGTTTCCCTAGTGGTAAATTGCTGTCGTAGAAACTGTTTTACGTAATCAAGCTCAGATTTTAACAGTTTTTTATCTGCTTTCATTACTTTTGCGAAAAGTACAAGCAGTGATACAATGAAATCTCCAGGTTTTGTCCGGGGATATTTTTGATGACCAAAGGTTTCAGTTTGGCTCCAACTCTGCCTGGTATTGCTCTCGTCCATGGAAGCAAAAGCATAACCGAGTACTGCTCCAATAGGGCCGCCCAGAACCCAACCTAGGCTGCCCCATAATAATTTTTTTCCGATAGTCATTGAATATCGTACCTAAAAAGTTGTTGTAAGAATATATAACATAAATGTTCCTGAATTTATCCAGCTTGAGTAAAACCTTCACAGGAGTTTTAACCTGTATGATCTCTGGTTATATTTTCCCATGGATATCCCCTGGCGATTTAAATGTCTTATGGCCTGGCACTACCTTTCAAAGACATTTGCAAAAAGTGACCCCAAAATCAGGATCACCAAAAAGGGATCTGGTGCAGATGCTATCCTTTTCCTGCTGCCAGCCGATGCGGTGAATGCTCAGATCGCAGCTTATTTTGTAAAACGTGACTTGGAGAAGGAGACCAGAACGATCCGTTATTTGGTTCATCAAAGTGGATTGATATATTATCCTGAACAACTAAAGCCAAGTATCATCACTTACAATGATGAAGACCTAAACTGGTGGGGTGTCATTGCCAATCCATCCGTATTGGAGAGAGTCAAATCCGTTCGCTATGATGCCATGGTTGACTTAAACCAAGAATTTCACCCGGCCATGGCCATGATGATCTTAGAATTGGAGATTCCGATCAAGATTGGATTTCAATCTGATCTTGCTGATAAATTATATTCCCTGATCATTCAAAGGGCGGATTCTGGTTTTTTTGAGAATAATTATCATACAATTGAACAAATATTAGGTTTATCGTGAATAGTATTGTTTTTGAAGATGACCAGGCATTAAATCTTAGTCCCCTGTCGCTGACACAGCAGTATGGTCACCTGTTTGTCCACTCGGCATGCATAATCTGAAAAAAGAAATATAGTTCAATTTTTCACGGAAACTGCCTAAGTAAAAAACATCCTTCTATCTTGGTAAAGTAGTTGACGACGAAAAACCTGGCAACTATATTAACCGCCGATTTTAGAGGGAAATATAAATGCTTGAAGGCTTAATCTGTCCGGCCTGTGAAAATACCATCGAAGAAATTGATCTGAAAGACTCTCTGAAGTGTCCCAACTGCAAAACAGATCTCAAGGATAGAAAATACCTTGATTTCCTGGAGTTTTTGATGGCCAACGGTATCGTTAAGAATCTGGACTTTTTTGACCAGGATGTATACAGTGATGATGTGGATGACCTGGATCAAACTAAGGAGGAAGAAGGCGATCCCAGCGAATATGAAAAGAAAAAAGATGTTTTTAACATTTATGAAAATGAATTATTTCCCAAGAATGTTGAAGAGGATGAAACGGAAGGTTATACAGAATTTGATGGAATCAATGATGACTGGGAGGAGTTCAATGAACGGGATTTTGAAAAAAAAGCTAAGTAGGTGAAAATTATATGGATGAAAAAAAGAAAAATGTCCAGCAAATCAATATTGAACTCGATGAAAAGGTAAGCTCCGGTGAATATGCCAATTTTGTTGTTGTGACCCATTCTCCCGCTGAGTTTGTGTTGGATTTTACCCGCATTCTTCCCGGTGTTCCCAAAGCGAAAGTTCATTCCCGCATCGTGATGGCCCCTCCCCATGCAAAGGCATTCCTGGGTGCTTTGAATGAAAATATTAAAAAATTTGAAGCCAAACACGGAGAAATCAATCATCCCAAGCAGGATGATGGTTTCTCAGGCTTTGGGGTAAAGCCGCCGAAGGACATTCTGCCCAACTAGATCATTTTTGGAGGTTTGCCTTCATACCATACCCAGGTTCTCCCCTACTTCAACTTTGTCATCTTTAAATAACCCATAGGTTCGATTAGACCAAACTGGAAAATATGTTCTAGAATTTTGTCTGCAGCCGCAGCAATAAAATACGGCCCAGGGATGGTCCGCCAACAATTTCTGTGTGATAGTGATTAAACAGATTATTGATTGTAAAGTTGACTTTTACATACTTGTTGAATTCATACCCAGCGTGGAGGTCCAATATTGTATAAGGTTTAATATTACCGAAGTAGATTCCTGATGACCACTTAAAACCATCTACGTAACGAGCATTCAACGAACATGTTAATGGCCATCTCTGGGGGCTATACTGTAATTTCATTCCGCCTTTATGTCTGGGTGCATTGATAGGGTCTTCATTGTTAGTAATGGGATTAAACACTTCGGTCATGCCCAGATGTGAATAGGTCAAATCCAGATTCCATTCCCGGTTAATAAAATAGGTGATGCTGGCATCCATACCCCACATATCGACTTCGCCGTAATTAATATAGCCTACCACCACCGGCGGAGTGTAACCAGGGATCATTTTCATAGCGGTAACCCCTTGAATTGCATCTCGCCAGTTGTCGAATGATTCATCATAATCATCTTGGTCTGTAATGATATTATTATTAAGGTCATTAATGGTGTTGACAATACCATCATTATTGTAGTCGGTTTCAAGGACTTTCTTTTCGATGACAATTGGCGTAATGAACGTGACCGGACTTACAAAGCTATTGTAATGGCTGGCATACAGATCCAGGGTGCCAAACATCCTACTATTCAGCCGACCCTTATATCCCAATTCCCAAGATTTTACATTTTCCGCTTCAATTTCGGGAAGGTCCTTTACTTGCTGTCCGTAAAACCCGTCAATCCGAGGATCAGTAGAGGGGTAGAAAAGTATACTTTCACTGGTATCAACTGGCAGAAACTCAAACTCTTCGATACTGTAGTAATAAGGGTTGCCTAGAGAATCCCTTGGGAAAACATAGCCGCCGCCAGCACCCTGGGCATAAACCTTGAAGATTGCTACCCGTGTGATGAAGATATCCAGGAACAGGGCCTGATTTGTAGGCGTATTAAAGGCTGTGGCCCAGGTAATTCGAAAATTTTGATTCTCTTTGGGTTTATAGGTTAATCCGATCTTTGGGGACACCTGAATCCCGTCCGTCTGACTGAAATCGAATTCCCAGTCCAAGGGGCTGTAACCCATTCCAAACCCCTGGTTGTTAAAGTTGACCATATCAGTCAAGCGGTCATGAATATCCATCCGGGTAGCCTGGATTAATTCAACCTTATCTGCCAGTTTCCAGTTTATCTGGTAGTATGCACCCATTTCGTTCACCGTATAGCGGTTATCCTCAGCAGCTTCATCAATACCCTCATCAATATTTTCGTCAGTTTTTCCATCACCATCATTATCAATTTTATCGGCATAAACAAAAAATTGATTACCGCCCATCCATCTCACACCTGGTTCAACAGTTTCACCGAAGGAATAATTGCCATCTCCATCAATGTCAACAAAATCAGGAACCCCATTTCCATTCAGATCTTTAAAGTCATCACTATCTCCATCGTTATCATATCCATCCGCTAAAGCATGGAGAACATTGTCACTGTAGGTTACAGATCCATCACTATTGACATTCAACGTATCTGTAGGAGTTCCACCAAATATGCCGGTTGTATTCGTTGCCCAGGTTGAATAAAATTCTCCATCATCATAGAACGTGTTATCATTTCTGTCTGCGAAGGTATATGGTGACCCTGCTTCTCCATTACCGTTGTTGTCCCGCCGATCAGTCAGTTGCTTATCTGAGAGAATAGTCCCGCGAGTATCAGGCATCGTTAAGAAATAATCCAGACCCCATACAAAACGAAAATCACCTTTAAGTAATTCCATGGTGTGCTGGAATTGGGCGCTGAATTTTTTTGAGCGGTCATAAATGAGACCGCCTGTAGCCATGTTTCGGGTTGGATGGGTTGGATCTCCGGAATAACTTGAATTTAGATAAGTTTGTAAAAAGAAATTTTTCCAACGCAATCTACCCTGGTAATATCGATACACCCAGCCATCCGCTAAATAACGGGCAATCCCGGTGATATTAATGTTTCTTGCCCATGCATACCCATGGGAAAAACTCAGTGTCAAGTCTGAGTTTGGCTCCCAATCAAACCTGACATCATAACGGTAATTCCTTACATTAAAGTCTGGATAATCTTTTATGCCATCATCATTCGCGTCATTATAAATGTGTGGCAGGCCTCCATAATTCATGACGAAATCTTTCTCATCCAATTCATCTACACCTATTTCACCGATGCTGGGCTCTCCGTTCCCATCAAGATCATTATTCATGAATTGATCCCAGGTTTCATTTCCATTTAAATCTGTAAAAGTTTCACCGTCCCATATTCCATTTCCTTCACCAAAGTCTCCGGTACCATCTACGCCATCCAATCCCCAATCAAAAAGAAGCTCTCCAGAATCCCAAACGCCATTTTCATTGCCATCCCAGTAATATTCTGTTCCATCGCAACTGCCATTTCCATTCAAATCGGTGAATGATTCTTCTGAAATATCGTATGTTATGCCAAGGCTATCTATAAAAGGTCCCCAGTCACCATCATTGTCCAGCCCGTCACTTCCCCAGTCATCATTGTATTCGCCATTTTGGTTTGTGTCGAAAACAATATTCCCATTGGCATCATAGGTATAGTCTCCAAACCCGAATTTATGGGTGGAATCCAGCCCAACTCCTACTGTGTAGTTGGTTGTCCCTTCTATATTACTGCCGAAACGATCCAGCCAGGCGCTCCCTCTTTCATCCTCTTCATCTACAAGCCCATCGCCATCATTATCTACCTGGTCAAACCATATTTCAGAATCGTCATCTATACCAAGATCAATTCCTTCATCTATGGCACCATCGCCATTATTATCGATGCCGTCTGCGTATTGTTGACCAATCTTATCAGCAGTTACATTCCATAATATGATTCCATTGCCCAGCTCAAATTGGTTAAAGGGGTTATCCGCTGCTTCAGCCACCATGGCGGCAGTGATGACTGGGGACCCTTCTTCTGCGGGAAATGATGCAATATTATCTGCATAACTTTTCCCGATCCAACTTTCATTGGCATCATCAAAATAACCCAGCATATCCGCTGTAAATAATGGACTTCCATCTTCCCCGGGTATCCCGCCTTCATCAATAATATTATGTTTCAATTGCGGGCGGCCGATAAATGCAGGATCATGTCCTTCATATTCGTCTTCATTAAAATGTGTCCAATCCTGGCCAGCCAAGGCAACACCGGAAATTTTGAATCCAAAATCATCAAATTTATGTGCGGTACGGAATGTAAATTTTTTCAGTAAATCTGTATCTGCCTGGTTCAGAAGACCTCCCTGGATATTGATACTGGTGCCCTGAGCGCGAATGGGTGAACTGGTCACAATGTTCAGGACCCCGCTGTGTGCATTGGGTCCGTAAAGCGCCGAGGCGGGCCCTAGGACAACCTCAATCTGCTCCACATCCTCAAAGGATACAGGAATTACGTTATAGGCAGTCAGGCGCAGGGAGGGAACATTCGCCATGCGCCCATCTGTCAATGTAAGAAGCCGGGAATTGAAGGATGAATTAAACCCGCGGGCGGTCATGTTGTAACTGTCTATCCCGGATTGGGTGAAATCGATCCCCTTCGTTCCTTTTAAATAATCACCCAGGTTAGTATTGCTTTCCCTTCTGATTTCTTTTTTAGATATCACTGAAATTGCAGCGGGAGCATCTTCCACACGTTCCCTGCGCCGGGAAGCAGTTACCACATAGGTCTCCATCTGGATCGCTTCCGGTTCCATCTGCAGGTCAACCGTAGTGGTTTCGGAAGTCTTTACGGTGATGTCCTTTTTCAAGGGCTGGTAGCCAATATAGGTGACCCGCAGGGTATATTCACCAGCGTTTACAGCTGAAATGGTAAACCGACCTTCCTTATCAGCAGCAGCACCCTGGTCGGTATCTTCGATAATGACATTTGCTCCCAGAAGCAGTGATCCATCTGTTTTATCCGTAACCACTCCGGTGATATGTCCCACTTGCTGAGAGATAGCTGCATTGAGCAGCAAGAATAACGAAATGAAAAGCAGCTTCATAGCCTTAAATAAGAAGCAGCCCCGGATCTACTGAAGCGGGGCTGCTGGTTTGGATATCAATTATCGTATTTTA
>Ga0208639_1000215_pt1 | contig 45377 bp, 30 predicted proteins | sample ETNtaG_33_FD_185772 | JGI IMG/M metagenome (GOLD analysis project Ga0208639, IMG submission 185772) | Marine microbial and viral communities from oxygen minimum zone, Eastern Pacific Ocean - ETNP201310SV76 (SPAdes) (version 2) | ecosystem: Environmental > Aquatic > Marine > Oceanic ...
CCCAACGTGGGGCGCGAGATTTTCATTGAGGGCAGCCATGAAACAGCAAGAATGGTCAATGGTACAGTTCGAAGTGTGTCGCACATGTGGTCATACATTTCAGGAATTGAAACCTATCCATCTCTACCCGATGATTACTGGAGTACTGAAGATTGGGAACCTCGAATGGATTTGTGGAACACATCAATTGAGGATTTGGTCGAAGAGAATCTCGCTGTGCTCAATACATTGACATTGGCTGACTTTGCACCTCAAATGCACCAGCGCAACGCTGATGGCACTATCTCGTCGTATACATCGGAAAGTGGCGACTGCAGCGAGTTCAGTGGTTCAGCCGATGGTGTGGGTCGGGGCTTCACCTCAATCATGACAATCGATTTGCTCAGTGAGGAGTTCAGTGGTGAAGTGGACCACATTGCATCCTCATGGGTCGAGGTCTATGCGAGTGGCGACATGATGGTGCTCGCAGAGCCCGCCAATGACTGGTGGTGGTTCTGGCGCAACAACGACTACGAGGATGCGACAAACATCCACGCCTTCGACATTAGTGTTGAGGGTGAGACTTCCTACATCGGCAGTGGCCGAGTGACAGGTTCGGTGCAAGATCAGTTTTCCTTGTCCGAGTACAATGGTGACATCCGCGTGGCCAGCACGACCGATTCATGGGGTCGCTGGTGGTTGACCGAGGGTGGTGAATGGGAAGTCATCGAACCGCAAAACCATATCACGATACTCGAAAGTGACAGTGCGGGAAACCTTGACGAAGTCAGCCATTTGGGCGGCATTGCCGAAGGCGAGCGCATCTGGAGCGCCCGATTTGTTGGTGACATGGCCTATCTAGTCACCTTCCGAAACATGGACCCACTGTGGACCATCGACCTCTCAGACCCTGAGAATCCAACCATTTTGGGCGAACTCGAGGTGCCCGGCGTCTCTACCTACATCCATCCACTGTCAAATGGAGACCTGTTGACCATTGGCATGCCCGGTGGCGAAGATGGATTGGGATTGGATTGGAGCATGACACAACTCAGTTTATTCAACCTCAGTGATCTAACCAATCCAACACTCGCTGATACACAGCAACTCACACCCGCATACTTGGATGATGATTGCACCAGCATCCGTTACTGTGGGTGGTCATGGTCGTATTCAGAGGCAACCTATGAGCACAAGGCATTCACCTACTGGGAAGCTGCTGGATTGCTTGCAGTCCCTCTTTCAACACACAGATATGTGTATGATTACATCGAGATTGATGGTCGCACTTATTCCTATTCAGGATACGAATATGTCAGCAAACTGATGCTTATCGATGTCGATATAGAGAATCGCACACTATCTCTACATGGTGAGATTGACCACTCCTCTTTCTACAATGATGGCAACGGTGTCAGCGGCTGGTGGGGTGGCGATTCAAACGTTCGGCGCTCCGTCTTCATGGGCGACTACGTCTACGCGTTCTCCAGTGCTGGTGTGAGTGCAACATCGTATGCCGACATGAACACGACAGCCATGCTTGAATTACCGGGCTATGAGGCTTCAGAACCATACTACTACGATGATGTTGTCATGTCCGAAGAAGTAGGTGAGGGGGAGTCTGACGGCGCTAACTCGTCGGATTCGGAAGACTCACCTCCCAAGGAAGAAGGCTGATCAGGAGAATCTCAGGGCACGACCCGCGCAACCGGGTGCGCCAATCGCTTCGCCGCGGAACGAGCCGCCCACAGTTCGCTTGTGCACAGGAATTCCATCGACGATGGTCCACATTGGTAGTCCAGTCAATTCCATTCCTGCATAAGGTGTCCATCCGACTCGAGTCCATACATCTGCATCACTGATGCTACGTCGAGTCTCTAAATCAACGAGTGTCAAATCTCCATCATAACCCTCGATGAGTGAACCCTTGTTCTCCATCCCATACACCTTAGCGGGTCCAGCACACATCCAGCGAACCACATCGGACACGCTACACTTCCCATCCATCGCGTGCGTGAGCATCATGGGCAGCGCCGTTTCAACCCCTGGCATTCCAGATGGAGCCTTTGGAAATCCGAGTGCTTTTGCGTCCAATGTGTGCGGTGCATGATCGGTAGCGATGCAGTCAATGGTCCCATCCTTCAGGCGTTTCCACAGTGTTTCCTTATCCTCCGTGTAACGAATGGGTGGATTCATCTGTAGGCGAACACCGCGCTCTTCGACATCATTCTGGTCAAAGGTGAGGTGCTGTGGGCAGACCTCGGTGGTGATGAGGTCGCCTTTGTTGGCTGCAAGCCAATCCGCTTCTGCGCCACTGGTCAGGTGCAGTACGTGGAGCCGGTGATCGTGGTCCTTGGCCAAGGCAGCAGCTCGTTGGGTAGCGAGCATTGCACATTCCACATCACGCCATTCTGCGTGTGCGGCAATATCTGTGCGGCCTGAAAAATCAGGGTAACGTGCATTCAACCTGTCCTCATCTTCGGCATGGGTGGCGATGATTCCACCGGTATTAGCGAAGATGTTCTCAAGGTGCTTCTGTTGGTGAACCAACAAATCACCCGTGCTGCTGCCCATGAATATCTTGATTCCACAGACACCATCCATATTGGCGATACTCTGCAAATCAGCGACGTTGTTTGGTGTTGCTCCGATGAAGAATCCATGATGTGTCACTCCGTTCTTTGCTGCAGAGGCAATCTTTGCCTCCATGGACGCGCGCGTGGTAGCGACCGGCTTGTTATTCGGCATGTCTAGAAATGCAGTGACGCCACCTGCAGCGGCAGCTCGACTGCCACTGCCTAGGTCCTCCTTTTCTGGCTGCCCAGGCTCACGGAAGTGAACCTGCGGGTCGATAGCGCCCGGAAGCAGATGCAATCCTGTTCCATCGATTGTCATCTCGGAATCAGACGGAATGAGGCCTCCACCAGCAGCGACGGTATGGATCGAACCGGAGACGACACGGAGATCCCCTTCGACGATGCCGTCAGGCAAGACCATCGTCGCGTTCTGGATGAGCAGGTCGCCGGCCATTGGACCGCTGTTCAAGCATCGACTCAATGAGTATTGCGCGTGCGCGGAGTCCTTGAAATAGGGGAGGCAACCCCGTAGAACCAGCGGGTTGGAGTAGCCAGGTTATCTCGTCGGGCTCATAACCCGGAGACCGATCGTTCAAATCGATCACCCGCTACCAACACATCTTCTCATTCACGCATGTTTCGTGAAAGTGATGAATGTAAAATGAAAGTGGATAAAGAGGATACTGCGAGACATTTGAAACACAAGTCTTACAACAAAATAATCAACCAGTCCTTCGTTGGTTCATATACTACAGCACTCTAGCACGGTCTACAACACAAGGTGAGAATATGACAGACAAGAAGAAGACAACAAAGACCGAGACCATAACAGAAGATGATGAGGAGGTCGTAATCATCGATGCAGAAGAGCCCGAACTGACAGTGGAAGATCTTCCAGGCGTTGGACCCGCGACCGCTGAGAAACTACGCGAGGCAGGATACAATGAACTCCTAGCAATCGCTGTGATGACACCAAAATCTCTAGCAGATGGTGCTGAACTAGGTGAAGCAGTATCCGCGAAAATCATCTCATCCGCGAAGAAGATGGCCAATATTGGTGGGTTCGTTTCTGGAAATTCACTATTAGAAAGGCGCCGACAGGTGCTCAAACTCAGCAGTGGTTCAGCAGCCATCGATGAATTATTAGGCGGCGGTTTTGAAACACAATCAATTTGCGAAGTGTATGGTGAATTCGGTAGTGGGAAAACTCAGGTTGGACACCAACTCGCAGTCAATTGCCTATTGCCCAAGGAGCAAGGTGGACTCGGTGGTGAAGTATTCTATATTGACACAGAAGATACCTTCCGACCTGAGAGGATCGCACAAATGGCACGAGGAGTTGGCATGGATCCTGATGTCGCTCTCGAGCGCATACATGTTGCACGTGCGTACAATTCAGCGCACCAGATGTTACTGGTTGATGAAATCCAAAGAGCCTCAAAGAGTATCGATGTCAAATTGATTATTGTCGATTCACTGATAGCACATTTCCGTGCTGAGTTCCTTGGCCGAGGTATGTTGGCCGATCGTCAGCAGAAACTCAATCGACACCTGAAAGAACTCAAGAAGCTTGCAGATGTCAATAACGCGATGGTTCTTGTAACCAACCAGGTCATGTCGAAACCTGATGCCATGTGGGGCGATCCGACCAAGCCAGTGGGTGGACACGTTGTTGGACATGCTTCAACTTTCCGAATATATCTCAGAAAATCGAAAGCAGGTTCACGAATCGCACGCCTAATCGATTCACCTAATCTGCCGGAAGGCGAAGCGAAGTTCTTCGTCACAGCAGAAGGTCTGCGTGATTAAGCGTAGGTCTTGTGGCCTCGACGGCATCGGAATCCTATCCCATTTCCTACCGGTGTCGTCGATGCTACACTCATGCCGGGAGTTTAGACAATTTGTCTCTGACCGCATCAACGAGCTCTTCGACTGTTGAACGACCGAGATCAAAACTCATCCCTCCAGCCTCGAATAGATTCGGAAGTGGCCGAGACCCACCTAATCTCATCGCTGTTGCATAGTTCGTAAGTGCCTTCTCAGGATTCTCTGTGTACTGTAGCCACATTTGCAACGCACCCAATTGGGCGATACCATATTCGATGTAATAGAAGGGATAGGAGAATAGATGAAGTTGTTTTTGCCATCCTACTCTTCGCCAGTCTTCAAAGCCTGACCAATCCAATATGGAACCAAACCGCTCTCCCAATTCGAGCCACTTTTCGTGCCTCTCAGTTCGTGAATGTTCGGGATTTGTGTAGATCCAGTGCTGGAAGGCATCGATTGTGGCAATCCACGCTAGAATTGATACAATCCCTTCGAGGTGTTCCCTCACAGCTCGTTGAGCATCTTCTTTGGTGTAGAATTCATCAAGGAAATCATGGGTTAGCAATTCCATTGACATTGATGCGACTTCGCAAAATTCCAATGGTGCGCTGCGATAATCCACCAATGGTAAGTCATCAGCGTAGATTGAATGGAAGGCGTGTCCTGCTTCGTGTACCATCGTCTCAAGGTCCCGTTGTAATCCAGTTGCATTCATGAAAATGAATGGTTTTCGACTGTGATCTCGTTGCAATTGATATCCCCCTGGAGCTTTGCCTTTACGACTATCCAGATCGAGGCTCGTACCATCTCGTAAACTATCAAAGAAATCACCCAATTCTGGCGATAGTCGATGGAACATTCGACTCGTTCCTGCAACCATCTCTTCTACCTCTGTAAATGGTTTCAATGGCTCCCTTCCATGCACATCGTGCCCCAAATCCCACATTCTTAGAGTATCAAGGCCGAGATTTTCTCTTCTTTCATCATCGACATCCCTCATCAGAGGGACGCAAATGGCTTCAACAGCATCGTGAAACGCTTCACAATCGGCTGGTGAATAATCAAAACGATGCTTTGCATCAAAGATGTAATCGCGATAATTTTCGTATCCTGAATTTTCTGCAACTTGTTGCCGCAGTGCAATCATTTTTTCATATAGATTATCAATTTCATCAGCATTTTGAAATCGCCTTTCTCCGACCGTTCTGTATGCACTTTCTCTAACATCTCGTTCATTGACTTGGAGGAATTTTCCCATTTGCTGCATTGTCCGTTCCTCACCATCAAATTCCACAGTCATTGCACCGCAGATTTCGTTGTAGCGTTGACCCAATTTTGTGAGTTCAGTGCCTAGAGGAATATTTTCTTCCTTGAACAATGCTAAATCCATTCTTGTGTCACGAAGTAAAACATTGTATTCTTCTGAATCGAGTTGGCTTGCATAGGGGCTTTCGGCTAATTTTCGATTTAGTGAATCCCCCATCTTCGCCAATTCAGGTTCTACATTTTCAACAAAGTCGAGATAGGCTTGTTTGATTTCTTCATTTTCTGTATCACAGGTCATGTTGACATACAGCATTGAACCGGTTTCACCAACGTATGCATCGAATCGACCCAATTCAAGCAACCACTCTTCAAGACTTTCAGCCGAATCAATTTCTCGATTCAGGAACTCTTGATAATACGGCTCGATTTCAGACCAATTTGTTGCGTCGAGCCCCTCGAAAGAAGCCATGATTTCACCTCAGGGATTGTTTGTTCGGTTTCCTTGTGAACGAACCGATTTCGGCCCGTCAGGCAATCCATTTTCGTCCCGAGTATGCTTTTGACATCGCCATACTTCAACCTCTGCTTCGACCTTCTCAATGATGGCCTCCATCGCAGGGTGATCAGGGTTGACACGTGCAGTCCAACAGGCCAAGCAAATCCGTTCACTATTCACATCGACGAAATTCATCGGTGTGCATTGAATTCCACAGTCTTCGCATTTGCGCCAAGCATGATGCTTTGCCATGAATCGTGGCGGGACGACGAGGCCATAAGGGGTTTCGTTACTTCTTCTCTGTCACCTTTCATTCAATTGTAATCAGCGAGTGCGATATGAGCTAGGGCAGAACGATGAATAGAATCGATATCGGACTTCTGTGCCTCTTCAATTTCCAATTCAAGGCGTTGCACACTTTCTTCATGGGGGATGGGTGCATGAGGCAATAATTTGGCATTTAACACACACATCAATCGAGCCGCCTCTTGATCCAGTGCTACCCGATTGAGTTCGGGCCATTTCATTTCGCCAATTGTCCCATCCGAAAATTCAGGAAGGTGAATCAACCAAGCGGTTTGATCCCCATCGGACAATCCAGCACGCTGGAAACCAATCCGAATTTGATGTGTTCCAGCGATTAATCGAATGAATTCAGCATCGAGAGCCTTTGCGCGCATTGTGGAATTGGCATGGCGTGATGCTAGGCCTAACCAAGCCGTCCACAATTGAGTTTCACTGACTGCGGCCGGCCCACCTAGCAGAAGCCACCGTTCATCACTACGCCATTCCAGAAAAGATGCCACCAATTGCTCAGCATCTGTAACAGGATTGCCAAATGTCAATCCCCAGCAAGGGTAAGGGGTGCGTGACACGGGTTGAGGGAATCGCCACTCCCTCATGAATCGGTCGGCCTTCGACTGCGCGTTTGGATGGCTCTGTCTGCAGCTTGCATGATGTTCTGTACCAATTGAGGGCTCCACCCTCTTTCATCTGCAAGTTTTTGTGCAGATTTTTTTGTAATCCCACAGATTTCGAGTGGCGTTCTGTAACCGTGATTGGCCAATGTCCTTGCTCGCACACGACCTACACCTCTGATTGAAATCATCGCGAGAAGTTCTTCTTTACAGCCATTTGAAACTCGTTTGCGCATTACATCAAGCATTTCTAACAAATCGACATTCGCTTTTTCCAACGAATTTTCCACATCATCATCGTTCGCGCAAATTTGCCGGGTTGCATTCATCAACCAATCAGCATGATCGACCCGAACTCGAAGGTCACCGGGAGCGACCCCCAATTCTTTTTCAATTTCCCGCAGGGAATTTTCATCGATCCATTGACTCAGTGTCCAAGCACTCTTGGCAAGACTTTCTGCTTCTGGCATGTATCCCAGTGTATTGAGTTCATGACCATCGAGAAGAATTTGGTCCGACATTGCATTTACCTTCTGAGTCATCATTTGCATTTGTTTCCCGGTTGGCCAAAGTGGAGGGAAATCAGGTGTACTGGCGATTAAATGCAGCAAAGCCCATGGGGAAATTGATCGGTCTTCAATGACTCTGCACAGAATTTTTCTTGCTTGTCGAATCCCTTCTCGTAGTATGAGTCCTGACAACGGGTCCAGGTATAGTCGGCTGACCCGTTCACCAAACGCCGTAGCTGTGTAAGTCATTGCAGGAGAGTCGGGGACGACTTCTTCTGGCGTGGAGCTTGAAAGTTCACCAGCCTTTTGGAATCCGATTACTGCGGGTCGCTTTGGCCTTGGTTTGGGTTCGACAAATTCCGAGATTTCAACACCTTCAACAGATTGTGAACTCTGTGCCCACATGGGCAAATCATCATTCCACTCTTCTTCTGATTCCACCGGTTCCGTTTCAGCCAGGCGTTCCAGAACGGTAACATCTTCACCAGTACGTTCGATGAATCGATGTGTTGCCAACCAAGAGATGATTTCATCAATTCGACCTTGTAACCAATCGTTCTCAACACCATGTCCAAGGAATGTTTGCTGGAAGAATCGTCCTATTGCATCTCTGTCACGTTGCCCTCCTGTGGCAATTGCTGCAAGCACATGCACTCGCATGGCGGGTTCTGCTGCCAATTTTGATTCGACCGCCTCTGGATCTTGCTCAAAGTAGAGATGAGAGATTTCATCCGCATGTTCTAGATGCCTAGAAATCAACCATGCATCACCGACGTTATCGTATCGTGGCCGTCCTGCTCTGCCCAGCATTTGGTGAACTTCCATTCGGGGCAATGGGCGACTTAGACCATCTTCCCAGCGTGTCAAATCTCGAACAACGACACGGCGTGCGGGTAAGTTGACACCTGCAGCAAGTGTTGGTGTGGCACAAATTGCAAACAATATTCGTTCTTTGAATGCGGTTTCGATGATGCGTCTTTGACTTGAGGTCAATCCAGCATGGTGGAAAGCAACGCCTCCTCGAAGTGCATCTGCCAATCGATCCCCCATCATTGTCGATTCTTCGCTACCTTCGATCTCTCTAGCCACTTCGGCTAGCGCAGCCAAGCGGGCTTCAACATCAATATGCTCAGGCACATTTTCCGGAGATTTCAACCAAGATTGCATTCGTTTGAACATCCAATCGCCGAGTTTAGTTGCACTGCCCTCTGCATAGCGTCGAGTTCCTCTAAAAATCAGAATTTGTCCTGAATCCTCAATGGTTGAGAGCAGGACATTTCGCAATACATCTCCTTCGTCGGGAAGTTCAAACGGGGGCGGAAGTTCCAATTTTTCCTGTTCAGGCCCTACCTGTAATCGAGGCTCCACCAAACCATCACAGACGGTTCCATACCGAAGAGTCACAGGGCGCCAATCGGATTGGACGGTTTTTGCATCCAACCAATCTGCCATTTCTTCTGCATTTCCTACGGTTGCCGATAATGCCAGAATTTGTGCCTCGGGTCGTTCGTGTTTGACCCGTGCCAAGTTGACTTCCATCGTAGGTCCACGACTTCGATCATGGATGAGGTGTACTTCATCGGCAACCACAATACTGACCTGATTGAGAAAGTCGTTGCGATTTCGCATCAATGAATCGAATTTTTCACTGGTTGCAACAATAATATCGGCCTCATCTAGAGAAACAGTTTCCCCTGAGCGATCACCAACTGCCATTCCAACCGCAAGTCCGAGAGCATCTCCCGCCTCACGTAATTCATCGACTTTTTCTGCGGCGAGAGCCTTCAGAGGAACCAGATAGAACGCGCGACTACCAGGCTGATCGACCAGAAGTTTCTGGAGAATGGCCAGATATGCGACCAGACTTTTTCCACTCGCAGTAGGGATGGCCAAAAGCAGATTTTCCCCCGAAAGTGCGATTGGAACAGCTTCAGCCTGTGGGGGGTGAAGTTGGGTAATTCCCCATACATCGGTGAGTAGTTTCACCACATTAGGAGGGAGGTCGAGTTCTCGCACATCGTCGACCATGACAGATGACCATCGTTCACCGCCCAAAAGGATACGGGTGTCACGTCGCGGAAGTGTGAAGTGCTCTCGCACATCAAGAGGGTGTGATGGCAACCGCTGCCGACGTCGAAAATGAGTTAATCTCCCGGCTTGCTCTCTTTGATGATGAACCGGACATCAACGACTGGTTTGAGGTTGCACTCGGTGCTGCAATGGTGACAATGGGCCTACACCAATTGTTCAATCCAGGTGGTCTCTTTGAGACGGGAGTGATGCAGTGGCTTGGTGCTGCAGTCGTCTCAATGGGTTTCATTCTTCTAGGTCATGGAATCAAAGACATGCTTCTGAAAGAGGTGCGTTCTTCGATTGTCCGTCTAGATATGGATGAAAATAGTGACACAATCGATTACGGCTTAATCCGCGACGTTCTCCTACATCCTGACAAGTATCAACAACTCCTCTATGATGCCTATCATTTGGCGTTTGAAGATGGGATTCTTACCGAAGATGAAATGGCCGAATTGAGTGCCCTTGCGCGTGTCCTTCAAATTCCTGAGAGAAGCGCGGCTCGAATGGCTACACGAGCGGCAATCGAATCTGCGTTGGAGGATGATCATGTCTCCGAGGCCGAACTGGATCTCATCGTCGGAGCCGCTCGTCCACTCGGACTAAGCGACGAACAATTGGCCCGAATCGTCGAGGCACTTCGAGATCATAACCTCGACACCGAAGAACGCGCCATGCTCGATGATATGCTTGGTTCAATTCCTGATGAAGAAGATGACACAGATGGTGATGGAATTCCTGACGATCTTGAAGTTCACATCGAAGAAGAATGATTACCACGGATTCAGCACTTCTTCTGCGAGTGCCATTCCTTTTTCTCGGCGTTCTTTCTCTACAAACCCAGCACAAACCAATACCACTAGGCCGAGTACTGTGACCCAGAAATCATGGGGGATTAGTCCGTTTGATGATTCGATTCCACCGGGGGAAATGAGGTCATTTGCATAGACTTCATTGGAACGAATTGAAAGTTCCATTGCATCAATTCCACAATCACAAAATGAGACGGACAGCAGTTCTGGTTTGACTGCTTCAGTTACATCATTCCATTCCTTTGCAGTCATCGTGTCCGGGCGGCTGACCCATGCCGGTGAACTGAACGAACCCATGCCGGGGTCAGAGACCATTTGCCAGTCGATGTGCAGCACATCCCCTCTTGGTTCTTCATCGACGATAAGAAGCGCTTCCAAGAGCAATAAGTCTAGGGCGAGAAGTCGACCCGAACGGAGAATAAAGCGTACTTCATTTTCTTCTGAAAGCCGACCGTCATTCAATTTTCCAAATACCCATCGATCCAAATCAATGCCATCAAGTTCAGCAGCTTGAATTTGCCATCTTCCATCACCGAGCGGGTGAGTCGATTCTATTGTCAACATTAATTGCAATCTTTCTCCGGCTGCTACACCCAGGAATCCACCATACCACTGTGGGCCGAATTCACCTTCATCGTCATTGATTACACCCTGATAAACACGTTCTAAACGCTGTTCAAGAAGTTCATCGAAAGTCATCTCACCTGGATTGGGTGATTCGTTTGATATGGAGACAGCAGGAGAAATGATTCCTCCAAACAACAGCAATATGATGGCCATTGGAAGCATGAATCGAGGTAACCAAGGAGATGACAAAGGCATCAGATATCCTATGATTGCAACAAAGATTCCAATTCCAGCAACACCCATTGTGAAAATGCCTGCTCCAGAGGTTTGACTCGATTTATCCAGCTGGCCAACTTGCGAAGTTCCTGAATCCCAAGTGGCTTCTCCAGAGAATTCCTCAGGTGTTGTACTGCCTACACCCAAAATCGATTGCGAACCGATGAATCTGTAGGATTGGTAGTGATTTTCTGTTCCCGTCCAACAAAGCGTGTGATCGCCACCCTTGGGTTCACCCCATCGATATTCGTTGACGACAATATCGCCTTCATATCGCGTACGAATTTCAGGTGCATCCTCTGAATGCCCTTGGTCATCCCAAAATTCCGGAACGACATGTGCTTGTTCAACCTCGAGCGGGGTTGCCTCCCATGAAACCGTTACTGTGAGCGTACTCAATTGTTCATCAACGTCAAAGTGATAGCAATCGACATCACTTCCCATCAAGCCGCCGAATGTGGTCGAACCCACGAGTGTAATCGAACGTGGTTCAGTAAGGCTGGTTGGTTCATCGACATTTGCCGCATCTGCATCGATACTCCATTCGATGGGCAAGACAATGTTGGAATCTCCTGACAGATGCAATTCCCATGTAACGGGTTGATTGATGTCAAATGAAATTCGCAATAGAACTTGATCCTGAGGAGATAGGATTCGGCCATTTGTGATATCCAATTCTTCATTTTCCAGCATGTATGGATCTTGATTCCCAGGTGTTGAACTTGGACCCGGTGCAGGGATTGTCCACGAATTTGTCGAAGAACCCAATATGAGTTCAATGTACAAATCAGGACGCACCATGCCGACACTATCCTCTTGTATTCTAAAATCAAAAATCATGGATTCTAGAACACTTGGCAATAGACTCACACTTGTCTGGTCTGGTCTCATTGGGAATTCAAGAGTGACCGTGACTGGTTGGGCTAGATTTGCATCTCTCTCTTCCTCACTCAACATTGCATCTCCAACGGCATCTGTTGACAATGAACAATCATCATTTGAACAAACGAGATTCAGAGTTTGATTTTCTGTTGACAAATCAGCGCTAGCAATCGGAACCATCGAGATGAAGAAAAGTGTCAGAGTGATGAGGGCCACTCTGCAATTCATGACTCTAGGCAGAGGGGAACCTGCTTAGCCCTTCGGCCCATTCGCTTCGGCTTTCACATCAATCAAAACCGCTCTACATTCCCGGCAGCGAAATCTACCCATTCCTCGACGGGTACGAGGATGTTCCTTGGAGCACTGCGGGCAAGTCCACAACCATTTCGAAGATCTTTTCCGGAGGTAATTTGAAAATGATTTGCCCATGTTTCTTGCTTCTTCATCTGGCCATAAAGCCTCAAGATTCCGAAATGTTTTGTCGTGGCCAGCGAATCCGAGTGCATGCAAAAATTCGTGGTAAAGTAAGAAGGTAGCATAACGTTGCCAATCCTCGGTTAATGCTGCGGGATGAACATCGACACATCTGACATCGCTTGGCCCGGAAATTTCTGATTTCCTCACCCCTTTTTGGTATCTACAAACTGCATGAAGTCTTGTCGCATCTCTACGAAGTCTGCCGAGGGGAATTCCTTGTAATTCATCCACTGGAAGTAAGCCAAGTTGAGGAATTTGATGCATGGTGTGGACGACAAAACCTGCCATCCTTTCCAACATCTTCTCACTGTCCATGTTCCATCCTTTTCTCCGCCGTTCATCAATATGACCGAGAAATTGGGCCTTATAGGCCCACCACAACATATTCGACTAGTACCCGTTACGCCAACCACCCATGGTGTCCAGTGGAACCCTTCTTCGAATCGCCGTCATTTCGGCGTTAGTGTCAATGTTATTGGCTTTGGTTCCGGCCACAGATGTGGCTTTACTATCTGAATCTAACAAGCCTATTGAGACGGGTGGTCGTAGTGGGCCGGACTTAATTGTAGACTATCTCTCAGCATCATGGAGCACGGCAGATGCTGGTGATTCCAAGAGCATCAGTACACGAATTAAGAACGATGGAGATTCATCTTCAGGTTCTTTCAGATGGGGATTGTATTTGTCAACCGATACGACAATTACAACCAATGATATACAATTGGATTATTGGACTCAATCAAGCATTACAGCTGGCAGTACTCGTTCATCAACAAAGACGGTTTCGATTCCTTCAAGCATCACGGGTGGTTACTACTATGTCGGCATGATTGTTGATATCAACGGACAAGTCAGCGAATCTGATGAAAGTAACAATGATGATTACGATTCAGGTAGAATTCACGTCTACGAACTGCCTGATCTCGTACCCCGAACCACGTCTTCGTCTTGTTCGACACCAGCGACAGGTACAATTGGTGATTACCTTGATTCTTCCATTTCAATTCAGTATGAGAACGACGTTTCTAGCAGCCATGGGCAATCATCTGGAACATTTTATTGGGCGATGTATCTTTCCACCGATTCAACGATTACAACCAGTGATACACAGGTCGGAACAGATCAATACTCGTCTAGTTTGTCTTCAGGTAGTTATCGTACAGATTCACTTTCTAGTAGTACTCGTATCCCTTCCAACATCAATGCAGGGACTTACTATTGGGGGTATGTACTCGATGTTGATTCGGATGTTGATGAGGCTAGTGAATTAAACAATGCGCGAACTTGTAATCAAATTACACTGCAGGATGATTTACCAGATATCGAAGCCACATCAGTCAGTACCTCCTCCTCTTCAGCAGTCATGGGGGAGAGCATTACTGTTCAATACAGGATTGAAAATCTCGGAACAGATTACACCGGTTCATTCTATTGGAAATTATATCTGTCCACGGATTCTACAATCACAACCTCTGATACATTTGTGGATGAGTTCAGTGTAAGTTCTATCAGCGCAGGTTCGTATCGTTCAGGTTACGAATACAGTGTTGCCATCCCAACGGGTATGAGTTCGGGGTACCACTATCTCGGAATGATTGCAGATAATCGGGATGGAGTAAATGAATTAGATGAGACCAACAACATTGTTTCCTCTAGTTCTAGAATCGATATAGAGGAACCTGCTGATTTGGTTCCAAGCACGCCATCTGGGCCCAATTCAGGCCAAGGTGGCCAACAGGTTAGCATCTCTTGGAGAATTGATAATGATGGCGATGATGCATCGGGTTGGTTCTATTGGGAAATGTACATCTCAACAGATTCAACCATTACGACAAGTGATACACAACTAGGCTCGACACAACAAGCTAACAGCATTTCTGGCGGTTCTTATCGAAGTGGAACATACAGTCCGTCCCTTCCGAGTAACCTCCCACAGGGAACCTACTACTTCGGCATCATTGTAGATACCACGGCCAGGGTCACCGAAGGAGATGAAACCAACAATGTAGAAGTTGGGAATTCCATCTATATTACAATTCCAGATTATGATTTGGAAGCAACATCAATCTCAGTGGATTCGGGTTATCGGCAAGTCTGTGAAGGCGCTGATATTTACATTACATTGAGTGCTACCAATTTAGGTACTGACAATGCTGGTGCACATTATTACGAGGCCCTTGTTTCGACGGGAAATTCGGTTTCAGCAATCTACACAGGGACCTCTCTTGGTTACGCTAGTGGGACGGCCAACGTGCCATCGTATACTCACACTAGTATGCTTGCGACTCTACCAGCTAGCATCACCCCTGGGACATACTACGTAGGCCTATACGTTGACTATGGAGACTATATTTCCGAGACAGATGAGAATAACAACATCGTCGCATCAAGTAGTGCTCAACTAACCGTCATAGATTGTGGGCCTGATCTTGAACCGACATCAGTTTCAGGGCCTACAACTGGAGTTAGGGGTGGTACAGCGCAAGTCTCAGTCCAAATCGCGAATGTAGGCATGGGCGATGCAACCAATATTGATTACAGCATTTACCTATCCAGCGATTCATCCATCACTGGAGGGGGCAATGATGTCTTCATCGGTTCAGATGCAATAAATTCAATCACACAAGGTGGTTCTTGGTCAGGAAATATCAATCTCGGAGTTCCATCTAATCTTGGTGATGGTTGTTGGTACTGGGGTCTCATTGTAGACCCGAATGACTCGATTGCCGAAATGGATGAGAACAACAATGCCATCCCCTCCAGTGGTCAATTTTGTGTTGAGAAGGCCGATTTGGTCATTGATTCCATCAGCATTTCAGAGAATGCAGTAAGTGGTCAATCGACAACTGTGTACATCAATATCAGCAATTCAGGTGGTTCAGATGCCGCATCTTTCGATGTACGTTTGGTACTATCTCTAGACGCACAAGCAGGCACTGATGACACACAAGTAGACAGTTTCCGCATTAGTCCATTGAGCAGCGCATCTACAATTCAAGTCACACGTGAAGTGATCATCCCCGGTCAACACGTAGGTCATTTTCATTGGGTTGTCATTGCAGATACGGGTTCTGAAATCGATGAAGATGACGAAACCAACAATGCTGCTGCCAGCGTTTCATTTTCCATTTCAGCACCTGCTAGAGATATTCTAGCATCATGGGTGAATCCGCCCCTATCTGCTGAACCCGGGCAGACCGTCACGATTCAATGGGGTGCTGAGAATCTCGGGCAGGAGCCCTTAGGTTTCGATGTTGAAATTTGGCTTTCAGAGGATCGTTTACTTGGTAGCGGCGATGTTCGACTTTCGCAATCTCGAGTCCCATCTCTCATGAGTGGCTCTACCTTGGCAGATTCCCAGATTGTGAACCTGGCCGGTGATGTTGAAGGTGTGTGGTGGGTAATTCTCGTGATCGATGCAAGTGACGAGCACTATGAGGATGATGAGAACAATAATATTCGCCTATCCAACTCTACTCTAACGATTGATTCCAGCAGTCCTCCACCAGCAGGTGAAACATTACCTGGTTGTGATAATCCTCAAACGGATGGTGAATTTGAATCCGATGCTGCAACTACTCGTTCATCAGCTCATCATTTAGGTTCTAATCCTAATCTCACACTGGATGGGTGTCTTGTAGGCCTTGATGTGAAAGATTGGTATGCGATTATCATTGATGCAGGCAATCAAACATCGATAGCCCTTAGCGCCGAAGGTGCTCACCTTGAGGTTGCAGTTCTAAATGGAACGACTTCACTAGGACAAGGTGCGGTAGATGATGAGATTCGTTGGGTCACAATTTCTGCAATTAATGATGATTCAGAGAGTATCCCTTTGTTGTATCATATTCGCGTAACATGGGATCCAGCAGTACCTGGGGGCCCTTATCAATTGAGATTTGTAACAGCAGATGCCAGTGCAGAGACTGATTTGACCCCCCCACCTGCACCCCAGATTTATCCGGCAGAAGGTTGGACACATTTGGATGAGATCATCATTCAGTGGCCCTCTGTGGAAGACGAACTTTCAGGAACATCACACTATGAGGTTCGATGGGCTGATGGTTTGTGGGCTCCTGTATTCGATAATCAGGCATCAGTCAACCTTTCCATGTTGGTGGACGGGCGATATTCATTTGAAGTCCGCGCCATCGATGAGGCTGGCAACGTTGGACCCGCCAATGCCACATGGATCCGTGTTGACCGGCATGCGCCTGTGGTTTCAATAGAGCAAATCGAAGCCAAGCGCGCCCCTATATCCAAATTGGTTGTCAATTTGAATATCGATGATGGAGAGGGTAGTGGGCCATCTGCCATTGAATGGTCCAGTGACAATTTTTCATGGGTTTCCTATCCAGATGGCGGATTAATTTTGTGGGATGATTGGAACAATACCAATCTATACATCCGCATCACAGATGGTGCAGAATTATACACAATTTCAAGTCTCGAAATTGACATCCCCGCTGAAGAAATTGAAACTGCTGATGAATCAGGAAATGAAAGAGGATCGTCACCGAGTTCAGGCGGTGGAATTAGCACGCTACTTGCTTTCCTCGTAGTTGTAGCCATCATCGTCCTTTCCGTCTTGGCTGCTATCTTGGCCATCAGATTGAGGGCGGTTAGTGAAATTGAAGAAGAAGAGGAAGAAGATGAATCTATTGAGAACTCTGGAGAACCCACCAGTTCGGAAATCAAAGATTCTGCGCAAGAGCAACTGGAAACCTACCATGTTCCCGATCATACTCATCTTATTGGAGGGGGTGAGTACAATCAGTCAACTGGCCATATGGCATACGTTGATCCTGAAGGCCGTTGGTGGTGGCAGCAAGAAGATGGTTCATTCTACCATGACCCCGCTCTCAATGCCACCGATGCCACGCAGGATGGCCTTCTTTGACGGCTACGAACAAACCATCACCCCGGGCACAAACTTCGCCATCTGCAGTCAATGTCATGCTGATTTCTGCCCGATCACCATCCAACGATTCTACTTGGCTGGTGATTTCCAATGGAACGCCATGCGGTGTCGGCCGTCGTAATTTGACTGTATAGCGAGCCGTTACCGTACATGGCGGCATCTCCTCGCCACGATTGGCCATGATGGCCATCGCTGCTGTCCAATTCCCATGACAGTCTAACAAAGTGCCAATGATTCCACCGTTAATCATGCCCGGAAATGCTTGGTGTGCTTCTGACGTATTGAACGTCATTTTCAAACCATTTTCAATTGGAAAAGAGCGAATTTTCAATCCATCGTCATTTGCGGGACCACATCCAAAGCAGATGCTGTTCGGTGCGTGTTGCTCCTGCACGCTTTCACCTTCCATGGTATCAGCAGGCAATCGACCGTCTTTGAGGGTTGACTGCGACAATTGACTCCTACGGAGTCCTTTGCACGGTTCCTTCAAAGAGGGGTAGTCTGCACGAACCACTACAACCGCTTGAGAGGAGGGGATGGTCCCATGCCTGAAAAGGCCAAAAAAAAGAAGCAATCGCGATCAAAGCGCACCAAGACGCTGAAGGTCAGCAATCAGATTCCCGCGAAACGACGTCGGGAAATCGAGAAGGCGCTCGATGCACACGAACCGTCTAGACCCGAATGGGATCGCCTCTCTGGTTCGAAACAGCACCGATTCTTCGGCAAGAGAATCAAACCCGGTTCGATTCGACAAATTGAATTTCCACTGCTGGATGTCAAATTGGGTGATTCGTGGCCCATCCCCGTCACCATCATTCACGGTTCCCGACCCGGTCCAACGATTACGATTACCGGTGGAGTTCATGGAGACGAAATGGTGGGCCAAGTTGCCGCAAGTTTACTCTCACAGAATGTGTTTACTGGAGCTGGTCGACCATTGGATCCCGAGATGATGGCGGGAACCGTTCGCTTGGCGCCGGTTCTGAATCCCCCTGGTTTCGCCCGTCAAATGAGATATTTTCCCGATGGTCGTGATTTGAATCGTGAATTCCCTGGTTCAGAAATGGGTTCGACCACTGGAAGAGTTGCCCATCGAGTTCTCAAAGAACTCATCAATGGTTCTGATTTTCTCCTCGATTTGCATACTGCGGCCCGTGGCCGTGATAATCTGCCACAAGTTCGAGCCAATCTTGCGCATCCACCCAGCAATCGAGTTGCTCGTGCATTTGGAATCGAGGTCATTTTGGATTCCAAGGGTCCCAAGGGTTCGATGCGCAGGGCTGCAGCAGAACTCAACATCGGTTCTTTGACCTACGAAGGAGGGGGGGCCAATCTCACTGACCACGAAGCGGTTCAAATCGCAATTCATGGAGTGTTAAACGTTCTCCGAAGTTTGCATGTTATTCCAGGCAATGCAGCCCGGCCAAAATTCAGATTGCTCGCCAGTGGTTCAACTTGGGTTCGTGCTGATGAAGGTGGTTTGGTCGACCTCTTTGTAGGCCGGGGATCGTTTGTCGATGCCGGTGAAGTCATCGGTAAAATTGTCGATCCTCAACGGCCATCAGAAAGTGTAGATATTCTCGCACCATCCCGGGGAATTTTCATCTGCACAGCCAACAATCCAATTGTAACACCTGGGACTCCTGTTGGCCATTTGTTACCTGTAACTCGTGGTGTGAAACTCATTCGCAAAGGTTTGGACAAGAACACAAATCGCCTCATCGTTTCTGGTTCTTCAGGAGAACCGATTTGGCGAGAAGACTTTGAGGTTGAAGAGATCATGATTGAGGGCGAATGGTCAGGTGGCGCCGTCGATGCAGAATGGCAACGAAATTGGCCTAATGTGTCCGAACAAGAGCATGTTGAGGCATCAGAAGAAGAGGATGCTGATTGAATTCGATGATATTGTAAACGAGGTGATTGTGTGTCAGATTCTCGTGGTTGGCGCCGCCTTCATCACCTACCTCTTGCACTCTTCGCGATTACCATTGTCGCAGTGGCGCTAGGTGGTGCCGTCCGCATTCATGATGCAGGTGTTTCTTGTCCTGATTGGCCTCAGTGCTTTGGAACATGGGGATTTGATGTATCACATGATGAACAAGCAGATTGGTGGGCTGAAAACCCTGAAGAAATTAAAACCAATGAAGATCAAATCCAATACGATACTTGGGAAATTTTCCTTGAGTGGATTCATCGTTTTGTCACAGGAATAATCCTTGGCCCCCTCTGTATACTCCAATGGTATTTCTCCTTCAAACGTAAAGAATCAATGCCAGGAGTATTCAAGGCATCTACAATCGCTTTGATTCTCGTCATCGCTCAAGGTGCGATGGGTATGATTACGGTTCTGTATGACAACATACCTTGGTCTGTTGCCGCTCACCTCACCCTTGCAATGGCTCTTGCTTTGTCTCTATTGTGGGCATGGGTTCGCTGGATGGATACCGAAGGAGAACTCCCTCAATGGATGGAGTTAGATCCAAAGAATGCCAATCGGTTGCGTCCTCGATTGTATGACCTGTCTTTGTCCACTCTGGTCGTTCTCATTCTCGGGGCTTTTGTTTCATCAACAGGGGGGCAGAATCTTTCTTGTGGAGTCGGTACATTTTCTGCTTGGCCATTGTGTGGTGGCAACATCTTCGCATCCGTCGTTGAAAATATCCAATTTGGTCATCGCTTAGCCGTGATATTGGTTGGTTGTTGGTTGATTTGGAACCTTCGTGGAATGGAGCGTGGAACCATACGTAAATTGATGCATTCTGGCATCGGCCTCTACGTTCTAAATCTCCTTCTCGGTGGTGCATATATCCTCACTTGGGATGGAGCTTTTATCGAGATTCTTTCTCTGCTTCACTTACTGCTAGGTTCACTTTCTTTCCTTTGTATCGGATTTGCTGCATTACTGGCAAGGAACGCGACAATATCGCCAACATCGGCTGAGGATGAATGAAATTGTAGCCCCTACGGGGCTCCCGATGGTCTTATGACACCCGGGTAGGTCGCGAGGTCGCAGCGAACCGCTGTTAGTGATTCACATGGTAAAACCAGCACGAGAACACACCCGTTTTGAAAAGGCCCGAATTATTGGTGCTCGAGCACTGCAAATCAGCATGGGTGCTCCACTCTATGTGACCGAACAAAAATTGAGAGAAGAGTTCCGTGAAGAATTGGTTTCACTCTACGGCGTCGAAGAAGCGAGTGTTCGCTTCGTTCTAGACCCACTCAAGATTGCTCTTCTAGAATATGAGCGCGAATTAATCCCCATCGACGTCGATCCACACGATGATTGATTGTATTCTTGGGACGCCCTGTAAGGGCGTCATTGATAGATGGTGTCTGTTTGCATGCCTCTATGGAGTCAACGACGGACGTGGCAACAGCCAACTTGTCCGATTGGTTTCGCCTCATGAAACCCGGTGTCTTGGCATTGCTGCAAGTGACAGCAATGTGTACTATTCTCATTCATGATTTGATCGTGTGGAATGCAGCAGGGAGAATTGATTTTGATTATTTCAACACACTCGAAACAATGGGTGTTGTTTTCATCGGTGGATATCTAACCGCAGGAGGCGCTCACACGTTCAACAATATCTTGGATCGAGATATTGATCCTCAAATGAAGCGAACAGAGAACCGGGCCATTGCTCGGGGCGCCATATCTCCAAAAGCAGGTTTCCTTTGGGCAATGTTTCTATCTTTATCAGGAACCCTTTGGCTCATCGAATTTGCGAATGAAGTTGCAGCATTTTGGGCCGCCTTCAGCATCTTGTTTTACGTTTTTATTTACACACTATGGTTGAAGCGTAGCAGTGTTCAAAATATCGTTATTGGCGGAATTGCTGGCGCCACTCCTCCATTGGTTGGCTGGGCCGCAGCCATGGGTGATGCAGCATCGATTTCGAATCCATTTGATTTGGGAAGTGCCCTTCCATGGCTCATGTTCTCATTGATCTTCATCTGGACCCCACCTCACTTCTGGGCACTTGCATTGTATCGCAGTGATCAGTACAAAGAAGCGGGAATTCCAATGATGCCTTGGGTTCATGGTCCGCACCGGACCTTGATTGAGATGCGCGTTTATGCCCTCATCCTCATTGGAATTGCTGCGATGCCTTGGTTGAATCCAGCAGAGGTGGGGGAACTCGCCGCTTACGTTTACACACTCATCGTATTGGTGCTCGGTATTTGGTACAACCAATCAGTGATTTCGATTGACATACATGAACCGCGTGATGCCGAAGGCAGAATACCTTCCGCAGCTCGTTCGTTTTTCATTTCATTGTCTTACTTGGCGTTGATGTTCATCTCGTTAGTTTGCGTATTATTCAGTCCCGAGTTGACAATTTTATTCCTCGTTTTAGTCATGTTTAAAATTCTGTCAAAGAAAAACCGCAAATTGTCTATTTCGTAGACTCATTGGCGTCGGATTGATACACCCCACCACCCCTTCGGGTGGTGCACGTGGTGCGAGAGGGACAGCCAATGCAGGAAAGCGACCTGATTTATGACTGGAACGTAGTCGATTATGAATTCAACCGAAATGCCGCAAATCATCCCCATGAAATTTGGTTTGATGATGAAACATTGCGAGATGGTTTGCAGAGCCCAAGTGCACGAAATCCTACGATTGAAGAGAAAATCGAATTGTTGTCCTACATGGAACGTCTCGGAATCCAGAAGGTCGATCTTGGCCTACCTGGGGCCGGACCATTCCATGTCAATCACATCGATGCTATGTTATCACACATCGTAGAGAATGACTACAGCATTCGACCCGGTTGTGCGGTTAGGACAGTTGTTTCAGATATTGAACCCCTTGTCGATTTACAAGCCAAGCACGAAATGAAAATTCAGGCAAGTGCTTTCTTAGGTACAAGTCCAATCCGTCAATTTGCTGAAAATTGGACAATGGAGCGAATTCTTAGCACTGCGGAGAAAGCGGTTTCATTTGCAGTTGACAATGATATCCCCGTGATGTTTGTCACAGAGGACACGACTCGTTCAAAGCCAGAGGAAATTAAGGAAGTGTATACCCGGGCTATCGAATTGGGTGCAGATCGAATCTGTGTCTGCGATACTTGTGGTCACGTGACACCCAATGGAGTCAAGCAACTGCTCACCTACATCCAAGAAGAGGTCATTCCAGACGCGGGCGTCAAACGTCGCGATATTGAAGTCAATTGGCACGGCCATCAAGATCGTGGTCTCGGTGTGGCCAACAATTTGGCGGCGGCTGAAGCTGGTGCAGATGTCATCCATGGAACCGCATTGGGTGTTGGTGAACGCGCGGGCAACGCTCCGTTGGATCAAACCCTTGTCAATCTGAGTTTAATGGGCGTCATTGAAAATGATTTGACTCTACTCAATGAATACATGCAGAAAGCACATGACTACGTGGAAGTGGCCTTGCCACGAAATTATCCCGTGTTTGGAGAAGACGCCTTTGAAACAGGAACAGGAGTTCATGCAAGTGCTGTCATCAAGGCCATGAAGAAAGGTGATCATTGGCTTGCAGATCGAGTTTATTCTGGAGTACCTGCACAAGATTATGGTCTACAACAAATCATTCGAATTGGCCACATGAGTGGCCGCTCAAACATCGTTTGGTGGCTTGAACAACACGGACATGAAGTGAGTGATGAATTGGTGGCACATTTGTTTGAAGTCGCCAAGAGTCAACGCCGTTTAATGCCTGATTCCGAAGTAGAATTGGCCGTTCAAGATTTCCTCTCCAATTGAACGGTTCAAACATGGTTTCAATAACCTAGTCATGGCCCTATGGGCCATGAAGTGGCTTGGACTGACAATTGTGATGATTTTCGCAAGTTTGTCACCAATTGTTTCTGCAGCAGAGGTTTACGAAGAAACAAACCAGCTTTCCGAGTATTCAATTGCAGTTCAATCTGCATTTTCTCGTTGCTCTGAACTGACTCCTCACGATGGCACTTGGTTGGTAGTCAGTCCGTATCCGATAGGTAAGCAAGCCCCCCTCCTGAAAAATGCGTGGTTGGTGGATGCCAATCCCTCCGAGATTAATTTGTGGCTCAATTCCAACCGAATTGAAATTGCATGCCCTGAAATTGAACGCCAACAGGAACCGAGATGGGTGCCAAATGACCCAAAATTCGGCGATCAATGGCACTTGGAAAACACAGGTCAAACCAGCGGTGGGCTTTCGGGTGAAGATGCAAATCTCACCGGGGCATGGGCATCCTACCAAGGCACAGGTGTGACCATCGGTATTGTCGATGATGGGCTTGATCACAATCATCCCGATTTGACGACCAATTACGATTCAACCAACGATTACGATTTTTGTGGAGATGATGGAAACCCGTCACCTTCCAATTGGAATGCTCACGGTACTGCGGCTGGCGGAGTTGCTGCTGCAACTGGGAATAACAGCGTCGGTGTATCTGGTGCTGCGCCAGATGCCAATCTTGCTGGTTTGTTACTGATTGCTTGTGGGACCCCTGATTCTACAGAAGCCGATGCGTTGACACATGAAAATCAAATTATTGACATCTACAGTAATTCTTGGGGGCCCAGTGATGATGGAAGCACACTCGAAGCACCCGGCCCCCTCACCATAGCAGCCTTCGAAGATGATGTTGCCAATGGCCGCGGAGGCCTTGGAAATATCATCACATGGGCAGCCGGTAATGGATTGGACTCCGATGACGATTCCAACAAGGATGGATACGCCAATGCACGACAAACCATCGCAGTCACTGCGATTACCCATGCTGGAGACCAGTCATGGTATGCAGAACCTGGTGCCAACATCCTCGTTGCAGCACACAGCGATGGAGACGGTGAAGGCATCACAACCACCGATATTGAAGGTTCATCTGGCTACACCAGCAACGATTACACCGATAATTTCGGTGGCACATCATCCGCAACCCCACTGGCCAGTGGTGTCATCGCCCTAATGCTTGAGGCCAATGCGAATTTGACTTGGCGCGATGTGCAACATATATTGGTAAACAGCGCCCGAAAAAATGACCCCAGCGACAGTTCGTGGAATGTAAATGGTGTCGGTCATGATGTATCTCACAAGTACGGATTTGGTGCTGTGGACGCTGGTCTTGCAGTTGCAATGGCTGAAAATTGGACCATTGTAGATCCTGCAATCAACGTTACCACCAATACCCGCACAATCAATACAGGCATACCAGATAATGACCCACAGGGTCTAGAAGATACAGTCACCATCAACGATGGACTGCGCATTGAACACGTCGAGGTTTACGTTGATATTGATCACGTCTATCGAGGTGATTTGATTATCACACTAACATCTCCATCCGGTACAGAGAGTACATTGGCACAGAAACAAAGTGATTCGAACAATAATTATCGAGATTGGATGTTTTCAACTGTGCACAATTGGGATGAATCATCTGCTGGAAATTGGACCCTCAAAGTAGAGGATGATGGCAATGGAGATACAGGAACTTGGAATGATTGGGAACTCGTCATTCATGGTATTCCAGCCATATTGGATTCGGATGGAGATGGTTTGACCAATGATAATGAGACAGATGTATACGGAACAGACCCCTATGATATCGACACAGATAATGATGACTTGAGTGATTATGAAGAAGTAATGATCAACAACACAGACCCACTCGACCCAGACAGTGATAATGACACATTACTCGATGGTGCAGAAGTCAATTTGTATGGGACCAATCCACTGTCCAATGACACAGATGGAGACGGTTTGACGGACGCACAAGAGATTCTGTTCTTTGGGAGTAATCCATTGGTATTCGATGTGGATGGGGACACAGATGCTTGGTATTGGTTCCAAGATTGCAATGATTCCAATCCGCAAATTCACCCAGGGATGTCTGAATTACTCAATGGGATTGATGACAATTGTAACGGTGCTTGGGATGAAGGTTTCAATGTTACAGATTCTGACAACGATGGCATCACCGATTACCCTGAGTACCATATCTATGGCACCAACTGGACCAATTCAGATACTGACGGTGACAACCTTTCAGACGGTGATGAGATCTTAATTCATGGGACAAACCCTCTGATTCCCGATGCCGATGCGGACGCAGATGGTTGGTATTGGTTCCAAGATTGCAATGAATCAGATCCCTGGATGAATCCATCCATGCCTGAGCTACTTGATGGAATTGACAATGATTGTGATGACTTAATTGACGAAGATTATGCTGGCCTCGATTCTGATTCCGATGGCTTGTTCGATTTGGATGAATACAATATACACCTCACTGACCCTCTTGACAACGACACGGATGACGATGGACTTGACGACGGTATCGAACTAAATGTCACATTCACCAATCCACTCATCCCCGACCCAGATTCAGATGGGGATGGATTCCGGTGGTACGAGGATTGCGAAGATAATAATTCGAATATTCACCCGAATGCAACTGAAATTTGGGACGGATTAGATCAAAATTGCAATGATTTGATTGATGAAATGGTCAATCGTGCAGGTCAAATTTCAGTATTGCCCACCCTAACCGAATTCACACTGAATGCGACTTCAGACTTCCTTTTCCTACAGACGTTTGTGAATATCTCAGAAAATTCGGTTTTGGAAATCCAAACGAGTTGGAAACTAATCATTCAAGAAAATTGGACTGTGGATCTATCTAACAATTCTTGGCTTGAAATAGGGCCATTCTATTGTGAGTCAATCACATCTGGATATGTTGCTGAGATTTGTTCTTACAATGGAACGACACCAACGTATTCCGTGATTGTTTCAATTTCCGATGGCTACGAGGTCATCACACATACGTGGTCGGTGAAATACATGGTTTGGCATCCACCAGAACCCGAACCAGAACCCGAACCAGAACCTGAGCCAGAACCAACACCCAATCCAGACGAATCAGATGATGGTGCAAACACTTCGACAAGTGGTGGTTTTTCGATTAATCCTGATACGAAAATAATCATCGGTCTTGGTTCAACCGTGGCTTTACTCGCCATCATTGTCTTGTTTACGGGGCGGCGAAAAACCCCCCCTCCTCCTCCAATGCGGCCGGCTCCCACTGGCTTGCCACAGATGATTGGTCATAATTTCCGTTGATTAGGCACCAACAAGCATGGCAACAGCATTGCCACCACCGAGGCACAGGGTCACAATCCCCTTCCCGCCGCCGGTGCGACGAAGTGCATTGATGAGTGTCATCAGACAACGGGCACCGGTTGCCCCCAACGGATGTCCAATCGCAACGGCCCCGCCGTGTGGGTTGAGTTTCTCATCGGGAATGTTGCATGCCTTTGCAATCGCACATGAAGCCGCTGCAAACGCCTCGTTGTGCTCAACAAAAGACAAATCATTCATCGTCAATCCATTTCGATTGAGCAATAGTTCGATTGCAGGAATCGGTGCAGCCATCACTCTTGCCGGCTCAACCCCTGATGTGCAATAATCGATTACGGTTCCAAGCACTGGCCATCCGTTTGCATTGGCTGCTTCCTGACTGGCGATTAGAACAGCAGCAGCACCATCTGAAAGTTGCGATGCATTGCCTGCAGTAATTCTCCCATCTTCTTGGAATACCGCTCTCATTTCACTAAGATTCCCACCTGGTGAAATGCCCTCATCTCGTTGGATTCCAGGTGTACTGATGACTTCGAAGTCCATCCACCCTTGTTCCCAAGCGGCAAGTGCGCGATCATGCGAACGTGAAGCAAAGGCATCTGAAGTGCCCCTAGAAATGTCAAATTCTTCTGATACTGTTTCTCCAGTATTGCCCATGTGTTCATCATTGTAAACATCCCATAGGCCATCGTGAATCATTGTAGGTTTCATCTCACCAAATTCAGTCTTCGAAATTTTTTGTCCGAAATATGGGGCGTTGGTCATCGATTCCATCCCACCAGCTACAATCACGTTGTATTCTCCGGCTCGAATGCTATTGGCTGCCATCATGACCGCTTTCAGTGATGACCCACAGACTTTGTTGATGGTCGTCGCAGGTGTACTGACGGGCATCCCAGCACCCAATGCAACCTGTCTTGCAGGTGCTTGTCCCGCACCGGCTTGCAAAACCTGACCGAATAGAACATCGTCGATGATTCCACTGGTTGGGTCAATGTTGACCCGTTCAAGTAAACCTCTGACAGCATGAATTCCTAGTTCTACTGCTGTTTGGTTGGCCAATGCACCCCGATAGCGACCGACAGGTGTGCGCGCTACAGCGCAGATGACAACCTCTACCATATTCCACCGTCTCCTGCTGATGTGTATCAATCTGTTCCATCGCCTGCGAATCCATAGATATCTCCATTTTTCAATGAAGGTCGAAGCTCTGGTTTCAAGAGGATTGTTCGGACACCCCAGAGATCTCCAAAAATTCGATATTTGGTCGTAGCATCGAGGTAATCGACACCTGAAGAACCACCTGTACCAACACGTCGTCCAATGATTCGCTCAACCATTCGTGCATGGTATGTTCGGAAAAGAACCATGCTCTCCTCTAGTTCAACCACGGCATCGATGAGTACTCTGGGCCAAGCGAGTAACGGGAGTTCTCGGTATGACTCGATGAAAAGCAATCCAGCGCGTGCTCGATTCACATCACCATCGGGTTTGAGGAAATCACGTGCACCTTGGCTTGCTGCAGCAAAGCGAGCCTTGACGGCTTCGATATTGTCTACACCCTGTGCTTCCATTCGCGCACTTGCTGCATCTCCTATACTCGCGTAAGCAGCGAGATGGGCATCGACATATGATTCGACGATTTCATCGTCTTTATTTGAACCATAGAATGAGCCCATGATGGGCGTTCGTGATAACCAAGTGGTCAATGCGGATTCCAGTGTTGTTTCTTCTAAAGTAGCTTCCAAACGAGCCAAAGCAGCCGCATCTGCTTCACTGCGAGTAGCGAGTTTTCGGAAATGACCCAATGGATCCATATCAGAAACACGGCCAACCTGTTCCAAGCCGAGGAGAATTTCCATTTCGCGCATTTGATACGATTCAAATCCGCTAGCAGTACCCAAACCATCCCGGAATGCAAGGAATCCTTGTGGAGTGAGTGTTTCCATCACCTTCCATTGATTGGCCAGAAGGCGGAAGATTTCAGTCACGCGACCCAGATGTTCCACGGCTTTTGGCACTTCAGCCTCTGGAACATGTTCCGTAGCGAGAATATCTCGAATTTCTCTGAGTTCTCGAATGACCTGTTTGAACCAAAGTTCGAAGGTTTGGTGTGTGACAATGAAATGCATCTCATCGTTGCTGACCCCTTCATCTTCCCGTTGCAAGGAGAGCAATTCATGTAGGCCTAGATAGCCTCCATATGTCCGATTAGAACCGCCTCCAGCGCCTGAATATCCTCCGCCCATGTTGTTTCGCATCGCCCTGACGCTTGAATGTCTTGCCCCCTCCACCGTTCAGGTTTCAAAATCAATTTTGACCTGATTTACGAAGGGCACATTTGTTTCATAGCGCACAAACTCATTGGTTGATGGGTGCAAAAAACCGAGTGCAGTTGCATGCAAGCAGATTCTATTGAGGGGATTTGTTGTAGCCCCATGCACGAGATCGCCGACAATTGGACAACCGAGAACTTGCATTGCCATCCTTATTTGATGACGACGCCCAGTTTCTATTTTGATTTCAATCAAAGATACAAAATCATCTTGATCTTCAACTCGCCAATGTGTAATCGATTGTTTGGACCCCTTGAAGGTTGATTTAACACGCTTCACGTGAAGATTTTTATCTTCCACAAGCCAAGATGAATCCGTTCCTTCAGAAGATTCAGGCACCCCCTCCACAAGAGCATGGTACATTCGTTCTACATCCCTTTGAGCGAATTGAGTTTGCAAATGTTCTTTGATTTCACGATCTTTTGCGAATACCATTACACCAGAAGTATCGCGATCTAATCGATGCACAATATGCGACCAGGCTCGTGCAGATTGACGTTTTACATAATCGACACAGCGACTGTGTAGTGTGTCTTTCTCAAGTTTATCTGTGGCGACAGAAAGCAAGCCAGCTGGTTTTTCAACAACCAAAATATAGTCGTCTTCAAATAGAATTTTCAACCTTGAAAATTGCTTTTTCGGTTCAGGTGGGGGTGATTTCTTCATTGCTTCCGAACGATTAATGATTGCAATTTTGTCACCTTTCACAAGAATCTCTTTGGCTTTGTAAACAGGTATCTCATTGACCAATACTCTACCTTCAGTCAGCATTTTCCGCAATTTTGACTTTGTTGAATCAGGATACATCAATGCCAATGTAGGAAGAAGAAGCCCCTCCTCTTCAACATTGAATTCCATTTCAGCACCCGATGGAAAATCTTGACAGTGCTTCAATTTCTCTCATTAATGTAGTTAGTATGTCGCAGCGTACAGGCAAATTGCGATTAGTGTCGGAAAAATTACCAGCGGGGGTACGGGTATCTCTTCCAAAAAGCCCCTGAATTTGGCTCCCAGAAGAGTGCTCAATATTACCACCAGAGCAATTACGTTGCCGATGAGGATAAAATCACCCTCGCTTGCGTGTTCATTAATCGTGAAGCTGCAGTAGAGATTCAATCCCCCAAGTCCGGCAAAGGCTCCTCCGATGAGCATCCTCATTGATGCAGCAGGCCCACCTTCTACGCCTTCCACCTCTCCAAAGAGGTTCTTGTTGAATCCAACAGGATCCCAATTCTTCATTATCCCGACGAGGATCATGACGACCCCGACGATTTGCATTGCCAGTGTGTGTTCCATGGGTCGACTTGTTACAAGGCGGCACTTGAATGTCTTGCCCCCCCTCCACCGTTAGGTTTCACAGGGGGTTTTGACACCCTCAAACATGCTCTTCTCTGAATTCCCAATTGTATTTGTCCTCACCATAATTCAATTCGTTGTTCTCGTATTCCCACTCTTGAATTTCTTTTCTCAGAAGGTCTTCCGCATTTTCGTATTCCAATCTTGTAATCCAAAGCCCCATCAGTTTCATTGCTCGACTTCTAAGTGCGCTCTTCTGTCCGTGCAGTTCATCCTCAAGTGTTGGTATCCAAAGTTGTATTAGTTCCATGACCATTTTCTGAATTTCTCTTGCTTGCTTCGTGTTCTTGTTCTCTTTTGTAATATCCATCTAGCGCTTTCGCTCCTGTGACCAATTTGGTGCAGATCAGGTTCGCTAAGACAACAGAATCACGAGGTCTTAGGTTGTATCTTCACCTATATGAACCATGCGAATTATTGCACCCATCACCCCTCAAGAGTGGGTGCTATTTCCGCAACCGATAATTACCGGGCATCGGAGCCGTCCCTAATGGCGACCACACACCCGCACCTGCCTGACTGGCTCGCGGAGTACAATCCTGCCGAGATTACGATTGGTGTAATCGCCTCGCACTCATCGCTTCAGATTCTTCATGGAGCCCGTCTAGAAGGATTCCGGACCCTCGGTATTTGTGTTGGCAAAGACCGCCAAAAGATGTACAAGGCATTTCCAGGGGCAGAACCCGATGAATGGATGATTTTGGACAATTATCTGGAACTTCTAGACAAAGCGGAAGAATTGCGCAAGCGCAATGTCATCATTATCCCACATGGATCATTGGTTGAATACCTCAGTCCAACCAATTTCATCGCACTTGAAGTACCCACTTTCGGCAATCGTCAGATTCTGAAGTGGGAGGGCAGTCGAGAATTGCAGCGCCAATGGCTTGAATCCGGTGGCTGCACCATGCCCAAAGTGATTGAAGATCCACACGATATCGATGGCCCTGTGATTGTCAAGTATGCAGGTGCCAAAGGGGGACGTGGTTACTTCATTGCGCGCAACTTCCGTGACTTCCGACGAAACGTCGACTTAGAAGAAGAATTCACCATCCAAGAGTACGTTCTTGGGACACGTTACTATTTCCAGTTCTTTTTCGACCCGATTGCTAAAGATGGCTATCAAGTCGAAGGCATGGGCAGTCGTGAAGGCCAGAACTGTGGCAGATTGGAGTTGATGAGCATAGACCGTCGAGACGAAGCGAATGTCGATGAGTTCTACAAATTGGGAAGTCTGCGTGACATTCGAGATATGGGCTTAGAGCCATCTTTCGTCGTCACAGGAAATACGCCTGCCGTTCTCCGCGAATCTTTGCTTCCCGAAGCTTTCCGCTTGGGCGAAGGTGCAGTTGCGGCCTCGCTTGAATTAGAGGATGATGCACGCGGAATGATTGGACCCTTCTGCCTTGAGACCATTGTCACTGACAAACTCGAATTCCGTGTCTTTGAAGTCAGCGCTCGAATTGTTGCCGGTTCCAATGTCGCGGTCGGCGGTTCACCTTACTCGGATATCAACGAGCCAGGACTTTCTACCGGGCAGCGAATTGCTCGCTGCATTCGCAAGGCAATTGACAGGGATTGCTTGAGTGACATTCTATCCTAATCAGTGAAGACATGTGAAAGAAGAATAGTGGGATGAAAAATGCTGAAATATTTCAAACATTATATTCCTGCTCTAACAGGTATTTTGTTCATCATATTTGTTTTGCAGGGACAGAATTACCCGACCTATTTTATCATCGCTTGGTCATTATTTCTGATTATTGGGGATCATGTTTTACCTAGAGACAAGGAGATTCAACATTTTTCATATCCAGCCATATTGAATTTTTCAATTTACATCAATTTACCAATATTATTTTGCTTGACATTTTTTGTCGTGTCCATTTTTGGTAATAATTCTCCGAATTGGTATATTGAAGGATTGTATTCTACGTTTAATATTGATATTATCCAACTAATAGGTTCTTTTACCCTAGTGGATAAAATCTCTATAATTATCCAAAATACGCTACTTATCGGAATACTTGGTACGGTACCGGGTCATGAGTTAACTCATAGAAAGCAGAGTAAAATTGACATGTTCATCGGAAATTGGATGCTTGCTTTTTCTTGGGATTGTACTTTTGCAATCGAACATGTTTATGGGCATCATAAAGACGTGTGCTTAGATGAAGATCCGGCCTCAGCGAAAAGAGGTGAAAATATCTATCTGTTTATCATTAGAGCCAGTTTTGAAGAACAAATCAGTGGTTGGAAACTTGAAGCAGGTCGATTGAAAAGGAGAAATCAAAGTCTATTGAGTATCCATAATAGAATGATAATTGGATATTCAAGGAGCCTATTTCTTACAGTATTAGCGTTTATTTTTGGTGGCCTAATTGGGATGTTATGTTTCCTTTTATGTGCATTAATAGCAAAGATATTGTTGGAATCCATTAATTATATTGAACATTATGGCCTAGTAAGGGAAAAGGGGAAACCTGTAGGTATGAGGCATTCATGGAATTCCAATCATTTACTCAGTAGCATCTATTTGTGTAATGTAACAAGACATTCTGACCATCATAGATCTGCAAGTTTGAATTTTTGGGAACTAAATCCAACTCATAAAGATGCACCACTATTGCCTTATGGATATTTATCCATGCTATATCTAGTATTAATTACGCCATTTTTATACAAAAAAATAATGGCAAAAGAGTTGGTAGAATGGGATCAAAATAGTGCTACCGAATATGAAAGAAATTACACACGCTTTGAGTCGTAACCGATTATAGAGAAACACGTCTCCCCGTAACCATGCGCGCGCGTAAGACGGCTCTTCTCCTGACCCTCTTACTGCTTGCAGTTCCATGGGTAGGATTTGGAAATTTCCATTCCATCCCACACGACATGTCGATTCGCACATCCGTTGGAAACGATGTTTCAGAATCTGCCAATTACACAACGGTGTATCAACTGAATATCCCTGATGATGGGAAGTTCAACAATGATGCAATTCCCTATTCAATCAATGATGCTGAAACCATCAATTTCACATTCGATCGAGTTGCTTACCACCTCGAGTTGAAGAAACCTGGCGAAGACCGAATTTGGGTGTTTATCTCATTTCCGAGCCCCACCATGTATGCCAATGAATTGGGTGTGCCTACATTTTCCTCAGGCGTCGAATTCAAGCAACTCCTAGACGAAGTACAGATTGAATCGAATCATCCAAACCTCACCGGCATGGGGTCGATTGACACTGGTGTGATTGAATTCTGGGGCACAAATTACGGCACTAGTAATGGCAACGCCGTACCCAATGCGGATGGTTCTGTGTATGATTTTGGCGACATCCAAAGTGCTGAGGGCAGCGCAGGTTATGGGAGCATGCAAATCCATGACTATGAGTCCGGAGAGACCTTGTTTTCATACAGTGCTTGGGGCTACGCTAGCGCGGGTTCAGGCGATGATCTCGGCATTGGCAACAATCCTGATTCAGAAGGGAATCCAGATTGGACATTTTCTCAAAATTGTGGTGAATATGAAGTCAAAACGCTGACTGTAATGGTTCACCCTGGGCCGACGCCTACCGGCCTCATGGTCAACTTAGAATCTCCAGATTCTCATCAAATCGTGCAGAGGAACGAATACAGTATGGGTACATTCCCTGTTCGTGGTTCAACCGAGCACGTCGTTGATTTGATTGAAGGTCGCTATACCTCTTTAGACAATGGAACACCCTCTGAGTGGACACAGGTTGCAGTTCCTCTCAGCTCAAATTTCTACGGTACACTTGATGTTCCCACGGGGTGGCACAGCCTTGATTTCCGTTTCATGAATGCAGGACAGCAAGTCGACCTCCTAACCATCGAACCTGTTGGTGTTGGTGAAGTTTTCATCGTTGCAGGACAATCCAATTCTGCGAATCATGGCGACTTCCCATTGACTCCGACTGACCCACGTGTCAGTACTTGGAGTTCCAATGGATGGCGATTTGGACATGATCCACAACCTGCTGCCACCGGCAATAGTGGTTCACCTTGGCCTGCACTCGGAGATTTGCTTACCGACCGATATGATGTTCCAATCGGTTTCCTATCTGTGGGTTATGGTGGCACCAAGGTCGACCGTTGGGTCCCAGATGCAAACGACCTTTTCCCTAGAATCACGGAAGCACTTGATGCCGTTCAACCAAGTGGAGCGCGTGCCATCCTTTGGCATCAAGGGGAAAGCAATGCAGGTGGCACGACCATAGAGGATTATGCCGAAATGCTGGGCGAGGTCGTTCTTGGTAGTCGAGCCCATGCCGGCTATGACATCGCTTGGGCTGTTGCGCGAGTTGGTTTTGTCCCCAATGGAGACCCTGTCAAGATGGGTTGGGTTGTCGGTGGCCAAAATGCGGTCATTGAGGCAGATCCACTAACGTTTGCTGGACCGCATACAGATGATCTCAATGGTACTGAATGGCGGTATGATACAATTCATTTCAACGAGGCTGGTTTACGCGAGCATGCTGCGAGATGGGATATTCGAATTGCAACAGCCATGAACGATTTACTGCACTTGATTTTCGATACAGATGGAGATGGGGTTTACGACGATGATGACCTTTGTCAGGGCACACCATCTGGTGTCGATATTTTCACTGATGGATGCAGTGAAGAGCAGAGAGAAGTTGGTAGTACCACTGATTCAGACAACGATGGAATCATGGATAACTCAGATTATTGTCCAGATACGCCACAAGGTGAATCCGTTTACACAGACGGTTGTAGCGACAGTCAGCGTGATGCGGATGGTGATGGTGTCTCAGACGCCGATGACAAATGCCCTGATTCTGATGACACAATAGATGTGGATGTAGATGGTATTCCCGATGGCTGTGATGACGTAATCGATACCGACGGCGATGGCGTCTCTGATGCGGATGATCGCTGCATCGGTCATGATGACACCATCGATATCGATGCAGATGGCTATCCCGATGCCTGTGATGTTCTCGTAGACAGTGATTATGATGATGTGGCAGATGTCGATGATCTCTGCCCAGGTTTTGATGATTTAATCGATATGGATCTGGATGGCATTGCAGATGGTTGCGATTCATTGATCGATACAGATGGTGATGGTCGTGCTGACTTCGCCGACGCTTGTAATGGGCACGACGACAACATCGATGAGGACATGGACAACATTCCAGATGGCTGTGATTCATTCATTGGCAAAGAAACTGAAGGTCAAACTGATTCTGTGATGATGCAGGGCGGAGTGGCCCTTGCAGCCATTCTTTTGGTTGCGCTACTATCGATTCTCGCCATCAGCTTGACGCGTAGGGAAAGGCCGTCTGAGGTTCATTCTCCAGTTATACCAGATGAGTCAGTATTCGATTTGGTCACAGGTCCAGATTCTTACTTGGATGGGGTTTGGAATGAGGGTGAGGAATGGTTGGAAGAACCGGCTGGCAGTGGTACTTGGTACAAACGTGACCAAGAATCTCGCCTTTGGATTCAACACGAATCGGATGAGTGAACTCATCAAATTACAGCGGAAGTAGGCCCCCCCGGATTCGAACCAGGGTCGTGGGATCCAGAACCCCACATGATGGACCGCTACACCAGGGGCCTAAGCAAACCTGCGATTAGCCACCCGTATTTCAACGCAACCGACGCACGGCAGCACCAAACATAGCTACAATTGGCAACAGGGTTCCAAAGCCCGGAACTCCTAGGAACCCATCTCCCGATTCATGTGGAAGTGGTGCTTCTTGCAAGATGAATTGGTCCCCAATCGTTCCATCAATTCGGTAATGTGTGAATGAAATTTCTCTCGCATCCCCATCATACACCAATCGCGTCCATCCATAGGAACTGTTCTCTCGATAGGCACTCCACCCCGGTTGCGGTTCATCCAACTCCTCGTATGCAGAGCGTCCGGCGATTCCGATGACAAGATGGATGGGGGCGTATCCTCTGGCAAAACGCCCATCCTTGCCATTGTTCACCACAGTTTCTCCCGCTACAGGCCACGTTCTTTCATAGAAGTGGTCGTGACCTGCGATGACCAAATCAACTTCATGATTGACGTATAGGGATTCAAGAGCGCTTCGCAGTTCTACTTCCGAACCGTGGTAACTGTTACTGGAATACATCGGTTTGTGTCCATACACTATCACAAACGGAGTGACATCCCGATCAACCGTAGACAAATCCTGTTCTAGCCACGAAAATTGTACGCTACCTGCAGAATAGTCGTGTTCTGTTGACATGAAAACCATGTGAACACCGGGAAAATCACGACTATACCAGAAAATCTCAGACTCCGCTTGCCCATCCGAATCGAAGCGATGTTCGTATGGGGCGAATTCGTAACCCGGCTCATTCTCATGATTTCCAACCGCTGTCACCCAAGGGATTCTTGTCATACTGTCTTGCTGAAAGTTGAACCAACCATCCCAAGCTGATTGTTCACCATCTGCGTATGCAATATCACCCGAAATGGTTACCATCTGAGCTGTAGTATCGGCGATAATCGCTTCACTGACATCCATTCCTTCGCTGGAATCACCATGGTCAGCAATTGCAATCCACTCAAAATTGTCTGCGGATGTATCGATTGGAGTAAAGGTGAATTCGTCGGACCAATCACCACCACTGCTGACTCGATAAGTCACATCTTCACCGGGTTCGATTCCAGTCATAGAGGCCATGTGAAAAGCCATGTCGTGATTGTAACAATAATCCGTACTCGGAGATGTTTGCCCATTCCATTCCACCTCCCCCGTTGCGCGACCTTCAGTAGCCCACATGACATTCATGATAGTGGCATCATCAGTCATCTGTAAGTGAATTTGCTGCGGCTGTGTGCTACCGGTCATTGTACCCGGACATTCCTGCAACGTTTCCCCTAGATTCTGCGCGTGTGCCAATGGCACAAGCATCAACAGGACGAGGAGTAAAGCTGTGGCGCGCACATTACGCGCAGAGGTCTCGCTGTCTCAAGCCTTGCCACGGAATCGGGCATTCAGTGTGTCAAGACTGGCTGAATTTGGTCGCATAACCTCGTCATCGACTTCAGAGAGTGGAGTTTCTACCAGACACTGATCTTCAGCTGCGGTTGCTTTGGTCGGGTCGAAGTAAAGTAAACCAGTCACGTGTTTATTTTCTAGTTCGGCCTTGTGAAGTGCGCCCAAAGCAGCGACAGCATCCGTCGGGTCATGATCTGAACCAATGGTTTCCAGTCGTAGTGTGCTGCCGTCAAACAATGTGATGTCATGGAATTCACCTTCTGGAACCTCAACCCCTTCAATGGGTGAGTAAGTTGGAATGTAATCGTAGGCGTGCAACTCAACATCGTTGTCCTTGACGTAGGTGTAGGAGCGCAGGCTCTCATCGTTATTGTTGAATGTCACACATGGTGAGATGACATCGACCAGTGCGAATCCTTTGTGGCTCATGGCTGCCTTCATTAGAGCGGTTAGTTGCTTCTTTGAGCCACTGAATGAACGGGCAACGAATGTACATCCGAGATTCACTGCCAGTTTGCATAGATCGATGGGTTGGTGCTGGTTGATTGCCCCTTTCTTCTTCTTGCTACCTTTGACCGCAGTTGCACTGTATTGGCCCTTGGTCAAACCGTATACTCCATTGTTTTCCAGAACGTAGACCATATCCAAATTTCGTCGAACCGCGTGGATGAATTGGCCAATACCAATGCTGGCTGAATCGCCATCACCAGATACAGCGATGAATGTCAAATCACGATTGCCCATTGCTGCCCCTGTTGTAACCGATGGCATCCTACCATGGACGGTGTTGAACCCGTGAGATTTACCAAGGAAATATGCAGGTGTCTTTGAGGAGCATCCAATCCCACTCATTTTGGCGATTTTCTCTGGTTGGAGTCCATTTTCCCAAGCTGAATTGATGATGACACTGCTGATTTGGTCATGGCCACAACCGGGGCACAGTGTTGATTTTCCACCAGCATAGTCCTCTTTAGGCAAATCGATTACATTCAATTTGATGGTCATTCACCCACCTCCTTCAATACACCTTTAATCAATTCAGAATAGAGACGTGCTCGCGGTGGCATTCCATCCGAATAAGCAGCGCTGTGAACTCTAGGGATTAGATCGTTTGGCAATTCCCGGCGGAGAATCCCGTAGAGTTGTCCATCACGATTGATTTCAAGCACAATCACTGTTTCATGATCGCGGATGAATTGCTCAACAACAGGTGACAAGGGTAGGGAACGAACACGGCATTGGCTCACCTTACGACCGATTTCATCTTCTAGAATATCATCAATCTCTTGGATTGAATTTTCCATGGAACCGTAATAGATGATACCCACTTCTTTCTCAACTTCTTCTCGAAGAACGGGTTGAGGTAGCCATGTTCGGGCATTGTCCATCTTTCTCTTGAGGCGCATCATAAGTGCTTGATAGACCTCAGGTTTTTCGGAATAAATTCCATCCTCATCGTGCCCAGTTCCACGATAAAGAATCGGGTCTAGGCCTGAACCGGGGAGTGTACGGTAAGGAATGCCATCTCCGTCAACATCCCTGTATCGACCGTAATTCTCAACCGCATCGATTTCAGCCTGTGTACGCAAGACCTTTCCACGATCCATGGGTGTATCTGGATATTCAAATCCTTTGCAAGGCCAACGGTTCATTCCCAAATCGAGGTCACTAAAACCGAAGACAAGAGTTTGCAATCTCTCGGCGATATCAAAGGCTTTCCAGCCATATTCAAAGCACTCTTCCATCGTACCGGGGATGAGAACTGGATGTGTTGTGTCTCCATGGCTAGCCTCGTAGAGCATCGCCAAATCGCCCTGCTGTGTTCGCGTAGGCAAACCCGTGGATGGTCCTGTACGATTTACATCCCAAATGACGCAAGGAACTTCAGCGAAATAAGCCAGTCCAATGAATTCAGACATTAGGGAAATACCGGGTCCACTTGTGGCAGTCATTGCACGAATACCCGACCATCCACCACCGATGATCATACCAGCGGCTGCCAATTCATCTTCAGCCTGAACCACAGCACACATGTGGTCGCCATTTTCATCGACACGAAGTTCAGGGATGTAAGCGATGAGTGATTCTGCAAGTCCACTGCTCGGTGTGATTGGGTACCATGAAAGTAAACCAACTCCTCCGTAATGACTTCCGAGAGCAACGGCCTCGTTGCCTTCCATCAAAAACAAGTCATCGTCGACCTCTCTACCTTCAATTCGGAATGGAATTTCATCGGTATTGACATTCTCTTTGATGAAATTTCGACCAAGGTCTACCGCTTCTAAGTTGAGTTCAATTGCCCGTGCCTTGCCCTTGAATTGTTGTGCTAAAGCCGCATCGAGGGCGGCATCATCAAGGCCGAGAATTTCAGCGAGAAGGCCGACATACACCATATTGGACATCATTTTGGCCAATTTAGGGTTCAATCCTCGTGCCATTTTAGTCATCGGCACACCAATGGTTGTGCAATCTTCGCGTTCGACAGTCATCTTGGCATCTGTGTTGTACAGAATGAGTGTATCAGGTAGGCAGTTTGCAACATCATCATCCCATGTCGCTTTGTTCATAACGATTTGAATGTGGGTTCGATCGCTAGGGGCCTGGTAACCATGGTCACTCACCCTGAGAATATACCAAGTGGGCAATCCTGAGATATTGCTTGGGAATAGATTCTTGCCACTGACTGGGACGCCCATATTGAACATAGTGTGCAGTAGAATCAAGTTCGCAGACTGCGAACCCGTTCCATTTGCTGTGGCGATATTCAGTTGGAAGTCGTTGACAATCCGTTCCATCGGTGACATTGTCTCCTTGGGTGCGGGGGGGGCGTAGCCCCCCTTGCGCGTTAAGTGGCCCCCGAGTCGTGCCGATAATAGGCATTGCTGCGCCATCGGCTTCTTTCAACATTGATTTAATCACCATGCAGTGCATCGAATGAGATGTTATTTTCACCGTTCAAGAGGTATGTTTTGGCATATTCCCACCTTCCGCTGCGGTTTTGAAGGAGGCCCGACTCGGCGGGCGCATGGTGTCCAAGAAGATTGAGCAAGGATGGCTCGAAGCTGAGAAGCAAATGAAACTGGAAAATCCAATCGGAGCCCTAGAGGTTTTGCGCAAAGCAGATGCGGATGCGGGTGAATCGAAAACATGGAGACTTGCTGGTGAAGCCAAAGTCATGCTGGCACGATTATCGAACAATGACAAGAGATTGTTCAAAGAAGCGGTCGGACACTACGAGAGTGCTCTCAAATCAAATCCCAATGACAAGAAAGCTCGTCGCAGCCTTAACAGCCTTCGATCAGAGATGGATGGCCTAGGCATTCGCGCCGGTGGCATGTCGATGTTCATTGACGATGGTGCACCAACATTCCTTGGAATTGTTAGCATCGTAGTGGCCATTGGTTTGGTGTTGGTGGGTCTCAAGGTCATTCCCGAACATCTCTCAGGCGAAACAAACGACATTGCGCATATGACCATCTCTTTCCAATCATCCAGTGGTGCAAGCCGAGAATCTGTAAATGTCACGATTGAGTTGAATCGGGATGCCGCACCACTTCATGTGGACAATTTCGTTAAATTGGCAGAACGCGGCCTGTATGATGGTACGATTTTCCATCGTGTGATAGATGATTTTATGATTCAAGGTGGCGATTTCGAGAACTCTGATGGAACCGGTGGATATGCTACCGAATTCTACGGTTACTGCAATGGTCAATCTTCCGTGGTGGATTGTTCTTCAGAGACTGATTACACCGTTCCCGATGAAGCAGACAATGGACTCCTTCATGATTCATGCGTCATTTCGATGGCAAAAACATCTGCTGAAAACACAGGTGGAAGTCAATTCTTCCTCATTCCAGAGGATAGTGAACCTGATTGGCTGGATGGCGTTCACACCGTCTTTGGGACGATCACGTCTGGATGTGGATTTGTGACTCAAATGAGTGAAGTTGCGACTGGCCAGAATGATTTGCCGATGAATGCAATCGTTTTGGAAAGTGTAATCATCTCTTGAATCGGTTATCTACAGTGACCCAATTTGAGAGTGACGTTCAAGGATAACCGACCGGTCGTCGTGTCATGGCGAGTGAAGACCCCTTCTCTGCCGCGGCGACATTTGAGATGTCGAACGGTGATATGGGGCACTTTGCCAGTCTACATTCACTTGAATCTGCAGACCTCTGTCAACTCAACAAATTGCCCTGCACAATCCGTGTTCTACTCGAGGCCGCCTTACGCAAGTGCGATGGCTTTCTGGTGACCGAAGAAGATGTGAAACGAATTGCGGCTTGGTCCCCAACCCAAATACCTGCAGAGATTCCTTTCATGCCCTCTCGCGTGATTCTACAGGACTTCACTGGCGTGCCCGCAGTCGTCGATATCGCCGCCTTACGAGATGCCATGGTGGCGTTGGGTGGAGATCCGAAGAAGGTCAATCCGCAGGTTCCCGTTGATTTGGTGATTGACCATTCAGTTCAGGTCGATGTTTCCGGTCTTTTCCCAGATGCGAGAGAACGCAATTTGGAGATTGAATATCAACGCAATATGGAGAGATATCAATTCCTCAAATGGGGCCAACAAAGCCTCGATAATTTCCGTGCTGTTCCACCTGGTCGTGGAATTGTCCACCAAGTCAATCTTGAGTGGATTGCCAGTGTTGCTCGTGGAGAAAACGGCATGTGGATGCCCGACTCTTTGGTCGGTACCGATAGCCACACGACGATGATCAACGGACTGGGGGTTCTTGGATGGGGCGTGGGTGGAATTGAAGCCGAGGCAGTGATGCTCGGTCAACCAATTTACATGCTCTTGCCCGAGGTCGTCGGATTCGAATTAACCGGGACATTGAGGCCGGGTGTCACGGCCACAGACATGACTCTCCGTATCGTCGAAATGCTACGCGCGCATGGAGTGGTCAGCAAATTTGTCGAGTTCCATGGGGCGGGTCTTACATCTCTGACTTTACCCGACCGTGCAACCATCGCCAATATGGCACCAGAATATGGCGCTACATGCGGATTCTTCCCTGTCGATGAGACCGCGTTGGAATACATGCGATTGTCAGGGAGAGATCCTGAACATGTCGAAAATGTCAAGCGTTATTTGAGCGCTCAAGGGATGTTCTATACGCCTGACTCAGAAACCCCTGAATTCACTTCAAATCTTACTCTTGATTTGGGCGATGTCGAACCAGCAATGGCGGGTCCGAAGCGCCCCCAAGATCGCGTTGATTTATCAGCGATGAAATCGCATTGGCACGACAGTTTGACGGCTCCTGTTGGTCACTCGGGGCATGGCATTGATTCATCCCATGGTGGGCATCAAGTCGAGGTGGTTGGTTCGGATGGCAAGACCTACAATCTCAAACACGGAGACATCGTCATTTCAGCCATTACATCATGCACCAATACATCGAATCCATCCGTGATGCTGGGCGCGGGAATTCTAGCAAGAAATGCCGTTCAAAAGGGGCTCAAAGTTGCTCCGTGGAGCAAGCCTAGTTTGGCACCCGGCAGTCGGGTTGTCACTGAATATTACGATGCTGCAGGATTGACTCAATTTCTCAATGAATTGGGTTTCCACAATGTCGGTTATGGATGCACGACTTGCATTGGTAATTCAGGCCCATTAGAACCTGAAATCGAAGCTGCAATTGATGACGGAAACCTCGTCGTAGGTTCGGTAATTTCTGGCAATCGAAATTTTGAGGGCCGTGTTCATCAAAAGGTGAAGGCGAATTATCTGGCCAGCCCACCTCTCGTGGTGGCGTATGCGATTGCTGGAACACTGGATATCGACTTTGAACAAGATCCAATTGGCACAGATTCAGAGGGTCAACCAGTGATGCTTGCGGACATCTGGCCAACCGATTCTGAGATCCGTGAAGTCATGGGTGCCGCCATTACTCCAGAGATGTTCAATGAACGTTATTCAACGGTAATGAGTGAGCCGCGTTGGGATGCGATTCCAAGCGAAGCGAGTGACCTCTATCCATGGGCACCAGAAAGCACCTATGTCCGCTTACCTTCATTCTTTGAAGGTATACAACCCACACCTGAACCAATTTCATCAATTGAAGGTGCCCATGTTCTGCTGAATTTAGGTGACTCAGTCACTACGGACCACATCAGCCCCGCTGGCGCATTCCCTCACACTGGGCCTGCTGGCAAATATCTGGTTGACAATGGTGTATCTCCTCGAGATTTCAATTCGTTTGGCAGCCGTCGAGGCAATCATGAGGTGATGATGCGAGGTACATTTGCCAATGTCCGAATTCGAAATCGAATTGCACCTGGGACGGAAGGCGGACTCACGACACATTTCCCCACAGGTGTTGTTGAATCCATTTACGAGGCATCGATGAAATACCAAGAAGCCGGCACACCACTCATCGTTCTCGCTGGAGAACAATACGGTACGGGTAGCAGCCGTGATTGGGCCGCCAAAGGCACTCTCTTGCTTGGCGTCAAGGCAGTTATTGCCACATCTTTTGAACGAATTCATCGATCCAATCTTGTGGGCATGGGTGTTCTCCCCCTCACTTTCCCGGAAGGAGAGAATTCGGAATCTCTAGGCTTAGACGGAACTGAAACATTCGACATTCCAGCGAGTGCAGACCTTGTACCTATGAGTTCAATTGTTGTCACTGCAACAAAGAGCGATGGCACCCAAGTCATCTTTGGTGCAACGGTTCGTTTGGATACTCCTGTAGAGGTTGAATATTATCGCAATGGTGGCATTTTGCAAACTGTTCTGCGTAATTTGTCTCAGTCCTGAACTCAATTTTCTACGGCCCTACGGGCCGTGTGGTTCAAAGACCGGTCAGAACCAAGTGGTTCCGATGTCCACACTCAAGGGCCCGGTTCGATTCCGATTTCGCGTCCCCGAGGAGGATGTAGATGTACTCATCCAAGGTGATGCAGAATGGGTGCATTCACTACGTGAGGACCTAGGTTTAACGGATGTCGGTTGGGTTCAACCAATGGCGACAACGGGCCGCGTCCATCGAGAGCAGGATGGTAACAGTGACGACGAACTCGATGAATCGGATGGCGAAGATCCCATTTTGCTACAATCTGATGAGGTCGTTGAACTACCGGGCCCACCACCCGATCCAAGCCGAATCCCCACAGTACGCCGAGTCATTGGTGAGATGGATTTAGATGCGGAAATGGAGAAATTGGGCATTGAGCATCCGCGCTCTCCTTCAGCAGAAGAATTGTCAGAAATCATCAGTGAAATGGATGAACCCGAACCGATTATGTCACAGGTTTCTACCGATCCAATCGCTGAAGCGTGGTTACAACGTCTGATGCGAATTGCGGTACGGAAATTTGGAGTGACCGCCTTGCCAATTTCAGTCATCGATAGTGCCGCTTGTGAACAACTTGACCGGTCTGGAACTGAACTCGAACTATGGCTTGAGGGAATGTGGCGTCTTGGCAAACTCGTCAAAGTACATGGCGGGGACCGATTTGGGTATGGTCCAAGTCCGCGTTGGTTAGAGGCAGATTGACCCTTATTGCGGGTCCAATTTCAGCGTCATTTGGCAATAATTGTGTTGAACTGTTTGTTTGTTCAATAATCGTGATACTGCGCCATATTTCTCGTGCGCAGGTAGCGCGCACGCGAGAGTAACTATTGAATAGAGTCGTCATGACGGGCAGGTAGAGTGGTCAACATGTTAGCTCATGAGAATAATTTGAACAAAGCACGCGTGCGCGGTCTAGGACTTGTCATCTTGATGTTGGGGTCGCTATTCGTAGCAATGGTCCCTGCAGTCAGTGCAAGTCACGTTGAAACGTACCCCGCACAGAGAAATCCGGTATCGATTGCATCGGGAGACTTGGATTGTGATGGCGATGCCGATATCGTATCTGCCAGCGAAATGGGAATGCTGATTTCCGTCCTCTACAACGAGGATGGCGACTTTTCAGATCGAGAAGATTTGTGGGTCTCAGCCAACACATCTCGCCGCGCACA
>Ga0208639_1000218_pt1 | contig 44939 bp, 45 predicted proteins | sample ETNtaG_33_FD_185772 | JGI IMG/M metagenome (GOLD analysis project Ga0208639, IMG submission 185772) | Marine microbial and viral communities from oxygen minimum zone, Eastern Pacific Ocean - ETNP201310SV76 (SPAdes) (version 2) | ecosystem: Environmental > Aquatic > Marine > Oceanic ...
GTAATCCCGTGGAAAAAGCTTCGCGGTCTTGGATGAATGTGCCATTTGTGTTGGCCAATGCCGACTTAGACAAAGAATTTTTAGCAGGTGCTGAGGATGCTGGGTTAACCACCCTAAAAGGTCATCGTTCAGTCGGAGGAATGCGAGCAAGTATCTATAACGCCATGCCTGAAGCTGGCGTTGATGCTCTGGTTGATTATATGAAGGATTTTGAAAAGCGTAAAGCCTAAGAGTTATATTTTGATCTATGGCTATTTTATGTTATCTGCCTGATTCATTACGGTGTTGTTAGAAAAAGTGCGGATAGTTCTAAATGATATCAAGGAAGAAGAGTTGGAAAATGTCCACCGCCGCCACGAGCGGTTGACCCGTGCGACGCATGCTGCGGTCAAAGCCATGAGGCTCAAGCAGGTCGCTCCGGACTCACCGGCTAACAGCGCTACGGGAGTATTCGTTCCCGAGGGAATTGATGACGGCAAGCTGGTTAAGTTCATCCGCGACGATATGGGAGCCACCCTCGCCGGAGGACAAGACCACTGGAAAGGTAAGGTCGTGCGAATCGCCCACACTTGGGTTATATAGACAGTTTCGACATCGTCATCGCGGTCTCGGCATTGGAAATGGCACTCAAGAAAATGGGACACGATGTTGCTCTGGGTAAAGGTGTTGCCGTCGCACAGAATATTCTACTGGAAGGTTATTAAAGAACCCTCTGACACGTGAAATTTCACTGGAGGGTTTTTGAAAAAACCTCTGATAATTATATTTGATTTTCGTCATATTGACGGAATCTGTTTTTCTAAATAACTACAGACAGTCAATGTCTTTTATAGAACACCAAACGATGGGAGTGATGGAATGAAAGTGCTTGTTGCCGACAACCTCTCTAATATGGGAGTGGACATCCTCAAGAAAGAATCTGGTATTGAAGTCGACGTCAATGTTGGCTTACCCAAAGAAGAACTGATAAAAATAATTCCTTCCTACGAAGGTCTGATCGTGCGCAGTGCGACCAAAGTCACCGCAGACGTTATCGAAGCGGCCACTAACCTGAAAGTCATCGGACGAGCCGGCATAGGCGTGGATAATATTGATGTAGCCACCGCAGGGAAAAATGGGATTATCGTAATGAACACTCCGGAAGGAAATATTATCACCACCGCCGAACATGCGATGGCTCTCATGTTGTCCATGTCACGTAATATTCCGCAAGCTCGTTCAATGCTCAGGGACCAGAAAGTCTGGGCTCCAAAAAAATTCATGGGTAAAGAACTTCATTCCAAAACACTGGGAATTGTCGGCCTTGGAAGAATTGGGTCGATCGTTGCCAACCTTGCAAAAGGATTCGGCATGAAAATTGTGGTTTACGACCCATTCATTTCCCAGGAACACGCTGATAAAGTCGGCGTAGAAACCGTTGAACTGCACGATCTTTTGAAACGCTCAGATTATATTTCCTTACACACACCCTCCCTGGACGGCAAGCCTTTACTTGACGCCAAAGAGTTTGACATAGTCAAACCGGGGGTTCGTATCGTTAACTGCGCCCGTGGCAACCTCATAAACGATGAGGCTCTTATCGACGCGATCAAATCAGAAAAAGTGGCGCAGGCCGCTCTTGATGTGTACACCAAGGAACCACTGTCTCCAGACAGCCCGCTTCTGGAGCTTGATGAGATCATCTGCACACCTCACCTCGGTGCCTCAACTGAAGAAGCACAAGAGAAGGTGGCTATCGCTGTTGCCGATCAGTTAATCGACTTCCTCAAATATGGAAATATCCGCAACGCGGTGAACATGCCATCTATTGATGCGGATACTCTGAAGAAAATCCAGCCTTATCTGAAACTGGGAGAAGATTTGGGCATGTTTGTTTCGCAACTCGTGGATGCCCCTCTGACAAGCGTAGAAGTTCAATACAATGGAGAGGTGGCCGAACAAAGAATGGACCCGATTACAATTTCTGTCTTGAAAGGACTCCTCTCTCGGACCATTGACGGCATTAATATGGTCAACGCACCTTTCATTGTAAAAGATAGAGATATAGAAGTGAAGGAATCAAAAAGTTCAGAAGTCCATGAGTACACAAGCACCATACAGGTCACAGCAAAAACTCAAAAAGGTGAGCGCAGTGTAACGGGTTCTATCTTTGGAAAAGGGGACTCACGAATTGTCAAGTTCGATGAATTTCATTTTGAAGCAGTTCTCTCGGAACACATGCTGGTGCTCAATAATACGGATGTACCGGGCGTGATAGGCAACCTGGGAAATGTTCTGGGAACTAACAACATCAATATCGCTGGATTCCATTTGGGACGAATCAAGGAGGGAGACAAGGCCGTGGCAATTATCAATATCGACTCGCCACCGACCAGTGAAACCATTCGAGCGATTCGTGAAATTCCAAGCATCCTGAATGTTCACACGGTTACCCTGTAACACGAGTTCATCACTTTTCGACATTAAAAGAGGAGAAGGGGTTAATCCCCTTCTCCTCTTTTAACTTCAAAACACATCAACAATAATTTTAGACTATCCCTCTTTATTTTCTTGTGTCGTTGCTTCGGCCTCGCCCTTTTCAACCTCTGCGACTTCCTGCCCAAATACCTTGGCAATGATTTTATTGGTTTCATCCAGCCCCAGAATATTATAAACCGCATTGGCCGATTTAAAATGAGTGCTGGTAAAAAGGCTGAGTACTTTTTTACTTGAATAGCCAAGCATCATAAACTCGTGCGCGTAATTTTCAGCAACCATGCGCAGGGTGTTTTCATCAGCATCTTCATCACCGGTTGGCGGGCCTGCATCGGGACCAATATCGTCCTGAACCTCATAAACATAAATGATATGCCAGCCAAACTCCGTCTTCACCGGACCTACGATATCCCCCTCTTCAGCCGTAAAAGCCGCTACCTCAAAAGGACGAACCATAGCCCCCTTGCCAAACCAGCCCAAGTCGCCACCGCGTTTTTTGGATGGGCACTCACTATACTCTTCTGCCAGCTTGGAAAATTCCTCGCCATCATCAATTTTCTTTTTTATTTCTTCGGCCAATTCTTTTGTTCCAACCAGAATATGCCGGGCCTGCACTTTTTTGACTTTTCTTTCTTTATCAGCCATTTATCAAACGTCCTATGTGACGGTATGAATCAAAACAAATAAGACGGATTCACCCGAAAATTTGCAAATCCGCTCAGTTCAACCTGTTAGCACAACACTTCTTGTATTTTTTCCCTGAACCGCAAGGACAAGCGTCATTCGGGCTGACCTTACTTTCGTAAACCGGTGTTTTTGGGCCCGTTTTCAACAAGTCCTCCCCAGTCAACTTGGCTTCTTTATATCTCTTCTTAAATATCTTAAAAAGATCGGGGATAGCTCGATTGATCGACAAAAGCATATCACTTGTCTTGGCATCCAGCTTATTATCTGATTCTGCTCTCTTGCCTTCATCAAAATAGTAGGTGTAAGTGAAAACAGGTTTCAGGTTTTTATCGTCCAGCTCGAAAGGATAAAACACCAGTTTTACATCACGGTTATCCACCCGCGGATCCAGTTCATAGCTGTCTTCCGCAAACAGTTTTCCATCTTCATGGGGAAAATTGAGATTTTCTTCATTGCGAGGAAAAATCTCCATGTAATTAACATACCTTCCAGGCTCTAACACAAGGTAAGACTTAGGATCTTTTTCCCCGAATGCCTTGGCCTCCATATACCTCTGTTTAAACAAGACGAGCAGTTCATCCGGAAGGTCCTTAACGAATCCTTTTATGATTTCCGTTTGCACCTTGCTGTATTTTTTCTGATTAGGCAACTGGCCCTGGGTCTTATTAAAATTGAGCAGAAATGTTATCCCGTTATCTGGATTTTCTCGCGGAGTAAACGATATTGTGACGTGCTGACAGTCACAAAACGGATTAGTACAATAGAAATCTTCAAGAATATAAGTATTCTCGTAGTCTTCCTCCGGAAACCTGTACGGAATGACCGAGTTCAAACTTTCCTGCTCATTAATAACCCTATAAGATTCGATGACGCTTCTCCTGTTAACTACAATTCTTATGAAAACCTTGTAGGAAATTTTTTATTCAATATCCCGGACCGCCCGGACAGTATCTTTGGTGATATCCTCTTTATGATTCAAATTGGCGTGGCCATATCTGAAATAAAAAATACAAGCCGTTCCATGCGGGCGCTCATCGGAGGTCCATGTTGTAAATCCTCCTCCCGGAGAAAATGCAGGATTAATGAAAATCTCAAAGCGGTCCATGTCACGGATATGGGAATCTTCATCGTATAATTCTTCGGCTTCCTCCAGGGTCGGCATCCGCCAATTTTTGTGCCCCGCAAACTCCTGCAAACCCAAGTCTTTAACATATTCCTCTGCTTTGAACCAGTTAGACCATTGACTGGTATCCTGATAGGCATCTGTCTGTTTCCACATCAACTTGGTTTCGTTATCTGTGACCGTGCCATCACCATTGTCGCAAAAACGTTTTTCATCCGTCACAGCCGAATCTCCCTCAAGTTTCATCTTGTCACCTGTATTATTAAAAGCCGAACCTGCCCGAGCAATCAAAAAAGATTACCCTTTTACTGGAATATCCCTGACCAAACGACTCGCACCGCGGGATGTCCTGTAAACATCATCAAAAGTCGTTAGCCCCCGACGGAAACCAAAACGTATGGCCTGAATTTTATTCCTCACCTCACTGGTCCAGCACAAAAACCCGAATCCGGGATTGAATATCTCATCAAGAGGAACTTCCTGCCCCCAGTGATCCTTATTCGATTGTTTTTTGTCGTAAAGGCTTCTCACTTCCGCAGTGGTGGGCATACGCCAATTACCGTACCCGGCGTATCTCTGTTCATTTAACTCCTTCGCATAGTCGCGCACCTGAATCCAGCTCATCCATTTAGCGGTTAACTGGAAAGTATCGTCCTTCATCCATATCAGACGCTTCGAGTGCTCGATGACGGTAGCGTTTTCACCATCGACAAACCTCGCCGGCTTTGTAATCGTCTCACTGCCTGAAGGTTTTTCTTCGGGACACATCTTGGTTCTCTATGGTTTTAAAATTTAATACTAACAGCGGAATTATCTATGCAAATTATTTTTTATTATCCCGCACCGCCCTAACACCGTGACTGCGCAACCCCAGCTGATGCCACTTGTAATCTCCGTTGTAAAACTGAAATCGTATAACCAGAGACTTATCCGTTTTGTTCAATGTTTTGGTCCAGCAAGTCTGACCTGCCCCCGGTGGAAATTCCGGAGCCAATAAAATAGTGTCACCATATTTATCTGTAACAGGATTGCCCGGATCAAATATGGTCTGTACTTCTTTCCGTGTTGGCATCCGCCAGTCGGTATTGCCAGCAAACCGAACCCTGTTCAATCCTTCAATATAAGTTTTTGCTTCTTCCCAGGACACCCATTTATCCAATTCCAGAAACGAGTCATCTGCTTTCCACATGAGCTGTGTTTCCTTATCGCTCACCGTTCCATCACCGTTATTGGTAAATCGGGGCTCGCCATCCTCGTCAGCTGATTGAGGTTTCAATTGACGGACCAATCGAACAGCACTGGGAAAACCATCATTCTCTTTTGCCAGCCAGAACTCAAACGACGACCTCAGGTCATACCCCATAGCGGCTTTAGCACCACGGGTTTCACTGGTCCAGGTGGAGAAGCCACAACCCGGCGAAAAAACTGAATTGAGATGAATTTCTCCACCCTCAACATCCGTATTAGACGCTTCCCCATCAAATAAAAATTTAACTTCCGACCCTGTCGGCACTCTCCAATTGGAGTAACCTGCAAATTTTTTATCATTCACTTCCTTTGCATAAGCCTGACTTTCATGCCAACTGACCTGACGTCCGAGTTCGATCCATGTATCTTTTTTAAACCACATGAGGTTATTCGTTAAATCAGAAACCGTGCCGTCTCCGTTATCAACATATTTTGCTTTTCTGATCGTTTTCTCAGTCATTTTATTTATATCTTTTGAGTCTTATTATTTTCTTTTAGGGCGGGTCGCAACTTTCTGAACCGGAGCTTTACGGCACAGCCTGATCGAGCCGAAGCTATACTCATCGGCAGAAACCACTTTCCCCTCAGAATAATCATAACGGGGCCTGCGGGTCGAGGTATCGCCCCCCAACCACTCAACCTTGAACGCTCCCTCAGGAAATACGGGATCAATGCGCAACGTAACCCCTCCTTTTCCCGGATTGCTACATGTTTCGTCGTATAATGTTTTAGCCTCGTCAAATGACGGCATACGCCAGTCATCGAATCCGCCAACTTTGCGAAGGTTTTTTCTATCACTGTAATCGCAACATTCGTGCCAGTTGAAAAACTTTCCCTTGTCCTGCCACGAGTCTTTTTTCATCCAGAAAATTCCTGTCTTCGTATCTTGAACAACATGCGGCCCTTTTTCGACAAAACGTTTTGGCCCCTCTTCGACTTTAGCAGGAGCATCACTTTTTATCTGCTGGACTTCTTCACCCATAATGTTCCTCTTTTCTTGAGATCACTTTTCAGTCACCCGTGTAACCGATTTCAACATTGCCTTCGTCGACCTCGACAATAACAGGAACAATGTATTTTCCTTCGGTATATTCAAGCAACTTTTCCAATCCATGCGAGTTGGTGTCTACATTGACGTAGACAAACGCACGGTTCATCTGTTTAAAGTCGTCCCGCGCTTTTTGGGTATGAGGACAGTCATCTTTTCCAAAAATCATGTAATGAGCCATTTTTTTCCCAAAACCTCCAGCTATACGCTATAAATTCGTCTAACAGGGACCAGCGACAAGTCAGCGCTGGAACTTTTTCGTGTCCTTACGCCACTCAGGCTCATAATCCTCACGCTCACTGGCATCCCGGACAAGTCGAACATGCGAGTATTCGTTATCTTTGTGTTCCCATACTTCGTTACCCGTCACATAACTGAATTTTTCAGCGTACTGGTGGTAGTCAGGCTTTTCCACATAGGTCCAGGTATTATGACCGCCCTCAGGAGCAAAAACTTCATCGATATGAATTTCTGAACCGTCCTTATCCACACTGCTCTTAGTGAAAGAAAACATCGTCTTTGCTTCTTCAGTACTGCACAAACGCCAGTCATCGTATCCGGCAAATTCTTTTTCATTCAGGGACTCACAGTAATCCTGAGCTTCAAACCAGTTGATGCCATATTTAAATTCTGCAAAAGAATCCGATTTAGCCCACATCAGTTTGTTACGCGGATCACTGATGGTGCCGTCCCCATTGTCAATAAACGCAGGGACTTCTTTTTCGGCTAATTCCTCATCATCTTCCTCGTCACCCCACTCTTCTTCACCAAGCCATTCCGTTTGGATATCTTCTTCATCCTGATCAGGGACAGCCTGGGCGCCTTCCTCGGGTTCCTGCCCTTCCATTAACTCTTCATCAGACATATATCAATACTCCGGGTTTTAATTTCAATCCGTAGAGCGCCACCAATCAAATTGCAACAACTTCAAACATCTTCCTAAAGGTCCCTGACTAACCTGGCAGAGGTTCCTGTGGTTGAGACCGTCTGGTCAACACAAATTTCTTTCCCGGTCGGGTAATAACTCTTCCATGCATAGGAATCGTATCGAGTCTCAGAGGTCCAGAAACTACTTTCACCTCCCGCCTGATAATTGGACACCTTCCGTTGTTTCTTTTGATGCACTTTCAAAAATATAGTTTGATACGCATTTTTATTTTTGAAAAGAGAGCGCACCTCACTTTTTGTCGGGAGTCTCCAGTCATTATAACCCAGATAACTTTGTTCATTACAGGCTGTCACATAAGCACTCGCCTCATCCCAGTTGAGCCATTTCCCAAGTTCCTGGCGGGAGTCACGCATCGACCACTGCAAATCGTTGTCCAGGTCAGAAACCGTTCCGTCATTATTATCTTTGTATACACATTCAGCTGGATTTGCCAAAACACCCTCATTTTCTAAAGTCAGGGTTAAACAAAAAACACTCTCTCCTCAATGTCACATTCACAAACAAAAGATTACTTATTACGAAATGTAACTCAAAGGAAGAGTATTCTCAATTAGCATCAAACAGGGGAAAACCTCAAAATGGATTAACTTTTCAAATGTTTATTGGTACTAAACTACCACCCCAATGGTTGATTTTCAAGCCCAAAGCCGAGGAAGTCTCACTTTTCAGCGATGCCCGCTCACTCACCTTAACGCCAGCCACCTCCCTGAGTGATCATGTCTTTTATCTGCGGAACAGCTGTGATTTTTAGTCGGCTATTGTCAAACTCGCCACGAACAAAACGGACACTTGTATTGAGCGTATCATCAGCCTCCTTATGCCCCCCCTTCCCGCTGTTGAAGGAATAAGCATAAGCGGTGATCTTGCCTCGAGTATGACAAGTCCATGTATCATATCCGCAACCTGCGGTGAAAACAGGGTCGATATAAATGTCCAAATCATACTTATCTTTGATGGATTTCGTTTTATCCAGCAAGCTGTGCGCTTCACGCTTGTGGGGGAATCGCCAATCGTTATATCCCGCAAAAGAATCCGCGTTCATTTTGTCCAGAAATCTTACGGCATGCGAGTATGTCAGAAACTTTTTAAGCATCAAGTACGAGTCTTCCTGCACCCACATTAGCTTGGTCCAATTATCGGTAATTGTACCATCCCCGTTATCAACGAATCGTTGCTCAGTCATCTGTATTGCTCCAGTTAAAATTCAGAGGATATGGGCTATTTTAATTGGTTCAGCTAAAAATTCCAAAAAAAAAGCCGAGGGGCAAAGCCCCCCGGCTGAAAAACTCGTACCGATTAACGGTCTCTTTCTCTTTTGTCGCCACCGACAGCGAAAATACCGCGCTCGGTGCCTACTGGCATACCATACCCAGGCTCAATGTAGGTACCTGGAGTAACGTGATCCATGTGGTAGTCGCTCTGGTAGGTTTTACCGGAACCCGCATCGATTTTCCAGTCATGTCGGTCAAAACGCTGACGCTGACAGTTAATGGTAATAACTCCTGGACCCTTGTTGGTGAATGTTGTCTTTGAGGCTATCGCATTTGCCTGATATCCACCAGGAGCGATTGAGCGGGCAACATCTTTTCCCCAACCATAGCCAATCGGGCCAACATTGAACACCAGCGTTGAGTTTTTAACCTCATCCTGATTGTAAGCAATCCAAGCCGAATTCTCACATACGCTGGACTCGCCCGCGCTCAGGTCGGTTACATTAGCGCTGGCAATACCTGCCAAAAATACGAATGCTACAACTACGGAAACTGCTAAAACTGATTTTCTCATCATGCTCCCCCTTTCAAAAAAAGCAAGATAACTAAGACTATACACTTTCCCTATTACTTCTACTTCTTAAACCTTAACTACCAACGGGCCAGTGAAAAAGCCCTATTTCAAATCGGATCATACTCGATAAAAAACCCAAACCCAAACAAAAACTAACTAACAGAGGTCTAATCATCCATAAGTTTTGTCCGAAAGTATCAAAACCTTCAACGTAAGTCAAGCCTTATAAACAGAAAACCATTCCCCGATTATAAAACCATTTAAACACAATGAGTTATGAACATTTTATTGCCCTGAAAATAGCAGAATCCATATTCTTTTCCAACTTTATAGTAAAAATCCGCTTCAAAGACTCCTGGTATTCAAAGTTTCCTTGAAATATCTGATGTTACCCAACTTTCATCAGGTACGCTCTCTGACCCAGACCCGCAAAATGAGTTTTGAACCTTCAGCTTAGCTTAAACACAATAAGGTGGAATTCCCTCTTCAACCCATTGACCAGGCTGGCGGTTGTCAATATTCTTCTTATTTTTCAATGCGCCCGCGGCCATGAGCTTTTGCGACTCACCAAATTTCTGCAAAAGAGTTTCCGGGGAGTCTATCAGCAGGTTACCAAATTTAGGCTGACACTTTAAATTTCCCACATCACAACAAGGTGTCATTTCTCCCGTCTGGAGGATAGTCATGATTTCTATCACCCCCCTCACAGCTGTGCACTCCAGCATGTAAATATCTTTTGGAAAGGGCAAAGAGGTCATGTCGCGTATTCCCTCGGGGTTAACATAGAATGAAGGGATCGCATTGACTGCAAAAATAAACCCACCCGGACAGGACACATAATTTTCGAGCTCGCCCATCCCCTCCAAGAATTTATCTTCTCGGCATTCCGGGTTTTTATCTGTAATGTTTTTTAATCGATCATGAAACTTACCCAATAATTCCAAAACCGGGGAAAATTTATTTTTGTCCTGCTCATTAAAAAAATCTGTCAGAATATTTATCTGATTCAAGAGGTCTGCCAAGCTTTCGTATATAAGATTTACGATCAATCCGTTTTGCAACTGGATGATCTTTTCCAACAACGGTTTTTGTCTGGACTCCCATACCGTGGGATAAAGTGTGATATCAATGCGACCCCTCAATTGGGTTATCTCGACCAGCCTTTCCCAGCGCTTGGACTTTTCCGAATTGATATCAAGATTAGTATGAAGCCTTACATTAGTAGACAACTTCCTGAATATCTTGAAAATTTCCACGATATAAGGGTTTTGCGAGGCCTCTCCTCCGGTCAAGTTGATTTCCTGCTTGGCCAGATCTTTTAGCGGCGCTACCTCCCGAATCTTATCCACCATGAGCCGGGCATCATCTGGCGTCATATGCCAATTCCCCTTGTCATGAGTTGACAAAGGCTCATACACATGGCAGAACCGACATTCATCACGCACATAACGATTACAACTTGCTTCTACAAAAATACTTAGCATGGATTCCTCAAAAGAATAACGAACGACAATACCAACCGATAAATACCCGCCCACCTTAATGATCAAACGGTCAAATTTGGATATTTGAACCATTATATCTCACATTTCTCATTTAAAAAAAAATTGTCCCGTCTATAATAATGCACGGACAAATTAATCTAAATGAACAATAAAAACCGGGAGAGGTCTGTTTGAACATGGGAGATATGATATGGGCCTACTGACAGCAAGACCCTCTTCCGCCAGCTTCTCTACGGAAGACCCCTGTTTTATTGATACAACTGAACGCCCGGACTGGCAAAACCTGTTCGGCAACAACCAGCCCATAAAACTGGAAATTGGCTTTGGAATGGGCGACTTCCTCATTGAAATGGCTGTCAGGGAACCTGACAGCCATTTTATTGGGATAGATTTTTCCCAAGAGGGAATTCTAAAGCTACTCGCCCGAATTAAACAACTCCAACTGAAAAATATTCGCGTTGCGCACGGAGATGTCAGAAAAAAAATTCCGCTTCTATTCCGTGATGGAGAACTGGACACCATCTTTATAAATTTTCCCGACCCCTGGCCCAGAAAGAGACATTTAAAACGAAGACTTATTAAACCCGGATTTGTAAATTTACTAGCCCGGAAGCTGGCTCCTGAAGGTCGCGTTTACCTGGCTACCGACAGCGCACCCTATGCCCATGAAATACTCGAATATTTTAATGCCGATGCCTTATTCCAAAATATGAATCAGGTGTCCGGTTTTCACGGAGACCGCGGCAACCTGCCCAAAACTAAGTATGAAAAAAGTTTCATCTATGCAGGAGATAAAATCCATTACCTCGCATATTTCCGCAGGGTCATTGCGGGACCAGACAGCCTGGCCGGAAAACTCCGTAACAAAGAACCTGTGAAAAAAGAAGAAACTCATGCGCCTGAACGGTTGGCGGGGGAAGCCAAAAGTAACGATGATATCCTGATTGAAAAATTCAAAAATGCTGAAGCTCAGGCGAAGGATGCCTGTGACCTCAAACAAGTTGCCGACAACCTGGCGGAGGCAGGAGATAAAGAATGGGCCAGAAAGGTCTACCGGAAAACAGAGGAGAAGGCGCAAGACAGTCTGGACTTTAACTGGCTTGCGTACAGTGTCTCCGAGGCGCTCAGCGATAAAATCTGGGCCGGGGAAATTTATCAGAAAGCAGAGGAGAAAGCGGAAACCAGTCTGGACCTCAATTGGCTTGCCTACAGCATTTCAGAAACACTCAGTAATAGAGAATGGACGAGGAAATTATTTAAAAAAGCAGAAAACACGCCGGGAAATATTCGTGAACTGTGTGATCTTGCCGACAGTGTTGCCGAAACATTTGGTGACAGGAAATGGGCACTGCGAATTTACGAAAAAGCCGAGAGCGAAGCACAAGAGCACTCAGAGTTTCTCGAGCTCGCCGACAGCATACTTGAGAGGCTTGGCGATAAGAAATGGGCGGCAAGAATTTATAAGAAGGCTGAGGAGAAAGCGGAAGACAGCAGTGACCACCATAGTCTGGTCGAATGTCTTTGCAATAAACTTGGCGACTTGGAGTGGACCAGAAAAGTTTACAGCAAAGCAGAAAACCTGGCAAAAGACAGTAATGACTTCTGTGGTCTTGCCGAGAGCCTGTGCAAAAATCCGGGCGACAAGGAATGGGCTGTAAAACTATACAAAGAAGCCGAGGCGCAAGCCGAGACAGGAAACAGCGGTGACCTCAGAAACCTCGCCGATAGCCTGTGTGAAAACATTGGGGACCTGGAATGGACCAAAAAGATTTATCAGAAAGCAGAAGAAAAAGCGAAAACTTTTTATGAGTTCCGTTGGCTGGCCGATAGCCTGTGTGAAAACACTGGGAATCTGGAATGGGCGAAGAGGGTTTACCGCAAAGCAGAAAGCAAGGCGAAAGATCCTTCAGACATCAGCCGCATGAAAAACAGCATGCGTGAAAAACTGGGGTCAGACTCTGAACTTTAACGAGCTGAGGCTTACCAGCGCCGTGGAGTTGCGAAGAATCTTTTCACCCTCCTCGCTGAGGTCGTTCACGACCAATTGCATGCTACGTAATTTTTTCAAAGTTTTGGAGTTGGCCAGGTATTCCGCACCTTCATCACCTATGCGATTAGACTTCAGGTTAAGCGACCGCAAGTTGGAAAAAATCTCTGACTCCGCAATGGCCTTGACTCCTTCATCGCCAATATCATTTTGCGTCAGGTCCAGGGATCTGAGATTTCTTAGCTCTTCTTTCTGCGCGAGTGCCTTGGCACCCACCTCACGGATGAACTGAGCCTTGAGATTCAACACCTGGCCATCGGGACTCAACCTGTCGCGAATTAATTCATCTAACCTGTCCGACATAATCTCTCCTGGATAAATTTATAGTCCTCAATCAACAATCAACCCGTGCCTGGAATTTCTTTCGCAACAAAACCGCATTCATCATAGATATCCCAACCTTCCTGCAACATTTTTCGAGCATACTTGACCATGAGCTGAGCTTGCGAATGATTGGGGTTGATCTCAATTGTTTTTTTGAGATATTGCAGACTTTCTTTAACGTCCTTGATCTCATCGCCATAGACTTCAATCTGACGGGATTTATCGATCAAGTCAGAAGCCCATTTGTAGTAAATATCCGCGATTTGCTTTGGGGCATTATCTTTTACGTATTCAACGATCTCTTCATCTGCCTTTAAACTGTCCAGCATCTTGATTGCCGCCTCAAACTCCCTGAGAGGAACCTTGTAGTCGTCCTCATTCACCTCTACAATTTGCGCGCCCGGTTTGTGTTGAGAATGAAGGCCCACGGAACTGCGAACAATGGTTCCCTGAAGCCCGGCAATTAACTGGTGATAACACAAACTCCCCAAACCAAAATGTATGATGGCACCGAACGCCCCATCCTTATCCAACTCCAGCGCAATTTCAAATTCGGCTTTGGCGTCTTCGTCATAACCCAACTCTGCCAGAGCTTCCCCCAGATTGTAATGATGAACACAGTTGTCCGGATCTTCTTCAATCTGCAAACGAAACTCTGCGATCTGGGCTTCGAGATCGAACTCGGCCTCCTCACCTTCAACCTCATCCGCTTCGACTTCTGCCGTATCGAGTCCATCTTGAAGATCAGGTGTTTCCTGCCCTGCCTCACCATCTGCAGACGGCTGTTCTCCCGGGGCCGCCGATGATTCGGCATCGTTCTCTTCCTCTTGCTGGTCTGCCTTTTCGCGTTCTAACCTTTGCTCGGCACCGTAGGATTGGTATTTCCTCCCCGTTCTATCTTTCCAGGATTGGTCTTTATTGTCCTCTTCCATGAAATATCTCCGAATCTGAAAACAAAAACACCTTGCGACTTCTCAGCAATCGCCTCACTCACCTGCCTTGGCTTCTATACCCGCCCCGGCGTCTCTCACCAGGCGGATTGCCGAAAGGGACAAGCTCGTTCCTCCTTTTATACTGGGATAAGCTTTCCCGCGAATGAAGTTCACATGCCACGCATATTTATCCTTAAGCTGTTCGCTGGTCCAGAAACAACAACTAGTGTATCCAAAAATCGGATCCATATGCACTTCGTTAGTCGTCCAATAATAAAACCAGGGAATAGTTTTATCCTCTTCATACAAAGATAGTAACTCTTTACGAGTCGGGAGTCTCCAATCACTGTATCCGGCAAACTTCTTCTCATTAATTTCCTTGACGTAACCGTGAGCCGCCTCCCAATTGATCCATTCCTTTTTTTCCTGATAGGAATCCTGTAACTTCCACATCAACCCGTGGTCCAGATCGGTGACCGTTTCGTCCTGATTATTTTTATAACGTGGGTCGCCCGAGGGTTTCAATTCAGGTTTCTCGGCAGTCATTGAGCGGATTTGATTCTCAAACAAAGAATCGCCTCCCGGAGCCGACATTTCATCCGCCAACACCGTTTGCCCCGCGCAAAGAACAACACCAACAAACATTACAAATACCCATAACAACCGAGGGCAATGCGGTTTACTATATTTCATACTTTCCTTCGTATTCCGGCTCTTTAAAATTGCCAGTAGGCTTAATTGAATTCTGAATCCGACAACTAATCTTCTGTCGGTGCCCAGTCCGGTTCCCAGGAGAGACCAATTCCCGCGGGATCCTGAAATTGCCCAGGTTCTTTTCCAATCACACCCCACTTGGCGACAAAATTAAGGTCCGGATCAAACTTTTGAATGCGCTGATTGATCGTGTCCACCACAAACAAGTAGCCATAAGGGTCCAGAGCCAGCGATGAGGGACAATTAAATTGTCCGTCTCTTTTTCCCATTTCACCAATGGTCTGTTGAGGGTTGCCATCGCGATCAAATACCTGTAAACGGTTTTGACTCTTTTCAGAAACGATAATGGAGCCGTCGTCCCGCACCGCAATTCCATTTGGGAAGTTCAACCTTCCCTCCTCGAATCCATATTCTCCAAACTTGGACACAAACTGTCCATCTTCATTAAAAATTTGTATCCGCTGATTGTCCCTGTCGGCAATGTAGATATTTCCTTCCTTATCCAGAGCCATACCTGTAGGAAACTTCAAAAAGCCATCAAAGTTACCGGGAAAACCAAAACCAAGTAGAAATTCTCCCTCATCATCATATCGCTTGATGCAGTGGTTCGAGGTATCCGCCACCAGAACTGTTCCCATAGATTCTGCAACGATACATTCCGGGAAATAAAACTTGTCCTGTCCCCAGCCCTCCGTTCCAAGCTCCAGCAGAAAATCTCCACCTTCATCGAATTTTTGAACCCGGTGACACCCCGAATCAATGACCCAGATATTTCTTTCCGAATCAATCGTAACCCCGCTGGGTGTTTTAAACTCTCCCGGAGAGTATGGCGGTCGTGTCCCTCCCGAACTGCCAAACTGGGAAATAAATTTCCCATTACCATCGAACTTTTGAATGCGATCATTGCCCGCATCGGCTATCCACACATACAGCTTGCTATGATCAATCTCCTGTGGGATCTCCTCCAGACTGGCTTCCCGGTAGGCCGCGTCCAAAGCAGACTCACTCTTTGTATTTTTATCCGAATTTTCCTGATCGTTTTCTTGTGACATTCAAAAGTCTCCAAACATATAAAGGACCCTTTAAAAAGGGGCCAAAACTGAAAAGGCCCCGCAAGCGGGGCTCTTCGCTTTATCCCTGAATGGGATTCTTAAATTAGAATATAATCGCCTTCCCCTGCCTGCAATCAAAAAGCTCTGGCTCAACAGGCACCGTCCCTGAGGAAAATCTAATAAGGCAAAAATAACCTTACTTGACAAGGAACGCTTTGACATCAAGAACCTGATACTCAAAGTCACAAGCCTTTTGCAATTCGTCCAACCGCTCGTTCCAGTTATTTTTGAAATTATCCAGACTTTCCGACTTAGGCTTCTTCTTCATAAGCTCAACTTCCTTGTACAAAGGCTTGATGAGGTTCTTGTGAATCAACTGAAGAATATTCCTCAGCTTCAAAATACAATCCTTGGTCACCTGCTCACGAGTCACCCCGTCCACCTTTTCCAGAAGGCGCAGAAACGCTTCGATCGTATTGATCTGGGTCATATAACTCTCGGCCAGCCTGTGGTCATACTTCAGCCCGCAATCAATGTATGCGGGCATGAGAAACATTCCGACATGATGATCAAACTTTACAGAGAGAGTGATCAGCTTTTGAAGGTAGTCAACTTCACGAAGATCTTCATCATCGCCTTCACCTTCAGCCAGCTCCTTGGCCGCTTTCTCCTTTTCCGCCATTAACTCCTTCTTGATTTTTTCAAGCTCCTGAAGGTCGGCTAGGGAATCAGTTTCTTTTTCTTCAGTGTCTTTATTTTCTTCTTGGTCTGTGGTGGTTTCCTGATCATTCAAAGGACTATCTCCTCGAAAAAACGATGGACATTAATTATAAGTCAATGATTTACAACATATTTGGGGATAAACGACGAGTATAGACATTTCACCCTGAAGTGTCAAGGGGAACTGGAGCCCGCAGACGGTACCAGGATACCTCTTTATTTGCAATGGGATGCAGGTTTTTATGCGCTCCCACACGGAAACTCCCGCTCGGAAACGAAAAAAACCACCTGCCTGTGAATAGACGGGTGGCCGATACTATCTTTTTTTCTAATTTTTAACTATTGCTTAATCTCAGGTATCGCTTGAATTGTCCTCTATCTTGCGGTGCTTCAATGCCCGCCGACTGCAAATAAGTCTGGAACATCGGATCATTCAACACATGCAGTGATATAGGCATACCCTTGGGCAATTCTTCCAGCACCGGACCATACATCGCCTTGATATTCTGCGACAACTCTACTCCCTTGGATTACAGATAAGTCAATACCCCGGCATGATATGAGGCGGCAGTGACTCTAAAGTCACATTGGATTGCATAGCCGCAGTTTGGGGCTTTGCTTGTCGAAATGGTACTGGAGGTGGCGACACCACATTGACCCGGCTCTGTCGGACCGGAACCGGGCGACTCGCCATTGAGTGCATGTTTTCAGACGGTTCGTTATTGAGTGTGCTGTCATGCAACCAGATGCGAGTTGTCCTTAGATCATCTGTCCATACTTCCACTCGGCTGTAACTTTTAATCAGTTTGCTCACTGCCTCCTGCCAGTCGTTACTCCGGATGCTCGCGCTGACCTGCACGTCACCTATCTGTGGACTCACATTGAACTGGATGCCTGTCTCTCCTGCGACATGGTCCACCACCTCATAAAGAGGAACCATTGACAGGATATATATCGCGGTATATCCTCTTCTAATACCTTGAAATTTAAGAATCTTTTAACTCGCAGGAACGAGCTCAAGTCATGAAAACGGCACTAGTTTTTCCACCGCAATGGTATCCAAGTCAACCTTACCTCGCGTTGCCAACGCTCAAGGCCTACCTTGAGGCTCAGGGACATGTGGTGGATCAGTTCGACTTCAATGTCGAAAGTTATGACTTGATGCTGTCCCGCAACTATCTCGAGCGTTGCGTTGATAAAATCCGCTCACGACTGGCCAAGCCTGCCAAGTCCCCGGAAGACCTCGAAGTGGAACCCATCCACCGACAAATCGTTGAGGACACGAACTACCTGGAAACCATTCTGTCGGAGATCCACGACGCCAAGGAAGTGTTGCGCAACGAGGAACGTTTTTTCCAATTCGGCGAATACAAAAATGCCTACACCACGTTGAAAGTTGCAATGCAACTGATCTCCTTCGCGCATTACCCTAGCAAAATTGATCTGGAGTCTTTCTTCATGCGGGACACTCCAGAAGAAAACCTTCATGGCATTCTCTCTGCCACGCAGGATTCAGAGCGAAACCCGTTTCTGGAAATGTACGAAAGCGATCTGCTATCGAAAGCGGATTGGAATGGCTACGGCCTGGTGGGTATTTCCATCATTCATGTCGGTCAGGTGATTCCCGGCCTGACTCTGGCGCGGATTCTTAGACGGCGTTACCCACATCTTCATATTGTCATCGGAGGAAGTATTTTCGCAAGGCATCAGGATATTCTGCAAGACAAAAAAGCGCTGTTCGAAGAAATGTTTCACAGCATCATCCTGTTCGAAGGGGAACTCCCTCTGGATCAATTGATAAAAAGTCTCGGAAATGACGAGCCACTGGACACGGTGCCGAATCTGATCCATCTCAACAATGGAGAGATCGTGCGCAATCCGGGCGCCAAGGCGCTTTCCTACGACAAACTGGCGTGTCCAAATTTTGATGACCTGCCTTTGGATAAATACCTGATGCCCTACCCGGTTCTGCCTTACATGGCGAGCAGAAGCTGTTACTGGGGCAAATGTACCTTCTGCACGCACAGCTTCATATACGATTCGCATTACCGCAAGGAAAACGAGTCGAAGGTCGCAGAAGACCTCGACGCTCTTGGCAAAAAATACAAAACAAAATACTTTACATTTTCAGATGAAGCGATTTCGCCAAACGCTTTCGACCGTATGTCGAAAGCCATCCTGTCGCAGGGAGTTGAAATGCGCGCGTTGGGGATGCTGAAGTTTGAATCGGATTCAGTGGAAACGGTTGACCTGTTCAAGGACATGTATCAGGCCGGATTCCTGATGTTGTTTTTCGGACTGGAAAGCGCCAACGACAGGGTACTCTCCATCATCGAAAAAGGGTGTGACCAGGCAACAGAAAAAAGAGTTCTGGAAAACAGTTCGCTCGCGGGGATATGGAATCATCTCTACCTGTTCTTCGGGTTCCCGACGGAAGAAAAACACGAAGCCCAGGAAACCATCGACTTCACAGTGCAACACAGTGAATTGGGCGATGGAACCATTCACTCGGTAGGCCAATCGGTCTTTACTTTAGAAAAAGATTCCGCAATCTATCACAACCCGGCAAAATTTAAAATCGACCGGATTCTGCACGACCCCGACCGGGACATGGCGATTGTTTTCGATTATGAAATAAGTCAGGGAATGACGAAAGATGAAGTCAAGGAAAAATATGAAACGTTCGAAAAAACCATCGAAGCATATTTCCCATCGCGTAATGTATGGAACTATCTTTCGCGCGAACATTTCCTGCTTTATCTGGATCGGTATGGTCGAGAGGAAATTTCAAATATGGCCCGCACGATGGAACAAACCGCGTGAGGCAGACCTCTTCCGCCTGAGATGCCTTGACAGCCTCCGGGATATCCCCTAAAATCAACCGCATCCATTTTACACCAAAGATTAACCGCTAACATTACGGGAGTTTTATAAGATTATGGGCGAAGGAGGAAAAGGAGCCGATTGGGTCACGATGAAAATTGACCCTGAAATATTTGAGGAACTGGGTGTACGCGATCCGGAAGAAACCAAGCGTGAGATGGCTATTTCGAAGCGAGTCCGCCAAGTCCGTAAAGAATTAAAAACTGACCCGGATAATGTTGATCTGCAACTGGAGTTAGGAAGACTTTTCATGGATGGCGGGGAACTTGATGAAGCCATCAAACAACTCAAACAAATTATCAGCCGGGACAACCAAAACGGGCTTGCCTATAAATTACTGGGAACCGCTTACGGGATGTGCAACCACGAAGAGGAATCGATCCGTGAACTCTCACGTGCATCGGAACTGCTTCCTGAAGACCTGGAGGTTCATTTTAATCTGGGCGGCGTTTTCATGCTCAAGGACATGTTTGAAAGTGCGGCCCGCTGTTTCAGACGCGTGATCGAAATCGACCCGATGGACCGACTGGGCTACGCCAACCTTGCGGCAGCTTACGATATAGAAAAAAAATATGATGAAGAGATTCAGGTCCTCAAAAAGATTTTGATGTTTTCTCCCGAAGACCTTGAACTGCGATCCGCTTTGAGCACGGCTTACTTTAATGCCGAAAATTATGATGAAGCGCTCAACCATGCCTTATGCGTTGTGGAACTGGATGAAAAAGATCCTCAAGCCTACTGCAACCTGGGAAGTTGCTACTCAGCTCAGAACATGATCGATGAAGCGGTAAAGGCTTTTCAGAAAGCCAGCGAGATCGACCCGGATTATTCTTTGCCGCACACCAACCTTGGCAGTCTATACGCAACTGTTGGAAGACTGGAAAAAGCGATCAAAGAATTCAAACTGGCCACCTCGATGAACAAAGGCGATGCTCTGGGTTGGCTGAATCTCTATAACTGCTATAAAGAAGTCGGGCGAATGGACGATGCGCAGGAAGCCTATAAAAAATATGAAAGTCTGATGCATCAGGAGTCTCAAGCCGAGGAGCAAAGCAATATTCCGGGAGGTGTTTCCGCTTCCGGCCAACTTGCTTCCGGCGGCAACCTCGAAAAAGGCGATGCTGGCCTGGAAGAACTGAACTCCTGATCCCGATTGGGATGAGAAACCTCTCCTATGAACTCTCAAGCCCGGCTTCTACCTCTCGGCGATTTTAAACCTGCCGATGAGTGGCAGACCCATGTCAACGAAATTTTCTACGGCATTCAGGGTCCTGGTATACACAACCATTTTCAAACCTACGTCAGTCGGGACCATCGGCTCGCCCATGCGTTAGCCGAAGACTATTTCCAGCAAGCCCGAAAACGAACCAGCAAGTCTCAGCACCGCTTCGTTATGGAATGGGGCGTTGGCAATGGAAACCTAGCGGGTTCTTTTCTGAGCCACCTCCAATCAATCGACACCGAGGCACAGGTCTACCCTCACACACGTTATATTTTATGCGACTTCTCCATGGAAATCCTCAGGGGAGCACGCAATAACCCGCGACTGAAAAATCACGCCGGAAAATTTTTCACGATTCAAATTGACGCGAACTCTATGGATTGTTTCCGTAAGCAAACGGTGGACAAAGTTATTTCCAACGAAATATGGGATGACTTGGCGACAAAAGTCCTACTGAAACAAGACGACTCTCTGTTTGAAGAATACCTGCAACCCTTGATTGATCCTGATGATGCAGGAATGGACTTCGACCGGTTCACAAAACTATTCAATGAAAAAAATCTCGACTCGCTGAAACACTGTCCTCAGGTTTTGCCATTGATCTTCTGGGAAAGAACCTACCAGCGGGTAGACATAGAAGACTGGCCTCAGGCAGATGTATTGCAAGTCCATGTCGATCATTTAGAAAACGGGACTCCCGTCCCCATCAACCTGGGCGCACTGACTACCCTGAGACGCGCACGCCACCTGCTCACTGACGATGGACTGGGGTACACAGGGATGGATTACGGCATGTACTCCCTGCAAGAACTGAATCTTTCAGGACGACCCTATTTCAATCTTTACGGCGGACAATACACTTTCATGGTGAATTTTGAACTATTGGGCGACTGGGGCAAGGCGACTGGGTACACGTCGGTTGAAAAGGAATACCAGCATCGCTATGTGGGAAAACATTTGCATGACCGGGTCATCAGTGTGGTAGAACTGGTGCAGACTCATAATGATGCACCCGACATGCCTCCATGGGACAGAGATATTCTCATGCTCAAAACACTGCACGCTTTAAATAAAGTTTACCAAAGCCCTTACGCGTCCAAGATGGAGTATCCTGCAATGCCGGGAACTCCCAACGCCCAGCATCAACAAATCAACGAACTCGCGAACAGTTTGAGCGCCAATGGCGTTCCGGACACGGTAGCCTATGTGAGTGAAAAAGAAGTGGGGCAAGTCTCAGCCGACCTTGCGGAATTGGGATATGTAGAACAAAATTACACTCCCCTGTTTCAAGGGCCGGTTGAACCTGTTTCATTCGTGGTGATGAATTTCCGGTGAATGGGAAGCATCTCTCTATTATAATGATAAATTATATTACCCCTCCCAGCCTCCCCTTGGAAAGGGGAGGAGATATTTGATTCTTTCCTCCTTGCAAGCCGCAGGTGCCCGCAGGGTAAAGGGGCTGGAGGAGGTGATCTATTTCCAAATTTAATTTCATCTTCACGCCATCATCCAATGCTTAGTATTTTTGTCGAAACCAGTTGCAACCGCTATAACAGAGATGAGTGCGTTGACTGTCATGTCTACGAACCGTTGGCTGATATCCCGAAATCCGACTGGCACATGACTCCAGACCAGGCCCGCATCATGGCCGAAAAAATCAGTCAGATCGATGTACTCAATACCCTCGCCCAACAGGAAATCAACCTGACCGGAGGCGAAGCCACGCAGAATCCGCACATAGTAGAAATTTTCAAAATATTCAAAACCTCCGCGCCCTCTGTTTGCCTGCACACCAATCTGGAAATGAATTCCACATCATCAAAACGCTGGTTAAGATTACTTGAGATATTAAAAGAGGGTGGTCGGGCAGACATCACACTGTATCCCACCGCCTGGGAGAAATTTCAAAAACCGCTGTTGAAAGAACTGGTCACGCTACAAAACCGGATGATCGTCAACGTTATCTTCGAGAACCTGACTCATCTGCAAAAACAAATCGAACTGTTAATGAGATTTTTCTCAAAAGAAGGGTCAAACTTCAGTCATGTTGTTCAATTATTGAAAGTGTACGATGACAAAGTTTCCTGGCTGGTGAAAAATCAACCCAATTGCGACGAAGCGATTTATACAAATCACATGGGTGATACCGAGGCGTTCGCTCACGATGAAAAATTCACCTTGGGCCTGAGCCTGCTTCCAGCATTTAAAGTAGACCCGGCAGGAAACCGATCCATGACATCGCTGGCATTTCCCAAAGACCCCTATCTGATCCACTGCCCCGCCGCGAGAGGTTCGATAGATATCATGACAATCACACAAACAGGAGACATGACACCTTGTTGCGATGTGGGGAACTTAAAGTGCCAACCCAAATTCGGCAACCTGCTAAGCGATACAGCGGATAAAATCATGGCGAAGTTTGAAGAATCGAGTAAAAAAATGCTGGCAGGAATCGCGAAGAATCAGGAAAACCTCAAAAGCGGACAATCAGGAACGTGGGTTAAGGAAGGCATCCCCCCATACTGCGGCTGACCAGGCCACGCCCGGATTGAAAAAAATATTTTCCAATTCTTCACCCCTGCAAACCCGCAGGCCTGAATTACCTGTAACACAAATTGGGCACTTGCCATTTTAACCAATCAAAAGCCTCAACTGTCGGACAATTACCAGCACTAATCATGGATAAGATTCCCTGAACCCCCTTGTCCCGTAAGCTAATAGGGGCTATATTTTAGGCAGGTCGCGTAAATAATATTAATTGGTCACATAGGGTTATGGGCGCTGACCAGACCAAAATAAATCTTTGTTATTAAATGGGTTCTGCTTTCAAGGAAATAAAAGGGGGTGAGCTTATGTTGTACGATGTGATGGGAATTGTAGCTGTTTTATTTGCAGTTGGTATCGCAGGTATGGAATTGTTTGAGGGCAATTATTTTTTCCACAGTTAAACCTGAATTGTTCATTTCAATCCCTATTCCCTGTAAATCATCAATTGTTAAGGTGGGGGTTTTTGTGAGAAAAACAGGAGCTTTTCCAGTGTTGATTTTTTAACAAGTGTTCCTTCGTCTGCTACGGAGGTTCCGGTTATTAAATATACGGGGGGGGGATTGTTTCGTTGCGCACCGGCACCCCAAAAAAATAATACTGACCTGAAAAAACAAAAAAAGGTCCGCACCGAAGTGCGGACCTGATAGACTTGATTTATATCAGCATTACACCATCAAGTTGACGGAAGTTCTTCTGGTGTGCTGTCTTCCTCTTGCTCAAGATAATCATCTTCATCGTCTTCGCCAATGAGAAGGTTTGGATCCTCTATGTCAATCTCATTGTCTTCTATCTCTTCCTCATCACCTGCCATGACGGGCAGTTCATTCCAGACAACCACTCTGGAGTTTCCGCGGTCAGCAATAAAGAGTTTGAACAAATACTCTGGAATCTCTTCCGTTTCATTATCGTCCGCGCCCTCTTCGGCAGAAACTTCTTCAGGAACCTCTTCAGAGTCGCCTGCCTCCTCTACCTCATCGGGTGGAACCCATTCCGGATTTTCTTCTTCCTCCAACCATAATCCGTGCGGATCATTTAACGTGGAGGCATTGGCCTGAGCGAACCGATTCGGGGTTTTATCGGTAAAATTTGTTTGTCCAAATACGAGATCGGCGGGTTGACCGTTCTCTGTTGGAACTTCTTTCCAATACAACACTCTGTTGTTACCGGTGTCTGAGACGTACATACCTGTTTGCCCCACAACTATATCGGTCGGAAAATACAATGAATCCATCGAAGCTCTCTTGTCCCCTTTTCCCATATTAGGACCTCGCGAAACAAAGTCTTTCTGTCCCACCACCACATCTGCCGGCTGACCAGTATCTCTTGGCAGACTGTTCCAAATAAGGACTCGATTGTTTCCTTGATCGACAACAAAGACTTTCTCGTTTTCTGCGTCGAAGAAAACCCCCGTTGGAAAACTCAAGGTATCCTGCTGAACATTATCAAAATCACCTCGATTGGCATCCCGCTCGTCCATACCGGGCTGTCCCAGTGAAATATCTGCATTCCAACCGTCTGAGAAAGGAACTTTTTTCCATATCAACACGCGATGGTTGTCTTTGTCGGCAACAAAAACATGCTGGTCATCGCCGGAACAAATTCCCATTGGGAAAAACAAGGAACCCGATCCAACCAATCCCTGACGATTTGCCTCGTTCTCGTCAAGGTTGTCCTGCCCCATCACCAAATTTGGCGGTTCGCCGTCCTCTGAGGGAAGACCACTCCATCGAACCACACGGTGATTTCCACAGTCAGCGATATAAAGCTTGCCGTCAATCACACTGATTCCGTCAGGCTGGGACAGGGTATCCTCTTCCGCTTTACTGATAGTGAATCCCTCCAGATTTTCATCCCCCAGTCCTGAAGTCATTTCATCAAGAGTGGTGGTGATTCCTCTGTTTTCCAGACAGTCTGCAAAATCTTCCTGACCAAGAACAACACTGGAAGGCTCGCCGTTTTCTTCCGGGAATTGATCCCATACCAGAACACGGTGGTTCCCCCGGTCAGAAACAAACAGCATATCGCCAAATTTACAAACGCCCTGCGGAGCCGACAGCGTATTATCCCCCGGATCATCAGCACCCCGGTTAGACATTATGGTATTAAACTCACCCTGACCGATGACCAGATAAGCGCCCTTCTCAGGAGCCTTCTCTTCAACGACTTCCTCCAGCTCATCTATTTCATCAGACTCGTCAACCTCCAACTCATCCGCATCATCATCTGTCTCGACCAAATCAAGAGTTTCTTCCTGATTCGCGTCTTCTTCCTGTTCCTGATTTTCATCCGACATGCAACACACCTCCAAACACAATTACACAACAAAAATTTATATACAAAACCCCCACAGCAGGGAGAACTTTCGGGAAAGACTTACACTATAGAACGATTCCATACTCCAGTTCAAGGCAAATGCAACCTTTGCCACATGGAAATTACTTTTCGGCCATTTCGGTCCTGCTGAGAACCGTCCCAAATGGCAAACGCTACCAGAATCGGCTGATCGTTCGTGAACTGCTTATCCCATTTATTCAGCGAATCAAGAGTCCGGTAAAATACCACCGACCAGCGTCCGTCCTTCCAGACTCCCTTGCCCAGCACATTCTGCTTCGTATGCGGTTGGGGGGTGAGAGTACCAAATCCTTCCGCATTCATCTCTTCAACCGGAACATCGCGAAACGGATTAAGTGAATCGACAGGATTGACTTCGCCACCAAAAATCATGGCATCGAGATCTATTCCCTTTGTGGCGTATTCCAGCTTTTCCTTGGTTTCAATTTCTGTCTGCCAGTCGGCACGCCACTGCCAGATATTGACCACTTTCCCCCGGTTGCCCATCCCAAAAAAGGGTTCATTATGTCCATGCGTGTGAAGCAAAACACTGCCCAGAGCAAATTCCATTGCGACCGCATCTTTAAAATCCTGATGCCGACTGGAAGTTCGGTCCGGAACCGGGTCCTCCCACTCCAATCGGAACGCCACCGCATCATCGTTTATCACAGCGCGAATATTTATATGAGTAACGGGCGACTTACGCGCGTTGAGTGGAATAAGGCGTACTACCTTTTCGGGAACCTTGCTCCACAACTCATGATAAGGATCAAGGACAATTTCATCCTCCACCTTCGTGGAGTGCAAGTCAATCTCATACCCCGATTCATGAATACGATCCTTTTCCAATTTGGAATGCAGGAAGGCCGTCATATTCCAGCGTTCCTTATCTGTTAAATGACTGTAGTTCTTCATGGGAGTCCCATCGATTCCCGTGGTCAATGTCATGTAAATGTCTTTGGGCTCGTAGCCGAATTTGTAGGCATTGGGATTGACAAGGTCGTACACGAAAACCCGGTGATCCCAGATATCGAAAAGTTGTTCGGCCAATGGCCCTTCACCTCTCAGGTCTGTGCCATGACATCCTGCGCAACGCATCTCCTGATACAGTTTTTCTCCAGCCGCAATCGATTCAGGGGTAACGGGGGGAACAGGACCCGGCTCAATCTCAGGTTTTGGGATTTCATGTTTGAACCGTTCTGAGAATCCTTTGATGTATTGAACAACAGCCCAGGTCTCCTCTTCGGAAAGAGCGTTCTCCCACGCGGGCATGGCTGTTCCGGGAAGACCTCGCTGTATGGTCCGGTAGATATCTTTATCAAGTGGGAGCGATCCGGGCGGAGTGGTGCGGTGTTTAAAAATTCCCTTGCGAAAATCACGGGGCCAGGGGTAGAGATAGGCCATCGCCTTACCCCCCCCATTGCCATCAGCGCCGTGGCAAAAAGTGCACATGTGCTTGTACACCGTTGCGCCAAGAGTCATTCGATCCGCTCCCGGCATGGCTGAGTGACCCTGGTGAGTTTCATCATGCTCTCGCGTTCCCGATTGGTCAAACACTCCATCGGAATGCGCCCACACAGTCGCGCACGCAAAAAGCATCCCCAGGACCAAAATCCAGAAGACGGCCGATCGACTACTGAACATTTTGTAGCGGTGATGATAATGTGTACACTTCTTCATTTCCATTCAATCCATCTTCCGAAATATCAACCCAAATATTTCTACAGTTTTTCCGATAGTCCATACCTTTGCAATAAAATAAAGGATACTTGTTGGCAAAATAGATTATCGGATTGGAAAAATAAACCGCCAGGTTATCATACTGGGCAATATCTATTGCCTGAGCCATATCGATTTCCTCAGAGGACGTTTTACGCGAAATTTTTCGCGTCACCATATAGTCCAACTGACCATCGAGATCGAGATCGTAATAGGTGGAGATAAGACCCGGAATGCTCAGCACCTCCCAGCCTCTGTAAGCAGGAGACTTCCAACCCGGTTCTTTGGGTATGTCGTCAATCGTGCTATTGCTCTGGGCGTATTCCTTCGGAACGCCCTCGGCCTTTGACTCGAAAATGAATATCAGGAAGTGAGCTTGAACCAAAAAAACAAAAACCACTGTCAGGGCAATTCTCATTTAATCCATCCTTCCGGCTAACGACACCGGGCCTTTTTTATAAATAGGGCCAAAGTTATCCTAATTAAATTAACACAGTACCAGAGCCGATCAATACTTAACTCATTGTGATGGTTTTTTGGGTAAACGCTAATGTAAATCAGTCGAGTTGACCGTTCAAATCGACAACGATGAGATCGTTTTCGTCCCAGCAGTCGATATCTATTTCCCCCATCAATCCCAGGATTTCTTTATAAGTTTTTTCCATCCATTACCAGGCCTTGTGAATTCATTAAAACTGTTTTTCGTAGCGTTTGGGATCATTGCCCATCGGTTCGCAGTCGCTCCAATAGCTATCGAGCGAGGGATCAAACTTTCTTTGCAAGAGGTCCTTTCTCAACACGAACAGCATGGCGCGTGACAATGTGAAAACCAAAATATACATAAGACTCAAGATGACTTTGGCATTGAAGGCTCCTATAACTTCCGCGAACCGCATCCACTTGGCATGCACTCCCACCAACAGGCTGGGACAAATCAGCGCCGGAAGAATAAATACTGCCGCCAGCCCACCGAACACCATGACAGCCGTCATTTTTCCTTTATAAAGAAGAATGGCTCCGATAAAAGAAAACACTCCGCCCATCAGGAAACCAAAACTTCTCAATGCTTTTTTATCTACTGGATGATCTGACATCTGTTGCCGTTTTCTGTTTATCATTTGACCGCACTCTATTGTAAGGCCGATCTGCCCCTGGAAACAAAAACATTTTTGTTTAAAGTGATAACCCCACCCAGTACCCGGTGGGCACCTTCTCCCCTTAGTAAGGGGAGGAGTTCAATAACCCCTCCTTACCAAGGAGGGGTTAGGGGAGGTTTTCATAAAATAAATCCATTGTATTTTCATCCAGACTTTCCGGAGCACCTTCAAAAACTATTTCGCCCTGCTTCAATGCCAGCACACGGTGACCGTACTCCCGCGCCAGATCCGGCAAGTGAAGGTTGCATATGATGGTCACTCCGTTTTTTTCGTTGATCTCTTTAAGCAGTTCCATGATGCTTTTCGCCGAAGCGGGATCGAGACTGGATACGGGTTCATCTGCGAGGATGAGTTGTGGATTCTGCATCAATGCGCGGGCGATTCCTACCCGTTGTTGTTGTCCGCCGCTCAGGGCATCTGCCCTGCCGTTCACCTTGTCGCCAACACCCACCTGCTCTAGATGCTTCTGGGCGCGTTTAATAGACTCACCGGGGAAATAACCTGCGAGACCCATCCATGATGAAAGAGTACCGAGGTCCCCGGTCATCGTGTTAGTCCATACCGTCAATCGGTCGACCAGATTGTATTGCTGAAAAATCATCCCGATTTTCCGACGCAATTTTCTGAGAACGGATGGACTCGCCCCTGTGATTTCATCATCGCCCAGAAAAACCTTCCCGCATGTGGGTTCCACCAATCGGTTGATACATCGTAACAGAGTGGACTTCCCTGATCCGCTTTTCCCGAGTATAACAATGAACTCGCCCGGTTCGGCGGTGAACGAAACCCCCTTCAGGGCCTCGGTGCCGTCATCATAAGTTTTGGAAAGTTTTTCAACTCTTAGCATTTTTCAAGTTGGCAATCGTAGCTCTTTTGACTTCAAAAAAACCCGTTATTAAAATAGCCCAATCCACCTGCCTCGTCACCCTTTTTCAAGGTTTTCCTTTACTCAAGTCGAGGCCAAGAAGTTTCCCCGCTTCCCGGACGGGATCAAAAAAGGCGTCGAGATCGGCCAGCCCGCTGATTCCGTAAACTTTCTTAAGCACTTTTGATCCGTCAGGAGTTTTTGCGATGTGCTTCAAACCTTCTTTGATCCTTTGTTTCAGGCCAGGGTTCAGATCCTTGCGAACGGCCACCACATCGTTGGGAATATTTTGAGTGTGGGCGATGACTTTTACTTTTTCAAATACCTCAGGGAAGCTTTTCGCAACAGCGGCACGGGCATCATCATAGGCGGCTCCGCCATCCACCTCTCCTTTCAGAATAGAAAGCACAACCGCGTTGTGTGAACCGACGAACACCGATTTATCGAAAAAAGTTTCGAGAACGAACCCCTTGGATAAAAGCAGGCTTTTGGGATAAAGGTGACCCGAAGTCGAGGCCGGGTCTACATAGGCAAAAGTTTTGCCTTTAAGGTCGGCCAGTTTATCGATGCCCCTGTTGGCCCCCACCATGATCTGGCCCCGGTAAAACGGAGAACCAAAGCGGATGACCATAAGGAGGATATCCACTCCATATTTTTCATGGGCCAGCACATAGCTGAATGTCGCCAACCAGCCGATATCAACTTTGCCGGCCCCCATCGCCTCTATGACTGCGGCATAACTCGTCGCCACTGATGTCTTGAAGTGAAGTCCGGTTGCTTTTTCAAGGCGTTCGGCGATTTCCTGACCGCCCTTGAGAATCACCTGGCTGTCCCCTGAGGGCACAAACATCATGCGTAGCGGATTCTCCCGGCTTCCCCTGTCGGCGGCAGAGGCCAGACCACAAAGACAAATCAATCCCATCGCAATAAAAAACAAGGCTGTTAGCCGGTATTGCAAAAGGATTTTAATCAAGGAGCTACTCCAAAGAAAAACAGGCGAGAACTGAAATACTCACGAACGCGATTATACCACCGGATCTGCTCCTGGGGAGGAACAAAAAAAGGGGGCAAACCGCCCAATGGCGATCTGCCCCCAAGTTCAAACAGATAAAACTGAATTACATAAGGTCTTCGCGGATGTACTTGATAACATCCCAGATTTCCTTGTCTTTAAGCTTCATAGGAGCCATTCCGGTTCCCTTGGAGCCATTTTTGATGATCCAGTACATCTGACCCGCAGAAACCTTTTTCATCGTCTTTTTACAGGTGAAGTCACGTGGAGAAGGCTTCAGGGCTTTGCCCAGTTTGCCATCGCCACCGCCTTTGGCACCATGACACATCTTACATGCCATTGGCTTGGCTTTTTTCTGATAAAGTTTCTCACCATTGGCTTTGTTGGCTTTCTTGGTATTATCTTTTTTGGCAATACCACCTGGAGCAGACTTTGTTTTTCTTGGCTGTGGGCATTTGCCAGCATAAGCCGAACTGACCATCGCCAAGGTGAAGATGACGGCAATAAACAAAATAAACTTCTTTTTCATTTAATCCTCTCCTCTTAAAAAATTGTAGATTGATAATAAATAAAACCAGAAACTTGAAATCAAATCACTTTCAAGACGAACGCTCAACAAACATAACTTTGCGCTGATAAAACCAGAAGAATCAAATGTCTTCCGACCATCCGCAAAAAACAGAGTGAACCCTTAATATTTGGAAAAAAGGCACCGCATTATAATCAATCCATTTGACCTGTCAATGAAAAACGCCCACCTAAATTCCCCCTGATTTAAGGGCAGGCTGGAGCAGTCAGAATTGGTCTTTGGAACCCCTTCACAAAGTTGAAAACCACCCGTGAAGGAACAAAAAGCATAAAACACATAATAAATTGTTTTTTAAACTATTAACTGTGATTTTTCATTGTATTTCCACTGATAAAACCCAGTTTTTCCTTGCTCATCATGGGTCGAAAAGGTAGAATCTATACTCTTCAACACAAGTTGAGCGATAATTTTTCGTAAACATACGAACTACGGGGTGCGGTGTTGTTGAATCCTGGAACACTGGCACCTCATCCAGTCATGGGAAGTAGGGCATCGACCCGAAAAACCCTGAAGTCAGTAATTCCCAATAAAGAGACTGTTTAAAAGGGCTGATATATGAGTAAGACTGCTTATATCCTTGAGGTCAATGTATTGAAACGCCAACACAAACTGTCTCACTGCCTTAACTAATTGTTTTAAAAACCCTTTTTCGCATTTATGCGGAGAATTTTTCTTTAGGAGGTGAAAAATGAAATCAGCAAAACACCTCAGTCAAGCTACTGAAAACAAAGGTGGTAGTGGCAACGGACAGCAAAAGCCCAAGTCACCTAAATATTTGACCCGGCTCGGACAAATTCCCCAGTTAGGTCATGAAGAGAGAGAACAGCTGGAGAAGGTGAACGAGCAGTTCATCTTCCGATCCAATGATTATTACCAGTCGCTCATAGACTGGGACGACCCGGAAGATCCCATCCGCCGAATTATAATGCCGGATGTGCAGGAGCTGGACGACTGGGGACAACTGGATGCCTCCAACGAAGAAAAATATATAAAAGTCAAAGGCTTAGAGCATAAATACACCTCGACCGCCCTGTTACTCGTCAATGAAGTTTGTGCGGCCTATTGTCGGTTCTGCTTTCGTAAACGATTGTTTATGGACGAGAACGAGGAAGTCACCAAAGACATTAGTGACGGGTTAGAATACATCCGTGAACATCCGGAAGTGTCCAATGTTCTGTTGACGGGCGGCGATCCTATGATCATGTCCACCAGCAAACTGGAACCCATCATCCAGAAAATCCGCGAGATCGACCATGTCAAGGTCATCCGTATCGGGACCAAAATCCCCGCATTTAATCCGTACCGGATCATCAACGACCCTTCCCTGCACAAAATGATCCGAACTTACAGCACCGATGAAAAGAAAATATACATCATGGCTCACTTCAACCATCCGAAGGAGCTGACTCCGGTTGCCATAAGAGGACTGAATATGTTGATGGAGTCCGGCGCAATCGTGGTAAACCAGACTCCTATGATCAGAGGCGTGAACGATAACCCTGAAGTACTGGCAGAATTGTTCAACCAATTATCTTTTATAGGAATTCCTCCTTACTACGTTTTCCTGTGCCGACCGACGCTGGGCAATCAGCCTTTCGCTGTTCCCGTTGAAGAAGGGTATGAAATTTTTGAACAGGCACGAAGCTTTTGTTCTGGATTGGCGAAACGGGCAAGACTGGTCATGTCGCATGAGACTGGCAAGGTTGAAGTCGTGGGAATGTCAGACGATCAGATATTCTTCAAATACAACCGGGCGGCAGATGCAGAAAACGATGCAAAATTCCTCGTGTTTGATTCTAATCCGGATGCCTACTGGTTCGATGATTACGAAGAAGCGCAAATGGAACTGCCCCTGGAGTACTCGACGGAAAATGCTCTGGTCTCCTGAAGCGAAAACATCTGAACGGGACACGGTCCGTGTCCTACTCAGCAACACAGACCGTCAGTTTTCGCCAATTTTTTAAGAATCAGAACAGGGCATGAGCCTACTGCTTCCCATCCTGATTTTTTTTGGATTCTTCCTCTCCAGATTCTTCCTTTCCCGAATTATAAAAGTTGAGTATGAAGATTCTATCCAGACATTTCTTTTTTGCACTGCGCTGGGGTCGGTCTTTGCTTCGATTGTGTTTACCATCCTCACCTTTCTTGGATGGGTACACCCCGCAACCGCGTGGCTGTTCCTAGCTGGAATTTATGTGGCCGGGCTTTCCAGAACCATCCACATTCTAAGAACAATTCCCGCTCGATATCAAATATTTCGCGAGTGAATTGTAAAATCGACCCGGTGGGGATTCTCTGCTTTTAATTTCTATGTCCTTAGACTGTCACAGGGGTGTCAAGAGCTTGTCACGATCATGCTAACTTTGATACCTGGGTTCGCGAAAAGGATTTCAGAAACCATCCCTGCGGGTTGTGATAGAATGGCTGGCGTTCAGATTATTTCTCATACTGCTTCCATCCTTCAGGGCACGAGTGCAGTGGGAAAGCATAACACAAGCAGGTAAGTCGAATCCCACAGCCCCTTTCGTCGAAGAGGGCGTTTTAAGGAGTTTTTATTTTATGGGTCGTTTGAGCGGAAAAAACATATTGATGATCATCCCGAAGGACTATTACAACGAGGAAGAACTGGAAATCCCGTATGAAATTTTCAAGAGCGAGGACGCTAATATCATCGTCGCTTCGGGAAAAATGAAAGAGGCGGTGGGAATGAAAACTGGACGCCGTATGCCAGACCGCCTGATTGTCGATTCGATGGAAGGAATCACGGGAGACAGCTATATCACTGGCGGAACGGGGACACGGCAACTCAAGGCCGTTTTTCAAGGAGCCGTCGTGGTGGGCGGCAATGGAACCCGCAAATACCTCTGGAAAGATAAAATAACCCGCCTGCTACTGGTCGACCGTTACAAAAGCGAGTTCGTTGTTGCCGCTATCGGCCAGGGAATTGGCTGTCTTGCCGAAGCGAGCCTACTGGAAAATCTGGAAGCTCCTGTAGAGGAAAGTAAAGCGAAAAAAACGTTCCTTAAAGTCCTTGAGGAAGGCAAAGTCCTTCTAAGTGAAGAGGATGTGATCGTTCATGAAAGGCTGGTGCTGGGTAAAGACGGTTCAGTGGCTGAAGCCTTCGCAAAAGCTGTGGTCGAAGAGGTCGCAAAAATAACTAAAATCAAGTAGGTTTTCTGAAGGATAAACAGGAACGCAGATTCGTTACGCCTGCATATCCTCCCGCTCTTTCTTGGATTTAATAATTTTCATCCTGATTTTAAGCGCATCGTTCAATTGTTTAACGATGCGATCATTGGAATCCGGGAAAAAGAGCTTCTCGTTAAAGTCCTCAAGAGAACGTTCTTCAAGAATCTTGGCGAAGGCTTCATCGCAAAACGGGCGTGTCATCTGCACAATGCCATCAAAATAAATACTCAGTTTCTCGTACTTCTCCCAATTATCTAAAATAAGTTTGCGGACCGTGTCCCCTGCCGGGGATCCATCTTCCGAGGTACGACCCGAAGGGACCGGGTTCTGCATAATGTCATAAACGCTGAGCTTGTATTCTTCTTCCATAATATTCTACCTTCCAACCTCTTGAGCGACCCCACTGTCAGCGGGATTCAATGGTTACTTTCATTTCGATACGTTCGTTTGGATTGTCTCTGTCATCCCTTGGTGAGTTGACAATCTTATCCGCCACATCCATTCCCGAAACCACCCTGCCAAACGCTGTGTATTGACCATCGAGAAAATGTGAATCTTTCACCACAACAAAAAACTGAGACCCCGCGCTGTCCGGGTCCTGGGCACGGGCCATGGACACAATGCCTCTATCATGAGGTTCATCGTTGAACTCTGCTTTAATGGTTCTGCCGGGGCCACCCATACCATGTGTCGAGCGATCATCACTTTTGGTATTGGGGTCCCCACCCTGAATCATGAATCCGGGAATCACCCTGTGAAAAGTGGTGTTGTTATAAAAATCTTCATTGGCCAGATCCTTGAAATTTTTTACATGGCCAGGGGCCAGGTCCTCTAAAAATTCAAACTCGATCTTGCCGAGTGGTGTTTCGAGTACTGCGATCTCATTCGACATAACAAAAACTCCTGTATATAAAAATTAAATCTCTAATAACAACCCACAAGATACTGAAAAAGTATTGCAAGTGGAAACAAACCGTCGCCCTTCGTCAAAGACCCTGTCTGGGGAGCTTGTCGAAGGGTGACAAATCCACTTAGACGGGGTGTATGCTTCGACAAGCTCAGCACAACACCCAGATTGTTTTTCAGCAACCTGCTGGTTAGCGATTGATAATTTGAACCTTCATCTCGATACGTGTATTTGGATTATCCCTTCGATCACGTGGGGAATTAACTATTTTATCAACCACATCCATTCCCGAAAGGACCTTGCCAAAGGCCGTATACTTTCCATCCAGAAAAAACGAGTCCTTCACAACGATAAAAAACTGAGACCCCGCACTGTCGGGGTCGGAGGAACGAGCCATTGAAAGAACGCCTCTTCGGTGCTTGGTGTCGTTGAACTCAGCCTTGATAGAATAGCCCGGCCCACCCATTCCATGTTTCATCCTGTTGCCCGGCTCTGTTTTGGAAAAAGAGTCGCCTCCCTGAATCATGAATCCGGGAATCACCCGATGAAAACTTGTCCCATCATAAAATCCTTTTCTGACCAGATCTTTGAAGTTTTTAACATGTCCGGGAGCTTTGTCCGCCAGAAACCCAATCTCTACTTTCCCAAAATGCGTTTCGAGCACCGCGATTTCCTCTGCCGATGCTACCGTTGCAAACAACAACACACTCAATAAAACAACCATCAGGTCCCGTGTAAAAGCTTTCATCATTGGTTTTCCTTTATAGGGTAAATGAAATACTTGTGCTGGTGCTGGTCACCAGTGCTCCCCCCCCTTCAGGGGGGAAATCGGTTTAATTAAATGCCCTCTCACCGTCAAACTGGCTTAAAAATACTGAAGGAAAAAATTATTGTAGATAATAGCTAAATGATTGTCAAACGGAGCGAATTAAAAAAATCTGCCGCTTGAGGAAGTTTCATTATGAGCTCTGGACTTAATTATCGGTGGGGGAACTTATCAAGATGGTCCCTGCACTCAGGATTCATCCTGCTCCGTTATCTCATGACGGTAATGGTTCTCTCCTGCCTGATTTTCAGCGAAATCCTTCAGGCAGGACCAGAGGATTTTTGATCCTTCTGCTTGGGACCTGTTTGTATCTTGAACTGAAAAAAATCATCAGCAATGATGAAACCTCACAAATGCTTGAGAATTTGAAAAACCTCTAGATAGTTGAAGCTTTTTTAATGCAACAACAGGCCGAATATTCGCCCCCTCAGCTCTAATCAATTAGCCGCCTATGCGTATATAAATCAAACCTCTTTAATCTTTTCATATTTATGTTGCATTATAATATTGCAACAGTTATAGGGATATCGTATAACCTTATACCAGCAACCATTCTGTTATAGCGAGAAAAATTCCCTGAGACCGCACTATGGCTAAAACATCTGGAAATTATCTTAACAATATCTTCAATGTCCTGAACGAAGCGGTGTTCATTTATGACCAGGACATGGAGATCAAATACTTCAACGATGCGGCGGAAAAAATTACCGGGCACAAACGAGAAGATGTGCTCGGACAACAGTGTGTGACGTTGTTCGACAAGAATCTGTGCCTCAACAACTGTTCGTTGTGCACGTCCGTGAAGAAAGATGCAAGTAAGGAAAATGTGCGGTTTGAGTCGCCTTTCACCCGCAAGGATGGTAGCCGGGGCCATGGAACTTTTCAGGCGGGACTTCTCAGAAAAGAGAAAGACGGGAGTCTGGAAGTTCTGGTCGCGTTGACAGATGTCAGCGAAATTGACCGGCTGAAGCAGGAGTTGAAAGAGTCACACTCGTTCCAAAACATCATTGGCAAAGGACCGATGATGAGAGAATTGTTCGATGCCATCCGCAATATCGCTGTCTACGATTCCACCATTCTTCTCAGCGGCGAAAGCGGTACGGGCAAGGAGCTGGTGGCACGGGCCATTCATCACGAAAGCTTGCGCGCGGACAACAAGCTCATTAAAGTCAACTGTTCGGCGTTTTCGGAAAACCTTTTAGAGAGCGAGTTGTTCGGCCACGTCAAAGGTGCCTTTACCGGAGCGACCGGGGACAGGATGGGCCGCTTTGAGGAAGCCTGTGGAGGAACTATTTTCCTGGATGAGATTAGCGATCTGTTACCTAAAGTACAAGTCAAGCTGTTGCGTGTCCTCCAGGAAAAGGAAGTCGAACGGGTAGGAGCTAACGTAACCCGTGAGGTGAACATACGCATTATTGCCGCGACCAACAAAGACCTGTTAAACGAAGTGCGGGAAGGCCGTTTCAGGGAAGACCTTTATTATCGGCTCAATGTCATTCCTGTCCAGCTACCTCCACTGCGTGCCCGTAAGGAAGATATCCCTTATCTCACGCAACATTTTATTGATAGCTGGAAAGGGCTCCACCGTAAAAAAATCCGTAAAGCGACAGACTCTGCGGTCGGAAGGCTGATGGATTATCATTGGCCGGGAAATGTCAGGGAACTGGAAAATGCAATCGAACACGCGTGTGTCAAATGCAACGGCGAAAACATCAAACCAGAAGATTTTCCCGCTTACCTCACGCACCCACTGCCTACTCGAATCGCACGAAAAAAAAGGAAGCAGATGACTCGTGAGTCTGTGCTCGAGGCGCTCTCGCAAACGAACTACAACCAAACCCAGGCCGCCCGACTGCTTGATCTTCATCGCATCACATTGTGGCGAAAAATGAAAGAGCTCAACATCACCCCCCGCTGAAAACAAAAAAACCGGGGGCCGAAACCCCCGGTTCAATGGTGCAGAATACTCGCTTTTTTTTTAAACTCCTAACTTCCCAAAGCAGGTTATTTACCGGCTCTGAAAACTTTTGGATTGTCCGGACCCTCGACTACGATCTGTCCGATCGCCCCTTTGGCCACGCGAAAGATACTGTGGTCCACCAGCGTGTAGGCTCCAGGGACATCCATTTTCATATCAACAACCACAGCGCCGGCAGATGGAACAAGCGTTGTCTGCACGTTGCTGTTTACCGTACCATTCAACGCTCCTTCGAGATAAACTTTGTCGAAAATTTCACCGATGATGTGAAACGATGAAATTGCGTTGGGGCCAATGTTACCAAAATAGATACGAACATTGTCACCAGCTTTGACTTTCAGAACGTTATCGCCCAGCAATGCTCCCGCCTTGCCATTGAAAACCACATGGTCAGGATGCTCGGCCAGGCCTTTGTTGATGTCGAATCCGGTCACGCCCTTATCGCCATCGGTGAAGAACTCGCTCTGGAAAACGTAAAACTCTTTATCCACTTTCGGCAGGGCAAACGCCGGCTCAACCAGAAAAAGGCCGTACATACCGTTGGAGATATGATCTACGATAGCACCAGCGGCACAGTGGTAAATGTAGAGTCCCGGATTAAGAACCTTGAACGTGAAAACCTTGGTTTCACCCGGAGCAACCGTGTTGACAGCCGCGCCGCCACCGGGGCCATTCACAGCATGGATGTCAATGTTGTGCGGCTGTGTGTTTGATTTTGGATTCGACAAGTGAAACTCAACCGTATCGCCAACACGTACGCGAGCCATAGGACCCGGAACGCTTCCGCCGAAACTCCAGAAATGATATTTCTTTCCTTCCGCGAGATCGCCTACATATTCTTTAGCTTCAAGATTAATAACCACATTGGTCGCGCGACTCCTGTTAAGTGCTTCAGGAACGTTCGGCGCTTTGGTCAATTGAGCGGTTATGGCGTTAGCCGACTGGGGAAATCCGATGGCAAAAAACGCCACGGGCAAAATTAAAGCTATCGTTTTCAGTACTTGCTTGAAATTCATAAATCCTCCTTATTATAAGACGACACAAATTAGTGCCTGATGCTCTATTCCAAGTACAAGTTTGATGCCACTTCGAAAACTGAATATCAAACCACTATTTTACAAGAACTTATAAACATCCTCCCGTTGCCAGGAGCAGTGTTTTCTTCCCAATATTATGTTGCATTTTAAAATGCAACATAAATATGTTACAAGTACTTCCAATTGATTGTTAAGGTTTTGTTGAAGGAAGCAGGTCCATTTTCAATAAATATCGGCCCGCATAAACGGTTGACAGCGGAGCGGCGATGAGAAATAATAGCTAATACCATATTTTTTAACTATTTATCTGATTCGGACCGGGTTTTCGCCTCAAGCGGGATTCTCCGGGTTCTGATTGATTTTTTTTACAGGTCTATGGACGGTTATTGGGAACAGTTCAAAACCCCGTTTTTGTGCTTTGCCGGGTTTTCGGGTGTGGGCAAAACCACTCTGGTTGAGCGGCTTGCTAAACGCTTTCGTGAGGAAAATATTCGCGTGGGTTATTACAAGCACGACTCGCACCGGTTCAAAATGGATAAGGCGGGCAAGGACACCGCACGTCTCCGTGATGCTGGAGCGGGAATTGTCGCGATCAACGACCCCGCCCACTTTGGAGTTCTGGCTGATAATGCTTTCAAGCAACGTACGATCACTCACGCTTTGGAACAATGCGATTGCATCCTGATCGAAGGATACAAACAATCCCCTTTCAACAAAATTGTGTTCCTTGATGCCGAAGGTAAACTGCCCATTGCCGCTGACAACAAAGGTATTCGTGCTATTGTCCATCAGGGAACAGGTGCGCCGGAGCAACTTGTCAAACAGGGCATTCCTATTTTTCACAGGGATGAGATTGAAAAGATTTTTGATTTTGTCAACGCCCATTTCAAAAGTTGCGCCAGCCCGCTTTATGGAGCTGTCTTCGTTGGCGGACAAAGCAAGCGCATGGGGGAACCCAAGTTTTCCCTCGCCTACAACGGCATTTCGGGAACCGAGATGGCCTCGGACATATTGAACAAGTTTTGCGATAAAGTATTTCTTTCCTCACGCGCCGATCTGGACATGAGTTCTTTGACTGATATTAAAAACGCCGAACGTATTAACGATGAGCATATCCAACTGGGTCCGGTAGGAGGACTGGCAACGCTGATGGGACGGTTCCCGGACAAGGCATGGATGATCACCGCGTGTGACATGCCTTTCATCAAGGCAGAAGATTTTGAAGTCATATTCCAACAGCGCGACCCGTTACGGTACGGCACCTGTTATGTGCAAAAAGGCCGTCTGGGTTACGAACCCATGTGCGCTATTTACGAACCAAAATTCATAGTCCCTCTTTACGAAGCGATGTCGAGGCGGGACTTGTCTTTATCAAGAATTATTGATGAACTTCCATTCAAGGAAGTAAAAATCAATGAACAGGACCGCTCAAATTTTATGAACATCAATACTCCGGAAGATTACGAAGTGGCACGAAACAAGCGAGAACAGGAGAAAGAACCATCATGAGCTTGATCAAGGTAGATGAAGCCCGGGAAATCATTCTCGGTAAAATTGAAGCTCAGGGTACTGAGAAAATTTCTATTAACGACTCACTGGGACGTGTCCTGGCGGAAGATATCATAGCGCGACGCAACAACCCGCCTATGGACAACTCGGCCATGGATGGTTATGCCCTCATCGCGGCGGATATTGAATCGGCCACCCCTGAAAATCCGGTAAAACTGGATGTGATCGAAGACCTTGCCGCTGGATACAATCCGAAAACTACGGTCAAGCCGGGCCAGGCGATTCGTATCATGACGGGTGCGCCCATCCCTGAAGGATCAGACGCGGTGATCATGCAGGAGGACACCGAACGAAATGGTAACAGTGTTCTGGTCAAAGACAGGGCAGATGTCCGGGAAAACATCCGCGATGCGGGCGAGGACGTTCGCGAGGGAGAAACCGTCATCCACAAGGGCGCCGACATAAGGCCTTCGCACATCGGTATGATGGCTGTGGTGGGACGATCCACTGTTTTTGTAGGCCGACGCCCCAGAGTGGCGATACTTTCCACCGGCGATGAAATCAAGGATCTTGATGAACCTATTAGCGGACCTTGCATTTACAACAGCAACGGCTACATGCTGTCGGCCCAGATAAAATCGGCAGGCGGCGTCCCCAGTTATCTGGGCATCGCACGGGACGATGAAAAGGATTTGATGGAAAAATTTAAATGGGCGCTCCAATGCGACATGGTGGTTTCCTCGGGCGGGGTTTCGGTGGGAGACTACGATCTGGTCAAAGCCAGCCTCAAAAAAATGGGCCAGGAAATGCTGTTCTGGAAAGTCGCCATGAAACCCGGCAAACCTCTGGCGTTTGGCAGGATTGATGATATCCCTATATTTGGCTTGCCCGGCAACCCGGTATCTTCTTTTGTATCATTCGAGCAGTTTGTACGGCCCTCCATCCGTAAGATGATGGGAGCAACCCAGTTGACGCATAGAACGGTGCAGGCAAAGCTGACCCGCACAATTCATAAAAAGGCGGGGCGCCTGCATTTTCTCAGCGCCAATGTTCAATGGGAAAACGGGGCCTGCACGGTCAGCCCGGCACAGGAACAGGGGTCCGGCATTCTTAAATCCGCTGTTAATGCTAACGGACTGCTCATTTTCCCCCTGGAGTTGGCCGAAATAGCTGAGGGGACACAAGTCACTGTACAAATGCTCGAATAAACCGACCACTCTATATGAAAAAACTCAAAATTTGGACCACGTTTGCGCTCCTGTTCTGCTTCGCCGGAGTGGCTCCTGCTGGGGCCTCAGATGCGAGTATGGACCGTATGGTCGCGCAAATAGAATCCCTGTTCCCTCCTATGGAGGGTGTTGTAGTTTCTGTCGACGACCAGATCCTGACCCTGGACCTGAAGCTGGGTCAGCCCATCAATAAGGGGGACCGGTTAAATCTCATCCATTTCGGATCAGACATCATCCATCCAGTCAGTAAAAAAAAAATCGGGCGGAAAGAAACCGACTTAGGCGAGGTAGAGGTCTTGGAGGTCCGGCAGAATTTTTCACTGGCAAAACTGCTGGACCCGACCGTTCTGGCCCGCCCTGGAGACGGAGTTCGTAGCCCCTTCAACACTCTTTCATTCCTGGTCGCTCCCCCGTCTATAGGGGTCTCAAAAAAAATCGACAGAGACCGTCTGCGCCTGGAACTTGAAAAAAAACTCGCCGACCACCCTCGATTCAATGTTCCGGTGTTTGAATTGGGCCTGTGGTTGCTGGAAAACAATCTGGATGTTCCAAACCTGCTCAAAAAGAAAAATCTGAGAAAACTGAGCAGCCATGTAAAAGCAGACTTCCTGCTGGTACCCAGTGTCAAATCGGTCAAGAAAAAACTGGTCCTGGGATACAAATTATACTCAGCCCAAACAGGCCAACTGCAGAAAGAGGCCCAGATCCTATCGAACCAGTTACCGATCAAACAGGCAGAGCAAAAACGCTCTCGCAGAGGGCGCGATATTCAACGTGATTTTTCGAGGCCTAACGAGGGTCTACTGGAATATGTGGGCAAGCAGGAGTTTCGATTCAAGATCGTCGATTTTGATGTAGGCGATATCAACGGAGATGGTCGCGAAGAGCTGATAGTCGTAGCTCCCAACCGGGTGATCGTATACAGCTATAAGAACAAAAACCTAAAGCAGGCTTTAACCTTCAGAGCGGATAACGAAAACCATAAGTTTCTTGGAGTGGACGTAGGCGATATCAACAGGAACGGGCGCGATGAAATATTTGTTACCGATCAGCTTGGGGACAGCCTGTCCTCATTTGTCTTAGAAGCCCGTCCGGGCAAAAAACGATTGGAAAGAACCTGGAGGGATGTCAATCTGTTTTTTCGCATCATCCATCCTTTTGGGAAAAAACCAACGCTTCTGGCCCAATCCCCAGGAGTCAACACTCCTTTCCATGGCCCCATCAAGAAGATGGTTTTCAGCAAGGGGCGATACGTAACCCACTCCAACTTAAAGCTTCCCTCCATTTACGGTGTGGATTTTATCCTGTACGGGCTGACCTCGGTGGATATCAACGGTGATGGCAAGGATGAGATAGTAATGCTTGACAAGGACTATCATTTGAGGGTATATTCTGCCAGCGGTCGTGTGTTGGTTCAGTCAAATGAATACTACGGTAATGACCCGCGTTTTATCGATGTCGCTTCTAATAATATCGGAACGATAACGAACGAGGGAAAACCGGTCCGTTTCAGAGGAAGGTTGCAGTTCATCCGGCAAGGAAAAAACCGGTACCTTCTTCTGCCTAAGAACATCTCGGCTGGCGGTAGCTTTTTACCAGGATTGAATTTAGATCTAAACAGTAGCGTGGTGGTGCTCGGCCTCAACCGGGAAGGTCTCGAAAAATCCTTTGAAACAAAAAAACAGAAGGGCTATCTCGCCGCCTACCAAGTGGTCAGCGCCGGAGAAAATCAACCCGTCAGGCTACACAAGGCAACGGTAGAAGAGAGGGCGTTGGGCGGGAAGACAATCAGTACGATCTATACGTATCTGTGGAGAACAGAGGACTGAGTCGAGTTTTTGAATCTAGCCTCTGGAGACCGTAAGTTGCGAATTTGAAAGAAAAGTTGCTTTTTTTCGTTGATTTTTATTGACATTCGGGTATAATCTCCCCGTTAAGTCTTTTGTTATCAATATCAAAGCTCTGCATAGAAACATTTACATCGTTAACAATTACATCGTTCACAATAGGGGTTAAGTATTTAGTAGCTATAGAAGTCCAGTTTTAGTTTAAGTTTTTGAGTTTAGAGTTAGTTTAATACTTGATTTGGAGGAGACAAGATGAAAAGGAATTTTTTGACCGCAGTTGCAGTAATGGTTACCGCGATTTTCGCAGGCACCACGATTGCACAAGCCGCTGATATTAGTTTCAGTGGTCAAGTTAAACCTCGTTGGGAGCATGGTGGACAAAATGACTACAACGATAAAACCAGCAATAATGATGCAATCACCACACGTATTCGCTTGAACGCTACCGCAAAAATCGATGCTAATACCAGCGCGTTCGTATCTCTCCAGTCCGTTGGGCTCTGGGGTGGCGCAGGCACTGGCCTGAATGGTAGCAGAGTCGCTGCCGGCGGTGGTGGTGCCGAGGCTAACGACCAGTTGAACGATGTTGGAGTACATCAGGGTTTTTTCACACTGAAAAATTTCGCTGACACGTCTGTAAACATGCAGGTAGGTCGTCAGGAAATCGTTCTTGACGGTCATCGTCTGCTCGGTAACACTCTTTGGACACAGGGTGCGCAGTCTCATGATGCGATCGTGCTATCTCATGCCCATGACAACGCTACATATGTCTACGGTTTTAGTAAAGGTACTGAAGGCGGCCGACTTGGTGGAATCGTCATGAGTGGTTCAGGTCTTACTGCCGCAGCCGCCAATGCTGGGGATACCAATGATATAAACTCTCATGTTTTCTGGGCAAATTATAAGGGAATTAATGGTGGTGACCTTTCGTTGTATCACGTCATTCTTGATAACGAAAGCACTCCTCATGGCGGCACCATGTTTACCACAGGTTTTCGTCACAAGGGCAAGATGTATGGTCTGGACTACCGTGCTGAGTACTACTATCAGTATGGACAGGCTGGAGCTTATGTTAATGGTATGGCTACTAATCGCACCTTTTCTGGGGCGTACACCAGCAGCAGACCAGAATACGATGCATTCCTGGCCGCTATACGTGTAGGAAAAACTTTCAAGAACGTCATGTGGTCCCCGACTGTTACCTTGTGGTACGATTACCTGTCAGGAACTGATGATGATGATATCGCTGACAACGATTGGGGTACTTTCCATACGCTGTTTGACACGGGTCATAAGTTCTATGGTCTCATGGATAACTACCTGATTGCCGGTGGCGGTAACTCTGGTAACTTGGGACTGCAGGATCTAGCGGTCAAGTTTAAGCTCAAACCTCGTGAGAAATGGCTCATCAAAGCCGATTACCATCAATTTTTCACAGCTACAAATGCAGGTGGTAATGTGAACCTTCACTCTCAAGTTGCTA
>Ga0208639_1000219_pt1 | contig 44760 bp, 42 predicted proteins | sample ETNtaG_33_FD_185772 | JGI IMG/M metagenome (GOLD analysis project Ga0208639, IMG submission 185772) | Marine microbial and viral communities from oxygen minimum zone, Eastern Pacific Ocean - ETNP201310SV76 (SPAdes) (version 2) | ecosystem: Environmental > Aquatic > Marine > Oceanic ...
TTAAACATAGCAATCCGCCAATTCACCACTCCGCCAAAACTCCCGCGATAACTGAAAACACAATGCCAAGGCTTTCAGACGAACATTTGTCCAGAGTATCGGAAATCTTGTGCCAGTAAGGATAGTCAAAATCGATCAACACAATGGAGGGGATTCCAAGTTTAATGAATGGAAGGTGATCGTCCTGAATACTGTATTTACTTTTTTCATTGAACTGGGAAAAGTTTTTTCCTCTCGCCATGTCGTATACACGTTGGATTAATTTAGGACCACTACGCATGGAGTAGGTCTCTTTGAAAATCTCAAGGTCCTTGTCGCCAACCATATCAACCACAAGCACCGCCTTTGGCCTCTGGTCCTCAGGAAGCTTTCCCAACTGGTTAGCGTGGAAATTAGACCCAAGAAACATTTCACCCGAACCACTTTTTCCAAAATCCTCACCATCGAAAAACATGAGCCGAACCGGTTGGCTCACCGGATGTTCCTTCAAGTATCTGGCCAGTCCTAATAGAACCGCCGTGCCTGACCCCCCGTCATTGACCCCCGGGACAGGACTTTTTCTCAGCTCGGGGTCGAATTCCTGATCAGCGAAAGGGCGAGTATCGTAATGCGCTCCAATGAGGACAGGACGTCCCCCAGCAGTCCCATTAAAAACAAATTCGATATTGACCATCCTCGTCTGTTCGCCATTATGCCGCGTGACAATGAAAGGATGCTCCAAAACATCATCAGCAAATTGCGCCCCCACCCGCCTGAGCAGATCCAGAACCTGAGTATATCCCTTTGTGCCCACATACCGGGGACCAAACCCGGATAATGTTTCGAGGTAACCCCACATGATTCGAGAATATTTCTCCTCAGCGAAAGGCTCGGCACGGGCCGTTCCCGGAAATACGGAAAAAATAATCAACATGCACCAGACAGCAATCCACGAACAGTCTTTAATCGATATCTTCAATGTTTCTCCTTTAATACCCAGCGTTTCGAAAAATAATCCTTCAGGATATCCGCATGATCGAACACCAGCGGTTCGGGCAAATTATACTCTGTAAAAACACCTATATTCCTGGCATCTGATGCCGCTTTAGGGGTTCCTTTGGCTCGCGCTAAAAATACAATTGAAATATTGTGCTGTCGGGCATCCCGACCAGGGTCTGAATATGCATGAAATTGCCCCACAATTTCAACCTCCAGACAGGTCTCCTCTCTGACCTCGCGCTCGGCGGCATACTCCAGAGTCTCTCCATAATCCACATATCCACCTGGCAATGCCCAGCCATGAGGTTCATTTTCTCGCTCAATCAGTATAATCCCCCCATTTTCCATCTTTATAATGATATCCACTGCAGGGACCGGATTCCGATATATCACCTGAAAAACCTTTCATATTTTGCTAAAGCCTAACACGTCCACGCCGTTAAATATTGGGGTCTATATTGCCTACTATCCTTGACAAATGGGCAGATTACCAGTAGTTTTATAGGGAATTAGGGCTTATGAAAAAAAGCATAACTCTTTTTTTTAAAAAGCCTTAAGTTATTAAGCGGTTTCCCGATAAGCTAATCAGCAGGTAGGCCTTGAAACAAGCTGTGGAGGCAAAGGCCCCGGCTATAATAACTAGCTAGCTAAAATTCAAGAGTTTAGGGACCCCGGAACAGGTGTAAGTTATGGAAATCCCCGGAAACGGAATTAGAATCAAAAGCAAAACGATTCAGGGCCGGATCAAGGTCAATAATAAGTCTACAAAAGCAGGCGCTACCGGTGGCTCCTCTGGCACTAAGGGAACTCAGGGATCAGAACACATCGCTCTGTCTTCTCAAGCCAAGGATATCCAAAAGGCCCATGAAGTGGTAAAAAATACTGCTGACATTCGTGTGGATAAGGTAGAACGAATCAAGGCCGAAATTGCTGAAGGACGCTTTCATGTGAACAGCCATGAGTTGGCTGAAAAAATCCTGAAAGACGTCATAACTGAATCTAAGTTTCTCGGCTAAAATCAGCCCTTCGATACTGAGCAGTAACAGGCTGTGTTACTAAGATAATTGTTGATTTAATAGTAGCCCCTTTATGGGGCTATTTTTTTTGCCCGCTGAGCACGAATAATTCGAGGGGCATTTTTCGAACACACCCCACCTGCTGAAAAAAACCTCTTTTATCGATTATCCAGGAAAAGTCCGCCTTGATCGTTGGGCCCAACGGCGGCAGGGAGGGAAGAAATGAATCGGTTGAGCTGTTCGATCAGGATATTCACATCCATACCGTGCATAAGCGCCCCGTTCTCCAGGGTATCGAACTTAACGGCAAAACAACTCCCACAACTCATATTGAGGCCATTGAAAAATTGCATGGTCTCTGGGTGAGTGCTTATTATTTCATTAATGGTGGTTTTTGGTGTGATGAGCATAAGATTATCCAAAATCACTTGCCCCGCAATCTTCTGTATGCTAGCATCTAAAATCCTGTCAAACAACGTTTTTGTAATTTAAGGAGTGAAAGAATGGCCCAGAGATGTGATGTGTGTGACAAAGGACCTCTTTTTGGAAATAATGTCAGTCACGCCAACAATAAAACCCGACGACGATGGAACCCGAACCTCAAGAAAATCAGAGGACGATATCAAGGCTCTGTCAAAAATATGAAAGTGTGTACCCGATGCCTCAAAGCAGGCAAAGTAGTCAAAGTAATTTGACGAAACCTCTCATTGTGAGGGCTTTGCAACAGCCCGCCCACTAGTCAGAAAAGTGCCTCTCAAAGAATAGCAAGTGCAAGTTTTCAGATATCCCCTGTAATTACTTTGAGTTGTATTTTCTGACTGGGATCTTGCTTCGAAGAACTTTCACTCTGGCTTTCTAACTTCTGCTTTCCCATTCCTTTTTTACCTGTGTTGTGTTCCTTGACGCGTTCCGCATGAATGACACCGGGAATTTGGTTGACTGCGGCGAACATTCTGTTCAAATGTTCCAGGTCGCTGATTTCGATGAAAAACTCGAAGTGCGCTCTTTTGTGTTTCCCCTGTCGCAGATGGGCTTGTGTGATATTGATATCACAGGAAGCCATGACCTGGGTGATCTCAGCCAACTGACCGGGCTTGTCATCGGCAGTGATTGAGATACGAACGGGATACAACTCCTTGACACTTTCCCCCCAGCCCACATCCACCAGCCTTTCCGACTCGTTCTCCAGTGCCTGAAGACTGGGGCAATCCAGGTGATGCACGGTCACGCCCCGTCCACGGGTAATGTAACCCACGATAGGGTCGCCCGGAACAGGGTGACAGCATTTCCCCACACGCAGGAGGATATCATCATTAAAACATTTCAGATGGATGGCCCCACTGTGATCGGGAGTCTTTTCTTTTAACTTGATCTGATCGGATTCTTTTAACCTTTTCTCCTCGATCTTTTCCTTGGGCAAAAGTTTATCGATGAAATGACTCGTGGATACTTTACCCAGACCAATACTTCCCAGCAGACTTTCAAAGTTTCCGAATCCACTGGCGTGAAGTGCCTCATCCAAAGCTTTCCCTTTGAGAACGGTCGAAGGATCAACACCATATTCTGCCAGATCCTTGTGCAACAATTCGGTCCCTAAACTGAGGCTTCTTTCTTTCTCTCGGGTATTAATAAAATTAAGAATTTTGCTACGAGCTTTCGAGGTTTTGATAAATGACAGCCAGTCACGATTGGGTTGCTGTGTTTTAGAAGCCTTGATCTCCACCTGGTCCCCATTTCTCAACTTGTATCTCAAGGGAACTATTTTTCCGTTGATCTTCGCGGCAGAACAGTGATCGCCTATATCAGTATGAACCGCATAGGCAAAATCCACCGGGGTGGAACCGTGTTGCAGGGAAATAACATCGCCCTTCGGAGTGAACACATAAACTTCGCTGGAGAACAGGTCCACCTTGAATGAGTTGAGAAATTCTTTGGGATTTTTGAGATCTTTCTGGGTTTCCAGAAGGTGGCGCACCCATGTCACTTGTTCATCCATGGGTTTGTTCTTGGGCTTCCCTCCTTCTTTATACTGCCAGTGAGCCGCAATCCCCTCTTCACAAATCTTATGCATCTCTTCTGTCCTGATCTGCACTTCCACCCGCTCTCCATCGGGACCAATCACTGTGGTGTGCAAGGATTGATACATGTTGGGCTTAGGCATGGCGATGTAATCTTTGAACCTACCGGGAATGGGTTTCCATAATGAATGGACCAGCCCCAGAACGGCATAGCAATCTTTCAGGGAATTCGTCAGGACCCGTACCCCTATAAGATCGTATAAATCTTTGAAGTCGAGTGTTTGTTGCTTCATCTTCTTATAGATACCGTATATATGCTTATAACGTCCCAGCACATCTCCTGAAATGTCCGCATTCTTTAATTCGCCTTCCAGCATCTTCTGGACTTTTTCAACATAGACGTCCCTCAGGTTCTGACCGCTGGCCAATTCAGCGCGAATCGCTTCGTGCTCATCAGGCATCAGGTACATGAACGCGCCGTTCTCCAACTCATCTTTCAACCACCCTATTCCCAGACGGTTGGCGAGGGGAGCGAATATATCCAGTGTTTCACGCGCTATGCGACCTTGAGCATCCGGCTTGAGCGATCCGAGGGTTTTGATATTATGCGCCCGGTCAGCCAGCTTAATGAGAACCACCCGAATATCCTTCGACATGGCAAGAATCATCTTCCTGTAATTTTCCGCCTGACTTTCTTCCTGACTAGAAAACTTGATCTGACTAATTTTTGTAACGCCCTCTACCAGATGGTAAATTTCTTCGCCAAACATTTCCTGAAGCTCTTCTGCCGTTGCAAGGGTATCTTCGATCGTATCATGCAATAATCCTGCGGCAATTGTCTGCTCATCCATTTTTAATCGAGTGAGGTTGTATGCTACTTCCAGGGGATGGGAAATATATGCGGCGCCGGAACGACGACTTTGATGACGGTGGGCTTTGGCGGAATAGATATAGGCATCCCAAATAATATCCAGGTTGGCTTCGGGATGGTACTTTGCAACCGCTTCTGCTATGTCTTCAAGCTTCATAATCTAAGCCCGTTTTACATTTCTAACTATCTCCGCATGATCAAGACCTTGCGATACGACACTACCCACCTGTTTTTACAAGGGTTATATCTACACAAAAGAATATATCCCGTATCCATTCATGTCAAATTTACTTTTATTCAATAACCCTTTATAAGATTAGGGTACGCTTGATGGTTTCAAGTCTGATGCTTGCACCCGTTTAAACGATTTCACTATTTTGAGGGATACTCCCCAAACCAAATGAGCGGTAAACAAAGATCATTCAAAAAAACTCTCAACGACCCGCTCCAGTTTGTTAAAGGCGTTGGCCCCAAAAGGGTCATGCTTCTGCAAAAACTGCAGGTAGAATCTGTTGCCGATGCTTTATATTTTCTTCCCTTTCGCTACGATGACCGTAGCCAGGTAAAAAAAATTGCTGAACTGGTTCCCGATGAAATGGTTTCCTTCACTGGAAAAATTATCGATGCGGGAACCGTTCGCATGGGCCGCTACAGAAAACTGTTCGAAGCGGTGGTGCAGGACGATAGTGGATTCATCCGTGTAAAGTGGTTCCAGTTCAATGAATCCTATATGGCAGAAAGAATTAAACCGGGAAAGGAACTGATCTTTTCAGGGAAACCCACGCAGAACAAACGCGGCGGCGGTCTCGAAATGATCCACCCGGATACGGATAGCGGACCGGGCGATGACTCCCCCGCTGAATCACTGGACATAGGACGCATCGTTCCAGTTTATCACTCCACCGAAGGCCTGCACCCGAAGGCTCTTCGAACGATCATGAAAAATGTAGTCGATGGCTATATCCATCTGGTAGAAGAATTCCTGCCGGAGAAAATTCTCAAGCTATACAAATTCCCCAGGCGAGGCGAAGCGATTCAACTGGCGCATTTCCCACCTGTTGACACCCCGGTCGATCTTCTCGAAAAATTTGCGCATCCTGCACTCAGACGATTGATCTTTGAAGAATTTTTTCTCATCCAACTGGCTCTGGCATTTAAAAAACGGCACCAGCAGATAACAGAACGCGGGCGATCTTTTAAAACCCGTGGAGAAATCATCCGCAATTTTTTCAAACTTCTTCAATTTGATTTAACCGGAGCGCAAAAAAGAGTGCTCGGCGAAATCATGACTTATCTGGAAAAAGAGGAACCGATGAACCTGCTCCTCCAAGGCGATGTGGGAACAGGCAAAACGGTGGTCGCTCTGACGGCCCTGCTCACTGCGGTGGACAACAACTGCCAGGCCGCGATCATGGCTCCGACCGAACTGCTGGCGGAACAACACTTCCTCAACATACGGCCTTTCTGCTCGGCGCTGGATATCGACATCGAGCTGGTCACCAGTGCTGGAACCGCTAAAGAGAAATCTCTCATTCGTGATCGCATCGGTGACGGCACAACACAAATTGTTGTCGGCACGCACGCGCTGATTCAAAAGAAAATGGAATTCTCTAATCTGGGGCTGGCCGTTGTCGATGAACAACACCGTTTCGGTGTCCTGCAAAGGGAGGCCATCGGCAAAAAAGGATTGGTGCCGCATGTTCTCATCATGACGGCAACACCCATCCCTCGCTCGCTGGCGCTCACGCTCTACGGCGATATGAATGTTTCATTTCTGGACGAGTTCCCGCCCGGTCGCAAGGACATCGCGACCCGACTCTTTTACGAAAGCAAACGTGAAAACGCCTACGCTCTCATGAGGAAAGAAATGGAACAGGGCCGACAGGCTTTTGTCGTGTGTCCGCTGATTGAGGAATCTGAATCCATCGACTTGAAAGCGGCTATAGATGTTTGCGAAGAATTACAGAACCAACGTTTTCCGGATCTAATCGTCAAACTCATTCACGGAAAACTCAAAAAGGAAGAACGTCAACAAATCATGGCCGACTTCAAAGACGGGAAGATAGACATACTCGTTGCCACCACGGTGATTGAGGTGGGAATCGATATCCCCAACGCCTCGGTCATGCTCATCGAACACGCTGAACGGTTCGGACTCGCCCAGCTTCACCAACTGCGTGGACGTGTCGGACGCGGCGCTCACGCATCATACTGTTTCCTCATCGCCTGCCACGCCTTGACGGATGATGGGAAAGCCAGACTCAATGCTATCGTGAAGTCGCGTGACGGATTCGCCATCGCCGAGGAGGATTTGCGTATCAGGGGGCCGGGAGATTTCATGGGCACCCGCCAGTCGGGAATGCCGTTACTGCGAGTCGCCAACCTGCTACGTGACATCAAACTGCTGGAACAGTCGCGACAGGAAGCATTCGCGATAATAGAAAAAGATCCGCAACTGGAATCGCCGGAAAATGAAAAACTAAAAACAGTGCTCCATCAAACCCTCGGCGATCAAATGGGTCTGATGAAGATTATTTAGCCACGAAACCAGTTGGAACCACAGATAAACACCGATGAACACTGATAATAAATAACCCCTTCTCCCCATCGTGGGAGAAGGTTGGGATGAAGGGGATTAAAAGAATTTTTATACCATGAATTTCACAACTCGATTAAAAAACGATTCGCGGTTTTATTGGGGAGTCATTCTTCTCGCCTGCATGTACGGGGGTTATGCGGTCGTCAACATCTGCCGGGCCACGGTCATCATCGCAAGCCCGGCCATGCTCGATGACCCAACACTGGAACTCGACAAAACCGCATGGGGAGCTATTCTTGGCTGGGGCACCGCCGGGACTATTACAGGAAAACTGGTGACGGGAATCATGGCCGACCGATTGGGCGGACGCAAAGTATTTCTCTTTTCTCTCAGCCTTTGTATGTTGACAACGGGAATGTTTGGCATCATGTCGAAATCATTTTTCTTCACCGTTGCGTTTTTTATTTCCATGGTCGCGAAGGCCGGTGCCTGGCCATCCATGGCAAACCTCACCGGGGTCTGGTTTTCCAAACCCTGGCGCGGAAGAGCCTGGGGCATTATCTCTTCAAGCTCCATGTCGAGTTGGATTTTTGCGTCACTTGCACTGGGCAGTCTTTTGCTGGTGGTGTCGTGGCGTTGGGTCATCGCCTCATCCGCAATCATGACAGGTGCTGTTGCCATCCTGTTATATTTCTACCTGCGGCAATCCCCCTCCGATGTCGGACTGGAAACTATCCCTTCAGTCGATGGAGACGATGACAGTGAACATCCACAACAACCTCACCATCTGGATGATTCAACAGTTGGCGAGGCCTTGTTAAACTTTTTGCAAAGTCCGAGGTTCTGGCTCATCTGCTTGAGCATCATGTGCATGAACATTCTCATGGTGTTCCAGAGCTTCATGCCCTTATTCCTTAAAGAGACATTCGATCTTTCTCCCGGCAAGGCGGGAATCGCGTCTTCGGTTTTTCCCATTGGCTCAATGTTTTCGGTTCTCATTGGCGGATTCATCTTCGATCAGCTCACAAAGAAAAAGCGCGTCTACGTGCTCGGCGGTATGATGGCGCTGGCCACCGTCTGTATTCTCATATTATATTTACTTCACAATCCGGAGACGCCGGGAAACGGAACGCTCTGGGTCGCCCTGTCAGCCATCATGATGTTCGGGTTGATGATCACCCCCTGTTACCTGATTCCGATGAATGTCTTTTCAGTGGACTTCGGTGGCAAACACTGTGGTTTTCTCGTATGCCTGATTGATGTTGCCGGTTATATCGCATCCATGGTATTTGAGTTTCTGGGCGGCGAGATTGCGGACCGAGTGAATGGCTGGCAACAGTTTCTTAACGTCATGCTCAACGTTTCCATCATAGGAACCATTACTCTAATAATTTTTCTAATCCTGGATCATCGTTCGCTGAGGAAATAAAATCCGATGGAACCACAGACACCTGCTCAGGGCGACACACTATTTCCGTTCAAAACAATACTCTTCCTAATATTTTTCACCGCTTCCCCTGCATTTGCAGAAACCCAACCCATCCATCATGAGTTGACGGCAACGCTCCCCCCATCGCAGTCTGTTGCCAGGTTTCATGATGTGGTAACGATTCCTAAAAGTATTGCCCGATCCATTTCCGGGTTTCATTTAAATAAAAATTCAAAAATCGAACAGATAGCAATATCCGGCAAAAAAGTTTCGTTCGATGTTTCTGCTGATGGATTCATCAAACTTGACCTGACGCAACATTTAGCAAACAGTTTAACCGATCCGATTGAGCTGGCATTTGACTATTCCCTTTCCCTGCCAATTACTGATGACAGCCAGGAAACTCTTTTCATTTCCGGTGCAGATTTCTTCTACCCGCAATCGGAGAGCAAAAGTGAAACAATGAGTCGGCTCACTTTTCAGGTGACGGTCCACTCGCCAGCAAGTTTAAGAGCAGTGAGTCAGGGAGAAAAATTAAAGGACTTTCTTGAGGACAAAAACAGAACTGTCGTATGGAAGGAAGAGAATCCGCAGGAAGAAATTCTTCTAGTTGCCGATCAATACCACGTGTTCTCGGAGCATCACGGACTCATCACGCTCTATGCCTACCTGCGTGATGATGACAAAGCTCTGGCCGAACGATATTTTTCAGCGACCCGTACTTACCTCGACTTGTATTCGAGATTACTCGCCCCCTACCCTTACAAAAAATTTGCGCTGGTGGAAAATTCCCAACAAACGGGATATGGAATGCCATCGTTCACATTGCTCGGGTCGCGCGTCATCCGTTTTCCATTCATCCTGCACACCTCATATCCTCACGAAATTCTCCACAACTGGTTTGGCAACGGGGTTTACATCGACTCGAATTCCGGAAACTGGGCTGAAGGACTAACCACATATCTCGCGGACCATCTTCTACCGGAACAAAAGGGGAAAGGAGACCGCTACCGATTTCAGCAATTGATGAAATACTCCAGCTATGTCAACGCGACAAACGATTTCCCGCTGGCGGAATTTAAAGGACGCGACAGCATGGCCTCGCAAGCGGTGGGTTATGGCAAAACGCTGATGGTCCTTCACATGCTCCGCGTTGAAGTGGGCGATGCGCTATTCCTGGAGTCATTGCGCGACTTTTATAACAGGAACCAGTTCCAGTTGGCCGGGTTTAATGATCTGCAGATTTCATTTGAGCGTGTGAGCAAACGCGACTTGAAAGATTTTTTTAATCAGTGGACTGAGCGTAAAGGCGCGCCCCAACTAAAACTTTCCTCGGCCTCGCACAGCAAACAAAATGGTGAGCACCTGCTGGCACTGGAAATCCGGCAAACGCAATCGGACCCAGTTTTTAAAATGAAACTTCCCCTCGCCGTGTGGCTCAAGGACCGGGAAAAACCCGTGCTGAAAAATATAGACCTTGCGCAAAGGGAATATACTTTTGCCCTTCCCTTATCTTCACAACCGCTCAAGGTAATTCTGGACCCTTACCATGAAGTGTTTCGCTGGTTGAATCCGGGCGAAGTTCCCCCCAGTATCGGGCAGACTTATGGAGCGGAAACGCAGACCGCTATTCTTCGGGCAACAGATGGCTCCTCTGACGTACTAAAAAGCTACCATCATTTTGCAAAGTCGTTGAGAAAATCGCTCAGCGACAATTTAAAAACTCAGCCTCCTGCTGGAAGCCTGTGGGTCTTTGGTAAGGACAATAAGTTTTCCGATCAACTCAAAATCCAACTCAATCGCTACGGCGTGAAGATGGACGAACAAGGAGTGGCTCTAGACCACAAAATTTTTTCATGGGAAAACCACAGTTTCATATTCACCTTAAACCGCCCTGACTCTAACCGTGACATAGTCACAGGCGATACAGTCACCTGGCTCATCGCTTCATCGGCAGAAAGTATTCCCGGGCTGATCCGCAAACTGCCTCATTACGGGAAATATGGATACCTCGTTTTTCAGGGGAGTGTGCCGGATAATGTCGCCAAAGGCAGATGGCCTTCCAGCGGAGCCGGACTCCACCACATCTTCAAAAATGGCACCTATTCCCTGCCCTCACAAACACCATTGATCAAACCCTGACTATTTTTAAAACAGTCACATCAATAGGGTTCACAGATTTAATTTTCGACCAAAACCACCGTTAAGAGAAAAGTTCGGCGTTGGCGGATCTCAATTTGTACACGCTGTGGCGGTGCTATATAGGGAAAAGGCAAATCCGGCCTCATCCATTCCTATCGAAACAGACAGCCGGGTCGGTTGGGCGAAGGAGTCGCCCTGCACATGCTCGAACTTGACAGCGAAGGAACCGTAGCTGAACAATTTTCCCTGCAGGGTTTTGTAGGCTCTGTATCCGCGCCCATCCAGGGAAAGAATTTCTTCCCTTAGACTAAATGGAATTTCAAGATTCATACCTGCCTCCCTGCGCCAACAGAATCGACCTGCGAAGAATAAACTCCGGCAAAACCGGACGAGGATATTCCAACAGGCAGATAATTCTTGGCAATTTCAGCGACCTTTTCCCTATATGGAAGTTCCACAGCCTGTTTATCAACCCTCGCTATCGCCTGTGGCAAGCGGGTACGCCGGGTTCGCGAGCCGTCTTGTGTTCCGTCCCCTTCTATAAAGTGGTCAATCACCACCGCAGAAGCTCCCGACTCAGCAATCCGTTTGAAAAAAATATCAGGATTTGTCAGCGGGTATAACGGTGACATGCAGACCACTGTTTTGATTCCTTGCGAAGCGAACTCTCTAACCCGTCTGATGCGTTCATCCACAGAGCATGGCGAAGGCGGAAGCCCCGGCAGACTGTCCTGATCGCCCTCAATTGAAAGATGAACCCGTAAATCGCATCTTTGTGACAAGGAAATGATGCGATCTATATCTTCTGTGATTCCTGAACTGTGTGTTTGCAGAATCAACACATCCGGTGTTTCCTCAAGCATTGCATCAAGCACCCTGCGAGTAACGCGAAACTTTCGCTCTATCGGTTGCCAGGGATCTGTGGAACTGGAAAAGAAGATAGAAAACGATGTTCCCCTTCGGGCGGCCCAGCGCCTTTCAGTTTGTGCGGTGCTGAGATAAACTTCATCGGCATTTACCTTCACATCGACAAATCGGCCCCATTCGCGTCCCCGATTGAGCCACTGATTGAAGCGAACGTAACATCCTTCGCCACAGGAAGACTTCCCATATCCGCATCCTATGTATGGATTCAACGAATGCGAGCACACTTCCTTCAGGTAACCTGACGCACGCGTGAGAATAGAGGTGCAATGAGTTTCAGTTATTTCCATAGTTTTCTCAAAACCAGAAAATTTATTTTCCAGTTTAATTATATTAGAATAAGGCTTATGCTGAAAGGATACTTCCTCTTCAGTCACTTGAAAAACCAGACAAGGCATGACCTTTCCAAGGGCTTTACAGGTTTAGTGAAAATTGATATCAGCATTAAATTTTTGAAATAGTGAGAGCATTTTGACTTTACCCGCCAAATATTCAAATACCTTTATAGCAGGACTTGGAGTTTTAATCGCCACTGGAGTATTTCTACTGGACATGGCAATTCCTCTCGGAGTCGCAGATGGAATTCTCTATGTCGTGCTCGTTTTAATAGCCCTTTTCGCAAAAAACAGAAAATTTATCTATGTAGCGGCGGTCACAGGGACTGCGTTGACGGTTGCCGGTTATTTCCTGTCCCCGCAAGGTGGTGAAATGTGGCAGGTCATCGCCAACCGGTCGCTTGGTATATTCACTCTCTGGATGACGGCCGCACTTTGTCATGTGCAACACAGTCATTCAGAAAAAATGGAAGCGGTTCACCATGAACTTGAAGAAAAAGTTCAGCAACGAACAGCAGACCTCATCAAATCCAAAGCTGATCTGGAAAGAGAATCAACCTACGTTCAACTGCACAAGGATATAGCTATCGCCGCGAATGAAACCCGGGCACTGAAAGATACTCTGAGGATATGTCTTCAAAGAATCTGCGCTCATGCCGGTTGGCCTGTGGGACACGCCTACCTGCCTGCCGATCAAACATCCAATTTGCTGGAACCTGCCAAAATATGGTCCCTTGAGGATCCTGAACGTTTTGACACCTTCCTTAAAATATCAGAGGCAACTCCCTTCGGACCAGGCGTGGGACTTCCCGGTCGTGTCTTTGCCAGTGGGAAGCCTGCGTGGATTATAGATGTGACCAAAGATGCCAACTTCCCACGCGCAAAGCTGGCAAAGGACATAGGGGTAAAAGCAGGGTTCGCGTTTCCTCTTTTAAGTGGTGAACGAGTGCTTGGCGTCATGGAATTTTTCTCAACTAAAGCGGCGGAACCTGACCGCGATATGATGGAAGTTATGGAAAAGGTTGGCATTCAACTGGGCCGAGCCGTTGAACGACAATGGGCTGAAGAGGATATTCAAAACTCCAACGAACGATTGCGCAAACTGTATCAAAGACTGGAATTGGTTCGAGAAGAAGAACGCACACGTATCGCACGAGAAGTTCACGATGAATTGGCACAGATCCTGACCGCTCTGAAACTGGAACTCTCTCTACTCGATAAAAAACTGAAAGATGCCAACCCGCCCTTGAGTAATGACACGCGAATGATGCTAGAGCTGATTAACAATTCGATCCAGGCTGTAAAAAAGATCGCCATGGACTTGAGACCTCCTATTCTGGATGATCTGGGTCTCCGTGAAGCGATTGAATGGCAGGGTCATGAATTTGAAAAACGTACCGGTATTCACTTTACATTTGAAGCTTCTCAAGACAATGTAGAGATAGACATCAATCGCTCTACTACTATTTTTCGTATTTTCCAGGAAACTCTGACCAATGTTATTCGGCACGCCAAAGCTAAAAATATAATTGTCCAAATGACAGGAAAAGATGATACCCTAACCCTGCGGGTTAAGGACGATGGTATTGGGATTCGACCTGAACAAATTTCCGACATACGGTCGCTTGGCTTGCTGGGCATACGCGAAAGAGCTCTTGTTTGGAACGGAGATGTAGACATCATGGGAGTTCATAATCAAGGCACAACAGTAACTATTAATATTCAACGGAACTAAAATGAAAACTGTCGATCAAAAACCAATTAAAATAATTATTGCCGATGACCACCCACTGTTTAGACGTGGGCTAAAACACGCTCTCGAAGAAACAGACGATATAGAAGTAGCTTGCGAAGCAGACAATGGTGACGAACTATTGTCTCTTATCAAAGGTGATGAATTCGACATGGTTCTTCTGGATATAGCTATGCCGGGAAAAAGCGGACTCGACTTATTAAAACAGCTCAAAAGCGAATACCCCAAGCTCCCCATACTCGTTCTCAGTGTTTATCCCGAAGAACAGTACGCGGTGCGCTTTATCAAAGCAGGAGCATCTGGCTATCTCACAAAAGAGAGCGCGTCCGAAAAACTGGTCGAAGCGATTCGCAAAGTAGCAGACGGCGGGAAATATGCCAGCCAAACGATCACCGAAAAACTGGCTTTCGATTTTTCTGATTATGAAAAACCGCTCCACGAGAGGCTATCGGACCGTGAATATCAAGTCTTCGGGATGATATCCGTTGGTAAGTCCCTCACCGAAATCGGGAAAGAGCTCTCCCTCAGCGTTAAAACCATCAGCACACACCGAACGCGCATCCTTGAAAAAATGAAAATGAAAAAAAATGCGGAGCTGATTCATTACGCAATCACTCAAAATCTTATCTAACCCGAGATATCCTGCTGGAGATAATTTTTAATCCCCCTAATCTAAAGATAAATTTTCACCTTCTGCCCAACCTCCCCTCTCTCCCCAAGCAATAGACTAGGAAAAAACCTATAGCGCATAAGCATTTTGCCTATCATTTTTTCAGATACTTACTGATACCAAGGCTCAGCTTAATCTACTAGACTTCACACTTGTTGCATCGACGTATGAGCGAATTTACGTTCTTTTGCAAGCCATGTACATGGCCTGTTGCGCCGAGTTTTCATGAATGAGTAAACGAGGATAAGCATTGCTATCAAAACCAGTTATCACGAGTTCAAGACGTGCATCACAAAACATATGGCTGACCCTTTTCGTTACGGTCGGAATCATTGCCGCGTCCAGCATCAATGCAGAATCGCTGGGAAACATGATTTCACTTAATCCTACAGGAGTAGATTTAAAAACGATCCGGGTAGCCAGAAGTACGGATGTGCAGATAAGCAACGATTCGCAAGAAACAATTCGTGACTTCACGATCGTTCAAATTGCTTCCGGAAAAAAAATGTTGTCCATAGAAGGGTTAAAACCAAGCGCGTCTTTTAATCTGGCTTTTGACCGTGTCGGAACTTACGTAGCTTGTTATTCCAAAGAAAATAAAGAAGCTTTTGGTTCGAGTACCTGTCTACAAATTGAAGTTGTTGGACTTCGGTCCGCATAAAACTAGAGCAGAGATTCCTTAGGTACTTTTTTATTAAAACGAGTAGTAAACTTTTGTTCAAAACCTTTAGAGGAGAACGGGAATGAAAAAGATTTTTGCACTCACAGCAGTATTTGTTGTATGCGTGGCTTTCAACGCATCAGCAGGCACCATCAACAGCAGTGAAACCGCATCTTGTAACGATGCAAACTCCATCACCCTCGAAGTAGCAAGCATTGCTTTCGAGAACAACGATAAGTTTGGATATACATCCAATGATCGTGGTAGCGCAAACGTATCGGTATGGAAATCATCTAACTTCACCACTGTTCCAGTATCTCTTGGCGCAAGGGGCGACAGCAACGCAGCTCTTCATGGTTCTGATAAAGGCCACGAGACAGGTGTCAGCGATGCTTTCTATGGTGACCTTCCAGGACGAAGCAAAGTTGTTCTGACCAAGCAATCTGGGTTCAGCCGTGGTGACTCTATCGGTGACATCAGTGGTTTGGTTAAGATCACCAACCATGGCACCAACCCGGTTACGGTTACCTGTAACTAATTAGATTCAAATTAAGGGCTTTATTGCAAGTTTAGCCCTTACCCGGAAAACAGTCGGCTTTTCCCAAGCCGGCTGTTTTTTTTTGCCCTTAACTTCTCCCCTATTTTATTCCCGCACAGCATTATCTGAATATGATTTCCAACACCCGTATCATTATGTTAGGGTAGGGCATCAAAAAAATTAAACCTCTAAGGAACCTGCTATGAAATCCATTGCCGTTGCACGCATCACCTGTTTTTTTATCCTGGCCTTCTACTTCGCGGTTTGCGGAACACCCGCTTTTGCTGATGGGGCCGCAAAAAAAGGAGACAAAGTCGCCATAGAATACGAGGGCTCTCTTGATGACGGCACTATTTTCGATAGCTCCAAAAACCATGACAAACCGCTTGAATTTGTTGTCGGGTCGGGACAGGTGATTCCCGGATTCGACAGGGCTGTAACAGGAATGAAAGTTAACGAGGAAAAAAAAATCAGGCTCGAACCTGCTGATGCCTATGGTGAGAAAAACCTAAAACTCACTCATAAAATTGAGCGGACCAAACTACCGCCAAAACCGGAACCCAAACCGGGAATGGGACTCGTGATGGGAGCGCCCGGACAACCCGATAGAAAGGCTATGATCACTGAAGTCACCAAGGATCATGTTGTCATAGACATGAACCACCCCCTGGCGGGGAAAGCACTCACCTTCGCGATAAAACTTGTTAAAATTTCACACTGATTCGTTGGCGGGTCAGAATGCACAGCATGTGCTGTAATTGCGCACAGTCTAAAATTGCATGTACTGTAGTTTTTTTAAATCTATAATTTTTGAATCAACAATCTTATGACTGCACCCGTTCGCGTCCGTTTCGCGCCCAGCCCAACCGGATACCTTCACATAGGCGGTGTACGCACGGCCCTGTTTAATTGGTTGTTCGCGCGTCACCATGAAGGACAGTTTGTTTTGCGCATCGAAGACACAGACGCGTCCCGATCTACTGAGGAATCAATTGATGAAATCCTTGCCTCTATGAAATGGTTGGGACTGGATTGGGATGAGGGCCCCTTCCGCCAGACAAAAAGGCAGTCCGTTTACAAAGAAAAGGTTGACCAGCTTTTATGCGAGGATAAAGCCTACCCCTGTTTCTGCACAACGGAGGAGCTGGATCAAAAGCGCAAAGAAGCGCAGGCCAAAGGACTCAAACCAAAATACGATGGAACCTGCCGGAACCGAACTGACAAACCTGAAGGAATTCCATTCGTCACTCGTTTTAAAGCTCCGCTGGAAGGAGCAGTCACTGTTCAAGACCTGCTACGCGGCAACGTGGTGTTCCAGAACGAAGAACTGGACGACCTTATCATTTTGCGATCTGACGGCACACCGACATATAATTTTGTGGTGGTGGTCGATGACGGTGACATGGGAATCACCCATGTCATAAGAGGTGATGACCATTTATCAAACACACCCCGGCAGGCATTGTTGTATGACGGACTCGGAATGCCCCGCCCCAAATTCGCGCATATTTCGATGATACTGGGAGCAGACAAAACCCGACTCAGTAAACGTCATGGGGCGACTTCGGTACTCGCATACCGCGACATGGGATACCTGCCCGATGCGCTCATCAATTACCTTGCCAGACTCGGTTGGTCACACGGCGATCAGGAAATCTTCACCCGGCAGGAAATGATCCAGTATTTTTCACTGGAAAACGTCACCACCTCCGCCGCCGTGTTCAATCCGGAAAAACTTCAATGGCTCAACCAGCAATACATCCAGAACACCTCGCCTCTGGACTTGGCCCCTCAACTAGAACCGTTCCTCATCAGAGAAGGTATCCTGTCTGAGAACCATGAACTCAGCGCTCAAGAAATTTCCAAGCCCATCCCTTCACTCAACCAGAGAGCGGAAACACTGGTGGAAATGGCGCCAAAATCTTCTTTCTATTTCAGAAAGGAACTTGAATTCGATGAGAAAGCACGGGAAAAATTTCTCAAACCAGACATTAAACCGCATATCGAAAAACTAATCGCCGCCATAAGCGAAATGGAAAAGCTGGAACACGACCCACTGGAAAAACTATTCAAACAGGTCGCCGAAGAGGCAGAGCTTAAGCTGGGAAAACTGGCCCAGCCCGTGCGAGTGGCACTTACCGGAGGTACCGCGAGTCCGGGAATCTATGATGTCGTTTTGTTACTCGGTAAAACCACCACACTCAAGCGTTTGAATGAAGCAGTGGATTTTATTGTAAAAGCGCGGTAGAACTTTGAGCTGTTTATAAAGGTTTTAATTCAACCTCATATTTTGTGTGCGATGATGACACAAATTCATAACTTCATGAACGACATCCTGCTGTAAATTGGTATTAATTCATCCGATAGCATTCCTCTCTCAATTTTCGGAAGATGGTTTGTTATCTTAGCGCCTTGGCGACTTTGCGAGAAACTAACTGCCTTTTTTTGCGATTTTTGCCCAGGTGTCGCGAAGGGTTACGGCACGATTAAACACAGGCGCGGTGGATAAATAGTCTTTCGCATCGGCGCAAAAGTATCCCATGCGTAAAAACTGAAAGCGGTCACCCGGCTGAGCCTCGGCCAGCGCGGGTTCGACTTTGCAGTCTTTCAGGGTTTCCAGCGACTCGGGGTTGAGAGCGGATTTTAAATCGGAACACTCCTTGTCATCGGCGGGGTTTTCTTTGGTGAACAGGTGACTATACATCCGCACCTCCGCGCTCTTCGCATGCTGTGCCGATACCCAGTGAAGCGTGCCTTTGATCTTGCGCCCGGCAGTTGCGCCACCTGATTTTGAATCTGGATCATACGTACACCTCAGTTCGGTGATGTTGCCGCTACTGTCCTTTATCACTTCTTCGCATTTGATAATGTAGGCGCTCTTGAGACGGACTTCTTTCCCCGGCGCGAGCCTGAAAAACTTTTTCGGTGCGTCTTCCATGAAATCTTCCTGCTCGATATAGAGCTCGCGTGAGAGTGGAATCTTCCTGCTACCCGCCTCCGGGTCTTCCGGGTTGTTGGGGGAATCGAGTTCTTCCACCTGCCCTTCAGGATAATTCACAAGGACCACTTTCAACGGACGGAGAACCGCCATCAATCGTAGCGCACGTTTGTTGAGGTCTTCGCGCAGACAGTGTTCGAGCAATGCCATCTCTACTGTGCTGTTGGCTTTGGCGACACCGATCCGTTCACAAAAATCGCGAATGGACTCGGGCGTGTATCCGCGACGCCGAAGGCCGGAAATAGTCGGCATACGCGGATCATCCCATCCGGCAACATGTTTCCCTTCTACCAGTTGCAGAAGTTTGCGTTTGCTCAATAACGTGTATGCGAGGTTGAGCCGCGCGAATTCTATCTGTTGCGGATGATAAACATCGAGCGTGTCGATGATCCAGTCATAGAGCGGACGATGGTCCTCGAATTCCAATGTGCAAATAGAATGCGTGATCGTTTCGATTGAGTCGGACTGACCATGCGCGAAATCGTACATTGGGTAAATACACCAGGTATCTCCCGTACGATGATGATGCGCCTTGAGAATGCGGTAAAGAACCGGGTCCCGCATATTGAGATTGCCCGAAGCCATGTCGATTTTCGCGCGCAGGACTTTCGCGCCGTCCGCAAACTCGCCGTTTTTCATACGCTCGAACAGGTCGAGATTTTCTTCTACAGAGCGATTGCGAAACGGGCTGTCCTTTCCAGCCTGAGTGGGTGTACCGCGATGCTCCCTGATCTCGTCGGCGCTGAGATCTTCGACATAAGCCACGTCCGCTTTAATCAACTGCACCGCCCAGTCGTAAAGCTGGGCAAAATAATCAGACGTATAATATATTTTGTCGCCCCAGTCGAATCCGAGCCACTTTACATCCTCAATGATCGACTGAACATAGACATCCTCTTCTTTGGTCGGATTCGTATCATCAAAACGCAGATTGCATTGTCCGCCAAACTCGTCTGCAAGACCAAAGTTGAGGCAGATGGATTTTGCATGACCGATGTGGAGGAATCCATTTGGCTCCGGCGGAAAGCGGGTGTGGACACGCCCCTCCCATTTATTCGATGCAATATCGTCTTTAACAACTTCCCGGATAAAATTGGAAGGCGTAACGTCCATTTCGTTTTCTTTATTCATAAATAGTTTCGCAAGGTATCAGTTAAAAGGAAGGCATTCTATCACAATCAGTCGGGTTAAAGGTCATGGTTCATTTCCCAGTTCACTTATGTCCTTAACCTTCACTTTGTCGTGGAGATTTTTGGCTTTGAGGGCGTCTTCCAGCATGAGCACGCAAAATGGGCAAGACACGGCGATGGTGTCGGGATTGGATTCCATCAGCTGGTCGACGCGCTGGTGGCTCACGCGGGCACTGGTTTTTTCTTCCAGTAGAAACCGTCCGCCTCCCGCGCCACAACAGGTGCCACGTTCCCGGCTGGTAGCTGGCTCAGATATAGCTTTCGGATCTACATTATCTGCAATCACCTCACGTGGGGCATCATAAATTTTATTGTGCCGGCCCAGGTAACATGGATCATGATACACCACACGATCATCGGTTTTTACTTCGCTCCCCCCCTGGAGGGCCAGCAGTTCGGAATGGTGGATGACATTGAGTTCAACGCCAAACTCGGCGTACTCGTTCTTGAGCGAATTGAAACAATGCGGACAATGGGTGACAATGTTCATTACAGATTTTTCTTTAAATAGTTCGGCATTTTTTGAAGCGAGCATATCGAAAAGATATTCGTTTCCCGCGCGTCGGGCTGGATCACCGGTACAACCTTCGTCGTTGCCAAGAATTGAAAAATCCACCCCAGCGGACTTCAGTGATTTGACCACCGCCGTAGCGATTTTTTTCCCGCGTTCATCGAATGACCCATTACAGCCAACAAAATATAGATACTCGGTCGGGTTATTTTTGTCCCATGTTTTAATATTCAATTCCTTCGCCCAGTCTGCGCGAGTATTACTGCCGAATCCCCAGGGATTGGAATGTGCCTCCAGCGATTTGAAGGCATTGGCAAACTCAGCCGGGTAGCGGTCTTCCATGAGCACGAGTCCGCGCCTAAGATCAACCACCTTGTTCACGTATTCGATCATGACAGGGCATTCTTCCTCACAGGCGCCACAGGTCGTACACGACCAGATCGTCTCATCGTTAATTATTTCACCGAGCAATGAGGGGCTTTCCAACCGCTCAAGGTTATCATCGAGCAGGAAAGGTGTTTCGTTATTGAGGTGATCGCGCAGGTCTACCGTCAGTTGTTTTGGCGAAAGTGGTTTGCCGCTGGCCAGTGCAGGGCAAACAACATCGCACCTTCCGCACTCGGTACAGGTGTGCAGGTCGAGCAGTTTTTTCCAGGAAAACTCCTCTATCTTTGAAACTCCATAATTTTCCAGTTCTTCATTTTCAAAATCGATGCGATAAAGCTGATTGCCTCCTCCGGAAATATTTGAGAAGAACACATTAGGAATCGAAGTGATGATATGAAAATGTTTTGAGCCGGGTAGCAGAGTCAAAAAATACAAGATGCAAACGACATGCATCCAATAAACCAGATTGTGAAGGTGGACGACAATATCCGCTCCCAAAACGGATAACACAGGCGCGATTAATGAACCCAGCCAGATCCCGCTCAATACCGCTTGCGGATTCCTCGCCTGCCATGCCGCGTCAAACAGAGCATCGCTCACCATGATCGCGAGGATAAGAACCAGAATTACGATACCTTCCATCGATAAAGTGAGTCGCTCAGGCTTGGCCACGGTCCTGCGATAAAGAGCACAAGTCGCGGCAAGAATTACCAGAACGATCAAACAATCTTTTAAATAAAGGTACAATGTTTCGCATCCGCTCCCAGCCAATTCTACCGTTGGGAAAAACCCAATAAAGAAAAACCAGGCGGCCCGAAGGAGAAATATGAGGAATCCCCAAAAAATAAGCGCGTGCATCCACCCCGCCCCGGTTTCCTTAAACATCTTGACCTGCAAGAAAGCTATGCGAAAAGTTTGCCCCAATCTTTTGACAGGAGAGTTGAGTCGGTCCTCTAAGGGAGCTCTTTGAAAAATCTTCCATTTAGGCCACAGGACGCACAGAAAACGTGCGGTCGCCGTCAACACAAGAAACCCTAGAACAAAGGGTTGCAGGTCCTGAGAGACCCATTCAAGCGCACGGTTTTGAGAAAAGTTCATCTATATAAACCCACTACCTTTTAAGAATTCATCTAAATAAATAGAGCAGGACAAGAGGTGCCCATCGGTCAAAGCTATGGTACCGAAAGGCGATGAAAGAGGCTAGTTATTTGATTTATCAGGAATTGCTGTTGAATTTGCCATTTCCTGTGCTATATTTATAAGCGCTTAAAGCCATCTTGATTACACAGCCATACACCTTTGCGAGGAGGCCTTGCATCATGGCGACACTTTTTACTCGTGCCATTCAGCCTGTGAACTTTTTTCATTTTTCCGCAATTGTTTGCGGATCAGTCTTTTTATGCGTTGCCAACACCAGCGCAATTCCACTGGATGATGTTTACGATAGGGGCCAGGCCGAGGTTCGTGTCTCTCCTGAGTTTAATTCGCAAAACGGGATGCCACCCGTATTTAATCCTTCCCTGCATCCAAACCTGAATAGTGATATCAACGAAGCGCACCCTATTCCTGATTATATTAAACAGTTCGGCAAGGACCAGATCTTCCCGGTTTATTACCACCAACTGCTTGAGATCGACCCGAAGGATCAGGTCCAAAGCAAAATTTTCAATGAACAGGCCTTCCGCTCAACCAGAAGAATAGGCGTTTTGGGCTTTGAAAACAAGACTTCCGGTCAGTTCAAAGACAAAAATGCAGGTAAAATCGTAGCAAAACAGGTTTCCCACGAGCTTCAGTCCGTGAAAGACTATTTTATCATCCCACCACCAAGGATGAATGAAGATGCACAACTCAGAATCGTAACAAAATTCTCGGCAGACAACCAACAGCAGGCAAAACCACCCAGCACCGAGGCTCAGTCAACCCACTCCGACCTGTCATACTCAAGTGATGAGATGGATGCGGTTATGATTGGAGCAGTTACAAAATATATAGATTCCTATCGCGCCCGGAGTGGGGCTATAGAAAAAAGCCTGTCTGGCAGTGTTGAATTTGGGGCATTTCTGGTCAGCACCCACACGGGTGATGTGATCTGGGGAGCCCGATTTGTCGGATCGCAACCTACTGGCCTGTCCGGCTTTTTCCTGAATTCGGGTTCGAAATGGCTGAGCAAGGAACAACTGTCCCAGGCGGCCATGAAAAATGTATTACAGGCATTCCACGAAAATAAGCTCAAATAAGACTTTTTTTAGTATAATGACGTCATGCCAACCACTGATCCATTTGAATCATCCGCGCATGGGATAGAGCCCGGTGAGCAAACTCTGAAGAAGAAAAAACTGTGGAGGAACCTGTTCCTTCTTAGCCTCTGCATCACCCTTTTGCTGATCGGTATTTTCTGGCTTCCCGTTAAACTGGTACAAATGGAAAAGTTTGCCAGTTCACCCAGCGTAAACCTTACCAAGAAAGGTGTCTCCAACGCATTCAACAGTATCCCGGACCAACCCGCCGAGAATGTGGTGGCATCAGACCTTCTTGAAACCAAATTAACCGTCATTAACGCATCGTCTGAAGACAACTGGGTTTATTTCGATTTCTCTAGAGGAGAAGTCGTTGACATTCACGACAAATCGTCTATCGAATGGGACCTGGCCTTTCGCCGGAGCAAAGTCATCTCCAATGGAGGGGCGACCAACAAATTTGGCAAGGCGGGATTGATCAATCTGGGTTCGCTGGATTTCGATCAGGTGGCAGAAGTTCCTCTCGAAAATTATGTTCAGGATAAGGCCACGCGCACCGAAACGGAAAACCCCATTCTCTTGAAGTGGTACAAATACAACTACCTGACACACAAACTATCGGCCAAACCCAATACCTATGCAGTAAGAACTGCCAACAGCAAATTTGTCAAAGTCAAATTTCTTGACTTCTATTGTAGCAACAAGGAAACAGGATGTATCAAAATGCAGTATGTGTACCAGGATAATGGTTCGAATAAACTGACCAAATCCGCCTCAGGCAATACTCCGCCCGCCTAAACCGTCTTCAGCTGTTTTTCCCGTTTACAGGGCAAATTGGGTATGTTCAAGAGCTAATAGACGTGTTATTTTAATCTGAATACAAATGGAACCCATTAGCAGGATTTAATAAATTAAATTTTGTTTTTTTTGAACTGGCTATATTTTTTATTTTTGGAGGAAGTTTCATGGCAACATTGAAAAAAATTCTCTTCGGTCAATTTGCCGGGGAAAGCCTAACCTCTCTGGTGGAGGAGATGCAGAAAAAGTACAACCCTAAAAAAGGTCGGCGATTCAATCATGCCAACATCACCTATGAAGTCAGTCGTCCCGGTGTGGTTGATGATAATATCCAGTTTGAGATAAGCTCAAAAATCCCTCAGGATGAACTCAAAGGGAATCATGACATGAAAAGTTACTTCAAGGAAATCAAGAAGCTCGTTTCGAAAGAAAAACATAAGCCTGTCTCAGTGGAAATGGAAAATATCGTGTTGGACTCCAAAAAGGATTCTGAAAAAGAGAGGGACTATGTGAAACTCCTTTACTGCTATCCCCTTGACGATCTTTACGATGACAAAGATGTAACGGCTAAAATTGATCAGATGAGCCAGGAAAACATCAAGGAGTCTACACAAAAAATAAAAGGTTCACTAACACCGCAAGGGAGCCTGGTTCTTCAGATGGTCAAGGAAACCATTCAGAACAACGCCCGTGAAAATATCGAGCAACTTATAAGTGCCAACAAGAAGGTGAAAGCGGAAATGATGGGTTAGACGTTCATGAATCCGTTTACCTATTACTTGGGGCGTTCTCTGCAATTACTGGGGCTCGCTACAATAACTCTGGTGGTCCTGCTTTTTTTTGGTCAGTGGAAAATGGAACCCCTTCTTTACCTGTCAATCGCGGGGGCAGTCGAGTTTTACGGTGGAACCTGGCTCCTGGATAGAAAACAATAACCAGAAGCACCGAACTCACTCTCAGGCGACACCTGAACACGGAGATTCTCCCATTTTTTTCTCTCTCTTTCCATTAGCTGGTTACGAAGTAATCTACTCATGAAAGAATTACTGGCAAAACCGGGTTTTCTAGCTTCTTCCGGGACTTTCGGTGCCGACCTCAGCTATCTGCTCGCTGTGGTCTTTACCATGATGTTTCTATACGCCTGGAGACTGGCTAAAAAAGGACGCGGCACCGGGCACCACAAGCTGATCTTCGCATCCATGGTTTCAATGCTGGTCTACTTTGTGGGTTACTACTATGCCCGGCAGTTGGGCGTATTGGCTCTGGAAGGAAAAGAAGGTTTCGGCGGTCCTCAGGAAACCTACGACAATGTTTTCATACCCATCCTGACCGCACACCTGATTCTGGTTTGTCTGGGCCTCATCCTGGCAATTTATATGATTTTTCAAGGATTCCGCGCTTGCGATAAAGTCGACGGGGATTACCGATTGCAAATCAGGGAACTGAAGGTCAATCCGAAAACCTTCAAATCAGTCATGATGACCCTGGCGGGCCTGTGGCTGGCAAATCAGCTTATTCTGACCTTTGTGCGTCATAAATCATTTGCCGCAAGCCTGGCCTGGGCGCTCATTTTTGGTGTCATCGGGCTGGTGATCTACCTGGAAAAAATCATCGAAAAAGCCCTGCCAGATGGTGCCCGGCGGCACCGATTACTAGGACGAACCACGATGGTCATTTTTGCCCTGATTCTGGCAACGAGCACTCTCACCTACCTGATGCTGTACGTGATTTACCCCACAGCATGACAGATAGAGGCTCTTTTCCTGATGAAGCAGTGAAAACCTTTAAAAACAAGGGCTACGGAAGAATGTAAATTATCTAAACTTTAAGGGTTTTCTCCTTGACACCCTTCAAAATCCTATGGTAAAGTTCCCCGGTTAAATGATCTCAAAATACATGAGCAATAAATACAGGGCAGTGAGCCCGTTGACTCCGAGACCAATAAACACGATAGTATCAAAAATTTTTCCATTTTTACTGGGCATGCTGTTTCCTTGGGAAAATTGAGTTCAAGTCGAATATCGAAACTGAAATTAACATTCAGAATTTATAACTGTCAAGAATAAACTGTATCAATCTTTCACACTTTTATTTCAGGGGCGCCTTCAATGGATATAGAAAAAATTAAGGAAAAAGCCGGTCCATGGGTCTACATGGGGACTGTTGTATTTTGTTTATGGTTCTTTTACTGGTTCGCCTCAGTCTGGCGATAAACGAAGACGGCTCAAATCAACTCGATTTGATAAATCCTAAAGGGGGAATTTTTTAGCAATGGAAGAACAAAAACAATTCATAACCGGCAAATCCATCACATGGTTCATCATTGCGCTCATCATAATGGGCTTCTACTACTTCTTCATCAACTGGGGCCTCATGAAGGTTCAGGGCCTGGATTTCTTCTATCTATGGTCTTCCGGTGGTGGCGGCGGTGGTGGTCACTAGTCACTGACGAAATAGTTTTCATAAAAATGGCAAGCTCTCGTAGCTTGCCATTTTTTTTTGCCACAAGATACTTCACTGCCCAGCGTCACGAATACTGGTATAAACAATCATGAACGGCAAAACAGCCTGCCGCATTTATCTCATTCGCCACGGTGAAACCGCTAATGCCGGTGAAGTCTGCTTCAACGGGCATTTCGATGTGGACCTTTCGGGCCATGGAAAAGAACAAAGTCGCCAAATCGCCGAGGCTTTAAAAAATCTACCCATCAAAGCTATCTACAGCAGTGACCTGAAACGAACCCAGATTGGGGCACAATACGTTGCGACAGAACACGATCTGAAGCATACCCCCTGCAAAGAATTACGTGAGCTGGGCTTTGGCGACTGGGAAGGATTAAGCGTTGCCGAAGTCAATCGCAGGTACCCCGACCAACTCAAGGAAAGACTCAATGATATAGAGAATTTTCACGTTGAAGGAGGCGAATCATTCTTCCAGCTCAGAGACAGGGTAATTCCCACATTCAAAGAGATTGTATCCGCGCATTCCCATGACCATATCGTCATACTTTGTCATGGTGGAGTAATCCGCACCATCCTCGCTCACATCCTGGAAATCTCGATAAAAAATCTGTTTCGTATCAGCCAGCACTATGCGTCAGTTAATATCATTCAGAATTACGATGGAGGAGACCCGGTAGTAGAACTCATGGGTGGCACTCACGAAAACATCCATCCACCTGACTCCCCTGACAAGAAAATGTCCCTCCAGTAAAAAAATGGAACCACTATGAAGAATTGGCTGATCCGCATTCGCAAAGCAGATGTTTTCCTGAACGGCAAGCAGGTTCTTCACAACATCGACTGGACCATGAAACGCAAAGAAAACTGGGCAGTCGTTGGAGTCAATGGAGCAGGCAAAACCTGCTTCATGAAACTCATCTTCGGAGAACTAATTCCGATTGACGGCGGAGAGGTGAGGTGGTTTGGGAACGAAGAGCACGGTCCTCTTATGGATGCTCGAAAACGAATCGGCTTCGTCTCGGCGGATTATCAGGAAAAATACTCTCCCGACACTCTGGGACGGGATGTGGTGGTGTCTGGATTTTTTTCTTCCATCGGATTATACCAAAGAGCCAGTCAGGAACAGAAAAACACGGCCAGCGACTGGATGGAGTTTCTGGGCATACAGGATTTAAGTGATGAACCCATTGGACGAATCTCTTACGGGGAAGCCAGACGGCTCCTTCTGGCGAGGGCCTTGGTCAACCACCCTGACCTGCTGATTCTGGATGAACCTTGTGCCGGGCTGGACATCCCCACTCGAGAGCATTTTCTGCAAACCCTGGAAAAACTGGCTAAAACAAAAACCCAATTGATCCATGTAACTCACCACATTGACGAGATTCTCCCTTTGACGACTCACGTCCTATATTTAAAAAACGGGACCCTGTTTTCGCAGGGAGAAAAAAAGGAGATGCTGACCGGACCCAAATTATCAGACGCTTTTGATTGTCACATTAAATTGAAGAAAAGTTCAGGCCGCTACTGGATCACAGATAGCCGCCCAAACAAATCAAAGCGTTCTGTTAAACGTCCAGGCTGAGCCTTCTCTCCCTTGCCTCTTTACAAACAAATGAGGTAAAATCCATACTTAGCCGATTGCGAACAACGGGAAAAGCGATGAATCAAAACAACAAATTTATCATGGCAGTATCTTTACTGATCATTCTTTTTGGGTTTATTCCTGATACATGGTCTCAGGAAAGAGCGGAAGACTGGTTTATGAAAGGGAATGAACTCCGTCGTCAGGGGCTGTTCGATCAAGCGATTGATGCTTACAAAAAGTCCATTGAAGATAATCCCAACGCGACTGTAGCTTATTTTAACCTTGCTCTGGTTTACAAAAACCTGAACCGACTGGGCGAAGCCGCGTCTGCCTTCGAAAGGGCTGTCGAACTGGAACCCGGAAATATGGACGCTCGTTACGGACTGGGAAATGTCTACAACCACCTCGAACGCTGGGAGGAAGCCATCGCTCAGCTAAACATTGTTGTTCATCGGCGGCGTAATGACGCTGAAGCACATGGCAACCTCGGATGGGCCTACTACAATATCAAAATCGAACCGCCGTTCAAACTTCTTGTAATCGTCAACTTGAGGAGAGCTGTGGATTTGTTTGAATCAAAAAATCAGCTCGAAGCCGCAGAAGCAACTCGAAAGATTTTAAATGAAGCCATGGTACGGTACGGTTACCAGGTAAAAATTCCTCACGACTAATCACCCCTCGCGTCGGGAAACTACACTGGCTTATAAAACTCCTTAAACACACGAATGAGGTTTTCCTGATCCTTCGACCCCGCCATTTCCCGGATTGAATGCATCGATAGCATGGGACTGCCAACATCGACGGTACGAACACCAAGATTTGCCGCGGTGATTGGGCCTATCGTGCTTCCGCACCGCATATCCGACCGAATCGCAAATTTCTGCACGGGAACCTTGGCTTTTAAACAAAATTGCTCGAATTGCGATGCTGATACGCCATCGGTGGCATATTTTTGTCCGGCGTGGCTTTTGATAACGGGTCCCGAATTGATCATTGGCAAATGATTGGCATCGTGCATTTCAGAGTAGTTGGGATGGATGGCGTGTGCCATGTCTGCTGAAACAAATAATGATCTGGCAACCCCCCTCATGAACGACTCCCTCGGGTTCCGGGCTCCTGCTGATATACGCTCCAGGACATCCTTGAGAAACGGAGAACTCCCTCCCTGCGCCGTATCACTGCCCACTTCTTCATTATCGTAAAATACCAGAACACGTGTCGCCGCATCTTTCCGGGGTGACTCCAGCAGTGCAGACATGGCAGCATGACAGGAAGCAAGATTATCCAAACGCGAGGCAAACACAAATTCGTTATTGGCTCCCGCAAGGGTTCCTTTCTGCAAGTCGAACAGTTGCAACTCCAAGCCGAGAATATCAGCGGGCGCACAGTTCAGCTCTGCGGCAACCAATTCTTTTAACATTTTTTTCGATTTTATTTTTCCATCCGAAAGAGCAAAAACAGGAGGAAGGTGATTCTGTGAATTGAGCACCAACCCTTTTTCGTTTACTGACCGGTTTAAATGAATAGCCAACTGAGGAATTCGCAGTAAAGGTCTATCAAACTTTATCAACCGGGACGCACCACCATACCCCATAGCAGATAACGGTTTCTGTTTGCCCCGACTACTCTTTCTAGTCTTCACAGGTTTTTGTTTTAACAGGACTCTCCCTGCCAGAGACAGATCACGGTCGGTCCAGGTCGTCAATAACGCACCGCCATACACCTCCACACCCAATTGAACATAACCGTTTTTGATATACTCCGGGTTGGGTTTCAGACGCAGGTTGGGACTATCCGTATGCGCCCCGATAATTTTAAACCCGGCTTCCTCTGGCATTTTTGTGCCAACACAAAATGCTATCAGTGACGACCCATTGCGGATCACAAAATACTTTCCACCAGGTGCAAGGTCCCATGAGTCCTGTTCCAACAAATCGACATATCCTTCATTCTTCAATTGATATTTAAATTCTTCAACGACATGAAAAGGTGTCGGCGACTTGTCGATCAATTCAATCAGGGACTGGCTTCTTTTAAGATAAGAATTTTCAGTTTTCTTCATAAGCTGTTCTCAATTTCCAACTTGATTTTTAATAATTATAAATCGAAATGCGCAAAACCTATCCCCTGGAAGTCCCGATTGTAGCAAATTTTGTAATCCAACAAGAGAATATAAACCCACTATATCCTTTAAAACAGCCCGATTAAGAAGGAGACGCGGTCTTACATTCAATCTGTATGATTATATTTATTGAAAACTCATGGGAAAGCTGAGATAAAATGAAGGTCGGTATCGAACCCTCAAAGGTAAGGGGAGGCACTGTGGGAGAACTGATAAGGGCTAATTTTAAAACCAAACTGATACCCCGTCTTTCCAAATACAAGCCTGAGAACAAAAACCCGGGGTACCAGAAAGAAATTTTTTCAGAACTATTCTCCCGGTTTCCACAGTTCAAGGCACATGTAGCGGCCTATACCGAAAGAAACTATTGTGTGGTGATAAACGATGAAGACCATAGCAGTCCTGAACCGCTATTTGACACATTGAGCTTTGACGAAATTCATATGCTGAACAAATGGATCATCGACCATCGCGGATCAGCCATCCTGCAACGAAAATAAGAATTTTTGAACGACTTATTTTACCGCTACGCTGATATCCAGAATTTTAGCACTTTGAAGCAAGCCCATAATTTTGATCACATCACCATAAGGCAGGTTCTTATCAGCTCTTATGATCGCGGCGCTCTTTTTACTCACATCAATTTTTGCCAGAACCGATTCGAGGTCTCGCAAACGAACTTTTTCCCCATTCAAAAAAACCTGTTTCTCTACTGTCACTTCAAGTTCGATCGGCTTGGGAACTTCGTCCAGAACGGCCGACTTTGAGGAAGGAAGAGATATTTCCATCTGGCGTTTGAAGTCTACAAACACCGTTGACACCATAAAAAATATAAGAAGGAGAAACACCACATCAATCAATGGTGTCATATCCAACGCAAAATTTTCTTCACTTTCTCTTCGGAAACGCATTGACTCCACCAGAACAAACAATTTTACTATTCACATCCATCAGAGGGTCACTTTAAGAAACGTTGCGAACACCACCCGTCCTGGGCTTTGCTGGCTTGCTTCCCGTTTCCTGTGCTTTTTTCTCGCGCACGGCTTCAAAGGAAAGCTCTTCAACGAGTTGGAAGGCAATTTCTTCCATCTCAAAAACATAGCGATCTATTTTTGCGCGGAAGTAATGATACAGTGCCAATGCAGGGATACCCACTATCATACCTGCCGCCGTGGTGATTAATGCTTCCGAAATACCACTGGCAACCAGGCCGGGGTTCCCCGTTCCACTTTGCGAGATAACATTAAAGGCCTTGATCATTCCGAATACAGTTCCCAGCAAACCCATCATGGGAGTAATATTTGCTACTGCGCCCAAAACACGCAGATTGGAATTCAACAATGAAGCCTCGTGTTGACCGGCACCCTCAATCGCCCGTTCTATTTCATCCAGTTTGCCGCCAAACCGCAACAACCCGGTCTTAAGAACACGAGCTAACGAAGTATCATGTGAAGCGCATAACTGCAATCCCAACTGAATATCCTTCCAATTCCAATGCGAACGGATCCGATTAAGAAATTCGGCATCAATAATATTTCTTCGCCGCAGGTTATAAGCTCTTTCCATACCGATCCCAAGCACAAGGATAGAAGAAAACAGGATGGGGTACATCATGAACCCGCCCTTCTCTATAAAGGACAGAACCTTGAAACCCGATCCAAGGGTGACTGCCTGGGCGGCATACAGCGGAGAAGGAAAACTGATCACCAGCGATGCCAGCAGAACCGGAAATTTTATATTCAGAGCAAAGCGCATAACCTTTTATATTCTCAGATGTATTGAACCCGCTTCGGCTAATTCTCTAATTATTATCAAGAAGCAATCTAAACTTATAGCACGATTAAAATCAACATATCAAGTTGGAAGCAGGGAACCTCCAACTTTAAAAGACTTTAGTGGGCTTTGATGCTATAATATGTCCGTTTAAAAACATGTACAATCCTTTCTCGTCTGTTATGATTTTTCCAAAAATAAACACCCGATTAGTCGGCACATTGAGTATTATTCTTTGCCTTCCGATAATGTGCGCCTGCGTGTCCACACCGGAAAAAAAATCTGAATCGGCACAAGAGTTACTTAAAGAAGGAATCAAAGAATCTAAAGAGCAGTCAAATATCCGCGCAAAAGCCGTTTTTCAGCAAATTCTGGAAGATTATCCTGACAGTAAACAACGGATACATGCCCTGTTGTTTCTTGCAAGAGCTTACTATAGCGATGAGGAATTTGAAGAAGCAAAGTTCCATTTCCAAAAATTTATTGATCTCTATCCGGCACATGCGCAGGTGGATCGGGCTTACTATTTCAGAGCAATGTCAGATTTTAAATTGGTGGACCTTGCGTTGAGAGACCAGACTGCCACTCGGGAAGCGATCGAAGGATTCCAGCAATTGATTGATCGGTTTCCTAAAAGCCAGTATCTGGAAGAAGCCAAAAAGAAAAAAAGGGAATGTGAATTAAAATTGGCGAAGAATGTTTTCGAAATAGGAAAGTTTTACTACCGTACCGGGTCTTACCAATCAGCCATCATTAGATTTAAAAACCTCGTGGCTGAACATCCGAAATATAAAGGTTTGGATGAGGCCATGTTTCTTATAGCGGAATCGTATTATTATGAACAAAGCTTTGGTGAGGCATCGCTCTCATACAAAGAACTTTTACAGAAATATCCAAAAGGGCGTTTCTCCATTCAAGCGAGAAGCAGACTTAGAACTCTACGCAGATAACTGTCATTATGACTGACAAGAATAACCCTGAAAATTCGAGCAAAAATAGAGACTTGAAAACCGATGCGCTGACTCGTTACATGAGTGAGATCAGCAAAATAAAACCGTTGACTCGCGAGGAAGAACGGGAGTTAGGGCTCAAGATAGCTGATGGCGATAGCACGTCGCTGCAAATACTCGTTCAAAGAAATTTGAAATACGTAGTTTCTGTTGCCAATAAATACCGTGGATGCGGACTCTCCCTTCAAGATTTAATTGAAGAAGGCAATATCGGTCTCATCCAGGCGGCTAAAAGATTTGATCCCGCGCATAATGTAAAATTTATCACCTACGCCGTTTGGTGGATCAAACAGACCATCATGCATTCCCTTGCCGAACAATCGGGAACTGTCAAGCTACCCGTCAAGCAGGCGGGAAAAGTTTTCAAAGGAGCAAAATGCTTTAACAATTTGGCGCAAACCCTTGGGCGGGAACCCACACAGACCGAGGTAGCCCAAAGTCAGGGAATTCCGTTACAGGTATACGAAAACAACATGCGTGCCTACCGAACTCATATTTCCCTCGATACTCCACTCAAAAAAGGAGAGGGCACTACTTATCTGGAGCTCCTGGAAAAACAGGATGTCGTTCCCTACGATGAACAGATAATGAGGGAGGAACTGGAAGCCAAAGTCGATAAATTACTACTGGACCTACCGGAACGCGAAAAACAAATATTAAGGATGCGATTTGGCTTTGATGGTGAAACTAAAACACTGGAAGAAATAGGAAAGAAAATAGGCTTGTCCCGTGAGCGGGTCCGGCAAATTGAAAAACGGGCCAAGGAAAAATTAAAAAACAAATCCAAATCCAACACCTCATTTGACCCTTTGGATTGACAACAGGAACACACACCGAACAACCTTGCCTGAGATGATCAACAATATTCCTATCTGGATTATCGCCTATCTTTTGGGCTCCATTCCATTCGGAGTTTTATTAGCACGCGTCCAAAGCGTTGATTTGCGCGAACATGGCAGTGGCAACATTGGGGCAACCAACGTTGCCCGGGTGCTGGGGAAAAAAGCCGGTATCCTGACCCTGCTGGGAGATGTCCTCAAAGGCTGGCTCGCAGTTGCACTCGCTTCGTGGGTTCTGGATGATCCTGTTGCAATTGCCGCAGCCGGACTTATGGCGTTTTGCGGTCACTTGTTTTCAATGTTTCTTAAGTTTAAAGGGGGGAAAGGGGTTGCTACCGGATTGGGGATTCATTTGTATACAATGCCAATGGCTAGCCTGGGAGCTATGGGAGTATTTGTTTGCACCTTATGGATTTCAAAATATGTATCGCTCAGCTCCATAATCGCGGCAATCGCTTTGCCCGCGTTCGGCATATTTCTGGGAGTGCCGCTTCCTTATGTGTATATGTCTTTACTTATCTCTGTACTGGTAATCTTTAAACACCATGAGAATATTCGGCGAATCCTGGCGGGAACAGAGTCACATTTCCTCAAAAAATAGAAATTGACAAACCCATTGAGAGAAATATAATGAGACCTCCTGTAAGCTTTTATCGGATTACAAGATCGCGGGAGTAACTCAGTGGTAGAGTGCAACCTTGCCAAGGTTGAAGTCGAGGGTTCGAACCCCTTCTCCCGCTCCACCTTCCCTTTTTCCTAAATCAGGTAAACATATCAGGCACCGTGGCCAAGTGGTAAGGCAGAGGTCTGCAAAACCTTTATCGGCGGTTCGAGTCCGCCCGGTGCCTCCATTTTTTCAGTGACTTGCAGTTGATGGTCACTTTACACCCCCCTCCCCTTTCCCGCGCGGGCATTGGGGCAGTTTCGCTTCACCTACTCAATGAATGAGCAGGACTGCGACCTCATTCACAAGTTTGTGTGGAAATACAGATCGAAATGATCAGGCGAAACCGAAAACTGGAAATGTCATTGGTTGAATAAAGCTTCTACGAGAGCTTTTGAATAGAGTTTGAAGATCATTAGCTCTCCATCCACTCTGACAAAATGTTATTCGTCGAACAGGGCTTCTACGAAGGATTCCGGATCAAAAGGTTGGAGGTCATCGACCTTCTCGCCCACTCCGATATAGCGCACGGGTACTTGAAGTTCACGGGTGATATTAAATAATACCCCGCCCTTGGAAGAACCATCCAGTTTGGTCATCACAAGTCCATCCACTTTCAGCGAGTCGTGAAACAATCTGGCCTGGGACAAACTGTTTTGTCCGATAGACGCGTCAAGAACCAGAAGAGTTTCATGAGGAGCGCCTGTGACCACTTTCCCGATAACACGTTTAACCTTTTTCAATTCTTCCATTAAGTTCTTATTGGTTTGCAGACGTCCCGCAGTGTCAACAATCACTCTGTCTGCGTTACGCACCACAGCAGACTGAACGGCGTCATAAGCAACTGCCGAGGGATCGGTCCCGCTTTTCTGGCTCACGCAGGTGACACCCGTGCGATCTGCCCAGGCCTGCAACTGTTCAGTCGCCGCCGCCCGAAAGGTATCCCCTGCGGCCACGATGACTTGTTCCCCTTCTCCTTTATATCTTGCGGCCAGTTTACCGATCGTCGTCGTCTTCCCCGATCCATTGATTCCAATCATCAGAACAACACAAAGTCCTTTGGCCGGAGATGCTTCTTCTACCGAAACGTCCTCCAAAATACGCACCAGAAGTTCCTTCAAATACTTTACGATACCTTCTTTATCCCTGATAAGCGATTTGGCTACACCCTTTTTTAATTCTTCCATGATCCAGTTCATTGCGGGAATACCCACATCGGCCATCAACAAAACTTCCTCCAACTCCTGCCATAATTCAGGGCCAATTTTTGCCGGGCCATTCACCACCCGGTCAATTCCTCCTGCCAGACCGCTACGGGTTTTCTGGAGTCCGGATTTCAAGCGTGAAAAAAAACCACCCTTCTCCTCATTCGATTCAACTGTATCTTCTTCTGTGCCGTCCATAGTTCGTTATCCTGATAGTTGAGCTATCTGAGTGGGAAGAAACCCACCCAAAAACCAAAGTGTGAAAACCCGGGCGTCCAATAGCATTACTGGCAAGAACTGCCGCCCTGCGGTTGATCCCTATGAATAATCTTGGGATGCCTTTCCATCCTATGATCACAGCTTGTTTTCAATTTTTACCCACTTGATTTCGGGGAATTTTCTCAGATATTCTAGGCTGGATATGATGGTTTCCTCTTATGAGTCCTCGGCTGACGATAGACTGGGAAAGGTTATAAAAAAACCAAGAATTGCTGTGAGGAAAATGTATTTTAATCTCATCTGGCTGACTCCAAATAACTAGTTTTATTTTTTTACTGACTCTTTTGGTAAAGCTAAAACGCACTTTAAGGAACAGTAAATACAGAATAAACAGCCAATAGAATGGTAAGTTAAAAACGGGGGTAATCCAAGGGAATATTTTCCGGGTGTTTATTTAACTATGCCTTATAACCTTTTGCGCTGGAAAAGTCGGTGTCTGTTGTATCTGCTCCTTTAAGATCGGCATCAGAAAGGTCAGCTTTTGAGAAATTGGCATCGGCCATCTTGGCACCATTTAGGTTGGCCTGGGGTAGCTTGGCTTGGGAAAAGTTGGCATGTTCCAGATCTGCCCGATGTAAGTTGGCACCTTTCAGGTTGGCCTGGAACAGCTGAGTTTTCGTAAGTTTGGCACCTGACAAGTCGCTTTCTTCGAGATCGGAATTGTTCAAATTGGCACTACTAATATCAGCTCCCGTCAAAAATGAGTTTTTGATTTGTGCATTTTCCAGAACGGCCTCTATTAGATCAGCCCGGCTCAGGTCAACGCCGATCAACTTGGCCCCTGTGAGGTCGGTTCCTCTCATATTGCTACCGCTAAGGTCTGCGCCGGAAAGGTCAACACCAGACAGCTTTCCTTTGCTGATGTTTGCTTTGGTGAGTTGAGCTTTCTGCATACTGGCGTTGTTAAGTTTTACTCGCCCAAGATTCGCTCCATCCAGCTCCACCATTTTCAGTTGGGCATGAGTCAGGTCGGCAATATTGAGATCCGCTTCTTGCAGGTTAGAGTCAGTTAAATGTGTTCGCCTAAGGATAGCCCCGCCAAGTTTCGCTCGCAGAAGATTTGTTCCTTTAAGAGTTGCATCTGAAAGATCAGCTCCTGTAAGATCAGCGCGGGTCAAACAGGCATCAGTGAACATGGACTTTACAAGTTTTGACCCCTTAAATTGTGCCCGGTTAAAGTTAGTCCCTTTAAATGTTGCCTCAAAGAAAACGGCCATGCTGAGTCTGGAATCTGAGAAATCGGCATCGGTAAAATTGGCTCCACTCAGTTTAACACGATTGAAATCGGCTCCTTGTGCCTTTGCATCTGTCAAGTCAACGCGACTGAAATCGGCAAGACCGCATGTGACCTCATTGAGATTACTCTTTATAAGGGTTGCTCCCACCAGTTTGCATTTTCTTAAATTAGCACGCTCCAACTGCGCTTCGGTCAGGTCAGCTCCATTGAGTATGCTCTCCTCAAAATTAGCGTCTTCCATGTTTGCGCGGCAACAATTAGCGTCTGCAAGGTCAGCTTCTGACAAATTGGCATCGGCTAAATTAGCTTCTTGCAGATTTGTTTTGTTCATGGAGACTTTGGATAAATTGGCCCTGTTAAGAATCGCCTTGGTAAGGTTTGCTTTATTCATGCTGATGCCGAGGAAATTCAAGTCCGACAAATCCAGCTCCGAAAGATCGCAGTCATCAAGAGACGGAACAGGGGAAGTTTTTGTTTCATCCTGCGACTCTTCTCCATCCTGCGACTCTTCTCCATCCTGCGATTCTTCGTTCTGTGCCGAGATTTCTGCGTCTTCATCTTCTATAGAGGGCGCGTCGCCTTCAGTATCTTCAGATGAATCCTCTTCTTCAGAGATTTCTTCAGGATCTTCATGGGCTTCTTTGATCGCCCGATAGGCGGCATATTCATCCAGCCGTTCTTCCACTTCTTCGCGTGTCATTTCTGCCATTGTTTGTTTCCCGTGTTGGATCAATTTAAAAATATGTTATGGCTGTCGCAGACGATAGATCGTCAAGGAACTTAAAGCCGATGTGTTTTAGACAAGGTGAAACAATAGCTCAGGTCCAGAAATAACGCAAGGGCTTAAGGGCGAATATCAATGGAGTTGAAATATATGTTCTAAATGGGCATTTATTATATTTTTACCGAGAATCAGTGAGCGGAGCCAAATGGGGTGGTTTTGCCCGGAAATTTCTTATGTAGACTGAAGCTAATACTTTAAACTGTTTGTGAAGAATTGCTCGGCTTTATTCCGCTAAAAGCTCCACAGATGGAGAAACCGATTGTGAACAGGACCAAACCAGTATTGATATATGACGGAGAATGTAGTTTTTGCCAACGCTGGATCAGTCGGTTGAAACTTGTTGCCGGGGATAGAATAGAGTATCTGACATCTCGGGAAGCGAGTGAAACGACCGGGAGGTTTTTACAATTTTCTGTCATGGATTATGAGCGTTCGATTCAATGGATTGATCTTGAGGGCAACGTGTCTGAAGGGGCCGAAGCGGTGTTTAAAATCCTGGGATCTGCCTCTGGTAAAGAGTGGCCGCTATGGATTTACCAGCATATCCCTGGCTTTGCCCTGGTTGCGGAATGGGGTTATCAAAAAGTTACAGAAAGCAGAGAAGTTCCTGGAACAACCGCCTCATGCTTGTTGGGAAAGGAACGATGAGCCATCAGGGTTGACTCGGAACTTAAATTCTTTTGTCAAGCCTTTTCATAGCACCAGCGAGTGTGGTCTGTTCGGTTTGCCGTGAAATCACTTGAAGGGACTGAACCGATATTAAAAATTTTGCGCATAACCCGTTCCCGGGTCAACCTCTAAAATATATTCGTTCAGTTCTATATGACTACCGATTCACTGATTTCTCGGAATAGAAAAACGACACTTCCTTCTGGAAGCGGCAGCGAAGTGGATTTTATCTGCCTCCCATTCGTTTATCGTAACCCTGAATGTATAGTCCTTCCACACTAATTTATCTTCTAACTAGCATCTCCTCAATTAAACCAAACTTTGTTTAAATTTTGGGCAGTTCTCGGTTTTTCTGAGCGATTTTAGGGCGTAAAAAACACTCATTTTGCAAAATTATTCAGCATTAATCCTTTGTAACCCCTATTTTCGGCCTGTTAATCGTTTGGCACGGGAATTGTAATTCCAACCTTGACGCCTGTTCCTTAGTTCGGCTTTATCGGGAATATTAATGAACAGGGCTCACCGTTAGTAACGTGATAAATATTGTTTGGAAAGTTGAAAGGAAAAAGTTCCATGAAAGAGAAATTAGTTTTGGTCGGTAATGGCATGGCTGGGGTGCGAACGCTTGAGGAGTTACTTAAGATTGAACCCGATTTGTACGATATTACCGTTTTTGGATCTGAGCCTCATGGAAATTATAACAGGATTCTTCTTTCCCCGGTGCTGGCAGGGGAAAAGAACATCGGCGACATCATGCTTAATGATGAAAACTGGTATCAGGAGAATAACATCACGCTCCATACGGGTAAAGAGGTGGTTGAGATTGACCGCCGCAACCGCAAGGTGATTGCTCGGGACGGTACGACAGAGAAGTATGACCGGTTGTTGCTGGCCACAGGTTCCAATTCGATTATTATTCCAATTCCCGGAAAAGATCTTCAGGGAGTCGTTACATTTCGTAACATCAGTGATGTGAAAGCGATGCTTGATATCTCCAGCGAAAAAAAACAGGCATTGGTCATCGGTGGTGGATTGCTTGGCCTGGAGGCGGCTTATGCTCTCAAGCAACAGGGGATGTTTGTTACGGTGGTGCACCTCATGGATTCCCTGATGGAACGGCAACTCGATCCTGAAGCGAGTGCCATGTTAAAGAAGACTCTTGAAAATCGTGGTATTCAGTTTCTGATGGAGACTTCAACTGAAGCGTTGCTTGGGAAGCATAGGGTATATGGAGCCCGGTTCAAAGGTGGCTTGGAGATCGCCGCAGACCTGGTCGTGATGGCTGTGGGTATTCGACCCAATATAGACTTGGCGAAAAAAGCCAATATCTATTGCGATCGCGGAGTCGTAGTCAATGATACAATGCAAACTTATGACGGGCGGATTTATGCTGTTGGTGAATGCGTTCAGCATAAAGATCAGGTTTATGGTTTGGTGGCTCCATTGTTCGAGCAAGCCAAGGTTTGTGCGAATCATTTGGCCCAACTTGGTTTTGCGCTATACAGCGGTTCGCTCACATTTTCCAAATTGAAGGTTACCGGTGTCGATCTGTTTTCCACCGGAGATTTTATGGGAGACGATACAACTGAAAGCATCGTTATGAAAGATGTGGACAGAGGAATTTATAAAAAAATTGTACTGAAAGATAACCGTATTCATGGCGCGGTAATGTTTGGAGATACGGTGGACGGTTCCTGGTATTACCAAATGTTGAGGGATCGGACAGATATCAGCGGTTTTCGCGGTCAGTTGCTTTATGGCCAGTCTCATCTGGGTGATTCCGGACATGGCGGGGTAAATACTGCGGCGGATATGGAGGATGACTTTGAAGTGTGTGGCTGTAATGGCGTGTGCAAGAAAGATATTGTCAATGCCGTTACTTCCAAAGGGCTGTTCACATTGGACGATGTCCGGGATCACACCAAGGCTTCCAGTTCCTGCGGTTCATGTACAGGCCTGGTCGAACAGATTCTGACCTTTACTCTTGGCGGTGACTACTCTGAGGCACCCAAGGCAAAGCCTTTGTGTAAATGTACCGATTATACGCACGCTGAGGTTCGCCAGACGATAAAAAAACAGCGATTGATGAGTATTCGATCCGTGATGGATTATCTGGAGCATCGCTCGCCGGATGGATGCCACGTTTGCCGTCCGGCAATCAACTATTACTTGATGAGTTCCTGGCCCGGGGAAGCGGCAGATGACCCTCAATCGCGTTTTATTAATGAAAGGGCGCACGCCAATATCCAGAAAGACGGAACCTATTCCGTCATCCCGCGTGTTTGGGGTGGACTTGTTACTCCCGATGAGTTGCGTGCTATCGCCGATGCGGCGGATAAATATAATGTGTCCACTGTTAAAATCACTGGCGGACAGCGTATCGGTTTATATGGGCTGAAAAAAAATGAATTGCCCGAAGTATGGTCTGATCTGAACAAGAAGGGAATGTCCTCCGGATACGCTTATGGCAAATCCTTGCGCACGGTCAAGACCTGTGTGGGAAAAGAATGGTGTCGGTTTGGTACTCAGGATTCCACTTCCATGGGGGTCACATTGGAAAAGTTGACTTGGGGATCATGGATGCCTCACAAGTTTAAGATGGCGGTTTCTGGCTGTCCTCGCAATTGCGCGGAAGCCACTATCAAGGACTTTGGTGTCGTGGCTGTTGAGTCTGGTTGGGAATTACACATTGGCGGTAACGGCGGTGTGAAAGTGCGCCCGACTGAACTGCTGTGCAAGGTAAAGACCGATCAGGAAGTGATTGAGTATTGCTGTGCGTTTGTTCAGTTGTATCGTGAGGATGCTTATTATCTGGAGCGCACAGCGCCCTGGATCGAAAGGGTGGGAATGGTCCATGTCCGGAAACAACTTATCGAAGATGACCAAAACCGCAAAGCTTTGTCGGAGCGATTTATGAACTCGCAAAAATTCGCACAAAAGGATCCATGGGCTGAACGCACTGGCGAAGATGGTTTTGAAAAACATGAATTCATTCCTTTGGAGGTGACAATAAGCCATGGTTGATTGGATCGAAATTGGTTCTGTAAACGAAATCCCCTCCCTTGGATCGCGGGTGGTGCATGCGAATGGGGAGGAGGTAGCCTTGTTTCGCACGGCAAATGACGAAATTTTTGCGGTGCGTGATCGGTGTCCTCATAAAGAAGGCCCGTTGTCTCAGGGAATCGTGCACGGCAAGCGGGTCACCTGTCCTATGCATAATCTGGTCTTGGATTTATCCGATGGAAAAGCCGTGCATCCTGATGAGGGTTGTGCCATGGTCTATCCAGTTAAAGTTGAAGAGGGCAGAATATGGATAGCGTGGCAAAGCGCAGCTATCCCGGAATAATCAAAATTATATAACAGTTGCCCAAATTAAAATAAAAGGGAGTTGGCGTCATGTATAAAACAGAGATGCAGAAAATTGGCGATGCGTCTGAGAAGAAAATAGCGTTCATGCGGCAGTCGCCATTCAGTTACATCATCCTGTCCGCTTTGGCTGGTATCTATCTGGGGTTCGGAATAGTATTGATTTTTTCCGTAGCGGGTCCTATCGCCGCGGATGGTGGTGGAGCTTATTTGAAACTGATCATGGGGCCGTCTTTTGGCATCGCCCTCAGCCTGGTTATTTTTGCGGGATCGGAGTTGTTTACCGGGAACAATATGGTGTTTGCCGTTGGTCATATTACCAAAAGAGTGGGGTTGGCACCGATCATTACGTTGTTTACGTTATGTTTTATAGGCAATTTTTTAGGGTCTGCTTTTCTCGCGGGACTGGTCATCGCCGGAGACAGTTTGACAGAGGCTTCACAAGCCTTGATCCTTAAGGTTGCGGCAGGGAAAATGGCTTTAGGACCTCAGGAAGCTTTTGTGAGAGGCATACTATGCAACTGGCTGGTGTGTCTGGCTGTTTGGATTTCACTGAAAACCCAAAGCGATACGGCCAAGCTGATTATGATTTTCTGGTGCCTGTTTGCATTTATTTCCAGTGGCTATGAGCACAGTATCGCCAACCAATCTTTATTGAGTCTGGCGATGTTCCTGCCACATGGTCCCGAAATTTCCATCGGCGGGTTTATCCATAATCAGGTTTTTGTGACCCTTGGAAATCTGGTCGGGGGAGGTGTTTTTGTGGGGCTGGTGTATTGGTTGTCTACACCCAGCTTGAGGATGGAGGCCGGAGCTAAATTACAAGAAGAGGCGGAAGTCGGCAAGTAGCTGATACAAATCGTAAATGCCCTGGAACTGGATCGAACTTTTTAATCTCCTGATGTTGCAGTATAATTCTGGAAACAGGAGATGAAATGGAACTGGAAGATGAGTTAGGCGATATTCTTGGAAAAGCCCGCGATGGGAAAAGATGGACGCAGGCAGACTTGGCGAAGTCTGCCGGATTGTCTGTTGGTGATATCGCGCGTATTGAAAATTACGAGTGGACTCCAGAGGAAAAAGTTATCTTCAGAATAGCCGATGTTCTGGATTTGCATGGTCCCTCTTTATCGGCGATTGCGGCTGGAAAATGGTTGCCGGAAAAAGAGACACCCGATCCGGGTCCGTTCAATATTATATGTATCAACGTACTCATGGGGCTTTACCCGGTAAAATGCTATTTGCTTATCTGCCGGGAGACCCGTGCAACGGCTGTTGTTGACACCGGGGGTAATCCGGAAGCGATCATAAAAAAAGCGCGTGATCTGGGTGTTAAACCGGAAAAGATTTTACTCACTCATACTCACCCGGACCACGCTGGCGGTTTGGGCCAGTTGACCCGTGAATTTGGTTGTCCCACCTGGGTTGATAAAATAGAACCGCGTCCATCAGGAAGCCGCGACCTGAGAATGATAGATGACGATGATACGATCACTCTCGGCAAACTGAATATAGAACCTGTTGCTACACGCGGGCACACCCCAGGTGGTATTTCCTACAAGATCAACGAGTCTGTTTTTTCCGGCGATGCTATTTTTGCCGGGTCCATAGGGCGGGCCAATGCCTCATGGTTCGGGTTGTTCGAGTCTGTGACTCAGAATCTGCTGACACTTCCCGATAAAACCAGGTTATATCCGGGGCACGGTCCTGCGACCACGGTGGGTGAGGAAAAACAGCACAATCCTTTCTTCTGCGGCAAAGTTTTCCAATAGCTGACCTTAACTTTCCTTTTTACCGTAAAGTTTTCTAATAGCTGGCTCTGGCTTTCCTGCTAGCTGACAAATTTTCCGATAGCTGGTCTTAATCCTCCCTTCACAGTAAAACTTTCCGATAGCTTATTATATTTCTCTATTGATATTTTTTCTCCAGATGACCATATTCCAGTTATGGATCCGGAGGTGGTCAATTATCATTATTGCGATAGCCTGAACACACATCCTCTGTCTTCCGGGACTCGCGTTCTTGTCACTGGAGCTAATGGGTATGTGGCCCATAGGCTCATTCCTGAATTGATCTTTCGCGGATACACGGTTCGTTGCATGTTCCGCAGCCGGAGTGCCCGTCCCATCTTGAGTCATCCGCGCATTGAGGTGGTTTTTGCCGATTGCCTTGACTCTGCTGAATTACGACCCGCGCTTGAAGATGTTCACACTGCGTACTATCTCATTCACAGTATGCGAGACAAACCACAGAAGTTTATAGAAAAGGATCAGCAGGCGGCGGCAAACTTTGTCGAAGCGGCGGAACAGTCCGGGATCAAGCGGATCATTTATCTGGGAGGATTGGGTGAGAAAAGTGAAAGCTTGTCAGATCACCTGAGGAGTCGGCAGGAAGTGGGGCGTATTTTAACGAAGAGTTCTGTGACAGCTATCAAACTGCGGGCGGCAGTTATCGTGGGGACTGGAAGCGCATCTTATGAACTTATGAAGTCTCTTATTTTAAACAACCGTTGGATTCCATTCTTGCGGGAGTTTAATTCCAAATGCCAACCTATCGCAATTCGTGATGTGATTAAATATCTTGTCGGTATTCTTGAGACGGCAGGTCTGGAATCCCGCGTGTATCATATAGGCGGAAAAGATGTGATGAGTTACAAAGACCTCATTCTTAAATTCGCCAGCATACTCCATAAACGTGTTCGTTTTTTCGATGTGGCATGGCTCCCCATTCCGGTGGAATGGTTATGTCGTATCTATGCCTGCTGGCTTC
>Ga0208639_1000232_pt1 | contig 43721 bp, 39 predicted proteins | sample ETNtaG_33_FD_185772 | JGI IMG/M metagenome (GOLD analysis project Ga0208639, IMG submission 185772) | Marine microbial and viral communities from oxygen minimum zone, Eastern Pacific Ocean - ETNP201310SV76 (SPAdes) (version 2) | ecosystem: Environmental > Aquatic > Marine > Oceanic ...
TGTGTTGCCTAAATTGATGCAGGTATTGGCTACGCCGCCAGCATTAATGCAAGGCCTACAAAAAACCAAGGACTATTTGCATAGTAATGGCATTACCGTCATAGGGAATCCAGGCTCGATGTATAACAAAGATCTTCAAATAGCAAAGAATCTTATTTTTGGAAATTTGGACTCACCCTTTGAATCATATTTTTTTCCAAGCGCATTAAATTTATCCGAGCAGTTTAAATTAAATGAAGTCTTGGATGCTGCAAAAGAACAAACAAGCTGGGGCGCAGGCAAATTAAATTATTTATCTAAGCATATTAAGTTATTTGCTGATGGTGCTATGTATTCTCAAAATATGGTTATGCGGGATGGTTATCTTGATAATCATCAGGGTTCCTGGCTTATGAGCCTAGATACTTTTGAAAATCTTTTTAAGATTTTTTGGGACGATGGATATCAAATCCACATACATCAGAATGGAGATGCAGGTTTAGATAGATTGCTTGCAACTTTAAAGAAGAATCTAGATGACAATCCAAGAGCCGATCATCGAACGACTGTCGTTCACTTTGGATATTCAGCAAAAGATCAATTAGAGAAGATGAAAGAACTGGGTGTGGTGGTTAGTGCAAATCCATACTATGTAACAGCTCTTTCAGATTTATATAGCAGAAAAGGAGTTGGCTATGAGCGCTCTCAGGAAATGGTTAGATTGGGTGATGCAATAAAAGAGGGCATTAAAGTGGCACTTCATTCTGATATGCCTATGGCACCAGCATCTCCATTGATGTTGATGCACGCAGCCGTGAATAGGGATAATTTTGCTGGCAAAGTTGCTGGGCCCAATCAAAGAATTAGTAAAATTGAAGCATTAAGGGCTGTAACAATTAATGCAGCATATGTTTTGAGATTAGAGAAAATGTATGGATCAATAGAAATAGGCAAATATGCAAACTTTACTGTTCTTAATAGAAATCCTTTAATAATCAATAGTAACGAGATAAAGAATATTAAAATTCTTGGCACGGTCTTAAAAGGAGATTCGCTTCCTGTTAATTAATTATCTTTTGAGGTGGATTGAGAAACACTTTCATAACTTAATCTCTAGCTAAATTTATAAAAAGCTTGCTATAGTTATTTTTTAAAATACTTATCTCTAAATATGCTATCTCTTTTCAAGAAAAAATTATTTTCTGATATTTCAGGAAGCGCCGAGGATATGCCCCCACATGTATCCGCTGTTCTATGTTTAATGATTGAAATTGCAAGAATGGATGGAAAAATAGATGAAAATGAAATAGATGAGATTAAAAATTTCTATTTAGACTTATACCCAAATGGTAATTTTACTGAAGCATTTCAAGAGCTAAAGGATTGGACAAGCCATAAAGAGTCTTTCAATCCTTTTATCAACATCATTAATAGCAATTGCACCAAAAGAATGAAGATAGAAACTCTATCAAATATCTGGGATGTAATTTTATCTGATGATAATGTTGATCAATATGAAAATTCTCTCTTTATGCAGATTGGAGAAATGTTACTAATAAGCAAAGAAGAGCTTTCAAATATTCAAACTTAATTAAGAGGCAAGCTGCAAGTGATCTAACAGGTCCACCTCAAACTGCAGGAGGATCTCTGGCTCAATTAAATGCCTCATGTCGTCAATAATTTTTAGTTTGCTGTGTGGTATTAATTTATGCATTTTATATGCATTCTTCAGTCGAATCATTGGGTCTTGTCTACCGTGAATAATTAAAGTCGGCGCTTTAATCTTCTGTATTTTTCTTAATCTATCTTTTGATGCTAGGATTGATAATAGTTGCCTGGCATATCCAGAGCCATCTTGGGCGCGGTCTAAGTTTTTAATTGTTTCTTCTCTAAATTCTGGAGTATCTACAACTCGGCCCTCCATGCCAATAAGGGAGACAAACTTAATCTCTCTTTTAATTACTTCCTCAACTGAGGCATTGGGATTTTTAGATCTTTCCAACATAAGGTCTCTAACTGCTTTTGATGGGGCGTTGATTAGGCTGGGTGTAGAAGCGGTAGAGGCAATCAAAGTGAATGATTTAACTTTTTGAGGATATTGAGCACTTATGATTTGGGCAATCATCCCACCCATTGAAGTACCCAAAACATGCGCTTGCTTAATGTTTAATGTTTCAAGCAGCTTGACACCATCATTGGCCATGTCGTCAATGGTATATTCCGATTTAATAGGCAACCTTAAAAAGTACTTTATATAATCCAGAGCAAAAGATGGGGTTCCTAAAAATCTCGAAGACAAACCAACATCTCTATTATCATACGTGATAGGCCTGAAATTATGCGCTTGCAAAAAAGTAATTAGATGAGGAGGCCAGTGCACTAGTTGAGCCCCTAAACCATGCACCATGAGAATGGGATCTCCATCTACAGGACCATAGTCGCGATAAAATATTTTTACTCCGTTATTTTCAGAAAAACCCTCTGTATATTGCTCATTTACATTCATAAATTTTCAAATATTTTTCTTTCAGTATATTTTTATACTAATGCACTCTTGAAATATTACCAACCGATCACAAGACTGCTATAGTCATTGAAGATTTATGAGCACAGACACAATATCAAATAAAGTTAGAGCAGCTTACGGTATAGGTGATTATGCAATTTGTTTGTATTGGAGTGGAGTGGGTTTATATCTTCTCTATTTTTATACTGATGTAGTTGGCATTACCCCTTTGCTTGCAGGATGGATTTATGCTCTAGGAATAGCCTGGGATGCAATCACTGACCCATTTATGGGGTATCTTGCCGAAAGAACTAGAACAAAAATGGGGAGTTATCGCCCTTATATTTTTTATGGTGCAATCCCATTAGCTTTTTCTTTTGTATTGCTATTATGGGTTCCTCCATTTGAAGGGATCAGACTCTTTATTTTTTTATTGACTGTAAATTTATTCCACAGAACATGTTTCACAATTGTAAGCGTTCCATACTCCTCTCTCACAGCTAGGATTACTGATGACAGTGACGAGAGAACTAAACTTACAACTGCGCGAATGATTGGAGCCTCTTTTGGCACTCTCTCTGTTTCAGCGCTAGGTTTTCCAATAGTGCTATGGTTTGGTGGTAGCAATGAATCGCTGGGATTCATTTTCTTGGGCATGGTTTGCGGCCTTACAGCTGTTCTTATTTTGAGCATTACGGTCCGGTTTGTTGAAGAAAGAGGATTCAATTTTACTCCAGCACAATTACCAAGTTTTTCGAAAGTATCAAGATCAGTTGCAAAGAATTATCCATTCTGGATTGTCTTTGGATCAATTTTAATTCTTGGCTCTACCTCTATTATGTTCAATAACAATTTAATCTATTTTGTTAAGTACTCTCTTGATCTCCATGAATATCAGGGATTAATTTTAGGAGTAAGCAGTGGCGTAGCTCTCTTAGTTATCCCTTTTTGGGCATATGCTGCATTGAAGATAGGCAAAAGAAACTCTTGGATGGCTGCAATGGCATTGTTGATAATTGGGTTCTTGGTTTTTTATTTTTATCCAATCACCTCTCTCAATGAGTTGCTGCTTGTACTAGGGTTTATAGGAATTGGTAACGGTGCAACAGGAATATTATTCTGGTCAATGCTCCCAGATACGATTGAATATGGGGAATGGAAAACAGGAGTTCGAACAGAATCTTCTTTATATGGGTTTATGACTTTTGCTCAAAAAGGCGCGATAGCATTTGCAGCAGTTTTGCTTGGCATGGCACTAACTCAAATTGGTTTTGAACCTAATGAGGTTCAGTCTGAACAAACCTTATCAGAATTAAAATTTATTATGACTTGGATACCTTTGGCAGGCATTTTTATTAGTTTTGTGTTGGTTTCTTTTTACCCTATCGACAAAAGCTTTCATCAAAAATTAATCAATGAAATTGAGGAAAGGAAGCCAACCAATGGATGAAATTAACTGGGGGGTAATTGGTCCAGGGTCAATAGCCACAGCATTTGCTCAATCGATAAAGACCGCAGAAAATTCTAGATTAATTAGTGTATTTGGAAGAAATCCAAATAAAACAAACAGTTTTGCCGAAAAGTTTCACATAGATGCTCATCATAACTTGATTGATTTTATATCCTCAGCGGAAATAGATGCTGTATATATTGCAACTCCTCATAGCGAACATTTTTTTTATACGTTAGAAGCCATCAAAAGTGGCAAGCATGTCCTTTGTGAAAAACCATTCACCATGAATGCCTATGAGAGCATGATTCTTTTGGATTTAGCCAATTTATCAAATGTTTTTTTAATGGAAGCATTTATGTATAGAACCCATCCGCAGACAAAAAATATTCTAGATAACTTAAATTTTATTTTAGACGCTAAAGAAAAAGTTTTGATTGAAGCCTCTTTTGGGTTTAAGGCAGATGTATCGGCAGAGCATAGACTAAGAAACCCTAACTTGGGAGGAGGGGCAATATTAGATATTGGGTGTTATCCGCTCACAATGGCCAAACTGATAGCGGGTCATTTACAGGGCTTATTTTTTGCAGACCCAAAAAATCTTTCTGCAACAGGCCAGTTAGATACAACCGGTGTTGATCTCCAGTCACATGCCCATCTAATATTTTCTGAGACCATCGAGGCAAAAATAAGTTGCGCAATTAATGAAGAGCTTTCTAATAATTTTCTGATATCAAGCGGTGAATATTCCATCAATGTTCCTGAGCCATGGCATTGTGGACAATTCCAAGAAGGAAAATCATCTATATATTTATCGCATGCAGGCAATAACCAAAGAGAAATTAAATGCATTGATAAATCTGGCTTATTTACAAGAGAGATTGAGCATGCAGCAAAGTGTATCTTAGAAAATAAAATAGAATCTGAATTTATTTCACATGCTGAGACCCAAAGTAATATGTTTTGGCTTGATAAGTGGAGGCAAGAAATAAAAATAGAATGTCCAAAAAGCTCTATTAACTACTCTCCAATATTTAAATCCCAAGCTTACTTATTACAAAAACCACAACTTGAAAACGTTCAAGTGCCAGGTTTAAAAAAGCTTGGCTCAAGATTAGCTTTAGGCTGCGATAACCAAACTTCTGATCTTCATGCGTTTACGATGTTTGACCATTTCTTTGGATCTGGCGGCAGAATTTTTGATACTGCTTATATATATAACCATGGAAAGGGCGATAAGTATCTTGGTGATTGGATAAACTCTAGGCAGTTAGAAAAAGAGGTTATAGTTCTCGGCAAGGGAGCTCATACACCCGAATGTGAGCCCAAGTACATCCGTCCTCAAATACTGGAATCTCTTGAGCGCCTTCAGGTTTCAAAATTTGACGTCTTCTGTTTGCACAGAGATAACTTAGATGTTCCAGTAGATGAATTTGTAGATGCAATAGATGAAATTAAAGATGAAGGTTTAATTGATTTAATAGGTGCATCAAATTGGGAACTAGAGAGATTTTCACAAGCAAGAACTTATGCAATTCAAAATAAAAAAGAACCATTCATTGTGCTTAGCAATAATTTTAGTTTAGCTGAAATGGTTGAACCGGTATGGCCAGGATGTGTCGGAGTTAATGATGCTTATTTAAAATATCTAATTGAAGAGAACATAATGTTATTTCCTTGGTCTTCTCAAGCAAGAGGATTCTTTATTAAGAAAAAAGAGATAATGTCCAAAAAGCATTTTTCAAATCCTACCTTGGATGAAGAGATGAGAGTTTGGCACTATGAAAAAAATTTAAATAGAAGGCAGAAATGTTTTGAAATAGCCGAACAAAGGAATGTGCAACCCATCCAAATTGCCCTTGCATACGTACTGCACAAATCTCATTTAATTTTTCCACTGATTGGACCAAGAACTATTTTTGAAACCAATAGTTCGATTCAAGCATCAAAAATTGAACTATCTGCTAAAGAACTTCTAGCACTTGCTCAAGATTAATGATGGCTTTCAGATGAATATTTTCTGAGGAAGAGCCAATAAAAATTTGATAAGAACCTCCTCTAATTTGCCAGGTTTTAGTATCTACTGACCAATGAGAGAAATTTCTGGGGGCTAGTCTTATTTCTAAATTTTTAACTTCATTTAACTTTATGTTTGTTTTAACAAAACCCTGCAAGGTTTTGAGGGGTTCGTTAGGTAGTGGTTCTGAAAAGCCTACATAGCATTGAGCTGTTTCTAACCCCGCCATATTTCCAGTGTTTTGAATGGTAAATTTGCATGATACTTCCATATCACCCTCTATCGTTACATCAATATTCTCATATTTAAATTTCGTAAATGACAGACCATGACCAAAGCAAAATAATGGCTTTATAGAATTCTTTTCATACCACCTATAACCAACTAAGAGTTTTTCATCGTAGTTCATTTGCAAATCCGTTCCAGGATATGATTTATAAGCTGGAGTATCCTCAATGTTTTTTGGGAATGATGTCGGCAATTTTCCAGATGGATTAACTTCGCCTGATAAAATATCAAACAAAGCATTTCCAAATTCTTGCCCAGCAAACCATGTTTGTATTATGGCATTTGCCTTGTTTGCCCAAGGCATGTTAACTGGCGACCCTGTATTTATAACCAAGGCTGTATTTTGGTTGGCTTCTAAAATTGCTTCAATTAATTTATTTTGATTAGCAGGTAAATCAAAATTAGCTCTGTCGTTTCCCTCCGTTTCCCAATCTGAATTGGTCCCTACTATCAAAACAACTTCTTCTGCATTTGATGCAGCTTCTATGGCCTCTGCAAATAAATCTACCTCATCAGGAGGCCGGCAACCTATATAGACAGCAGGGAAACTTCCTTCAAAATGATACTGCATTTCAATTCTATAAGTCTTCCCTTTCTGAAAATCTGCGATGCTTCTTCTAGAAGCAGAGCCAAAAGTAAAGAAGGCTTCACCTGGATCTCTATTATTCCAATTATCAATTAGCTCCTTGTCATTAATTAGCAAACGGCATTGACCAATGCCAAAAATTTCAAATTCATGTTGACCAGAAATATCTGGAGTATATTCACAAGAAAACTTTACAGAAATATTTGGCCTTTCCTCTTTTGAGATTACATCCTTTGCAAAGCCTTCAAAAACCCAAAATTTACTCCCTATCAAGCGCTCTTCTAAAATTAACTCCTCATTAAAATTATTTCCATCAAAGTATTCAACCAAGAAACCATCTGTATCAGCCATTAGCTTTTCATTGATCCTTGGGAGATATTTATGCGTATGACAACCCTTGGAGTACAAAATTTCTGTTTCAGATCCAAGTCTTTGTTGGAGTGCTTCAAGAGGGTGAATTTGATAGTGAGGTCTCAGGCTTGCACTGCCGCCACCAATAATTTGTACCTCTTTAGCATTAGGACCAATAATTGCCAGTTTTTTAATATCTTTTTTAAGAGGCAGTAAGCCTTCATTTTTTAAAAGAACCATTCCATCTGCTGCAGCTTTTCTTAATAGCTTTCTATGTGCCGGCCGATCAAGAGCTTCTTCATTTTTAATATTTGGTTCATCGAAACGTTTAGAAAATTCTGCAACTGATAAGATTCTTTTAACTTTATCATTAATCAAATCTTCAGAAACTTTTTTAGCTTTAACAGCACTAATTAGAGCTTTCCCCCAGACATTTCCAGGCCCTGGCATTTCAAGATCTAACCCACCATTTGCATTTTCTTCGGTTTCAAGGGCAGCCCCCCAGTCACTAACAACATATCCATCAAAACCCCATTCTTTCTTTAAGATTTGAATTAATAATTCTTGATGAGAACTACAATAGATATTATTTAATTTGTTATATGCACTCATTACAACTTTTGCATTTCCTTGCTTGACGCCCATCTCAAATGGAAGTAAATATATTTCTCTCAGAGTTTTCTCATCAATATTAGAGCTTATTGAATGTCTCTCATATTCAGTATCATTCCCAACAAAATGTTTTAAACAGGCTGCAACATCTTGAGATTGAACCCCCTGAACATAATTGGTTGCAATTTTTCCAGTTAAAAATGGATCCTCAGAGAAACTTTCAAAATGCCTACCTCCCAGGGGATGTCTGTGAATATTTATGGTTGGACCTAATAGAACATCAACATCTTTTGCTTGAGCTTCTTCTCCCAAAGCAACTCCAATTTTCTTAATCAGTTCGAGATCCCATGTAGATCCTATTGAGATGGCGCATGGGAAACAAGCAGAAGATTTTCCTGAATTAGAATCTCCTCGCACTCCATTTGGACCATCGGACATTTTGATGCTTGGAATATTTTTTTGGTCAATTTTATTCGTGTACCAGGAATTAAAACCACTGAGAAGAGAAATTTTTTCATCTAATGTTAGATGATTGATAATTTGATCTATTTCTGTCATGAGTTAATCTTAATTCCTTTATAACTAAAAACACACTCTTGTATGTCAGTAGAGTTTATTACCTTTTTTGCAATACTTTCTTTTTTAACATCTTTGAAAGTGCATTAGAGGAAAATTCTTCGTACAATAAATAAGATATATTTAAAGTGAGGGTGCATTAATGAAATTAATAGCTGGTTTGTTTGGACTTCATAATTTTTTTGATGGCGATATAAATTCATATATAGATATTTCTCAATCTGCAGAGGAAATGGGCTTTCATGGTGTCAGTCTTACGGATCATGTTGTAATGGGAAAGAATCTTAATAAATATCCTTTTGGAACTTTTCCTTTGCCCTCTGAAGCCCCATGGTATGAGCCGTTAACTGTTTTAACAATGATTGCTTCACACACTACCAAATTACACTTAGGCACTGCAGTTTTAATTGTTCCGTTAAGAAATCCAGCCTTATTAGCAAAAACAGCCGCAACAATAGACTCTATTTCAAAAGGCAGGTTGGAATTAGGAGTTGGTATGGGATGGCAAGCAGAGGAGTATCATACAGCCGGCGTTCCGTTTGAAAAAAGATCTGAAATTTTCTGGGAGACGTTAGAAATCTGCCAATTATTATGGGAAAAAAGCCCCGCTTCTTTTGAAGGCAATACTTTTAAATTTGATGATATCTGGTGTCAACCGCAGCCAGTTCAAGGATCAGATTTACCATTATTATTTGGTTTAAAAATGACCGAAAAAACTGCACAAAAAATATCAAGGATTGGTCATGGATGGATTCCAATAAAAACTGATGCGGACTTTATTTCAAGTGGAAAAGAATTATTAAGTTCTGCGTTTAAAGAAAATAATAGAACAGAAATGCCAAGGATTAGAGGGCAATTACCTACACAGATTGATGATTCTGGAGTGCCCAATCTAGAGCTAACCTTAAAGCAAGCAGAAAAGTCTGTTGCCGCTGGACTAACTGAAATCGAGATCTTTCCAATTAATTTTGTTCGCTCGAAAGATGACATTGCCCCAGTTTTAAATGCTATAAGTGATTTAAATAACTTGTAATTAAATGAATTAATAAAGAGTGAGGATTTTATGAGAAAGATATTTTTTTTAATTCTTTTTATCCCAATTTTTTTAGGAGCAAATACTATGGAAATAAATGATGAAGCCAAAAAAGTTATTTACCAATATGCTGAGATTGTAGATTCAAGAAATTTTGATGAATTAGATTCAATTATGTGGACTGATTTTTCTATGACAGGTGACTACGACCTAAAAGGTATTGAGGGTTTCATGGGGGCAATGGACTATTTAGTTGCGACATATAGTAAGACCATGCATTTTATTGGGAATATAGATGGATCTTGGGATGGAGATATTTATAAAGGAAATACATACTGCATAGCGAGCCACATATTTGAAGATAATGGGGAAATGAAGAAATTAGATATGGGGATCGTTTATGAAGACACTCTTGAAAGAAGAGACGGTATTGTCAAATTTGTAAATAGAAATTTTAATTTGCAATGGCAAAAAACTGATGAGCTGGATAATATAAAGTGAGGGGCTCTCGAACTAGATTTATCTAATAGTGCGGAGGCTTCTCATAATCGACCGGGGGGAATGAATATTTCTTATTCCCCGAATTATTTTTTTTCTTTTTGGGCAAACGCTTTGCAATTATCTTCGCCGTTTCGCCAGCTGCGGGTGACAATGGATTTAAATCCCCATTCTTTTTTTTACTCAAAATCTTTTGCTAAAGCCAACCTAGTTTCTTGAGGCAAGATTGCGTCTGGAGTTTGATAATTCTCGTGATCAGATCCGACCATCACAGACCCACCTGATTTAAATTCCTTAATTTGATCTGCATTGAATTCGAACCTTAGAAAATGTACAGCTGAGGTTTTGGTCTCATTCTCTCTTTCTAAATCCTCATCGGCAATTGGAAACACCTTATTAGAACTTCCAGCTTTAAGCCATATTTGAGTTTCCACTCCTTTTAACTGAGTAAGCCTGATTTTTCTTTCCGAAACATCTTCATATTCAATTAACATAGTTGCCTTTAGATTTGTTCCAGTTGGGATCATCGGGTTATATGCATCAAGCTCCTCTTTGATACCATCAGCCTCAAAGATTTTTTCAATCCTGAGCATTTCTTGAATCTGGTATTGGATTGTATTTTTATTCTCAAAAAGCAGAGTAATGTGCTCTCCAATTTGAACCCTTCTGTTTTTCTTTTCAGACAAAACCTGAGCCTTGAACTCCTCTCTTTTCTCAGAGTATGTCTCTAAGCTAAATAATTCTTCTTTAATTAATGGGTTCATTTTTTCTCCTATTTTAAATACCATATGCCTCTTTTAAGATTGATATGGGATGAATTGTGATTTTTATATCTCCCTCTAAACCTTCACCAACGTGCTTTGATGCCATTGGGCAATCAGATGAAAAAACACTTGGATCAAACTTTTTAACTTTATTGACCACAGGCTTTCTAATTTTTAAGGAAGTTTTATGAGACTCTTTCTTAACTGCATATGTTCCATCATGACCAGAGCATCTTTCTATGACATCAATTTCTGCACCAGGAATTCTTGAAAGTATTTCTTTGGTCTTAGGACCAATGTTTTGCACCCGTTGATGGCAAGCAGCTTGATATGAGATCTTATTAAAAGGATTTTTAAAATTCTCATTAAGTAAGCCTGATTTTTCTCTCAAGGACAGATATTCAAATGGATCAAACATGTGTTTTTTTATGAGTTGGACATCCTTATTATCAGGAAAAAGGAGAGGGAGCTCTTGTTTGAACATTAAGACACATGAAGGCACCGCGGCAATAATATCAAAACCTGAGTCTATAACTTTTTTTAATTTAGGTACATTGTATTTCATTGCTTTTTCAACGGCCTCCAAGTCTCCCATCTCAAATTTAGGCATGCCACAACATTTTTCTTCTTTGATTAGAGATGTTTGAACATTGTTATGTTGCAGAACTTTAATTAGATCTTCACCCACATCGGGCGTGCTGTAATTACAATAGCAAGTTCCAAAAACCATTACCTTGCCTGTAGTATTTTCGGTTGTTTGAACCTCAGGATTTTGAGCGGGCAGTTTGTTAAATCTTTTCTTCAGAGTATTGGATGTAAATTTAGGAAGTGTAGCTTCGGCATGAATACCAATAGCAGATTCCATAGTTTTTCTAATAATTTTAGTATCGTTAATTTTATTTAAAGTAATGTCCACAATAGGTATTGCTCCATACTTTAAAGCTACATCACCACTATTGCTTAGTAAGCTATTTCTTAATCGTGTTTTCAGGCCATCGGTTTTGTCTTTCAGTTTTTTAGCTTTGGCTTGCAACATAAGATGCGGGAAATCTAAGGCCCATGGATGAGGAGGTACATAAGGACATTTTGTTTGGTAGCAAAGATCACACATGTAGCACTCGTCAACAACCTTGTTGTAATCTTTAGTATCAACTCCATCAATGTCATAGGTCGGCGATTCATCAATCAAATCAAAAAGTGTTGGGTAAGAGTTGCACAAGCTCACGCATCTTCTACATCCGTGGCAAATCTCAAAAGTCCTATATAGCTCTTCATCAAGCTTTTTTTGGTCAAAGAAATCTGGTTCTTTCCATGGAACTGGGTGTCGTGTAGGTGCGTCAACTCCACCTTCACGCGAAGATTGTATTTTTTCTGCCATTTTGGGATGCCCGGGATTGTTGCCAATCCTGGGCTAATTTAATTATTTAAGCTACTTCGTCTAATGCTTTTTGGAATCTATTTGCATGAGATCTTTCTGCTTTTGCAAGCGTTTCAAACCAGTCAGAAATTTCATCAAAACCCTCACCTCTAGCACTCTTTGCCATGCCAGGGTACATATCAGTATATTCGTGGGTTTCACCAGCGATTGCTGATTTTAGGTTAGCAATCGTATCACCAAAAGGCTCGCCTGTTGCTGGGTCACCACATTCTTCGAGGTATTCTAAGTGCCCATGCGCATGACCAGTTTCACCTTCAGCAGTAGACCTGAATACAGCTGCCACATCGTTGTAGCCCTCAACATCAGCTTTTTGTGCAAAATATAAATATCTTCTGTTAGCTTGAGATTCACCAGCAAAAGCTGCTTTTAGATTTTCTTCAGTTGTTGATCCTTTTAAGTCCATTATTACTCCTGTTATTAGTTAACTTTTACATTATGTAAATTTTCATTGGTAAATCAAAACGTTTATTCCTATAATATATATAGATATAAACTATATATACATTACTATTAACAGTTATAATTAATAAATGATAATCATTCTCATTTAAGTTATGAACATAAGGGATTTAAAATATTTAGTTACAGTTGCAGATTTAAAAAGCTTTCAAAAGGCGGCTATGAGTTGCCATGTATCTCAACCAACATTAAGCGGACAAATAAAAAAATTAGAAGAATATCTTGGGAATAAAGTATTTGAGAGAACCACTAAAAGTTTTTCAATCACTCCATTTGGAGAAAAAATAATCGAATTATCAAGACCAATACTTGATCAAGTTGATGAACTGACTGCCTATTCGAGACAAAGCAAAAATCCATGGAGCATTCCGTTGAAAGTCGGAATTATTCCAACTTTGGGGCCATATTTGATTCCAAAATTTTATCTTTACTTAAAAAAAATAATACCAGAGGCCAGGGTTGTGTTTGATGAAAATATCACCTCAGTGCTTATGAAAAAATTAAAAAATGGTGAGCTTGATGTCTTGCTTCTTGCTACTGATGAAAGCTCTAGTCAATTTTCTCAAGTTGAGTTATTCGAGGAGCCATTTTGGGTAGCATTTCCTATTGGCAGCAAATTAGAGACTTTAACTAAAATTTTGTCTCAAGATGTAAACAAAGAAAGGGTTTTACTTTTAAATGATGGTCATTGTTTGCGACAACAAACCTTAAAACTTTGCAGAGATAATTTAAAAAATTATGCTCCAGAAGATCTAAATACTATTGCTTCGAGCTTGGAAACGCTAATCAATCTTGTGGCAGCCGGGGAAGGGTGTACATTTGTCCCTGCTCTTGCGCTTCAGTCTGCTTGGACAACCGATATGGGAGTTTTAGTACGTAAGATCGACGATCCAAATGCTAAAAGAACAGTAAGCATGCTCTTTAGAAAAAATTTTTCACGCATAAAGCAACTTGAAGAGCTTGGTAAGATGATTACTTACCAGTCCCCTAATACAGTTAAAGTTTTGATGAAATAGCAATCTTAGGTATGATTCATTCATGAAGACCGCGATATATCCTGGATCATTTGACCCAATTACATTTGGACATATCGATATCGTGGAAAGAGCGGCTGCCTTGTTTGATAAGATCATTCTGGGGGTTGCTGAAAGTCAATCTAAAAATCCTTTGTTTAGTGTAGACGAAAGAATTGAGCTCATCTCAGATATTTTTAAAAATAATTCCAAGATTGAAGTTTTGGGTTACTCAAGCCAACTAACAGTAGATTTAGCTAGAGATAATGATGCTATTGCAATTATTCGAGGATTAAGAGCTGTGGCTGATTTTGAATATGAATTTCAATTAGCAACCATGAATCGAGCTCTTGCACCAGACATTGAGAGTATCTTTTTTACTCCCAAAGATACTTTGATTTATGTTTCATCCAGCCTTGTAAAGGAGATAGCAACATACGGCGGAGATGTCTCAAGATTTGTTTCACCAAATGTTAAAAACGCCTTGTTAGAAAAATTATCTAGCTAAATCTGGCATTTGCGACAAAAAAAAGTCGCTCTTTGGGATTGGACAATCCTCTTTATGATTTCTCTTTTGCAAGACAAGCAACTTCCGTTAGCTCGATCATACACAGCCAAATCAATTTTAAAGTAACCTTTATTTCCATCAGGTTGATAAAAGTCTTGCAATGTAGTTCCTCCAGCTTTAATTGCGCGCTTTAAGATTTTTTTTGTCGAGGCTACGATTTCCCTATTTTCTTTTTTGGTAAGGGTTTTGCTTTTTCTTGTAGGGCGAATTTTTGCATCAAATAATATTTCATTTGCATAAATGTTACCTATACCAACAACATGTTTTTGATTCATCAGTACATTCTTTATTGCTGATGTTGATTTTTTAATTCTACGAAACAAGTAGTCTCCATTAAATTCTTCTGAAAGAGGTTCTGGCCCTAAGTTTTTTAATAAGAAATGTTTTTTAGGGTCTGAAACAAAATGCATTGAACCAAATCTTCTTGGATCATTAAAAATTAATTTCCTGCTTTGAAAAATAAACTCAACATGATCATGCTTTTTATAAAAATTAGATTCTTTATCTGCAATCCTAAGTGTTCCAGTCATACCTAGATGAATTAGTATTTGAGACTTATTAATATTAATCAGTATATATTTTGCTCTCCTGGTGATATTTCTGACTTTCATTCCATGAAGTCTTTTAAAGGCTGAAATATCTACCTTCCACCGAAGATTTGGATTATATATTTGTATAGATTCTATCTTTTGATCTGCAAACTCTTGAATTGCTTGTACTGAGGTTTCAACCTCTGGCAATTCAGGCATGTTTTATCCGAGCAAGTTATTTATTTCAATAAGATTCTCGGGGCTGAGAGTTCCAGCCGCCAAATGCAAGCGAAGAGTGGTAATTAAGTAGTCATATTTTGCATTGGATAGATTCCGCTCAGCGCTATAAAGGTTTTTCTCAGCCTGCAGTAAATCTACAATATTTCTAGTCCCCACCTCATATCCTACTTTTGTTGCTTCTAGAGCGCTCGAAGCTGAGATAACAGCTTGTTTTTGGGCCCGCAGGTTTGCTACCAATGTCACTACATTTGAATATTGACTACGTACATCCTGGATAACACTTCGCTCTGTAAACAATGCATCTTCAGAAGATTTATTTGATTCTGCGTATGCTTGTTTTGTCCTCGAAATAATAGCTCCACCTTGGAATATTGGCATGGAAAGCTGCAAGCTATATGTATCTCGCTGAGTTTCATCGGGCACTGTAATATTAAAAGCTCCTCCGGTATTTAGTCCATCGAAGGAATATTGATTTGTTTCAGATTCACTTTGAACCCCCACGATATCTACCTTTGGCAAGTGATTAGAGGCTACGCTTCTAGCGTTATTTTTAGATGCAAATTTTCTAAGGTTAGCCGCTTGAAGCCTAAAATTATTCTCTACGGCTTTTCTTGCCCATTCTTCTTTAGAAGCAGGGACAGGATTTGAAACATTCAGGTCATTAACCAAACCATCAAGAGATATAATTTCTCTGCCGACCAATGCATTCAAAGATTCTTTTGCTGTGTAAACTTCTCCTTCTACTCTAGTCCTTGATGCAAGACTAAGATCAAAAGCTAATTGAGCCTCCTGAACTTCAGTAACAGCAGCAAGCCCAACCTCATATCTTTGTCTGATTTGGTCTAATTGTTTTTTAATCGCTTTTTCTTCTGATCGAGCAGCGCTTAAGTTGTCTATAGCGCGCAGCACATTAAAATAAAGTTCAGCAGTTCTTACAATTAATGCTTGTTGTGAGTATGCAAAATCAGCTTCTGCAGCGTCGGTTAGAAACTTAGATTGTCTGTATTTAAACCATGAATCTAATCTAATTAATGGTTGGGTCAATCGAGCCGATGAGCTGAAGTTATTATATTGATTTTGAAGATTGCCATTTTGATAATATTCATTCCAATTAGTTTGTGCATTAATTGATATATTTGGGAGAAGGCCAGCGCGACCCTGTACTTTAATTTCTTTGCCTGATAAATATGAAAACTCTGCTGATTTATATTGAGGGTCGTTTTCTAAAGCATCATTGTAAATATCTAGCAAGCTGTCTGCAGCTGAGTTAATGCTCAAGGCAAGCAGAGATGTGGCTAGAATTTTTTTATTCATATTAAAAATTAATGTTTACAGTGCACACATTAGAACTCTTTTGGGGCCTGTATGTCAAGTTCACTTTACACTTAAATGCTATTTTTCTTATTTTAGTCTATTGTTAAAAAATCTCCTAAAATCTCTTAAATTAATAGCTTTCTTTCAATTTAGTTAGAGTAGAATATTAGATAAAAGTTCATTAGCATCAGGAAAAATTAATTGGTTAAAAATTATGATTCAGAGTCGATAGAAGTTCTATCAGGCTTAGATCCGGTCCGAAAAAGACCGGGCATGTATACAGACACCTCCTGCCCAAACCACCTTATCCAAGAAGTTCTAGATAATTCAATTGATGAAGCTTTGGCGGGTCACTGCGCAAAGATAAAAGTTACTCTTCATAAAGACGGCACTATTTCAGTTATTGATGATGGTAGAGGTATGCCAGTAGACATTCATCCTGAACATAAGGTCACAGGTGTTGAATTAATAATGTGTAAACTTCACGCTGGAGCAAAGTTTTCAGGAGAAGATTATAATTTTTCTGGTGGTTTGCACGGAGTAGGCGTCTCTGTTGTAAATGCTTTATCTAAAAAACTATCTGTTGAAATCAAACGCGATGGTCATAGATTTGAAATGAATTTTGAAGGCGGAGAGAAAACTAAAGATTTAAAGAAAGTTGGAGATATAGGCCCAAGGAATACAGGAACTGAAATTAGTTTTGTGCCAGACTCCCAATATTTTGAAACAACTAATATTGATAAAAATAGTCTTAAACACTTGCTTAAAGCTAAGGCAGTTTTATGCCCTGGCTTAACAATTGAATACTTTGATGAGAAAAAAAATGAGAAGATTCCATGGAATTATGAAAATGGGCTGATTTCTTATTTATCAGAATCCTCAGAAGGCATAGAATCATTATTAGAGGAGTCAATCTCATGTAGCAAATTAGAAGATGATAATGCATTAGATTTTGTTTTAAATTGGTCTACTAAGCCTGTAAAAAATCTCATGAATGAATCATATGTCAATCTTATTCCTACAGCGCAGGGGGGATCACACTTAAATGGTTTTAAGGCAGGCTTATTAGAATCTGTCAAAGAATTCTGTGAGTTTAGGAATTTAATTCCCAAAGGCATAAAGATAACAGCTGAGGATGTCGTCCAACATAGCACTTTTGTTATTTCTTCAAAACTAACGAATCCTCAATTTTCTGGTCAAACCAAGGAGAGGCTAGATTCAAAAGATCATCAAGCTTTTGTGAATTCTACAACGAAAGATATTCTAAGTATTTGGTTTAACCAGCATACAGAAGAGGGTGAAAAGCTTGCAGAATTAGCCATTGCTTCGGCACAAGCAAGAGCAAAAGAGGCCAAAGTTGTTGATAGAAAAAAATCTTTTCAAGGTCCAGCCCTTCCAGGTAAACTTTCTGATTGTAATAGCACTGACCTGGCAGAGACTGAGTTATTTTTTGTTGAAGGAGATTCTGCTGGGGGCTCTGCTAAGCAATCTAGGGAAAGAAAATTTCAAGCAATAATGCCTTTGAGAGGAAAAATTTTAAACACTTGGGATTTGGAAAGTTCTGAGATCATTAAATCAGCAGAAATTAAAGATATTTCAACAGCAATTGGAGTGAATCCCGGAAGTGCGGACATTGAATCATTGAGGTATGGAAAAATTTGTATTTTAGCTGATGCTGATTCAGATGGGCTTCATATTGCTACTCTTCTTTGTGCTCTTTTTCTTAGGCATTACAAACCATTGATCCTAGCTGGTCACATTTATGTAGCTATGCCCCCATTATTTAGAGTTGATTGCGCAAAAGAAGTTTTTTATGCCTTAGATGAAGATGAAAAAGATTCTATTGTAAAAAAATTAAAAACAAAGCCTGGAAAACCAAAAATTGATATCCAAAGGTTTAAAGGCTTGGGTGAAATGAACCCATCTCAATTGCGTGAGACAGTCATGGACCCTAAAACTAGAAGACTGGTTCAATTGACTGTTACGTCAACTGATAATGTAAATAGCATGATGGATTTATTGCTTTCCAAGAAGAATGCCGGAGCAAGAAAAGAGTGGCTAGAAAAAAGAGGCAAAATAGTAACAGTTTAATTATGAAAACAAATAAAAATATTAACTCTATTAGTCTGAAGGAATACGCAGAGGAATCCTACTTAAACTACTCAATGTATGTCATTTTAGATCGCGCGTTGCCTCACATTGGTGATGGAATGAAACCAGTGCAAAGGAGAATTCTCTACGCTATGAGTGAGCTGGGTTTAAATGCTGGCTCAAAATATAAAAAATCTGCCAGGACCGTAGGAGACGTAATTGGTAAATTCCATCCTCATGGAGATAGTGCAGCATATGAAGCAATGGTACTGATGGCGCAAAACTTTTCATTTAGATACCCCCTTGTGGATGGTCAAGGAAATTGGGGCACCCAAGATGATCCCAAATCATTTGCTGCAATGCGTTATACCGAATCAAAATTGACGGGATTTGCTGATTTACTACTCTCTGAATTGAAACTAGGAACAGTTGATTGGCAGCCTAATTTTGATGGTTCTTTGCTAGAACCAATAATCTTACCAGCAAAGATACCTAGCATTCTTCTTAATGGAACCACTGGTATAGCTGTTGGTATGGCAACTGATATTCCATCTCATAATATCAATGAAGTCTTAGATGCATGCATACATCTTTTAGATAATCCTAAAGCGAAAACAAAAGACTTATTAAAGTTTATCAAAGGGCCTGATTTTGGTAATCCTGCGCCTATTATTGCTTCAACTGAAGAGCTTAATGAGATGTATGAAACTGGAAAAGGTGGATTTAAGATAAGAGCTCATTGGGATACGGAGGGCAATGATATTGTTGTTAGAGCTCTACCTCACCAAGCTTCTGGCTCAAAGATTCTTGAGCAAATTGCAGATCAAATGCAAAAGAAAAAGCTTCCTATGGTTGTTGATTTAAGAGATGAAGGAGATCATAAAGAGCCCATTAGACTAGTTATATCTTTAAAGTCTAATCGCATTGATTCAAATGAAGTAATGAATCATCTTTTTGCAACTACAGATTTGCAGAAAAATTATCGATCAAATATGAATTTGATTAGCTTAAAGGGATCTCCAAGAGTATTCGCTCTGAAAGATTTAATTGCAGAGTGGCTTAAGTTTAGGCAACAAACTGTGATGAGAAAATTAGAGCATAGATTAGATCAGGTTCATGACAGAATTCACATTTTAGAAGGCTTATTAATTGTTTATCTTGACCTAGATAAAGTCATTCATATTATAAGAAACAGTGATGATCCAAAGAAAGAATTAATGAAAGCTTTTAAGATTTCAGAGATACAAACTAATGCAATTTTAGAAATTCGCTTAAGACAGTTAGCTAAGTTGGAACAAATTAAGCTTGAAGAAGAAAAAAATGCGCTGGAAGCTGAGCGATCTGACCTAGAAAAAATAATTAAATCAAAAGCTAGATTAAAAACTTATATTAAGAATGAGTTGAAAGAAATTAAAGAAAATTTTGGAGACGATAGAAATTCTCCAATTGAATCAACTTCAGATGCTAAGGCTTTTTCTGAAGAAGAGGTGGTTACATCAGAAGCGGTTACAGTAATTTTATCTAAGGCAGGATGGATTAGATCCGCTAAAGGCCATGATATTGATCCAAGCAGTCTTACTTATAGGGGAGATGATAAATTACAGCATTTTGCGAAAGGGAGAAACAATCAAGCAGCTGTCTTTTTTGACTCTGGCGGCAAAGCATTTTCATTACCTGCTCATTCTTTGCCATCTGCTAGGGGAATGGGTGAGCCCTTAACTGGACGTGTTGTTTCTGAATCAGGTATGACATTTGAGGGCGTGGCAATTGGAGCCGAGGAATCTAAGATATTAATTTCTAATTCTGCAGGTTTTGGTTTTATAAGCAGCTTATCTAATTCAATCTCTAATCAGAAAAAAGGGAAGCAATTTATGAAAACCCCTGAAGGAGCTAGTGTAATTTCTCCTATTGCAATCAATGAGAATCATAAATTTGTTGCCGCGACTTTCTCCTCTCAGGATAATAAGGGAAAGGTAAGTAACAAAATGTTAATTTTCCCGATAGAAGAATTACCAGTCCTACCTAAAGGCAAGGGAAATAAACTTATAGGCATTTCAACAAAAGCTTTTAAAGAAAAGTCTGAATTTATGATGGATGTTTGCTGCCTAGCAGAAGACAGCAAACTGCATATCCATCATGAAGGGAAAACTGGCGGCAAAACATGGACTTTAAAAGAATTAGAAGAATATGTTTCTTCTAGAGCAAAAAGAGGGCGGGTTTTGCCTGCTGGATATAATGGCAGTATTAAGCTAGAAGAAATACAAAAATCTACTGAAGCTGCTCCTGAATAGCTTGTCTTAAAATATTTAGGCCTTTGAAAATTAGTTCATCTTCAATAATTAGACTTGGTGCTATGCGAATAGTATTATTATTTGCTTTCAGAATCATCAGGCCTTTTGCATAGCAAGCTTTCATAACAGTATCTAAATTAAAACTTTCTGTTACATTTAATTTACATCCTATCCAAAGACCAGAGCTTCTTATTGCGCTAAAGCATTTCAATTCTTTATTAATATTCCGAAGTTCATTTAAAAACAATTTTTCCTTTTTCTTTACGCCATTTAGCAATGATTTTTTAGATAGCATGGTCATCACTTGTTCCGCAACAGCACAAGCAAGAGGATTGCCTCCAAAGGTAGAACCGTGAGAACCAAGTTGCATGCATTCAGCAATTTTTGAAGACGTGAGTATTGCACCAATAGGAATCCCGCCACCTATACCTTTAGCGCAGCACATTATGTCTGGCTTAATACCAAATTGCTCATAGGCAAACAAGGTTCCAGTTCTTCCTGCTCCTGATTGAACCTCATCAATAATAAGCAGTGCATTATTTAGCTTACATAACCTCTGAATTTTTTGAATAAAGCCTTTTTTTGCTTTGATAATCCCCGCTTCTCCTTGAACAAGCTCGACGATTACGGCTGCAGTTTTTTTACTGATGGCCTTCTCTAGATTCTTTGATTCATTAAATGGATGATGTTTAATTCCTTCAGGCATAGGACCAAATCCTTCAATAAATCTATCTGATCCATTGAGAGCAATGGCCATCATTGTTCGACCATGAAAAGCATCAGAAAATGAAACTATTTCATTCTTATTTTTGCTTATATTAAGGTATGCATATTTTCGGGCTGTCTTTATAGCACCTTCTACAGCTTCAGCACCCGAGTTAGCAAAGAAAACTTTTTCAGCAAAAGTGTGTTTGCAGAAAATTTTAGCTAATCTAAGTGCTGGCTCATTGGTTAGTAGATTCGATAAGTGCCAAATTTTCTTAGATTGATCTGCTAATGCTTTATTGAGAATTGGGTGGCAATGTCCCAAACTAGAAACAGCAATACCAGATGCAAAATCTATATATTTTTTGTTTTGTTTGTCCCAAATCAAAGATCCTTTTGCTTTTGAGGGAATAAACTCTGCCGGCTTGTATGTCGGCATCATGTATCGGTTGAAATCTGTTCTAGTGACCATACATCATTGTACATATGATTAGGATTCAAGAAACTACAGAATATAATTTTTTAATAGAGATTTATCCTAATTATTCCTTAAGAGGGTGGAGTCGAGTAATCTTTTTAAGCAGCATAGCTTTTATCTGCTTAGCAATTGGCTTCTTCTTTCTAATTATGGGCGCTGGATTAATTCTCCCCTTTGCTGGATTAGAAGTAATTATTGTTTTGACTTGTTTTTACATTAGTTTCCGTTGGAGTCAACAAAAAGAGATTATTTATATTTCAAATAACAAAATTAAATTAGAAAAAGGAAGGTTAATTAAAGAAAAAAGTTGGGAAGAGTTTAGAAGCTTTGCTGTCCTTGAAGTAGAAACTGATAAGTACAATTCAAATCAATTTTGTTTTCAATCAAAAGGAAAGAGGTTTTATTTTGGATCATTTTTGAATGAAGAAGATAAGCTAATTCTTAAAAATGAATTAAAAAGAATCATTAGTCAGCTTAATGCATTATCTCCAGGGCTTTAATTTTTTCGATGCCATTTGCATTTTTCCAGCCTGATAATTTATATTTTTTACCTCTTCTATCTTTCCTTCGATAAGCGGTTGAAAGTAACTATACGCTTTCTTTGTCATACCAAATCCATCTTTAGCAATAAATCCAGCTGGTAGTTTTTTCTCTACATTTGCAATTTTTGTTAATGGCGCAGGAATAACCTCCCATTTATATGGTGTGGAACTTTTACGTTTGATAACTGGCATCACTCCATTTAGTCCTTCTACAGCATATTCCACTGCCTTTTTACCAACCTCATAGGCATGAGCTCTATCTACGCCTGATGATAGATGAGTTGCGCTTCTTTGAAGATAGTCAGCAACGGCCCAGTGATTTTTTAACTTCAATTTTTTATTAATTAGATCTGCTAGTCGAGGTGCCACACCCCCAAGTTGACTATGGCCAAATGCATCCTTTGAGTCTGATTCAGCTAAGAATTTTCCTTTAGAATCCTTGACTCCTTCTGATGCAACAATGACACAAAAACCATTTTTTTTAACTGTCTGTTTTACTTTGGCTAAGAATTTAGCTTGATTAAAGCTTACTTCAGGGAGCAAGATTATATGAGGCGCCCCCGGATGACTATTTTTTGCTAAGCAGCTTGAGCCCGCTATCCAGCCAGCATGCCTACCCATGACCTCAAGAATAAAAACTTTTGTAGAACTCTCATGCATTGATTCAACATCAAGCGCAGCTTCAATAGTAGAGGTAACTACATATTTGGCTACCGATCCAAATCCCGGGCAGCAGTCTGTAACAGCAAGATCATTATCTACAGTTTTAGGTATTGCTATGCATTGCAGAGGATAGTTAAGCTTATTGCTTATCTGAGATATTTTTAAAGCAGTGTCTGCAGAATCATTTCCACCGTTATAAAAAAAGTAACCAATATTATGAGCTTTAAAAACTCCGATCAATCTTTCGTATTCGCTTAAGTTTTCATCTATCTCTTTAAGCTTATATCGACATGAACCAAACACTCCACCAGGTCGGTATTGCAAGCTCTCTATAAATTTTTTTGATTCCTTGGAGGTATCTATTAACTCCTCTCTTAATGCCCCCAAGATTCCATTTTTGCCCGCATAAACTTTCCCAATCTGAGAAGATTTTCTTGCTTCAAGTATTACTGCGCTCGCAGAGGCATTGATAACAGATGTCACGCCACCAGATTGAGCGTAAAAAGCATTTTTTTTCATTAGTTTATAAATTAATTAATTTGGTCTATGGTAACAAATGTTACCGACAAATATTTAAAAATGAAAATTCATATATTAGGCATTTGTGGCACCTTTATGGGCGGGCTTGCACAAATTCTTGTAGAAAAGGGCCACAAAGTTTCTGGAAGCGATAAACAATTCTATCCCCCAATGTCTAACCAACTAGATTCTCTTGGTGTGGAGATGATAGAAGGCTATGAGGAATCTTCTCTGCCTTCAGCTGATCTATATGTTATAGGCAATGCATTAAGCAGGGGCAATCCATGTGTTGAATATATCTTAAATCAAAAACTTGAGTATACTTCTGGCCCCAAAATGTTGGGCGAGATGATACGTGATCGAACGGTAATTGCTGTCTCAGGAACGCATGGAAAAACGTCAACATCATTTTTAATCTGTGAAATTTTTAAGGCTCAGGGCATTGATGTAGGATTTCTAGTTGGTGGTGTAAGCGATTCCTTTGAAAATTCTGCGCGCCTTGGCTCCTCAGAATTATTTGTAATTGAAGCAGATGAATATGACTCAGCTTTTTTTGATAAGCGCTCAAAATTTATTCACTATCATCCTGATACTTTCATCATAAATAATATTGAATTTGATCATGCTGACATATTTGATGATTTATCAGATATCTTGAAGCAATTTCATCATGCTGTAAGAACAGTTCCTGCAAATGGCCATATTCTTTTTCATGATGGTGATAAAAATATTTTGGATCTCATGGAGATGGGTTGTTGGTCTAATACACACAAACTTGGAAGAGAAGAAAACATACAACTTTCAATTGAGGAAGGAGTTATTCATTTTGAGAATCAACAATTTAATTTTGGCGACCTCCCTATGCATGGTCAGCATAATTTAAGCAATGCAGTAATGGCTATGTATGCAGCTTTTCTGCATGGAATCGATCCACAGAAATCATTCTCAGCCCTTAAAAATTCAAAAGGGGCAAAAAGGAGATTTGAAACAGTTTTTAAGAGCAATGATAAGATAGTTATTGATGATTTTGCGCATCATCCAACCGCAATATCACATACGGTTCGCGCAGCTATTAATCATTTTTCTTCTCAAAATATACTGGGCATTATTGAACTGGCCTCCAATACGATGTCTCAAGGGTATCATGGAGCAGAATTGTATGAGAGCGCTTCTGACTTAGAGAAAGTCTATTGGCTAAATTTATCAAGTAAAAAAAATCAAAAATTTGAATATGATTCTATCAATTCACTATTGGGAGATCTAAAAAAGGACATAGATAATTTTGATGTTATATTAATAATGAGCAATAAAGATAGCAAAAAAATATCGGAGCCAATAATTGACTTCATCAACAGCAAATAAACTTCCAGTATTCCCTTTGGGGTTAGTGGTTTTGCCTGGAACCCTACAAACACTTCAAATCTTCGAGCCTAGATACCTTTCAATGGTAAAAAATTGCATGAGTACTGATACTGGCTTTGTTATTACTTTGAGCAAAAACAATCAATCTGGCGAGAGTTTCATGTCCCAGGGAACTTTTGTTGAAATTATTGACTTCAATCAGCTACCTAATGGATTGCTAGGGATTACTGTTAGAGGATCACAAAAAGTATCTATAAAATCTGTTGAGCAACTTGAATCAGGACTTCACTACGCCTCTATCTCTCCAATTGCGGAGCCCGTTGTTGATGATCAAGCTGTTCTGGCTCAATTTCCTGAGTTAATAAATGTTCTTAGTCAACTTAAAGAGCACCCACAAGTTAAATCTTTGTCTTTAGATATAGATCTTTTATCAGCCGAATCTGTGAGCTATCAATTAGCTGGACTAATTCCAATTACCCCCATTCAGAAACAGGCTTTACTTGAAGCTTTTGATGCAACTCAGCGAATGAATATTCTCGCAAAATTGGTCAATAAAATTTCTGAAAACTCTACTTAAATTTTCAATAACTGCTTACCTTTATTTTCTCCGGTAAAGAGCCTATTTAAAGTTTGTGGACAATTTTCAATTCCCTCTTGAATGTCTTCTCTATGTTGCAGTTTTCCTTCCATAACCCAGGTTGCAATTTCTTCTAGGGCTTGTTGCGAGCGAGGTAAATAATCCAGAACTAAAAATCCTTGCATTGTTGCTCGCTTAATAATTAAGGAAAATAAATTATTTGGTCCATCTGGCGGCCTGGTTGCATCATAGCCAGATGAAATCCCGCCGCATAAAAGAACTCGAGCATTTATATTTATCAAGTAAAGAACAGTTTCTAATATCTCGCCACCAACATTATCAAAATAAATATCAATTCCATTTTTGGCAACTTTTGGCAATTCTTCATGAACATCTGAATTTTTATAATCAATAACATCATCAACACCAACTTCTTTTAGCCAGTCGCATTTTTCTTTGCCTCCAGCTATCCCTATAACATGACATCCTTTTAATTTAGCAATTTGAACTACCACTGAGCCTGTGGCACCCGCAGCTCCTGAAACCAAAACTGTCTCTCCTGGCTTGGGATCACCAAGCTCTATTAATCCATAGTAAGCTGTAATGCCGGTTGAACCCATTACATTCAACATCGTTGGTATAGGAAGAAGATCAGGAACGACCCTAAATCTGTCGTCAGCTTCAGGCTTAGTCACGCAATGAGTTTGCCAACCTACAAAACCAAAGGTTAAATCATCAACCTTGTATTCATCATTCTTAGACTCCAGTACTCGACCTATACCACCTGATCGAATAACTTCACCTATCTGGACGGGTGGAAGATATCCAGGCACATCATTCAACCATCCTCTTTGAGTGGGATCAAAAGAAAGATATATATTCTCAAGTAGAATTTCACCCTCTTTTATTTCTGGAAGATCCTCAGTCACTAGTTCAAAGTCTGAGTCTTCCACTAGACCTTGAGGCCTCTCTCTTAAGACCCATTTTTTATTTTTAATTCCCATAACAGCCCCTATAAATAAATTTTTTATTTTTAAATTATTAAGTGTTTATTTTACTTTATTACTAAATAGTATTTCTTTTAAGTGGTGGTTTCTTTGCTTTTATTCTGATCCAATTTAAAGCCCGAAAAATAGAGGGCATTGCAACAAGTTTTTGTTCTAACTTATATTTCCCCGGATAATTTATTAATAACAATCCCGTTACTATTGTTAGCAATCCTTGACCCGGCAAAACAAGCATTAATAAACCTCCAATAATAAGAAATAGCCCAATTATATTTTTTCCAAATATAACCACTAATCTAAGAATTGGTTTTTGTTCTTGCCATTTTGTAGGTTTTCTTTTGGATGATAGAAAATAATCCTCTGGTATGTGTGCCACAAACCAACCAATGCCCAAAATACTTAGTACAAAAATAAAAATAGAAGATACGCCTAATCCTAGCAGTATCCCAGAATGACTATAAGACCATTGGGTAAAAGAATTTATAAAATTCATTTACATATCTTAATCAAAAGATTGATTGAAAGAGCATATAAATTAGAAATATTTAATAGATTTATTCATTTAAGTTAGATATTCTGATTCTTAAGCTTGGACGTAAAATTAAAATTAATTCAAATAATCTTGAAATGCATCATTAAGGTGAGTTATTGCTATGAAAACTCCTGATTTAAAAACAATCTGTTGCGAAGCGCTGGATGATTTAAAAGCCCAGAATATACTTGCCCTAGATATTCGAGATATTTCAGGTTTTGCTGATTGGTTTATTATAGCCACGGCTTCTTCTTCAAGAAATGCAAAAGCAATTTCAAATAAATTAATTGAATCAATAAAACTTCATCAGCAGCATTTAGTTGGGATTGAAGGTCAAGATGATTCAGAATGGATTTTAGTCGATTGTGGGGATGTTGTGGTAAATATCATGCAACAACAAACTCGTGAATTTTATGATTTAGAAAGTTTATGGGGTGAAAAAACTCTTGTTTCTGCATAATGAAATGCAAAATTATTAGTATTTCCCACAAGCCATCTGATTGGGAGAAACAGGCGCTACAATTTTACTCCAAACAATTGCCCAATTACTTTGACGTTTCTTATGCTGAGGTAAAACCTTTTTCTTCAAAATCTATGGATGTAACATCTACATTAGAGGCCGAAGGGTTGGAAATCTTAAAACATGTCGATCTAGATGCGCATATAATTCTATGGGATAGGCAAGGAGAAAAGATTAGTAGTCTTGGTTTTGCTGGCCTTTTAAAGGATCAGATGGATCGCGGAAAAAATATTAACTTTATTATCGGTGGTGCCTATGGATCATCAGAGAAGCTGCTTCAAACCTCGCAATTAATTTTATCTGCTTCTGAGTTCACTTTTCCTCATCGGCTTTTTAAAATATTTTTAATGGAACAAATTTATAGAGCCAGCACAATTCATAGAAACCATCCATATCATAAATAATGATTTTTGAAGAAAGACAGATCGAAAAGAATAATTTTTCCTCAAGGGCAACGCTACTTTTTGGTCTAATTATGCTTGGACTGATAGCTGTATTAATAAAAGTTTTTTCTTTGCAGATATCTGGCTATACAGATTACCAGCTTGCTGCGTTAAAAAACAAGAATTATGCAGTACCTGTTCAATCACTTAGAGGTGAGATTTTTGATAGAAATGGGAGAGCTCTTATTAAAAATGAACCTACCTTTGATTTAATTACACGCCCAAATCTTATTTCAGACATAGATTCCTTTTTAGAAGAGATTGAGCCTGTAATTTTCCTCTCTGTAACAGAAAAATTAAGATATAAAAAATTCCAAAAAGAGAAAGCGTTTGTAAATAAGGAGCTAGTTTTAAAAAAAGACCTTTCTGATGAAGAGATTGCTAGATTCAATGTAAGAAGCTTCAATTTTCAGAATACGTTTATAGCTAAAAGATATAGAAGAATTAGTGATTATCCAGATATTTTTTCTCATGTTTTAGGGTATACCTCAAGAATAGAAGATGATTTTAAATCAATGCCTGAAATTCCTAGGAGTCATTGGAAAGATGCAGAATTATTATACGCGTTTGGCCTTATTAAAGGTCGCACAGGATTAGAAGAGATCTATGATGATTACTTGACTGGCAAGCACGGTGAAAGAGTTTATGAAATGAATGCAAGGGGGCAACTTGTTCAGCCGTTATCTTTCATCAAGCCTACAAAAGGGCCGGATTTGTATACTAATTTGGATATTGATGCACAAAAAAGTGCAGCAAAATCTCTTGGAAATAGAAAAGGTGCAGTTGTAGCTATAGACCTAGAATCTGGAGGCATTAATGTTTTATACAGCTCACCAGCTTATTCTATAAATAAGTTATCAAATGGCATGAGTGAAAATGAGCTGCAAGCTTTAATTAATGATCCAGATAAACCTTTTTTTAATAGAGCGTTACAAGGAAGGTATCCGCCAGCATCAACCATTAAGCCTGCAATTGGCATGTATGGATTATCAAATAATATTGTCAATTGGGATTTTGAGATGAAAGATCCTGGATTTTTTACTTTACCCGAGACCGGAAGAGTTTTTAGAGGATGGCTCAAGGGAGGCCATGGTAAAGTGAATATGCACAAAGCATTTTTGGTAAGCTCAAATACTTATTTCTACTCACTAGCATATCAAGCCGATATTTTGGAATTATCGAATCATCTATCCAGTCTTGGGTTTGGACAAAAAGTTTGTTTGGATTGTTTTGACGAAGATCAAGCGTTTGTTCCAACTCCTGAGTGGAAATACAGTATTATGAATGCTGGTTGGGTAAAGGGCGATACGGTTAATCTAGGTATTGGACAGGGCTATTTAGTTGCAACCCCTATGCAGTTAGCAAACTATGCCTCTCTTCTTGCTGCTAAGGGAAAATTTATTGAGCCCTCTCTTGTTTTACCAGGCAATCAAAAAAAATCTTTAAAGATTTGGCATGATGATGGATTTGATGATTCAGATTGGAATAAAATGCACGAGGCTTTACTTGGCGTCATTGAAAGTGATTATGGAACAGCGAGAAGCATCCGTGATCTCAAAGAATTTCAAGTAGCTGGTAAATCAGGCACAGCAGAGCTTGTGAGCTTAGATAGTAAGGAAGCGTATCAAGAGGTAAGATCCTCAGAATTGTTAAGAGATCATTCTATTATCATTGCTTTCGGTCCAATGCCCAATCCAAGATATGCAGTTTCTGTGGTAATTGAGAATGGAGAGAGCGGAGGAGCGGTTGCTGGGCCGGTGGCAATTGAAGTATTAAAAAGCTTAATTAATGAATAAACTATTTCAAAAAATCTACTTTGATCCTTATTTATTCTTTAGCCTTTTCTTGTTGTCTATGCTTGGTCTATTTTTTTTATTTTCTGCCTCAAATGCAGATGCAGGCATTGTGTTAAAGCAATTTGTCTATGTTGTTGCTGGATTCATTATTATGATTTTGGTTAGTCAGCCTGATCCTGATATTTTTAGAAGGACATCAGGGTTCTTTCTAATTTTTTCATTGTTACTATTGGGTATTACATATTTATTTGGCCCCGAAATTAATGGGGCGCAAAGATGGGTGAGGATTGGGCCTCTTTCTTTCCAGTCTTCAGAATTATTAAAACTAGCAGTGCCAATCTTTCTGGCTAATTTTTTATTTGATAAAAAGCTGCCAATACAAAGAAAAGAAATAATCATAAGCTTGATAATAATCTTTTGTTGTTTTTTCTTTGTTTTTAGACAGCCAGATCTTGGAACCGCATTAATTATTGCTTTTTCAGGCCTTTTTGTATTGTTTCTTTCGGGTTTAAGTTGGAGCTTTATAGGTGGATCTTTGATTGTGTTCATCATAAGCTCACCTTTTATTTGGAATATTCTTTTGGAACCTTTTCAGCGTCAGAGAATTGCAACATTTTTTAACCCAGAATCGGATCCATTTGGAGCAAGCTGGAACATCATTCAATCAAAAGTTGCTATTGGTTCAGGAGGTTTTTTTGGCAAGGGTTTTGGCGGGGGATCACAGACGCAGTTAAATTTTCTTCCTGAAACAGAGACTGATTTTATTTTTTCTGTAATAGGTGAGGAGTTTGGATTTCTTGGAGTGTTATTATTATTAAGTATCTATTTATTTATATTATTGAGATGTTTTTATTTAGCATTAAGTGCGCGAGATAGGTTTTGCAGACTAGTTATAGGCGGCTTGAGTCTGACTTTTGCTGCAAATTTAATGATAAATTTATGTATGGTGGTAGGACTTCTTCCAGTTGTGGGCATGCCCTTACCATTTATTAGCAAGGGGGGGTCATCTTTAATGTCATTATTTCTTGCTTTTGGCATAATTGTTTCCATGGGCACGCATAAAAAATTCCTACCTCAATGAAATATCTTTTTATACTTTTTCTATTATTTTCAAACGATATTCTTGCGAATTACTCTAATCATCCAGAGGCTCAAGACGTTATTGAAATACTTGTAACGGAATATGGCTTTGATAAAAACTATGTTGTTCAAATACTTAAAACTGCAAAGAAACAGGAGCGAATTTTAGAATCAATGTCATCCCCGGCTGAGTTTACCTGGACGTGGGATAGATACAAAAAACTTTTTTTAGAAGAGAGGCGTATTGCTAATGGTAAAAAATTTATTAAAGACAATTCTGCTTTATTTGATCGAGTTGAAAATGAGTTTGGGGTACCCAGGGAAATTATTACCTCCATTTTAGGGGTAGAAACAAGATATGGAAAAATTAAAGGTAGCTATAGGGTGCTTGATAGTTTGGTAACGCTTGGCTTTGATTTTCCAAGAAGATCAAAATTTTTTAAAAGTGAGCTTGTTCAGTTCTTTATTCTTACAAGAGAAAATAATTTAGACATTAATTCAGTTCAGGGATCATATGCAGGCGCTATGGGATATGGGCAGTTTATTTCATCTAGTTATCGAGCTTATGCAATAGATTATGATGGTGATGGGTCTGCAGACTTATTTGATTCAGTGCCAGATGCTGTAGCTAGCATTGCTAATTATCTTAAAAAACATGGCTGGAAAAGAGGCGGAGCTATAGTGAAAAAAGTTGAAATGAATCAAGTTAATAAGACATATAAACATCACAGCAATTTAAGTAAATATATTCCTCTCCAATTTACCGAAGGCCTTGAGGAAGAATATATTATTCAAGAAGGAGATAGCTTATTATCAATTGCGATTAGCAATGATCTTAAATTACAAGAGCTAATGACCCTTAATAATATTAAAGATAAAAATCTTATTAAGAGCGGCCAAACCATACAATTAAGCAAACCAAAGGATTTATATTTTATAGGTGATGATAATTTTATTGCGATTACTAAATATAATCGTAGTCATTTTTATGCTAAAGCCGTGTATGATTTATCCTTAGAATTTAAGTGACTCTCTTATGAAAAAAATAATTTATTTTATCCTTCTAGTTCCGCTTTCTATTGAGGGACTTGCTCAGTCTATGGTGCCTAAAGCACCTAAATTAAACTTAGATAGCTATATACTGCTTGAAGCCAGCACGAATACTGTCCTAGGTGAATTTAATTCTGATGATCAAATTTCTCCGGCGAGCATGACTAAGGTAATGAGCGGATATGTTATTGCAGATCAGATAGCGAGTGGGGCTTTCAGCCTAGATGATAAAGTTTTAATTAGTGAGAAAGCTTGGAAGACTGGCGGCTCTAAGATGTTTATTGAAGCCGGAAAAAGAATTTCAGTTCGTGACTTATTATCTGGAATAGTCATCCAATCTGGAAATGATGCAACTGTCGCAATGGCTGAGTATGTCGCAGGCTCTGAAGAGGGATTTGTAGATTTTATGAATGCTTACGCATCTGAATTAGGCCTAAGCAATACCTTATTTCAAAATGCTGTTGGTTGGACAGACCCTAATCATTTTTCATCAGCCAAAGATTTGGCTAATTTAACAAAAGCATTGATTAATAATTTTCCTGATCATTATGCAACTTATAAAGAAAAGGAATTTACTTTTAGTAGCATTCGTCAACTTAATCGCAACAAGCTTTTGTGGAGGGATGATAGTGTTGACGGAGTTAAGACTGGGCATACCGAGTCTGCAGGTTATTGTTTAATTTCTTCTGCTAAGCGTAATGATATGAGATTAATAGCGGTGGTAGCAGGCAGTCCTTCAGAAAATGAGAGATTGATCTCATCTCAGAGACTATTGGAATATGGCTTTAGATTCTTTGCAACTCAAAAATTAATTGCAAAAGACTCAGAGATAACTGTTGCTAAGGTTTGGGGTGGCAAAATGGATGAAGTTGCCCTTGGAACCAATGAAGATATCTTGTTAACCTTGCCCAGATCAGATTTTAAAAATATAAAAGCAAATTATAACTTTAAGAATAATATCCAAGCCCCGATATCTGAGGGTGATGTAATGGGCGACATTGAATTCATGTCTAATGACAGAGTGGTTCTTTCGGCTCCACTGATAGCCATGGAATCTGTTGAAGAGAAAGGTTTCTTTGGAAGAATTTGGGCTCGTATCGTCTTCTGGATTATGAGCTTATTTTTCACAGGCCAGAATGACTAATATCCCCGCCATATATCAGGGTGAATTAAAGACATTAGACCAGATTAGAGTCTCACCTTTATCTCGGGCTTATACTTTTTCAGATAGCATCTATGAGGTTATTCCATATTTCTTGGGGAAACCTCTATGTTTTAACGAACATGTTGATCGCTTGATACAAAGCGCTAACTTGATGGCTTTGAGCGTTAATTTTGAGAATGCGACCGATGATATTAAAGAGCTTGCAGCGACTTTAACCAATCAAGATGGATATGTGTATTACCAGATTTCAAGGGGCGTTGATATGGTTAGATCTCATCTTTATCAAGATGATCTTGAGATAGAGAGGTTTGGTTATGCAATGCCTTTAAGTTTCCCCTCTTCAGCTGTAAGCGCTATGTTATGTGATGATGAGCGATGGGGTAAATGTAATATTAAATCTACTTCATTGCTTGGAAATGTTTTGGCATTGAATCAAGCTAAGTCTTTGGGTTGTCAAGAAGTTGTAATGCATAAAGGTGGTTTAATGACTGAGGCAGGAGCATGCAATGTATTTTACTTTGATTCTACTGGGTCAGTCAGAACTTCATCCTTATCAGAAAATATTCTTCCTGGAATAACAAGAGAGATCTTAATAAAAGCATTGAAAGATACTCCCTATTGCGTAAAGGAAGGTAGCTGTGCAATTTCAGATTTTAATGACTCTCCTTGTATGTGGTTGACTAGCTCAACAAAAGGAATGTTGCCTCTGACTAACTTAATTGGAACAGAATACAAGCTTGAAGAAAATCATGAAGGTTATAAGGATGTTACTGAATTATTTAATTCTGCAATGCAGTTGCATCTTGCAGCTTCAGGATAACTCTTTCAATTTGCTCCCAAGTTTTAGCTTTTATCAAACCTTTATTTATGAGATCGATTTTTAAGATCTCCTCATTTAAATGTAAGAATTCTTTAGCATTCGCCTGTTTTATTAAGCTTAAATAAAGATTAATTTTAGATGACCATACACCACTATTGATTAAGGCAGATTTCTTATTTGCAGCCTTTAGCGATTCAAAGCAAGAATTAATAACTTTGGCGATTATCCAAACAATTGGAGCAGAGTTCTGCCGGTCATGCTCACGCATAAAGTTAATTGTCCTGAGCGCTTTTTTAAAATCTCTATTAAGTAACAAATCTTCAAGCTCAAATGCACTGATCCCAGAGCCAAAAATTATATGATCTGTTTTAGATCCATCCAATCCATCTTTACTCAAAAATAAAAGCTTCAGCAATGCGACTTCATTTTTTTGACCCAAAAGATTTGCCTCATTATTCTGAAAAATTGAGCCCCCAAAGATTGGAAGTAGATCTTTTGGTAAAAAGCTCAACTGTCTTTTAAGCCACATTTTTTCTTCTATTACCCTTAATTTGCTGCAATTAATGATGAGGCCGTTAGCATCAAAATTTTTAATCCATGCCCCACTTGTTGGCGTTTTTTCAATGCTAGATTCAATAATCAATGCAATGTTTTGAGATTTAAAGATATTTTCGTCTTCAAGAAGAGACTTTATTTTTTCTGGAAATTTTCCTGAAGTATGTTTGATATGAATAATTAGATTTTCTTGAAATAAAGAACCTCCTATATTGCTTGAGACTATTTCTTGAGTTCTATCTAATTCATCTTGATATATTGATACCTTTTCATTAAACCCACTATTATTTAAATTTTCTAAAATACTCTCAACAGTATCTTGTTTTAATATAAATTCTCCTCCTGTGATCAAAAAGTATTTATGATCTTTGGGGTCAGAAAAATTAAGAAAATTAACCTTCAATTAACCAATACTCCTGCAAAAGATCCTCTAATAGCAAGAATTCTAACTCCTCAACAATCTTTTTCTGTGCCATCATTTCTGCTTGTGGATTAGTTTCATTAACTGGAATCCAGTCTGAGATTTGAAGTCTGCCGTCAATACTAGAGGTCATATTCATAAACTTGTATTCTAGCTCACCGATGATTTCTATCTGTTTCGCTCTTGCAGCAGAGCCACCATAAAAATTTTTCTTTTTAAATTGCAGGTTGGATATTTTAAGGACGTAATTATTGTTGGATGGATCTTGGAAGAAATATTTTCTTGATTTTTGTTTAAATGAATCCTTAACGTTCAACCCAAACTCAATTTTGTTTAGGTGTACATGTCGATCTTCAATCAAGTCTAACTGACAGTTAGAGATTGAAAGAAGAGATATGAGTATTAAGAAATACTTATTAAGTTTATTTTGCTCCATCAAAAAAATCTTCAAAGCCGGATGGGTCGTGTCTTCCAACCACTAAGTTCTCTAACATTCCAATACCTTGCTCTGAGCCTAATGTTGCCTTAGCAATTTGATGAGTATGGAAAAAAGTATAGTCTCCTGGATCAATTTTAGACAAGTCCCAAACTTCATAGCCTGTTTCACTTTCACCTTTCCAAACTCCATGTTTCCATTCATCGTGTTGATAGCCAATTCCTTTGCAAAAGAATATAGGAGCCATAGTTTCTAATTCTAGGTCAAACTTTTTTTTATTTTCTAGCATTCCTGATATTTTTGCTCCGGTAGCCCAGCGTGAGCCTTTTTGCCAATTAACAGAGTGATGAAGAGAGTGAATAGTTTCAACTTCGATATCAGATGGAGCATTAGACATATTTTCATATAAAGGTAATTTATGTCCAGAAATTTGTGTTGTATTACCATCTCTATCTTCAAATGTTCCAAATTGTGTACAGAAGCCATTAAAATGGACCGGAGCCCAGCACCAATAAACTCCAGGTTCTTGATTTAGCATTCCAGGAGCGCCGCCTTCTGGCTCTCCTACTGGTCTGACACCCCATGACCTATCTCTGATTCCATATATTGCTTGAGGATGAAGTGTCCCAGCTTCAGTTGATATTTCACCTGTCCATTTACCCAGTTGGGTAAATCTCATTGTATTCATGATCGTTCTAGTACCCTCCATAAGAAGCGATCTAGGTTCCTGGTGCGCAACAGAATTAGCTGAAAATTTGAGATTACAATTTAGTTTATTGTCAGGATCTCTCAAAGAAAATGTTAGTTCGTTCATGGGCTCATCAATTGTTAAGCACATAGGGCCAATATTGATAGGGACTCTATTTTGATCTAGGCGTTGACTGGCATGAAATGAATACTGTTTACCTTTATAAGAAATGCTGAAATGAGCATCAATTACATGTCTATTTGGGTAAATCCCTATCCCTATTTCAAAAATATATTCATTTTCAGGATCCATGCCATTAAAAAAGTACCTGTCATAAAAATTTCTATCAGTGGGGCCGGGGATAGTAATTGGCTCTATTGCTTGATGGATTGGATAATCGTCAAAAGGGGTGATGTAGTTCATTTAAATTACGAAATTAATTAATTTTTCTTTTATATAGATTACCTTTTTTATGGGCTGGTTAGCTAGAATTTTTTTAACATTTTCATTTTCTTTTGCTAGCTTTTCTAATTCGACTTGTTCAGTATTTACTGAAATATTCTCTTTGCCTCTGACTTTTCCATTCACTTGAATGATGAGTTGAAAATTTTCTAATTTAAGAAATTCTTCATTAAACATTGGCCAAGAATTTTCAAAATCCTCTCCATCAGATTCTGAATATTGTTTCCATAAATACAGGCTTATATGAGGAGTAATTGGCGATAACATTTTTAAAGTAAACTGAATCACTTCATCAAGACAGAATTTTTCAGAATCACTCGCATTATCTTCTTTAAAAGACTCCGGCACTGCATTTAATAACTCCATCACTGAAGCTATTGCAGTATTAAATGAGTTGCGCTCAGCGAAATCATTAGTAACTTTTTTTAGAGTTTGATGACTCTTTTGACGAAGTTCAAGCTCCAGTTTTGTAAATTTATTTGGCTGTTTTTCAGAAAATTTCTTTCTTTCTGATAAAAGAGTCCAAATGCGTTTGAGAAATCTGTATGAGCCCTCAATTGCAGTATCCGACCATTCTAGAGACTGTTCAGGTGGCGAGGTAAACATCATATACAGTCTAATTGTGTCAGCTCCATATTGATCAATAAATTTCTGAGGATCCACGGTATTGCCTTTAGACTTTGACATTTTGTAACCATCTTTTAGAACCATGCCTTGTGTAAGAAGTTTTTTAAAAGGCTCATCACCCTCAACAAGACCAATATCTCTCATTGCCTTATGGAAGAATCTTGAATAAAGAAGATGCAATATTGCGTGCTCAACTCCTCCAATATAGAGATCAACAGGAAGCCAATACTTAGAATTTTTATCTAATGCTTTTTTATTGTTATCCGCTGCTGTAAATCTTGCGTAATACCATGATGAATCTACAAAAGTATCAAAAGTATCTACCTCGCGAGACTTTCCAGGGCCTAAATCAAAGAAAGTTTTATTTTGACTTAATGGTTTTGGAGATTCTCCATCTTTGATTCTAGGCAACTTCACTGGCAGATCTTTGTTCTCTAAAAAAATAGGCTCACCATCCTCATAGATAACAGGTATTGGACAACCCCAAAATCTCTGCCTGCTTACACCCCAGTCTCTTAATCTAAAATTTTCTATACTTTTACCTATGCCGCTTTTTTTCAAGTGAGCATTAATATTATGAATCGCTTCATCCGATTCCTGTCCAGTAAAATTTTCAGAGTTAACAAGGACTCCTTTCTTGGGAGATGGTAATTCATCGCATTCAATAACTTTTTTAATTTCAATATTATATTTTTTGGCAAACTCATAATCTCTCTCATCATGCGCTGGAACACCCATTATTACCCCTGTTCCATAGTCCATAAGAACGTAATTTGCAATCCACACATCAAGATCAATATCCAAGAAAGGATGTTTAACTTTTAAATTTGTTTTAAACCCTAACTTTTCTGCCTTGGCCATATCAGCTTCTGCCATTTTAGTTGCATTACATTTTTTTATGAATTCATTAATTTCTGGATTTTCACTTGCAAGACTTTGAGCTAAAGGATGATTTGGAGAAATAGCTATGTAAGTTACGCCATAAATAGTATCAATTCTTGTAGTAAAGGCAGTTAATTTTTTCTCGTTAAGCAAGGAAAATGTTATTTCTGAGCCAAATGACTTGCCAATCCAGTTTTTTTGCATAGATTTTACATTTTCTGGCCAATCTAAATTTTCAATTGATGAAAGTAACTCATCAGCATAATCAGTAATCTTTAAAAACCATTGATCAATTTCTTTTAGTTCAACAGTTGCTCCAGATCTCCATCCTTTTCCATCAATCACTTGTTCATTTGCTAAAACTGTTTCATCAACAGGATCCCAATTAACTAAGGATTTATTTCTATATACAAGACCTTGTTTATGGAGCAAGGTAAAAATTTCTTGCTCCCATTTAAAGTAATCAGGATCACAAGTTTTAAGCTCTTTTGACCAATCATAACTAAAGCCCAACCTCTCTAATTGTGATTTCATATTTTCAATATTTTGTTCAGTCCAACTTTGAGGATCAACTTTGTTTTTTATAGCTGCATTCTCAGCCGGAAGACCGAATGCATCCCACCCCATTGGCTGAAAAACATTAAAGCCTTGCATTCTCTTAAATCTAGAAATCACATCTCCAATCGTATAATTGCGAACATGACCCATGTGCAATTTTCCAGAAGGGTACGGAAACATTGAAAGGCAGTAAAATTTTTCTTTTGTTTCTGAGGGTGACGCTTTATATGAATTATTTTGTTTCCATGACTCCTGGATTAGATTTTCTACTTCAGCGGGATTATATTCTTTGGCACTCATTTTTCTAAAAAAGATCCTTCAAGATAGTTAATATTATGCTTATTCTCGCAAAATGTTTTATCTTCCATGAGTTTTTGATGCAAAGAATGATTCGTGCTTATGCCATCCACAAAAAACTCATCCAAAGCACTTACCATTCTTTTGATACAAGATTCTCTGGTATTAGCAGTTGTAATAATTTTTGCAAGCAGAGAGTCATAATGGGGGGGTACCATGTACCCCGAATAGATATGAGCATCAAACCTGACTCCAAAACCTCCAGGCAGATGCATTTTATTTATTATTCCTGGCGATGGAATAAATGTCTCTGGATCTTCAGCATTAATCCTGCATTCCATTGCATGGCCTCGAAATATGATTTCTTCCTGATCAAGGTTTATTTCCATATCTAGAGCAAGTTTTAGCTGTGCTTTAACAATATCAAAACCAGTAATCATTTCAGAAACAGGGTGCTCAACCTGGATTCTAGTATTCATTTCAATGAAATAAAATTCCCCATTTTCATATAGAAACTCAAGAGTACCAACACCAGAGTACTGAATATTTTTACAGAGTGTTAAGCATGCTTTTAATGTTTCTTCTAGAGACTCTTGATTAATATTAAGAGCAGGGGCTTCTTCAATAATTTTTTGATGTCTTCTTTGCATACTACAGTCTCTGGTACCAAGATGTATGGCATTACCTTTTCCATCAGCAACAATCTGAACTTCTATGTGACGAGGGTTTTGAATAAATTTTTCAAAATACACGGTGTCATTTCCAAAAGCGTTCTTTGCTTCTTGTTTAGTAAGATGCAATGATGAAATCAATTCTGACTCTTCTTGCACAACCCTCATCCCTCTGCCGCCTCCTCCTGCGGAGGATTTAATCATCATAGGATAGCCAACCCCTGCAGCTATTTTTTTTATTTCCTCATCAGCTTCAGGGATTTCTCCTTTGAAGCCTGGCACGATGGGAATATTGGACTCTTCAGCTAGACCTTTTGCAGTAATCTTATCTCCCATTTGTCGAATAACATTGGAAGAAGGGCCAATAAATATAAACCCACTAGCTTCACATCTTTCGGCAAAATCTGCATCTTCTGCAAGAAAACCATACCCAGGATATATTGCATCTGTTCCTGTTAATTCTGCAGCCGAGAGAATTGAGGGGATGTTTAGATAGCTTTCAAGTGGACTTGCCGGCCCAACACAAACAGTTTCGTCTGCAAATCTTAAGTGTTTAAGCTCTTTATCTCCGGTTGAGTATATTGCAACCGTTTTTAGGTCTAGCTCCTTGCAAGCTCGAAGAGCTCGCAGAGCAATCTCCCCTCGATTGGCAATAAGAATTTTTTTGGACATTAGTCTATGACGATTAGTGATTGGTCAAATTCAACAGGTTCGCCATCTTCTATGTTTATAGCGGAGACCTTACCGGTAAATTCCGATTTAATTTCATTCATCATCTTCATTGCCTCGACAATACACACAACATCTCCCGTATTGACATGACCGCCAATTTCAATAAAGGGAGGTTTTTCTGGCGCGGGTTTTCTATAAAACGTCCCAACAATTGGCGACTTAATAATAGAGCCTGATTCATTAGCGGATACCTCAGCTTTTTCTGAGGGCGCGTTTACTGAAGTCTCGACTACTGGGGCTGGCTTTACTTTCAAGGGTTGAGAATTCTCTCGTGCAATTCTAACCGACTCCTCGCCTTCCTGAACTTCAATTTCAGTTAAATCTGAGTCTTGCAGCATTTCTATTAATTTTTTTATCTTTCTAATATCCATTATTTCTTATCCTTATAGTTATCAATAATATGTCTAAGGGCTAGGTCATATCCTTGAGTGCCAAGTCCACAGATCACACCACTTGCAATATCAGAAAAATAGGATTTTTGTCTAAATTCTTCTCTCGCAAAGATATTAGATATATGAACCTCATAAAATGGCACTCCAATTCCCAGCAAAGAATCACGAATTGCAATGCTGGTATGGGTTAGTGCTCCAGGGTTAATTATTATGAAATCTATTTGATTCATTGAATCTTGAAGTTTAGTAACAATTTCATGCTCAGCATTACTTTGAAAGGCCTCAACCTCAATATTGTGAGAGCCTGCCCTTTCTTCCAAACCCTGATTAATTTCTTCCATTGTTACAGAGCCATAAACTTCAGGCTCTCTAACGCCAAGTAGATTTAAATTAGGACCATGTATTATTAATATTTTCATTTTTATAGATTTTATATTGTTTTTCATAGAAGTTATACGATTTTATAGACTTCTAACTCTTTTTGGATAACAGTACTTTCCTTCAGCGCAACCTTGGTAAATTACTTTGACGTTCTTAAGCTTGCTTAGGTTGGCATCTAATAGCTCAGCATCAACCTCTAAAATGCCTTTTAAAATTACTGAGTCTCCAAAAAATTCATCAGATATTCTTGATTCATTCTTTAATATGTAATTGTGCTCTAGAACATCATCTCCAGCTTGAATTAAGATTGATTTTTTATATAGGTAATATCCAGGTTTGATCTCCCAAGATATAAGTATTTTATTTTCGACAATTGATGTATTGATAATGAATGCCTCATCAACATTTAAAATGTCTTCTTCTAAAAATTGAGCTTGGCTAAATATTAAGCCAGGAAGAAAAACAAATGCGTATAATAATGAACTAGAATTCATTCGCGCATTATAAAAGAAAGCATGGCAATAAAATTATTTTTAAAAATTTTTTTCATTCTCCCCATCTGGCTTCTGCGGCTATTTACTTTTCAAAAAAGCATTGTTATTAATAATCAAATTCTTGATCATCAAACGCAGGCTTTTTTAGGGCTTCAATCTTTACAAATTGATCCTAGTACTTATGATTCTGTTGAAGAATTAAGAGAAATGTTTATGGAAGGATTGCCATTAAGCTCAAAACCTTGCATGCCAGTTAAATTAACAGACCATTTATTATCCGTTAAATCTGGAGATCTTAAGATCAGAGAGTATTACCCTGAGAAATTGTTAACTGGCTCACCAATTTTATATTTTCATGGAGGTGGTTATGTATTAGGCGGCATAGAAAGTCATGATGCCGCTTTACAATTTTTTGCCGCAGAAATGGGAGCAAAAATTTTTTCCCTTGATTATAGGTTGGCTCCTGAGAATAAATTTCCTTCCTCGTTGAAAGATGCAAACCTTGCTCTTGAGTGGCTTGCAGAAAAATTGAATATGCCCATTGGAGAAATCAGTGTCTGTGGTGATAGTGCTGGGGGCCATCTTGCTTCATCACTTTCAACATTTAGAGCTACTAATCATTTAGAGCTGCCACTTTCACAATGCCTTATATATCCTATGACTGATCCTTCTTGTAACTCAAAATCTCAAAATGATTTTGGAGATGGATTCTTTTTAAGTCAAAAAGCTATGATTTGGTTTTGGCAGCAGTTGATGGAATCAAGCAAGAATCTTACCGATCCAGTGTTCAATTTAACTATCGACCCTAATGTTAAACTTCCCAAAACATTAATAATTACTGCAGGTTTTGATCCTTTAAGTGATGAGGGAGAGGCATATGCCAGGTTGCTTGATAATTCTGATAATGAAGTCCAGCAAATTCATTATCCCCATCTTATCCATGGTTTTGTTAATATGACCGCTTTAAGAGCTGCTAAAGATGCGACAAAAGACTTATTGAAGGCATATAAAAACTTTCTAAAATAATGAAACCATTGCTTAAAATTTCTAATTTATCTATTAATTTCCAAGTCAGGAAAGCTGAGTTTCGTGCGGTAAAGAATTTAGACCTAGCAATCGAAGAGAATCAGATCGTTGGCCTAGTGGGAGAATCTGGATCAGGTAAATCCGTTACAGCAATGTCTATCATGCGATTACTTCCAGAGCCCAAAGCATCATATGGTGATCAGTCATCAATCATGTTCGATGGAGAAGAAATCCTCAGCACGAATAAGAACTCGCTAAGAAAGATTAGGGGAAATAAAATATCAATGATTTTTCAAGAACCTATGACTTCATTAAACCCATATCATAGAGTTGGCGATCAAATAGTTGAATCTATTCTATTGCATAAAATACAAGCTAAATCTGAGGCTGTATTAGAGGCAAAGAATCTTATGAATCTGGTTGAAATTCCTGAGGTAGAAAGACGATTTTCATCCTATCCTCACGAACTTTCCGGTGGGCAACGTCAAAGAATTATGATTGCAATGGCTCTAGCTAATAAACCGAAATTGCTTATTGCTGATGAGCCAACAACGGCACTAGATGTAACCATTCAGGCTCAAATACTCGATTTAATGACAAAACTTAAGGATGAAGTGGGAATGTCAATATTATTCATCACCCATGATTTAGGGTTGATTAAAAAATTTTCAGACACCATCACAGTCATGCAAGAGGGTGTTGTTGTGGAGCAGGGAGACACAAAATCAGTATTTTCAAATCCACAGCATGCATATACAAAAAAACTTATTAATTCTGAACCATCAATTAAGCAAGAGAGCTTGGCTGGAGAGAGCCCACTAATTAGTGTAAAGGACCTAAATATTTTTTATCCTTTACCAAATAAAACTTTTTTTAAGAAAGACTTTTTTCATGCAGTGAAAGATGTGAATTTTTCTATCCCTAGAAAATCAACAATAGGGCTAGTTGGGGAATCAGGTTCCGGTAAATCAACCCTTGGCAAAGCTCTAGCTGGACTCATTAATTATCAGGGTTCAGTGCTTTATGATGGTGTGGATATTTGTAAATTAAATTCAAAAGAATCAAAATTAATTAAAAAACATATTCAAATTGTTTTTCAAGATCCCTATGGTTCCCTCTCGCCTCGTATGACTGTGGGAGAGATAGTTGGAGAGGGTTTAGATGTGCACTTTAATCTAAACAAAAAACAAAAAGATGAACGTATTGCGGATTGTTTAAAGGCTGTTGAGATTAATC